>Ga0209450_10000373_pt1 | contig 23635 bp, 22 predicted proteins | sample FrelakmetLWP11LW_FD_187149 | JGI IMG/M metagenome (GOLD analysis project Ga0209450, IMG submission 187149) | Freshwater lake sediment microbial communities from the University of Notre Dame, USA, for methane emissions studies - LWP11 LW (SPAdes)... | ecosystem: Environmental > Aquatic >...
GGGGTGAGCCCAGCGGCGAGGGGGGATGTGGCGTGCCGGCGCGGTCGGTAGCGGTCGCGCGCAGCGCAGCGGAGCAAGTGAACCGCGGACGGCAGCGCTGGCCCGTCGCATGCCCCCTAAGAGCGCGCCGACGGCGCGGACGGCGTCCCGCGCGAGAGGAGTATGTCCCGCGCGCCGCCCGGTGCGTGGCGGCAAGGAATCGACCAACTCCATCCGCGGCCGGGAAGCAGAAAGGCATCGCCGCCCTGCCCTACTTTCGCGCGCGAAAGTCCAAGCTCGCGCGGACGTCAGGCCGCGCCGCAAGCGTGAGCGCGCAGTGCCCGCAGGGCGCGTAGCCGTCAGCGATGGAAGCCCGTCAGGGCCGAGACGCGCCCTTGCCTGTTGCGCGGCTAGGTGCGCAGCACGACAGCGCGGCCCGGCGCGGAGCGCCGGGCGACGGTTGACGATACGACCGTTGGTGTGCGGAAGCGCCACGATGGCTCGACAAAACTTGCAAATCGTGCCATATGCACGTAAGATCGTGCATCAAATCACAAAGCACGGATTTATCGATGTCGAAAGACCTTGTTGTTCCCCGTAGGGCCGCCGGAGGAAGAGCCGCTAACGCGAAGCGCACGCCCGAGGAGCGAAGGGCCCTCGCGCAGAAGATGGTGGCCGCGAAACGGGAGCGGGCGACCCTTCCAACGGTTACACACCCTGGCAAGTTGAAGATCGGTGAGCTTGAGATCGCCTGCTACGTGACCAGCACCGGGCAGCGGGTGCTGTCGGGGAGAGGAATGCAGGAGGCGCTACGACTCGTAGACGAAGAAGCGCCGGCGAGTGGCCAAAAGCCCGGATCGCGCATGGATCGTTTCCTCGGAACAAAGTCCCTCCGCCCGCTGATTTACAAGACTCACAGCCCGGATCACTTTGCTCCAGTCAGGATGCGTTACGAGGGGCACGTAATCAACGGTTATCGGGCCGAAGTACTACCGGACATCTGTGAGGCGATGCTTGAGGCTCGCGACGCCGGCATGCTCGATACCCCGCGCCAGCGCACGATCGCGAAGCAATGCGAAATTCTGATGCGGGGTTTTGCAAGGGTGGGAATCATTGCGCTGATCGACGAGGCGACCGGATACCAAAGAGATCGGGCAAGGGACGCTCTAGCAAAGATTCTGGAGGCCTACGTCGCCAAGGAACTTCAGCCTTGGATCAAGACATTCGACTCCGATTACTACGAGCAGATGTTTCGACTTCGAGGGCTGCCTTACCCCCCCGAGCAGGCGAACTATCGGCCGAGTTACTTTGGTCATCTGACCAACGACATCGTGTACCGCAGGCTCGCGCCGGGCGTTTTGCACGCCTTGAAGGATGAGGCAAGGAAAGACGAGAGAAAGGGAACCAAGCTGCATCAACACTTGACGGCGGGATATGGCCGCCAAGAACTACTGAAGCACCTTGGTATGGTGGTCGGCCTTATGAAAATCTCCGGCGGTTGGGATGACTTCATGCAGAAGCTGAACCGAATAGCGACGCGCTACAACGAATCCCTCTCTCTCGATCTCGACGAAGCAGGCTCATGGGCAAAGTGAATGCCTGTGGGTCGAGCCACGGCGCATACCTGCGTTTGCAGGGAAGCCTTGCCGCCTCGGCAAGCGGTCGGCGGCGCTGCGCACGGTTGTCGATCGAAGCCGTCACCAGTGAGGCATTTACTACATCCTCGCGGATCAGATCGGCGCCCATGCCGACAACTGTCCCGTGCACGCCGCGAAGCGTGTCGCAGAGTGATGCACGCTCGCGTAAGCGGGCACCCTGCCCTACTTTCGCGCGCGAAAGTTGACTTCAGATCGTCGCCGGGCGAAACAGTTTCCCGCTCTCAGTCAGCCTACGTTTCCGCGGCGCCCGGTTGTAAATCGCGGTGGTCGCGCTCGACGCATGCCCGAGTACGTCGCGCACCACATCCTCCGCCACGCCGTGCTCGGTCGCATGAACGCCCCAGGTGTGCCGCAGCGCGTGCGCTCGCACCTTGATCGCCGGCGGCCCGTCGCCCTCCGCGCCAGTGGCGCGTGCGAACTCCCGGTCCACCGCCACCAGCAGGGCATGCAGCCCGCTGCGGCTATACCCCTCCCCGCCTCCCTGCGCGCGCTTTTGCACTGCGCGCGACGGCAGTCGCGCGGCCGTTGGGGGCGCTAGCAGCGCCCCGTCCGGCCGCGTGTCGTCGGGCACGCCACGGTCTCGCCAGTGGGCTCGCAGCGCGTCCAGGGCCGCCTCGCTGACGGGCGCGGCGCGCTCTTTTCGTCCTTTGCCGATGATCGTCAGTTCGCCCCACAGTCCAGGTTCGGACTCGCCCGCCGCAAGCGGCGCGAGTCCGGAGCCGGTGGCGGCCGCCGCCTCCGCGATCCGCAGTCCCGTGTCGCGCATCAGCACGACCGCGGCGCGCGCGACGCGCCAGCGCCAGGCCTCCGCCGGTGCCGCACGCTCGCGCAGCCACGCATTGAGTGCCGACCAGGTCTCGGCGCTCAGCGCACGCTCGACCTGAATGCGTGGCGCTGATCCCTTCGGCGGCGGCACGCCATCCCAAGGGTTACGCCGAAGCCAACCTTGGCGCGCCAGGAACTCAAAAAGCGACCGCACGATCACGACCGCATGCGCAGCACTGCGCGGCGACAGCGGGCCGGTCAAGGGTCTCCACGCCGGGGAGAACCTCGCCACCATCGGCCCGCACCACCGCTCGCGCGGCTGCGGGTCCAGCAGGAAGTCGCGGTAGGCGATGCAGTCCTCGACCATCAGCGACGACAACGCCTTGCCCCGCTCGACGATGGCCCAGGCCAGCAGCCGCTCAGCCTCCTTGCGATACGCGCGGTGCGTGTTCGGCGAGTCGGCCCAGCGCGACAGCCAGGTGAGAATCGCCTCGTAGTCGTTGGCGGCAGTGAGCATGCAGGCGTCCGCCGGCGCGCGATTGGCGCCGACGCGACCGTCCAGCGCCGGATCGACGCGCATGACTTCGAGCGGCGCCGGCGCGCCGCCGGCCACCAGCGATTGCTCCACCAGCGCCGGGATCGCCCCCGTCGCAAAAACGTGCTCGCCGAGCTTGCGGCCGAGTTCTTTCTCGTGTGCGCGCAGCCAGGAGGTCACGGTAGCGGCGGCTCGCGCGCCCACGCGCGGCACGGTGCGCCACCACCCGCGGCCGCGCCGGTTACTGTGGTCGAGCAGTTCACCCAGTGTGCGCAGACCGGCGCGCTGCAAGCGCGTGGCCAGCACGCGCGAGAACCACAGCTGCACGTCGTGCTCCACACGCGGCTCGGCATTGCCCAGCCGCTCCAGTGCGGTCACGGCACGTACCGCGCGCTCGACGCCGACGTCCGACGTCGCCGGCGGCATCAGCAGGTGACTTACCCAATCGGGTTGTCCGTGCTGCAAGGCCCGCTGCATCAGCTGCGTGCGGGCCGACGCGATGCGGCGCCAGATCAGCCGCGCATCGGGCGGCGAGTCGTCTATCGCGGCATGCCTGTAGTACCGCTCGGCAATCGCGTCGAGCGCCAGGCCCTGATACCAGGCCCGCAGCGCCATGCAATCGGTGCGGGTGATGGCGGCGTCCTCGCTCATTGCCGCGTCAGTCTGCGAGCAGTTGCGCCCGACGCGTTTGTTCGGGCGTCAGCGCGGCCGTTTCGGCACTGAGTCGGTACCGACCGCCGTCCTCGCCAAGGAAGTCGGCCGGAAAAATCCGCCTTGGCACGATACTGGTAATTTATGCAGTTATGCGCTTCTTTCTTCTTGCGCAACGCGAGCTCGGCCGCATCCTTCCGCGCGTGCGGCAGAACCTCGCGCGCCCGCTGGAGGGCGAGTTCGCCCTCTGCGACGCGCGCGACGACCGGCTGCGGCGCAGTACCCGGCTCGCGCGCTTTACCTCTCTCGATTACCCGCTGGAGGATCTGGCGCCGCCGCTCGCCGACGCGCAGCTTTTGTACGCGGCGGGCGACATCCTGATCGTCAACGGCAGCGAGACCATAGATGATCGCGACTACCTCCAAACCTGGATGCTCGCCACGCGCAGCGACGCCCTGTATCCGCTCGACCCTGCCCACCGGCCAGCCAAGCGCCGCGGGCGTTGAATGTTGAGCGGCTGCCCTGCGCATCGATGTTTAACCGCCGAGGATGGCGGTCGCGGCCGCACCGGCGATGGCAGCTACGAGAGGATGCTCAAGGAGTTGGCGCAGCCGGTTCTTGGCCTCCGCATTATCCGCTGCGCTCGCGTCCGCCGCGTCGATCGCTTGGTGAAGATTCACCAGCGCCTGGCCGATGCTGACCAGCAGGTTGTTGTTGCCGACGACCACACCGTTGGAGTCGACGATAGTCACGTGCTGCGACCGGGGCCATTCCATCGGCAGCGGCGGTGCCGCGATCTTCTCCACCACGTCGATACCGGCGGCGCTGATGCTGCCCATCGCGGCGCCAAAAAGACGCCCGCTGCCCGTGTGGTTTCTCGTGGTTTCAAGCTCGATCAGCCCGTGCTGGTGAAGTTGGTCGGCGATGCGATCGATATCGACGAGCGGTAGCGGCGGGTCGAAGTCGCCTTCGGTTGGATAGCGGCGCCCCTTTTGGCGCCGGTCGTAGAAGTACCGCAGCACGATGGCGCGCAGTTCGGTGTCTTTCATGCTCGCTCCGCAAGTGGTTGGTCGTGCTGCAATTGGACTGCGACGCGCCCGCAGGGTCTATGTAAAACGCTTTACAAAGCCGCAAGTGATTGATGCCTCTCGATTTGGACTGCCATGCCGACATCCGTCTTTTTCAACCGGCGAGTTCTGCCGCCTGAAACGCCATGCAGATAATAACCATTATCTGCACGACAGAAACGCCGAAATGCTTTGTCGTATCATTCAAGCATCAGTCTGCGGAGCGCGACAATGCCCGTGCGAACCTTCTCCAGCCGCGACTTCACGCGCGACGTGGCCGCCGCCAAGCGCGCCGCGGCCGCCGGGCCGGTGTTCATCACCGACCGGAGCCGGCCGGCCTACGCGCTGCTCAAGATCGACGACTACTACCGCATCGCCGGCCAGGGCGAACCCTCCCTGCTCGCTGTGATGGACGGTATCGCCGGCGGCGAGGGCATCGAGTTCGAACCGCCGCGGATGAACGTCCAGTCGCGGCCGGCCGAGCTCGCCTGACCGGGCGCGGCGATGTTCCTGCTCGACACCAATGTCGTCTCGGAACTGCGCCTGGGCAAGGCGAACCCCTCCCCTGCCGTGCGCGCCTGGGCCGCTGGCCAGCCGATCGGCACGCTGTACCTGTCGGCCATCACGATCCTTGAACTGGAGCAAGGCGTGCTGGCGCGGTCGATTTCAGGCAGCAACGCTTGTTTTCGGTGCGGTTGGCGACGGCGGCAGCCGATCAGCGTAGCCGGCCGAAGTGTCTTTGCAGACGGACAAGGGCATCGTTCTGACCACCGAGCGTCATGCTGTCTTGATGGTTGAGCGGGAATGATCGGTGGGAGTGGTCAGCGCCCAAGCGCCGGCCGATTGCATGAAGCGATCAACCGCCTGCAACTGGGTGGCGGCAATCCATTCGTCGGGCTGGTGGGCTTGGGTGATCGAGCCGGGGCCGCACACCACTGTCGAGATGCCGGCCTGCTGGAAGAAACCCGCCTCGGTACCGAAGGGCAGCTCGGCCTCGGGCCACAGCGCCCCGAGTTCACGTGCCACTGAGACCGCTGCTTCGTTGTCGCGTGCCAACAGAGCCGGCACGCCGACGACCTGCGTCGCCTCGACGCTGACGCCAGCGGGGAGGTCGGTCAGCGCGTCGCGCGCCGTGTTGCGCACGAGTTCGGCGGTGGCGTCGTCCTGCGGACGGAACTCCCACAGTACCTCGCAGCGACCCGGCACGATGTTGATCGCGGTGCCGCCGTCGATGCAGCCGATGTTGAGGGTGGCTTCGCTGCCATGTCCAGACAGGCGCCGCCGCAGCCCGGCCAGGCAGGTGACCAAGTAGGCCGCGGGCTCGATCGCGCTGGCGCCCAGCGAAGGTAGGCTCGAATGCGCGGGCAGTCCCGTGAAAAGAGCCTGATGCCCGAAGAAGCCGCGGTGCCTGACGCCGACCCGCATCTCGGTCGGCTCGCCGATGATGGCCAGCGCGGGCTCCGGCACCTGCTGCTGCAGGCGCGCTAACAGCTGAGGAACGCCGAGGCAGCCGATCTCCTCGTCGTAGGAGAAGGCCAAGTGGATAGGACGACGCAGCGTCTGCCGCCGCCACGCCGGCACGGCCGCCAAGCAGGCCGCGATGAAGCCTTTCATGTCGGTCGCGCCACGGCCGTGGAAACGGCCATCTCGCTCGGTCAGTGTGAAGGGATTTGACGTCCAGTTCTGGTCGTCCACCGGCACAACGTCGCTGTGCCCCGACAGCACCATGCCACCTGCCCTGTCGGGTCCTATGCTCGCCAGCAGGTTCGCCTTTCGTCCGTCGTCGCTGTGCACGAGGTGCACCTCCACGCCATGCCCCGCGAGATATTCGGCAATCCAGTGCACCAGGTCAAGGTTAGAGCGATGCGAGGTCGTGTCGAACGCCACTAAGGTGCGCAGGATCTCGATCGTGGTCATGCGAGAAGCGCGACCGCGGCGCTGTTGTCGTTGCCGGACCCGGCGCTGCCCGGTATGCCGCCCAGCCGCTCCCGCACGAGCTGCATGGCTGCGGACTGTGTCGGCGTGCCGGTGCGGCGGGCGAGTTCGAAAATCCGACCCAAGGTGGCGCCGATGCCCTCAACTTGCGAGTCTACCTTGACGGGATCGAAGCCCTCATGCTCGGATGCCACGCGGATCAGACCCCCTGCGTTGATCACGAAGTCCGGCGCGTACAGGATATCCTTGGCGCGCAAGTGCTGGCCATGCTCGTCGTGGGCCAGCTGGTTGTTGGCGCCGCCGGCGATGACCCGGAACTTCATCTGAGGCAGGGTCCGGTCATTGACGACGGCCCCCAGCGCGCAGGGCGCGAACACCTCGGACTGGACGGCGTAGATGGCGTCGGGATCCACCGCCCGTGCATCGAACTCGGCGCAGGCCTTGCGCGCGAGGGTCGCGTTGACGTCGGCGACCACAAGGCGTGCTCCCGCACCGGCGAGTAGTCGGCAAAGGTTCCAGCCGACGTTGCCCAAGCCTTGCACGGCCACCGTCAGGCCGCTCAGGTCGCGCCCCAGCCGGTGCTCGACACTGGCGACGATTCCGTGATACACTCCTCGTGCTGTCGTTGGTGAAGGATCGCCAGTGCCGCCCAGAGCTTCCGGCAGGCCAACCACATGCCGTGTGTTCTGCCTCACCCAGGCGAAGTCGGCGACGGTGGTGCCCATGTCCTCGGCAGTGATGTAGCGGCCCCCGAGCCGGTCGACCGCCACGCCCATGGCCCGCAGCAACTCGGGCGTCTTGCTCTGGCGCGGATCGCCGAGGATCACCGCCTTGCCGCCGCCCAAGTCCAGGCCCGCAGCTGCGGCCTTGAAGGTCATGCCGCGCGACAGCCGAAGCACGTCGCGCAGGGCCGAGGCTTCATCGGCGTATGGGTACATCCGGCAGCCACCCAGCGCTGGCCCAAGCCGGGTACTGTGGATGGCGATGATGGCCCGCAGTCCGACAAAGTCGTCGGATATGAAGACGACTTGCTCGTGGTCTGCGAACGAGTCAGCGTGGAAGACGGTCATTGGATTCGTCCTGAATCTCGTGTGGGCGAGCGCGCTCCGACTTCAACGCCGGACCGCTGCATCAATGCCCGAGAACGCGGGCCGGATGGAGCACAGCGTGACAGCGGGAGGCGTCGCGATATTGGCGAAAATTTCCGCCGCAGGCGGGTCAGTCGCCGTAGGGTCATACCGCGTCTTGCGCGCTGCCAGATCCCATCTCGTCGAGAAGCCTTCGGTACTCGGCGAGAGCGAGATCCTGCAGGGACGGATTGTCGAACGGCTCCGCTGCGGCGCGGCGGTCTGGCGAAGAGAAGCGCAGCGAAGCGATGAATGCCTGGTCTGAAAGACGCGCGGAAGCAGACGGATCGTCTCGCTCTCGGTCTTCCGGATCCAAGGCGATTCCAGGCCGGCCATGCTCGCCATCGGGGATCAGGCAGGTCCAGACGAGTCCCTGGCACACGACGGCAGGAAACAGCGTGATCCTGTAGCAGTCGACGGTCTTCGATGCGAGCTTGTCTGGCACTTTCCGACATTGCCCATCGGGTCCGAATCGCAGGCCGTGATAGGCACAAACCAGATCCTCGGCCTCGACGCGGCCACTGCTCAGCGTCAGGCCGCGATGTGGGCACATGTCGCGGCCAACGCGAATGCCGTCTGGCAGACGGTAGACGACCAATCGCAGACTCAGCAGCAGCACCTGCCTAGGCTTCGCAAGTGCATCGGCGGCGCAGCAGACTGGGAACCATTGCCGCGCCAAGACGGGCCAGTCCTGCGCGGAGTAGGCGCAGTTAGAAGGCAGAAAGCCCTCGGGCAGAGGGCGCGAGGGCGTCGCCGCGATGCGCGCTTCAAGCGGCATGGTGGCCTGCCTACCGAACTAGGCCGATGCGAATCCTGCGGTTGTGCTGCCCCTTGTTCTCGATTTTCTGGATACGCAGCGGCGCCGATTGAGAGCTCTTCGAGAGATGGGTGCCACCGCAGGCTTGGCGGTCAAGGCCCACGATCTCGATGATGCGCGTGCTGCCGTCGTCCTGGCTCGGCGGCACCGCCGACCGGCTTCGCAGCACACCGGGTTCGCGCGCGAGCGCCGCGGCGTCGAGGTAGACGGCATTGACTTGCAGGCCGTCGGCGATCAGGCTGTTGAGTTGCGGCTCGAGCTTGCGCAGCTCATTGTTGCCGACCGATGGCAGATCGAAGTCGATGCGGGCCGTGCCGTCGGCCGACATCTGCACGCCCGTCACCAGGGATCCCTCGAAGCGTTGGTAGACGAGCGCATTCAGGATATGCAGGCCGGTGTGCAGCTGGCTCATCATGAAGCGGAAGTCGGCGTCCACGCGCGCGACCACCTGGTCCCCCGGAGTCTTGCCAATGTCCCCGTCGTCGAAGATGTGCCAAGCATTCCTGCCCTCCATCTCGATTCGGTCGATCTTCACTTCGCTGCCGCGCCACCGTAGTGTGCCACGGTCGGCCAGCTGGCCTCCGCCGCCTGGATAGAAGTAGGACCGGTCTAGGAGCACCGCGTTTGGCCGACGCGCGATAACCGCGGCCTCGAATTGGAGACAGTCGGGTTCGATATGGCAGAGATAGGCAGACATAGTTCCTCGGGTTAGGGGGACGGCAGGTTGCTCAGGAAAAGCGTCGGGCACTCACGATGCCGACCAAGATGATCGTGGCCCCCACGAACTCGGTAGCACTCAGGTACTCGTGGAATAGGTAGGCCCCAAACATGGTGGCGATGACGGGTTGGATCAGCAGGGTGATCGAGGACATCGCCGCCGGAAGCTTAGCCAGTGCATAGGCAATGAGTCCTTGGCCTCCAACGTGCGACACGACCGCCAGTGCCACGAGCATCACCATGCCGTGCAGCGTGTGGGGGACGAGGGATTCGCCACGCAGCAGCGTGACGGGTAGCAGAACGATCAGGGTGCCGACGCTGCTCCATGCCATGACGGTCATCGTCCGGTAGGTTGAGCGCACGAGGCTGACCGCCAGAAGATAGGAGCCATAGAAGACTGCCGTGAGCAGCCCCAGCAGATTCCCCGTCATGTAGTTCGAGCCAAAGTCGAGCCGGTGGCCGATCAGGACAAATGCGCCGGTCAGCGCGAAGAGCATGCTGAACAGGAAGCCCGGCTTGAAGCTCTTGCCGAGGAAGAGCTTGGATCCCAAAACCACAAAAATGGGCGCGAGATTGGCCAGCAGGTTGGCGTTGGCCAAGGTGGTCAGCGTCATCGACCAGTGGTAAAATGCCAAATTTCCAGAGAAGATAAATCCGACGAGAATGAGCTTGAGCGGAATGGTCCGCTCGCGCGGCTGTCCTGGCAACGGTCCGAGAACGGATTCGGGTTCGGCTCTGGCTGCCCACCTGTCGAGCAGGAATAAGATCGGAATCGCTAGTGCGACCCGGTAGACCGCGCTGGCGGTCGGCGGCAGTTCGCTGTACCGAAGGAAAACGCCGCCCAGCGCCAACGACGCAGCGCCCAGCAGCAGCGCAGCAAACGAGAAGAGGCTGCCCTTAGAGGCAGTCGGCAAAGCGATGCTCGTGGCCACGCTCGGTTTGATGCAACTGCGTCTCATGGGTCGTATCGGGTGCCTTGTTTGGAGCTATCATAAGGGCTGGTCGGTGCCATAGTCGTCTATTGAGGCTCTATTGAAAATCTGACGGAACCCGAGCGGCAGAAACTGCAAGAACTGACGATGTTCCGGAGAAAGTGCAGCGCGCCGGTGGCGCGGGTGCGGCGGGCGCGACTGATCCTGATGCCCGCAGATGGGTGGCGCGTGCAGTGAGCGAGACGGCCTTGGGCTGCGTCTCGCGGTTCATCGCGACGTGGAAGCGGCGCTTCCTGAGCGAGTGACTGGCGAGTCTGTATGACCGACATTCGCGGCGTGCGCCGCAGCGCGATCTGGCCCAAGCGATGTCTGCGCCTCGGGCATGCTCGCATCCAAGCTCGCCAGAATTTGCGCACTGTTGAACTTGCGGCTGTGATGAACCGATTTTGCGCCGCATGTCTTCGACGCCCGGCGGTCTTCCTTCCTCCATTGTTCCGTTGGACTAGGGTGGTGAAGGATCTTCGAACCCCTCAATCACCATGATCTGCATGTCGACCGCAGCGTCTTTTCTCAACCTTCTGGCATGGGTGTATTCGGGTGATTCATAGAACCTTCTTGCCGCGTCCGCTGACTTGAATTCGACGAGAACCACGCGCCGGTCGTCGCGAGCGCCTTCCAAGTGTATGCGCTCGCCCCCCCGTGTCAGAAACCGGCCGCCGAATTTTTCTATGATGCCGGGCGTGAGCTTCTTGTATTCGTTGTACCGGTCCGGATTGGCGATGGACATCCTGCCGATCAGATAAGCGACCATGTAGCTACCCCAGTCTTACTGTGTCAGTAAAGTTAAGACACTATACGCACTTCTTCGTCCTGGTTGTGAGGAGCGATGGGTGCGAGCGAACGATTTGAGCAATATATGGAGCACTTGGCGGCGGGACTCGGGCATGCGGACCGGCACGCGGGGCTAGCAGACGGCGGCTCAACTGCCGTCGCAGGGCTTTGAGGAACTCGACCAGCTGCACGGCCCGTATCGCCCCTTCGTGCAGGCGGAAGACACACTGGCGCAGGTTCAGGTCCGCAATCATCGACAGCTGTTTCCAGTTTAAGTGAAGCTGCACCACCGGGGTCTGCCCGCGCGGCGCCCAGGTGCGCACCCGCGTGGGCCGCTCGGACAGACCCGACTCGTCGATGAAAACGATCAGGCGCCGCTGGTGTTGGGCTTTTTTTTGAGCTCCGGCCAGGTGCGCCGCCGCCAGCGGGCGACGACCGCCGCATCGCGCTCCTTGGCCTGACGCTCGGGCTTCTGGCTGGAAAAACCCAACTGTCCCAGCAGCCGCCAGATATGCACGTCGCTGTACCGCACGCCGAAGCGGCGCTGCACCACCTGGCTCACCCGCTTGATCGTCCACAGCTCGGTGCCGAAGCCGCTGGCCTGCGGGCCGGCCAGCAGCGCTTCGCGCAACTGCTCGTGCTGCTGCGCATCCAGCCGTGCCGGCCGCCCGCCCTTGCTCATCTGGCGCAGCGCGTCGATGCCGCCGCCAGTGAACAGCACTTCGCGCCAGCGGTACACGGCCTGCCGCGGTGCGCCGCCCCGAGCGGCCACCACGGCCGGGGCCAGCCCCTTCTGCAACAGCCGACCCGCCCGTACCCGTCGCCGCGCCGCTTCGTCCATCGCCATCGCTTGCTTCAGTCACAACATACTTGACCGGATAACGCGCCAGCAGCCATTCGGTTGTCATACGGTTACGTAATTCTCAATAGGTGCTGCAGTGAGCCTTGCCCTTGCGCGCAAGCGACGCAGTTGCCCGTCGACTACGCGTAGGCCACAGTGCGCTGCTGCGCCTGCGCCGCGACCCCGGACCGCAGAAGTGCCGCATCCAGAACGTCCCAGAGTCCGGTCAGCGAATCGAGGAAGTCGTCAGCGCCTTCGATGACCAGATGGGCGTATTCCGTTTGCAACGCGAGCTCGACGGCGGTGCGTGCGTTCTGCTCGTGGTGCTGCTCTGCACCGACTTCACCCCAGTGCTCCAGCAGGTAGTGCATCTCTGGCATCTCGAGATCGGCGTTGTAGATGCCGCTGTCCACCAGGCAGTGCTTTTCGCCGGGAATCAGATGCTGATTGGAGATCATTTCCAGCGCCAACGTGGTGCCGAGGTTCCGGTAGGTGCTCTCGATGTCCGTCAGCTTACGGCGGTCGAAGACGCCGATGGCCTTGCGCGTCTGCGCGGTCAGACCGGTCTCGATGTCATAGCCGGGCAGGGATCTGAGCAATTGGTCGGAGAAGGCCTTCAGTTTCGCTTCGACCTTCTCCTGGTTGTAAAGGTCCGCGATGACGGGTTCGTCGGCCGCTTGGTTGACGATGTATCCCGCCATCGTCGCCAGCTCAGGGCCATGGCCCGATTCGCTCTCAACGATCTCCTCGAGCAGCTCACTCTGTCGGTGCAATCCATGCGCCCTCAATGCGTCGGGGAAATTCCATCCTGGACGTGTCGACGCGCAAAAGCTCTGGATCTGGTGAAAGAGAGCCCCGACGACGGGCGGCTCCGGTACCATCTTCACCCAGTTCTTGAAGATCGGGTGCGAATAGCAACGGTGACTTTTGACTCTTTCAACCAGATCGGAAATGGTGATGCTCATTTCTCACTCCAAATTGCAGTTGGTCGGAAAATGCCTGGAAAAAGGAATTGCGTGACTACTTGCTTGCAATCAGCATGCGCCCTCCTGGGTGATCGAGCACTTCGATCAGCACATTGGTAAATCCTGCGCGGAGCAGTTTTTCAGTCCACTCCTCTTCACTCAGAAGACGTCTGGACATGAAATGGTTGTGCAGGTGATTGAAGGCCGCGGCAAACGGCTTTTCCCAGTTGGACGAGGCCACGGGGATGGCGTCGACGATGATCATCGTGCCCTTGGTCGAATACACGCAGCACGCGCGCAGCAACGCTTCGAGCGTTTGCTCCTCCGCGGGAAGCAGATCGTGCATCACGAAGCCAGCGTGGATGACGTCGGCGTCCTTGATGAGCGACGCATCTTCCACGAGCACTTGGATGGGGGCAGTCACGAATTGCAGTCGGTCGCTCATTCCGGCTTCGCTGGCCGCGTGAACGGCCTGCTCGGTGGCCGAGGCGCTCAAGTCGATGCCCACGCCCGTGGAGCCGGGAATCTTGCGCAGCATGCGGATCAGGAAGCCGCCCGAGCCAGAGCCGAGATCCACGATTTTCTTGGGGGCCATCGCGACGATGGTGTTCTCCGGCTTCGGATAGAAGGACTGTTCCCCCATCCACTTCGACGTCCTCGCGACCAAACCGCCGCTGCGCGGATACTTGGCCTGCGCTTCCTCGTTGTTCTTGGCAAATTCCTTCGCGTTGTTGATCAGGGGTGCGCAGGCACGAAGCGCCCAAGCGATGTATCCGACATCGTTGATCAAGTCATCGAAATGGCTGCCAACCTTGTAGGTCGCCGGCGCCTTCGTGCCGAGGTCTTCGATGATGCCCGCCTTGCTCAGCGAATCGAGATACGCCGAAATGACGGATTCATCGATCCCGCACGACCGGGCGGCCGCGGCAGCATCCACGATCAGGCACTTCTGGAGAAAGTCAATGACTCCATATTCGGCACCGATCTCCAGCAGGATGGCAGAGCCTGCGAGGGAGGAGCCGGTAATGCCACTATTGACATTTTGCATGCATCACCTGTGCGTAAAAGGCCACTGGAAACGAACCGGTCACATTTCTCTGGAGATCATCTGATGCGCACACGATGCGTCGCCAAGCCCGCCCAGTCATTTGGCGATCCCGTCAGCGGACTGGCGGTAGTCCAAGACGCTCTCGTGCCAAGCCTGCCGATGCACGGCGAGGGCGGGGCAGCGGCTACCGCCCATGGGTCGGACCGCCCCATGCGCATCAAGCACTTGGCTTTGACGATCCCGCCACGCCGCGCTATCGAGAGCCGAGCCTACATCAATGGGATGCCTCACACCGGCATCTGCATTGCTGGCCTGTGTCGGCTGACTTACCGGGTCTCTGTGCGCTTCGGCCGCATAGCCTTTCTCGGACAGGTCATCATCGCCTCGGCCGACCGCGAGCGGCAGGTCTGGACAATAACGAACGCTAACGTTCATGACTGAGCCTAGTTGAAATCGTTGAGATGAACGATAGTCAGCGCGCCGGGACCCGTATTGGCAAAAATTGCGGCGCCGACCGTACCCAGAAGCAGAGGGCCGGAAGCGCGCATGCGCCGGGCCGGCCGTGGCGCAGATGCGTGTTTCAGCCTATCGCAGACGGCTATGCAACTTCTCTTCTGTAAAAGCGCAAGGGTCGATTGCGATGGGGGTTGGGGTTCAGGGGTTCATGGTGAGGTAGGTTTTGCCGGTCATTCACTCCTCGTCGAACTCGGAGCCTGAGAATTTTTCGGTTTTCATGCCGCCCACCAGTAGCGGTATGAGAATTGGCACGGATCGGCGGGGAGCCGCGGCCGACGGTCGCCACGGGCGCGGACGACGACCGCGGGGCCGTTGGGCGGCCGATTGCGCTCTCTGGCGCTGCCATTTTGCCCCTCACGCACCCGCCGCCCGCAGCGCGGACGCACCTCGGCTGTCGAGCCCGAGCAACTGCGGCGCCAACGCCACCGTGCGCATCAGGTTGTGCGCCAGCGCATACAGCAGCGCCACGCAGCGCACCTTGACCCGACCCCGCACCGGCAGCCGAATCAGCCCCCGATTGCGCGCCTGGGCGTTGACGCATTCGGCCACCGCCGCGCTGTCGCCCGCCTTGGGCGCGTGCTTGTCCTGCACCACCGGATTGCCCTGCTCGTCCTTCTTCGCTCGCGGCTCGGGTACCGGCGCATACACCTCGGTGCGCCCGGCCACCGCCTCGATCTGCTCGTGCGCCGGATAACCCCCATCGACCAGCCACTGCCCGAGCAGCCGCCCGCAGCGCCCTTGCACCTGCTCGACCATCGGTTGCAACTGCCCCATGTCGCTGCCGGCGGTGCTCACCTCCACCCCAACCACCACCTGCGCTTCGCGGTCGCTGACGAACTGTGCGTTGTACGCCGGTCGAAACCCGCCATCGGCCATCTTCATCACGCGCGCGCAGGCATCGGTGCTGCTGGCCCGCGCGGTCTCGGCCTCGCCCCCCTGCCGCCGCTTGGCCTGCTCCAACTCGGGCAGCCGCTCCAGCGCCTTGTGCAGCCGCTGCTGCCGCTCGCGCTCGGCCCGCAGCCGCGCCGCCTGCGACCGCCGGTTGCCTTGTCCGGGAACGCGGTCCGCACCGCGTTCAACACGTGTTCGGCGGACGCTGACTGTGCTGGGGGCGGGGAGTAATCCCCGTCCCTACCGCGACCGGAGCGAAGCCTCAGCGCGTCAGTTGATCCGCGCACGGACGTACTGCATGGGCGTCATGCCGAAAGTGCGCTTGAAATGCCGCGTAAGGGCACTCTGGTCGTAGAAGCCGCTCGCGACCGCGGCCTCGATCAGCGGGCGTCCCGCAGTGAGTAGACGCAGGGCGGCCCGCAGACGCAGCTGAGTCAGGTACGCGTGGGGGGTCAGGCCGATCGTCCGATTGAAGGCGCCGATCAGCTGGAATGTCGTGAGGTCGGCCACGGTCGCCATCTGTTTGAGTGTCAGCCGCTCCGCGAAGGCGTCGCGCATCAGTTCCAACACCGGTGCCACCAGGCTCGCGTCCGTTGGTACCGGAAGTACGCGTTGACCTCGTCGGGCGTGGTTCTGGAACAGCGTGCCAAAGCTGTGCACGAAGAGCTCCTGCTGCCGCAGCGCGTCCAACGGACCGCCGTCGCCATCGAAGGCCCGGTGAAGCTCCAGAAAGCCGGTGATGAGCGCCGGGTCGCAGAAGGTGTTGGATTCGAAGTACCGAGGCTGGTCGGTGCCCAGCGCCGTCATCAGGTGCCTGATGCCTGGCTCGGCCAGATACAAGGACCGATAGCGCCAGCGCGGACTGCCGCCCATGCGGCCCGAATGGGGCTCGCCTGGATTGAAGACGAGCAGCGCCTGCGGATGGGCTACGCCTGTGCGACCGCGGCTCTTGAACTCCGCGCCGCCGACCTCGGTAACCGCGATCACGAACGAGTGGTGCGTGTGCGGCGCGTAGGCGTGCGAGGTGAAGTCCGCGTGCAGCATGTCCATGCCGGGCACTCCGCTGGCGTGCCAGTAACGCGACGTGTTCAGAGGATCTAGCTTGGCCAACGAAAACCTCCCCGTTTGGATTACCAAGCGCTCCGACGCACCCGACGCGCGGGCAGTCGGGGGTGAAGTTGATGTTCGCGCAATTTGTCGAGGTTTCGCCCCGAACCGCTGCTCGCCATTGAACCTATTTCCGGCAGTTGAAGCGCTCGAAGTTGGCGCTGAGGTAGTGTTGGCGCGGGATTTGGCGGGATGGGAGGGTTCACCCAATGGGTGAGTCGGCGGACGAGGGAATGGCGACGGTAGACGGCGCGGTGGACACCTTGGGCGGGCGGGTACAGGTGCGCTTCGATCCTGGGGCGAGTGTCACGCCGCTCGGTCAGATGGCCTATTTTGCCGAGTACCTGCAGGCCACCGGGTTGTTCGCCGGTTGGGAGCGCGACTGCCCGTTGCGCTACACGAGTCCGAACGGCAGCGCGCTGCGCGACATTCTGGGTACCTGGCTGCTGTCGGGGCTGTGCGGTCATCGGCGCTATGCACACGTGACCGCACTGCGCGGCGATGCGGTCGGCGCGCAGGTGCTGGGCTGCGGGAGCATGGTCGGCGAAGACACGTTGCGGCAGGCGCTGAAGGCGATGGACGCCGAGGCGGCCGAGCGCTGGTTGCAGTCGCATCTGCTGCGCTTACACCGCGATCCCGGCCGCTTCCAGGCGGTCGAAGAATCGATACCAGTGTTCGCCCGGCCGGCGGAAGCGCTCGTAGAAGCGATTGGCGGATTCGCGAATGGCGAACAACTCGGCTACGTCGGGCGGTACCGGCAGTCCGCGCAGCCGTCGGTACTCGGCACGCACCTGGCTTTCGTCGCCGACGCGGGCGGTCATCTGCTGATCGTGCAGGCGCAGCCGGTACCGGGTATCGACGACCGCCAGCGACCCGGCAGCCGACAGGATCGACGCATCGCGCAGGATGTCCTGGCCGAAGACGCTGGCTTCGTCCCAGGCGCGGTGCGCGTCGCGACGACAGACGACATGCACCGAGGCAAGCGTCCAGGCCAAGACCTGCAAGTCCATTGTCGAACTGCCGCCACCGCAGAGTTTGGTCCACCCGTCGGCGTCGAAGACCTCGGTCGGCGCCATCGCAGCCGTATCGCCGGTGGCGGCGAAGTGCGCGCGAAAGGCCTCCAGGTAATTCGGCGCCAGCAGGTCGTCGGCGTCGAGCATTGCGATGTAGGTGCCGCGGCTGGCGGCGACCGCTTCGTTGCGGGCGCGCGACTCGCCGCTGGCCACGGCCGTGCGCGCCAGAACCCGCACTCGCGAATCGGCACCGAACTGCGTGTAGTCCAGGCCGTCGTCGGGTGCGATCACCAATTCATAGTCGCCGCAGGATTGCGCCGCAAGGCTTGCCAGCAATTCGGGAATCCACTGCTGGGCCTGAAATGCCGGCGTGACGATCGAGAAGAGCGGTGTGGCGGATTGGCCTGGCGGCATCGGATGGGTTTGGATTCACGGCGCTCGATCGGCGCGAAGCCGTGGTGCGTCGGCAGTCCGTTGTTGTTGTCCCTGCTGCGGTCGCACGTTCGGCGCTAACGGCTGCGAGGCGGGCAAGGAGGCCGCGTGGCGCAAACGCCATCTGCACGCGACAGGGCGGGCTTGTTGCCGCGCCCCGGTACGACCACCGCCGCCGACTCGTGGCGGCGACGTGGAAATCCTGCGTCGCCGCGCCACTTTGGTTCGTCGACCCACGCCGCTGCGGCGACCCTTACTCGATCCTGATCTGCCGAAAATACTCCGGCAACTGCTCGGCCAGCAGCTTGTCGATCGCGCGCGCCTTGGGCTGATAGATGAACGGCCGGCGCGGATACAGCCGGTCGTTGACCCAGTGCCCGGACCAGTCGGTTGTGGTCTTCAGGCACTGCTGGGCGAAGCCTGCCACCTGATAGCGTTGCTCCTGCTCCAGGCAGCCCGAGACGAAGATGTCCACATAGGACTGCACCAGCGGATAGGCCGGCGTGGCCGTGGCGATGCTGTCGGCCTTATTGGTGTAGATCCAGATCTGCCCTTTGGGCGCGGGCAGATCGGCCTTCAGCACCCTGACCTGCGCCGCTTCGATGCCGAGACGGCAGTAGATGGCCTCGCGCTGGTCGGTGGCGGCCAGTTCCGGCCCGTCGACCTGATAGAACACCGCATTGATCTGGCTGGCGGCATCGGGCACGACGCCGAGATAGGTGGTATCGAAGCCGAGCGTTCCGCCCTTGGCAAACCAGCCGCGCCGGAAGCCCTTGACCGCCACCGGATAGGCGGTGCCGGCATTGGGCGCCGTGCGCTTGCGCGACTCGTCCTGCATCAGACTGCCGTAGCCGACGATGTATTGGGTTTGTGCCGGATCGAACTTGGCGTTGCAGGGGCCGCTTGGAGTCGCGGCCAGGCGCATCGGTTCGGCATCGGCCGCCTGGGCGCCGCGCGATTCAGGCGCGGTCGGCGTCGCACAGCCCGCCAGCACGAAAACCATGCCGGCGACGCCGGCGATCGCAAGCCAGCGCGGAAGCGAAAGTCGGCGCGGCGACGACGCGCGGGGGTGAGTCTCTTTCATCGTGTCTCCGTACCGCGGGTTAAAACGCGCATTGCGAGCGACGCCTCAGCGACGGCCATGCCGACGGCTGGGCAAAGTAAAGCGACAAGACGTTGCGCACCGGTCTGCCCCCGCGATAGTTGGCAGGTCGGCGCCTTTGGGGCTGTGCGAAGCGGGCCGCCCCTGCCTGGCCGAAGGTCGTGCGCTCATGACGGAGGAATCGCGCGACCGAGGGGTGCCGCACAATAGGACTTCGGCAAACGTCGCGACACTCCATTCAATGAGTCCAAAAATCGGCCGCAACGACCACTGTCCCTGCGGCAGCGGTTTGAAGTACAAGCACTGCCACGGCGGGCCCCGCGCGGCAACGCCCGAGGCTTCCGTCGGCGACGGGCGCGAAACCGCGGTCGAGCGCGCGCTCGGCTGGCTGACCGATCGCCACCGCAAGGCGGTTCAGGTGGCGCTGGACGATCTGCTGTCTGGGGAACTCTGGCCCGAAGACGCATCCGAGGCGGGCGAACTCGATGCGGGGCTGCACGAGATGCTCATGGTCAATCTCTTCGAGTGGCTGCTCGCCGAAGGCGAGATCCAAATCAAGGGGCAGCGATGCAACGTCAATCGGTACGTGCTGGGTGCCGACGGCCCAACCTTCAGTGCGACCGAGCGGCAGTGGATCGAGCAACTCGCCGGGCAGCCGCTGCGGCCGTACACGATCGCCGAGGTTCGGCGCGGTGAGGGGTTGACGTTGGTGGATGCGCTCGACGAAGAGGCCGAGCCGGTCTTCGTCCAAGAGCGCTCGGGCAGCGAAGCCCTGCGCGCGGGCATGCTGATCGGCTGCCGCGCGATGGTGCTGGGCGACCGCCGGGTGCTCTCGGGTGCCGTCTACCCGTTCCCGATGCTGGGTGTGGCCGAAGTGCTTGCCGCCATACGCGCCGAAGTCGAGGACGCGAATCCGGTGTCCGATCTACCGCGGGCGGAGGGACTGGCCGTTGCGCGCGCCTGGGTGCGGCGGGCGGTGCTGCCGCCGCCCCTGCCCACGATGGTGGATGCCATCAGCGGCGATCCGTTGTTGCTGGTCACCGATCACTACCGGGTGCTCGACGCCGACGCACTGGCTCGCGCGCTTGCCGCCTGCGGCGACGTGGTGAGCGAAGGCGTGGGCGAATGGCGCCGCGAGCGCGAGTTCGACGATGGGCTGACGCGCTCGCTGGCCGCCATCAATCGCGGCAAACAGGCCGACCGTATCGAAGTCTTCGTGCGCCGGTCAAAACCGGCGAGATGTTGTGAATGAAAGAGTCATACGTTGAAGGCTTAGCGATCCAATCGGCCCGTCCGCGCCGCAAATCGTCCCGAAGAAACGTCTGGCCCGTGGCGTGCGGACGTGGCAAGGTGGAAGGTGGCGTCGGGAAGACCGATACGGCAATGGTGCGTACTGCCCGCGGGTTAGCGTGGTCTTGGGCTGCGTCATCGACATTGGTGAACCGAACGGCCGGTGTGCAGCCGGCTGCGCGGTATCCCGTTTGATTCCAATTCGCAATAGAAACAGCAGTAATATGGCCGTGCGATTTTGGGCGGGAGGCAGCCATGGCACGGCCGGCGAGCGGGAACGAGCAGATCGAAGCAGCGCGCAGCTTGCTGCGCGAGGCGAAGACGGTGGAGCAGTTGCGGCAAGCGCAGGCAGTGCTGCTGCCGCTGGAGTTGGGATTGGGGTTTGGGGAGTAATGGAACAGCCAACCGACTTAAGCCGGTCAGTCGTCTCGATTTCTACCGAGCGGTCGTAACTCACCTCGCGCGACGATTTCGGGCACCGAGAACGAATAGCGCCCGAGCATGTTGATGTGCTCGTGGCCGAACGGCGACAGGCGCGCCTCGTCGTCGGACCTTACCGGGTAGCCCTCGCTGCGCAATTGCGCCAGCACCGCGTCCATGTAGAGGGTGTTCCACAGAACGATCATGTTCACGACCAGACCGAGCGCACTCAACTGGTCTTCCTGACCTTCGCGGTAGCGCTGGAACAACTCGCCGCGCTTGCCGTGGAAGACATTGCGCGCCAGGCTGTGGCGACCTTCGCCGAGGTTCAGTTGCAGCAGCGTGGCACGGCGGCGGGCCTCGTCGTCGATGAAGTTAAGCGTGTGTATGGTTTTGTCGATGCGGCCGATTTCGGCGATGGCCTGCGCCAGGCTGGTCGGCCGCTCATCGACCTGCAAGGTGCGCATGACGCCCATCGCCGGCACCAGGCCGAGTTTGAGCGAGCCGATCAGGCGCAGCACGTCGTCCCAGTGGGGTGTGATGCGATCGAGGTGCACGCGCTGCCGCGCCAGCGCGTTGATCTCGCCGTAGTCGGCCTGTGGATCGACGCGCCAGAAGCGGGTGCCGCCGATGTCGGCCAGGCGCGGGCTGAAGCGGTAGCCCAGCAGCCGGAACAGGCCGAACACCACGTCGCTGTACGCGCCGGTGTCGGTCATGATCTGCGTCGGCTGCAACTCGGTCTGCTGCTCCAGCACAACGGCCAGCAAGACCAGGCTGTCGCGCAGCGTGCCCGTCACCGTGATCGCGTTCAGCCCGGTGCCCTGATCCGACAGCAGGTTGTACCAGGTGACGCCGCGCCCGCGGTTGAAGTATTTCGGATTCGGCGCGGCGTGGATCGTGCGCACCGGCACCACGAAACGCATGCCATCGGCCGAGGCCACATCGCCGCCGCCCCAGGCACGGGCCAGCGCGATGCGATTTTGCGCCGCGACCAGCACGGCGTTGCAGGCGATCAGCGTGTCGTCGCGCAAGTAGTTCTGATCGACCCACAGCAGCCGGTCGCGCTTGAGCGCCGGGGTGTCCTGTCGCACGAACGGCTCCGGACCGGTATTGCAGGCCTCGGCCAGCAGCACCGCCGACAGGCTCGTGGTCAGCTCGGCCGCGCGTGCGGTGCGCTCGGTCAGGTGCGTGAACGCCTGCATACAGCCCGTGCGCGCCGCGATCTCCAGCAGGATTTCCGGCAGATCGACGCGCGGCATGCGTGCCTTGATCTCGTTGCGCAGCCCGATCAACGAAGGCGGTTCCTCCAGCGCCTCCAGCGGGCTGAGCACCAGTTCGGTCTTGTCGCCGAGCGTCTCGAAACGCACCGCGTCGTTGCGCGGCAGGCGCTCAGCAACCCGCCGGTAAGTTTCGTCCAACTCGCGCGTGAGTGCGTTCAGCGTGGCCGCCGGCTCGGCGCTCAGACCCAGCGAGCGACAAACGATGGGCCGCGCCGCCTCCCATTCGGGGCCAGCCAGCAGGCCGGCACGCGGATCGGCGTAGCGCCAGCTCGGGCTGATGAACACGTCGCGGCGACGGATCGATCTGCGCAGCTTATCGAGCGCACAGAAGGCGTAGGCCGTGGCGTTGACGGTGCCGTCGTCTTGCACGACGTGGCGCTGCCATGCCTTGCCGACGATGGCGCTCGGCGGATCGTCGTCGGGCTTCTCGTGCAGCCATTTCAGCGCCTGCACCAAGGGCTGCGCCGTTGGATTGGCGTCGAACCGAATGACGCGCAGCAGCGTCGGCAGGAAGCGCGAAACGATGGCCTTGCGGGTCTCCAGCTCAGTGAAGAACACATCGTCGGGCGGACGAACCAGACTGCTGACATCGCTGAGGGCTTTGGCCAACGCGTCACGACCAATGGCCGCGTAGACACGCTCGCGCAGTTCCCCGTCCGGCAGATCGGAATCGAGCAGCATCCGGCACGCCTGGGCCAATGTCGAGGCGGCCCGATCCAGATCCTTGATCGTGCGCTGCCTGACCTTGCGGTCCTCTTTCTCGGCCTTGGTGAACAGCTCGCGCAGCAGCAGATCGAGGACGTCGAGAGCGTCGTCCTGCGCACTGGCCTCCAGGCAAAGGACAAAAGCCACCAGAGTGGCGATGCGCCGCGCATCGGGTAGCCGAGCCACGGCCGACACCTTCACGGTGCCGGCAAAGCGCGCCAGCGCCGCGATGCGGCTCGGCGGCACATGAGTGCCGGGCAGCTTGATGCCCAGGCCGCGCACAGTCTCGATGCGTTGCAATGCCAGTACGAGCGACGGGGCGCTGACCCGCACCGGCCCCTTGCGCAGCCGATCCAACCAGGACTGGCGGCTGCCCTCGGCTGGCTTGAGCAAATCCTCCAGGCGCTGCCGCTGTGCTTGCGTCACGCCGCGCAAGAGTATCCGCCACAGGCGCGATTCCATGCGCGCCCGCACCTCCGCGACGAAACGCTCCAGCACCGTCACGCCGGGCAGCAGTACCTTGTGGCCGACCAGCCAGCCATTGGCGTAGTCGAACAAGGTGCTGGGCCGGTCGGTGCCTGTCCAGCACATCGCGCATAGCCAGCGCCCGAGCCGGAATTGCACGCCCCTGTCGGTGAACTCGCGGTAGTCGTAGCGGACGCGAATCTCGGTCGTGTGCCGCCAGCGCTGTTCGCTCTCGCGGTAGGCAAGCACGCAGTCCGCATCGGCGATGCCGAGTTGGGAGGACAGCGAATGCAGCACCGCGCCGGGCACGGCGGCCGGGTCTTCCAGGAAGGTGCCGAGAAAGCGCACCGTTGTCAGTTGCAGCGCATAACCGAGGCGGCTGCTGTCGCGCCGCTTGGTGGTGATCCATTCGCGATCGTGGGCAGGTCTCAGCGTTCGTCGTACACCTTGATGACGTCGGTGTGACCGAGTCTCAGCGTTAGTCGTACACCTGCGGCTTGCCTTTGACGGGTCGATCGAAGCGATGGTAGGGAATGGTGCATAGGA
>Ga0209450_10000374_pt1 | contig 23619 bp, 25 predicted proteins | sample FrelakmetLWP11LW_FD_187149 | JGI IMG/M metagenome (GOLD analysis project Ga0209450, IMG submission 187149) | Freshwater lake sediment microbial communities from the University of Notre Dame, USA, for methane emissions studies - LWP11 LW (SPAdes)... | ecosystem: Environmental > Aquatic >...
GTGCATCCTGGCTGAACATGATCGAACGGTTCTTCCGGGATCTGAGCGAAAAGGCCCTGAAGCGAGGCAGCTTCTACAGCGTCGATGACCTCATCGGTGCGATCGATGAATACATCAACCAGCACAACGCCGACCCCAAACCCTTTATCTGGACCGCCTCGGCCACCGACATCCTCGCCAAGGTGAAGCGGGCGCGAAAGGTACTGAATAAGTTATAGACTGTTAGGCGGGGACCACTAGGGCAACGGCATCGCCGGCCCGCCATGGGCCTGGCGCTGCGCCGAGCTATAACCCGCGGCCCGGTTCGGTCGCGGGTTTTTCTGCGCGCTGGGCGGTTGCAGCCCGGTCCGAGGTCGGTAGACTCGCCACCATGGAACATCGCTCGATGGTACGCGCCATTCTCGCCGGGCGAATCCTGCCGGCCATGAGCTTTAGTCAGCGGGTCTGGGCGTTAGTGGCCCGCATCCCGCAAGGCCGCGTGGCCACTTATGGCCAGGTGGCTCGCCGGCTGGGCAGCCGTGGCTGCCGGGCGGTAGGCATGGCCTTAAACCGAAACCCTTATGCCCCGCGCGTGCCGTGCCATCGCGTGGTGGGCGCTGGCGGCGAACTGCGCGGCTTTGCCGGGGGGCTGGACAAAAAGCGGCGGCTGCTGCTGGGCGAAGGCGTTAAACTTCGCGGCGATCGGGTTGATCTGACCAGCGGGCTGGCAAAACTCTGACGCGCGCCTGGGCAAGCGTGCCATCATCGACAAACACCTGGGACAGAAGCTTTTTCCGCGATAGAATCCGCAACAGGAGAAACTATGGCCGAAAACAAACCCGCAATACACGTGGACAGTGACTGGAAGCGCCAGGCCCAGGAGGAGAAGAAGCGCCTGGCCGAGGAAGAGGCCAAGCGCAAGCAGAATGCGGCGGCATCGCAGCCCGCGGCCGCCGCGGGCCAGCGCGGGCGGCAGGCGCGGCAGATGCCCCCGGCCAGTTTTTCCACCCTCGTGCAATCGATGCTGACCCAGGTTCTGTTTTACCTGGGCGAGCTGGAAGCCCGCGACAGCGAAGGCATGATGAACCTGGACATGGCCCGTCATCAGATCGACATGATGGGCATGCTCGAGGACAAGACGCGCGGCAACCTGACCCCTGAGGAAAAGCAGGTCCTGGATACCGCGCTGTATGAAGCGCGCATGCGTTTTGTGAACCTGGCCTCGCAGGTGGCCAGCTATCCCTGAAGCGGCGGACCCTGGGTGCAAAAAAACTGCGCCTACGGTCGAGTTGGCGCTTGCGTTTTGTGAAAGCTGAATTACGATGCTGGGGCAGACGGGTCAGGATGACCCGCTGGCGAAAGGCAAGGACGCCATGGCCTCTAATCGCCCCGCGCGGCTGGCGCAACTCTGGCAGCTTCCTCTACTGCTGTTATCGGCGGGTCTGTTCGTCTTCTCCTGCTATCGCGTTTTTTGCCTTGGTTCCTCGATCGACCTGGATCGCGGTATCGCCCAGGCGGCCGAGCAACTGCGCCTGGATCGTCCGCAGGCCGCCGCCCAGCGACTCTCCCGGCTGTTGGATCTAAAGCTCGACAACACGCGACAGGCCAGGGTGCATCTGCTGCTGGCCGAGGCCATCGAGGCCAACCAACGCAAGCTCAAGGTCAGCGTCGACGACAATCACCATCAGATCATCACGCACGTCAGGGCGGCGCTGCGCCTGGGTCATCCGGCCGATGCCGTCAGCCATCAGCGCATGGCCGAGGCCTATGCCGCCCTGAAGCGCCCCGCCGATGCGGTGGCCCACCTGCGGCAGGCGATGATGCTGGAGCCGGCGCGGTCCATGCCGCTGCAGCGGCGCATGATCGAAATGCAATTGTTCGGCCAGGACCAGGCCGCCGTGGCCGTGACCCTCGAAAGCTACCTGGCCAATTCGCAGATCACGCCCCCCGAGCGCCTGTGGGCCATGCAGGAACTGGCGCGGGTGCTGATCGATCGCGGCAGCTACGGCGAAGCGCAGGAACTGCTGGCCGCGGCCCTGGCGACACTGCGTCACGACTCGGCGGCCGGCCCGCGCGGGGCTGTCGATCTCTGCCGGGGTGAGATTCATTTCCAACTGGGTTACTGCGCCTGGAAGCTGAAGCGCGACGAGGATGCCCAGCGCCTCTTGGGCCAGGCACGGCAATACCTGGGCCCCAGCCATCCCCTGGAGGCGCGCGCGGCCTGCATCATGGGACAAATTCACGAGCAGCACGGCGAGCCGATCGCGGCCATCGCCTGTTTTGATGCCGTGCTGGCGCAGCACGGCCAACGGCCCGAGGCGCTTGAGGCACGCTTTGGCCGGGGTCTGTGCCGCATCAGCGCCGGCCAGCACGAAGGCGGCCTGTCCGACCTTCAGCAGGCGATGCGGCAGTACAGCGCCGATGCGGCGTCGGCCCACGTTGACTCGGTGCGGGCGGGCCTTGGCCAGGCGGCGGCGCACCTGCTAGCGCGCCAGGCGTTTTCGGGGGCCTTGGACGTGCTGCAATATGAGCGCCAACTGGCCGGCAAGAGCGAGTGGTCGTGGCATGCGCGGGTAGCGCTGGCGCGGCAGCGATGGGCCGAGCAATTGGAAGCCGAATCCACCGACGCCCAGACGCCCCAGCAGGCCCGTCGCCGCCAGCAGGCGCGAGAACTCCGCGTGGCAGCGGCCGAGGCCCAGCTTGCCAGTGCCATGACCATGGCTGAGGCCGGGCAGAGCGGCTACGAGCCGATCTTCCACGCGGCCATTGCCCAGCTTCATCGCTTTGGCGATGCCCAGAGCGTGATCGTGGCGCTGGAGAACTTCGAGTCCCAGCGCCCGGCCGATCCGCTGACGCCCGAAGTCCTGCTGCAGTTGGGACAGACCTGCCAAACGGTGGGCATGCTCGATAAAGCCATCGCCGTTCACCTGCGCAACCAGTTGCGCTACGGACAGTCCTCCGCGGCGCTGCGGTCCATACTGCCTCTGGCGGCGGCCTACATCGAGCGCGGGCCGCTGCATTACGCCAAGGCCGAGAAAGTGCTGCAAAGCATCGTCGAAGGCGCCACGCCCATCACGCCACAGATGCCCCAGTTCACGGCGGCCATGCTCGAACTGGGCGAACTCTACGGCCGCATGAACCGCTTTGACACAGCCAACCGCTGGCTGGGCGAATTGGTGGAGCGTTATCCGAATTATGAGCCGGTGCGCGTGCAGTTCCGCATGGCCGAATATGACCGTGCGGCCGCGACCGCCGACGCCGGCGCCACCACCGACCTGCCGCTGTCCGACAGCGGCAAGAGCGACGCCGCCCAGCGACTGACGCAGGCCTGCGAGCGATATCAGAAAGTGATTTCGCTGCTGCAGAAGCAGCCGAATCTGGATGCCCAGCAGCAGCAGTGGCTCAAGAGCAGTTATTTCCGAGCGGCCGACTGTCGGTTTGATCTGCGCGATTACGCGGCGGCGATCAAGCAGTACGAGCTGGCGGCGGCACGCTACCAGGACGAGGCCTCAGCGCTGGCGGCCTACGTGCAGATCGTCAACGCCCACTGCGCCATGAACCGCAACCACGAGGCGCGGGCCGCCAACGAGCGGGCCCGGGCCCTGCTGCGGCGACTGCCGGCGCAGGCCTTCAGTGACGGCGGCTTTGCCATGCCGCGTCGCTATTGGGAACAGTGGCTGTGGTGGTCCAGCCAGTTGGCTACGGCCGAGGTTTCGGCCAGCACCAGGTAAGCATGGGACAGGCAACATTCATCGCGGCCTTGGACCAGCAGGTGGCCTGCTACCGGCGCCTGACCGAGCTTGCCGACGCGCAGCGGCAATACGTGGCACAGGCCCAGGACCAGCAGCTTCTGGACCTGCTGCAGCAGCGCCAGGAAGCCATGCAGCAACTGGCAAAACTGGAGCAGCTCACCGCCCCCATGCGCCAGCAGTGGTCGCAGTTTGCCGGCAGCCTTGAACCCGAGGCCCGCCAGCGCGTGCAGTCGCTCTTGGATCAGGCACGGCAACTGCTGAGCCAACTGACGCAGCGCGACACCGACGACGCCCTGACGATGTCCTGCTGGCGGCTGGCGGCCGGCCGGGCCACCCGCGGCGGCCAGCGTATGCGCGTCAGCCAGCAGGTGGCGGCCAAGGCCTACGGACGCACGGCCGCAGCCTGTCGGCCACGCTCGGGGAGGCAGTCATGAACACGATGACCGCTGGAGCCAACCAGGTTTCTCGCCGAGCGGCGGCGCCGCGGCTGGAGGAGCTGTCCCAGGCCGTCCTTGCCTACAGCCAGTTGACCGATCAGTTGCGCCAGTCGCACGATCGTCTGCAACAGACCGTCGAGCAGTTGCGCTGCGAACTGGGCCATAAGAATCGCCTTCTGGAGCGGCGCAGTCGCCTGGCTGCCCTGGGTGAAATGGCCGCCGGCATGGCCCACGAGATTCGCAACCCCCTGGGCGGCATTCAGCTCTATGCGTCGCTGCTGGCCAAGGATCTGCGGCACCAGCCCGCTTCGGCGGCGATGGTCGAGAAGATCAGTCTGTGCGTGCGCCGCCTGGAATCGCTGGTTGGACAGGTCCTGGGCTTTACGCGCGACATCCACGCCCGCTGCGACGAGGCCGACCTGGCCGGCATCATCGGCGACGTGCTGGAGGCGGCCGAGCAGGCCCTGGGCCATGCCAACGTCCGCACGACGGTGCGTGGCCCGCGGTCGCTGGTGGTGCGCGTCGACGGGGCGCTGATGGCCCAGGCAATTCTGAACCTGGTACTGAATGCGGCCGAGGCGATGGCGGCCGACCGGTCGGGCCGCGCCGCCTGTCTGCTGGTGGAATTCGAGGCCAGCTCCCCAGCCGCCCAGTGGGATCAGTTTCGCTTGGCGATCACGGATAGAGGGCCGGGCATTGCCCCCGGCGACCTGGAGAAAATCTTTGACCCGTTCTTTACCACCAAGGATCACGGCACCGGCCTGGGCTTGGCCATTGTTCATCGAATTGTCGAGGCTCACAACGGCACTATCACCGCGGCCAACGCACCCGACGGCGGCGCGGTGTTTGAAATTCGCCTATGAAGACCAAACCCTCCCGCGCTGGCGGGTGCAAGGTTGATCGCCATGGATAAGACGACGGCACGCATACTCATCGCTGACGACCAGGACATCCTGCGTGATTCGCTGGCGACGACGCTGGCGCGGCAGGGTTACGAGGTCGTGGCGGCCGCCGACGGGCAGGCCGCCCTGGACCGTCTGCAGCAGGAGCGCTTCGATCTGCTGATCAGCGATCTGAAGATGCCGCGCCTGAGCGGCCTGGATCTGTTGGCGGCGGCGCGACGTCTGCGGCCGGACATGCCCGTGGTGCTGATGACCGCCTTTGCCAGCGTCAGCACCGCCGTTGAGGCCATGAAGCTGGGGGCCTATGACTACATCCAGAAGCCTTTCGACGGCGATGAGATTCGCTTGCTGGTGGAGCGCACGCTGGAGCACCACCGGCTGAGATTGGAGAACCAGGCCCTGCGCACCATGGTGGAAGCCAGCGCTCCGCGTCCGCTGGTGGGTTCCAGCCCGGCGATGGAGGCGGTGCGCCAGACCATCCAGTGCGTGGCCGCCAGCAATGCCACGGTCTTGATCTGCGGCCCCAGCGGCACCGGCAAGGAGGTGGTCGCCCGCTGCATTCATGCCGCCAGCCCGCGCTGCCAGCGCCCGATGCTGGCGGTCAACTGCGCGGCGCTCTCGGACAACCTGCTGGAAAGCGAGCTATTCGGCCACGAGAAAGGCGCCTTCACCGGCGCCGACCGGCTGCGGCGCGGGCGCTTCGAGCTGGCCGACGGCGGCACCCTCCTGCTGGATGAGATCAGCGAAGTGCCCCAGGCCTTGCAGGGCAAGCTGCTGCGCGTGCTCCAGGAAAACAGCTTCGAGCGCGTGGGCAGCAGCATTTCGCAGCAGGTCGATGTGCGCGTCATTGCCACCACCAATCGCGATCTGCCGCGCGCTGTGGCCGAGGGACGCTTCCGTCAGGACCTGTTCTACCGGCTTAACGTGGTGCCCATCGAGCTGCCGCCCTTGCGCCAGCGTCCCGAGGATGTGCCGGAGCTGGCCCGACATTTCCTGCACCTGGCAGCGCGGCGCCAGAGCACCGCCTTTCGCCACCTGGACCCGCGGGCCGTTCGGCTGCTGCAGAAATACGACTGGCCGGGCAATGTGCGCGAGCTGCAAAATATCCTCGAGCGCGCCTGCCTCCTGGAGGCGCAGCCAGGCGTGATCCGCGCCTGCACGCTGGAGCCGTGGCTTCGGCCGGCGCCCGACGAAGCCCTCACGCTGGCGGCGGAACTGGCCGGCCATCCCCTGGAGTCGATCGAGAGACAGGTCATCCTCGGCACGCTGCGCAAATTCCAGGGCCATCGGGCCAAGACCGCCGGTGCCCTGGGCATCGGCCTGCGCACGCTGGGACTGAAACTCAAGAAATGGAAGCTGCTGGAGGGTCAGCCACAGCCTGAGGTGGCCGACCCCCAGTCCAGCGGCACCTCGGGAGTTCTATACAGCGCATGAGCATCGAAGCGATTCACTCTGTCAGCGTTTCCAGCGTCACCGGCGCCGCTGCGCCGCCGCGCCCGCCCGCGGCTGCCCAGGTGAGCTTTGCCGAACTGCTCAGCCAGAAAATGGAGCAGGCGGCCCAGGCCCAGCGCGATGTCAGCCAGGCCGTGGATGCGCTGGCCGAACCGCGCAACCAGGACCTGGCCGCCGTCCTGGGCGCCATGGAGAAGTCGGACCAGGCATTTCGCATGCTTCTGGCGATCCGCGCCAAGCTGATGGAAGCCTACGAGGAGATCAAGAACCTCCAGGTATGACCGCATGATGGATTCGCCTCGCCAGGCCAGGGATGGCCGGCGACCGTTCCAGGGAAGGCAGGACCATGGAATCTCTCAAGAGCCAATTGCAGCGGATGCGCGGCCGGCTGGCCGCGCTGTCGATGGCCCACCGCGTCTTTGCCGGTGCCGCGGCCGCCGTGGCCGTGGTGATAGTGCTGATCTGGATGCGCGCTGGCTGGCAGCGGCCCATGGAAGCCATTCTCGATCAGCCCTTTGCCGCCGACGAAATCACGCGCATTGCCGGCCAGCTCAAGACCCGCGGTATCAACCACAAGGTGGTGGGCGACCGCATCCTGGTCGCGGCCGATCGTCGCGGCGAGGTGCTGGCCGAACTGGCTTACTCGCAGTTGCTGCCTCGTGATACCAAGAACGGCATCGACGAGATCATCCGTGCCGCCAGCCCCTGGACCGGCCCCACGGAGAAGAAGGAACTGTGGAACCGCGCCAAGGAAGCCACCCTCGCCGGCGTCCTGCGCAATTTCCCCGGCGTCGCCCATGCCATGGTGATGATCGACAACACCGAGCGCCGCGACTTCAGCGGCGGCATCCAGCCCTCGGCCACCGTGAATCTGCAGATGCGCCCCGGCAGCCGTGCCGACAGCCGGTTGGTCAATGCCGCGGCCGATCTGGTCAGCGGGGCGGTGGCCAACCTGGCCAAGGCCCGCGTGAAGGTCATTGCCGACGGCGTTTCCTGCTCCACCACCGGCGGCAGCGCGCTGGCCGACCGGGGCCTGTGGCTGGAACAGACCCAGGCCGCCGAGCGCTATTTCTCGCGCAAGCTCACGGAGCAGTTGGCCTTCATCCCGCGGGTCATGGTGTCGGTGCGCGTTGAACACGGCCACCCGCGCCCCGTCCAGGCCGCATCAGAGCCGTCCGCCGCCGATGCCGCGGCGCCCGCGCCGCCCTGGGAACCTCCATCGCACGCAGCACAGACGGCAGCCGACGACCAGGCCGCCCGTATCACCGGGGCCTCGGTGTTCGTTCCGCGCAGCTATTTTGCCGAGATCTTCCGTCGGCGCAATCCCAGCGTGCGCGATCCCGACGACACCGCACTGCAGCCCCTGATCGATGCGCAGCTGGTCAATATCCGCACCACCGCCAAGGCCTGCCTGGGATTGGAGGAAGACCGCCTCATCACCGTGGCGCCTTACATCGATCTGCTTAACGCCGGCGCTAGCGAGCCGTCGGCCGCCGATACCACCGGCGTCTTTCGCTGGTTGCCCGATTATTCGCGGGAAGTGACGATGGTGGCCCTGGTGCTGGCGGGTTTGCTGGCCGCCTCAGCGGTGCTGCGCCGCGCCGGCGGCCGCCGCCAGGCGCAGGCCGTCGTGCCCGCCTATGCCGAGGCTCACGATCCCCAGACGCAACACATGATCCACCAGGCGAGAGTTATTGCGCGCGACGATCCGGATACCGTGGCCAAGCTCATCAATCGTTGGCTGGATCAGCCCTGAGAACCCATGATGCCCAAAGAGCTAAGCGGATATCGCAAGGCGGCCGTGCTGCTGTGGTCTTTGGAACCGCAGCAGGCCCAGGACATCCTGCGCCGGCTTCCGCCACAGGCCGCTTCGGACCTGCGCCGGGAATTGCACGGGATTGGACAGGTTCCTTCCGAAACGCGACAGGCCGTGTTCCGTCAATTCTGCCGCGAGGCCGCCCATGCAACCGCGCCAAGCGACCCGCAGCCCTCGCCCGCGGCCCACGAGCAGGCCGCCGCGCCCTCGGCCCTGGGAGCCTTTGACCCGACTCAGGGCTCGGCTTTGGCCGATTGCCTGGGTGCTGAGCACCCGCAGACCATCGCACTGCTGCTGGTCAACCTGCCGGCCGAGCAGGCCTCTGAGCTGCTGAGTTCCCTCAGCGGCACCCAGCAGGTTGAAGTGATGCGACGCGTAACGGCGTTGCAGCAGGCCCACCCTCAGGTTCTGCACGAGCTGGGCAGGGGCCTGGAGGATCGGCTTCAGCAACTGCGGCAAAGTGTGCTGCGCCTCCACGCCTGCGATGCAGGCCGGCCGTCGCGCCAGGACCGGGCCGCAACGTCCTGGCTGACCAACATTGAGGATTTGCTGCTGCTGGATGAAGAAGTCTTCCAGCGGGTTCTCGATGCTGCGCCGCCGGATGAACTGGCTTTGGCCATGTGCACCGCCAGTGAGCCGTTGCGCCAGCGCGTGCTGAGTCAGCTTTCCTTCGAGCCGGCCGGGGCTCTGCGGGATCAGTTGCGTCAAATGGGTCCGGTACGCCTCAGCGACGTCGAAGAAGCCCAGCAGCGCCTGCTGGACTTGGGGCGCCAGGCCATCATGGACGCGGCCACCGACCAGGTCGCCGCCGGGTTTGCACGACATGCCCCTGATTAAATCCGCACATGCTCCGGCCACCCTGGTTCCGTTTGCCCCGGCGGCGGTCGAGGCGCAGGCCGCGGCAACACTGGCACTGGCTGCCGGCCAGGCCCAGGACCTCCGCCGCGACGCCCGGCAGGAGGGTTATGCGGAAGGTCATCGCCAAGGCCTGGAAGCCGGCCGACAACAGGCCCTGACGGACTTTGGCCAGGCTCTGCGCCAATCCGCGGAACATCTGCTGGGCGTGGCCGGCGAACTGGGCGCCTTGCACCAGCGACTGCAGACCCAAAGCGCCAGCCACACGATCGAGCTGGCCTTGGCCATCGCGCGTCGCATTGTCGGCCGCGGCATCCACCAAGCTCCCGCCGCCGCTCTGGAAGGCATGCGCCAGGCCCTGCGACTCGTGGGAGCGGCCGCCCCGGTTCGTATCGCTGTCCATCCGCAATTGATGTCATGCCTTCAGCTTGCCGCGGCCGATCTGCTGGCGCGCTGGCCGGGGGCACAGGTGCCGCTGGTCGAGGATGCCGCACTGCCCGCCGCCGGCTGGGTGATTCACAGTGAACATGGCTGTGTCAGCGGTGATATCGACCAGCAGCTCGACCGCATCGCCGCGGAATTATGTGGCGCGCCGGAGCCAGCGACCCCCCCGATCCCAGCCCCCTCTGCCAGTCCATGATTGACCTGCCGGCGCAACTCGATGCGGTGGCCGCGGCCGTGCCGTACCGCGTGGTCGGCCACGTGGAGTCGCTCAGCGGTGGAACCATCCAGGCGGTGGGGCTGCCTTTGCCGGTGGGGGCCCTGTGCCGCATTGACAGCCTCGGCGGCCGCAGCACCGAGGCCGAGGTGATCGGCTTTCAAGAGCAGCGCACGCTGCTGATGCCGCTGGGCGCTGCCCACGGCATCGCTCGCGGCGATACGGTGGAAAACCTGGCCGTCTGCTCGCGGCTGTGGTGCTCGGAGCAACTGTTAGGGCGTGTCCTGGATGGCCGAGGGCGGCCCATCGACGGTCGCCCGCTGGTCCGCACGGGCTGCCCCCAGCCGCTGCACGCCCGCGGGGCCGCGCCCCTGCAGCGCCAGCCCATCGATCGTCCTCTGGCCACGGGTATCGCCGCCATCGATGCCCTGCATACCTGTGGCCAGGGCCAGCGCCTGGGCATCTTTTCCGGCCCGGGTGTCGGCAAGAGCGTACTGCTGGCGTCCATCGCCCGCCACACCAGCGCCGATGTCTGCGTCGTCGCCATGGTGGGCGAGCGCGCCCGCGAGGTGCATGAATTTATCGACGGAGCCTTGGGCGCCGCGGGACTGGCCCGCTCGGTCGTGATCGTCAGCACCAGCGATGATCCGCCGCTGCTGCGCGTGCGCGCGGCCCAGGTGGCCTGCGCCGTCGCCGAATATTTCCGCGACCGCCAGCGGCATGTGCTGCTGCTGGTGGATTCATTGACGCGGCTGTGCCATGCCCAGCGACAGATCGGACTGGCGGCCCACGAGCCGCCGGCCACGCGCGGCTACCCGCCCAGCGTGTTTGCCCTTTTACCTCAGCTCCTGGAGCGCGCCGGCCGCAGCGGCGGGGGGTCGATCACCGGCTTTTACACCGTCCTGGTCGAAGGCGACGATTTCAACGAGCCCATCGCCGACGCGGTCAAGAGCACCACCGACGGCCACCTGTGGCTCAGCCGCGCTTTGGCCAACCGCGGACACTGGCCGGCCATCGACGTGCTGCAAAGCATCAGCCGCGTGCGCGACCAGGTGCTGGATGCTCAGCATTTAGCGGCCGCCCGCCGGGTGCTGGCCCTGCTGGCCGCTTATCAGGAGATCGAGGACCTGGTCAGCATCGGTGCCTATGTAGCGGGACTCAATCGCCAGCATGACCTGGCGGTGACAGCGCGCCAGCGCATCCTGGATTTCCTTAAGCAAGACACCAGCTCCGGCTACACGCTGCAGCAGACGCGCCAGCGCCTGCTGGACCTGTGCCACTGGATCGACCAGCACGAACAGACGTTGGCCCGGCCCCTCAGCCCGGCCGGCGGCAAATGAGCATGTCGCGCTTCGTTTTCAAACTTGAAGGTGTGCTCAAGCACCGCCAGCGCCTGGAGCAGCAACTGCAAACCCAGGTGGCCCAAAAGTGCCACCACCAGCAGCGCCTGCGCCAGGACTTGGATGGGGTGGTCCATGCGCTGGCCCAGCTCCAGACCGAGCTGCGCCGCCGGCTCGTCGGACGGCTCGATGCCCAGTGGCTGGCGGCCCAGCAGCGCTATGGCCAGTCCATCAAACACCGGGCCGCCAAGCTCCAAGCCGAGCTGGCAGCCCTGGATACCGATATCGCGGCGGTGCGCCAGGCGCTGGTGGATGCCGCCCGGCAGCGCAAGGCCGTGCAGATCCTCCGCCAGCGCCAGCAGCAGCAGTGGGCCGACCAGCAGCGCCAGCGCGAGAACCGCGAGCACGACGAGGCCGCCGCCCGCGTCGGCGATCAGCGCTCTTCCGAAGCGAATTCCACGCTGTAGTTGGGCGATTCCTTGGTGATGTGAATATCGTGCGGATGGCTCTCGGCCATCGAGGCCGCGCTGATGCGCACGAACTTGGCGTTGCGCCGCAGCTCTTCCACGCTGTGGGCGCCGCAATACCCCATGCCCGCGCGCAGCCCGCCGACCATCTGGTAAACAAAGTCCGACAGGTTCCCTCGATAGGGCACGCGCCCCTCAACGCCTTCGGGGACCAGCTTGCTCTTGTCCTTCACGCCGGCCTGGCCATATCGGTCCTTCGAGCCGGCAATCATCGCGCCCATCGAGCCCATGCCGCGATAGGTCTTGTAGCGCCGTCCCTGGTAGATGACCAGCTCGCCGGGGGACTCTTCCAGACCCGCAAACAGGCTGCCCATCATTACCACGTTGGCCCCGGCCGCCAGCGCCTTGGTGATGTCGCCGCTGTGGCGGATGCCGCCGTCGGCAATCACCGGCACGCCCGCCGGTTCGGCCACGCCCTGCGCCGCCATGATCGCCGACACCTGCGGCACGCCCACGCCGCTGATGATGCGCGTCGTGCAGATGGCCCCCGGACCGATGCCCACCTTCACCGCGTCCACGCCCGCTTCGACCAGGTCCCGGGCCCCCTGGGCGGTGGCCACGTTGCCGGCGATCACCTGGATCGGCCACTGCTTCTTGATCTGCCGCACCGTCTCCAGCACGTTCTTGCTGTGGCCGTGGGCGGTATCCACCACCACCACGTCCACGTCGGCCTTGATCAAGGCCTCGACCCGCTCAAAGTCAAACACGCCCGTGGCCGCGCCCACGCGCAGTCGCCCGCGGCTGTCGCGGCAACTGTTGGGAAACTGATGCATCTTGTCGATGTCGCGCATGGTGATCATGCCGCACAGACGTCCCTCTTTGTCCACCAGCAATAGCTTTTCCACCTTGGCGTCGTAGAGAATGCGCTCGGCCTCGTCCAGGGTCGTATGCTCCGGGGCGGTGACCAGGTTCTCCCGCGTCATGACGTCGCCCACGCGCTTGGAATCGTCTTCCTGGAAGCGCAGGTCCCGCCGCGTCATGATGCCCACCAGCCGGCCGGCCTTGACGGCGCTGAGTCGCCCGCGACGGCGCGGCTCCTCGAGGCTCCCGTCCCCGCCATCGACAATGGGAATGCCCGACACGTTGTATTCCCGCATAAGCTGCCGGGCCGCGCCCACCGTGGCATTAGGCGGCAGCGTCACCGGATCGACAATCACGCCGTTCTCCGAGCGCTTCACTTTTTCCACTTCGCGGGCCTGGTTGTCGCGCGACAGGTTCTTATGGATGAACCCGATGCCGCCTTCCTGGGCCAGGGCGATGGCCAGCGCCGATTCGGTAACCGTGTCCATGGGCGCTGAGACCAGCGGGATATTCAGACTGATCTCCCGCGTCAGTCGGCTGCTCGTATCGGCCTCAGTGGGGACAAAGTCGCTGTAAGCGGGAATCAGCAGAACATCGTCAAAAGTGATCCCGTCAGAGATGATCTTGGGGTGTTCCATGTGGTACGAATACGCCAAACCGCCCGCTGGTGTCAAGTCTGTGGCCCAGCGAACCTTGCCAACCGCCCCCTGCGAAATAAACTGCCCGCAAGTCCGTTTGGAGTGATGTGTAGGGGAGAAACAATTTTACAGGAGGTTCTATGAATCGGCAGTCGTTCGTCACCGAAGCGTTGGAAACCCGTGTACTGATGGCCGCTAATGCGTTCCTGGACGCCAATCACGTCCTGCACGTTAACGGCTATGCCCAGGCCAAGAACACCATCGAGGTGGGCTACAACGCCGGGGCCACCGAGATCGAAGTCTCCGTCGTCGGCCTGACCCCCGGTGGCGTGACCAAGAACTTCAGCGCCTCCTTTGACGTTTCCCGCGTGATCAATCGCGTCCGCATTCGCGGTGGCTACCTCGAAGACACCATCAGCATCGATCAAACCAATGCTCCCTTTGCTTTGCGGGCCGTCATCGACGGCGGACCGTCCAAGGACACCATCACCGGCGGCGCCGGCAACGACTGGATCCGCGGCGGCGGCGGCAATGACACCCTCAGCGGCGGCGGTGGCAACGACAAGATGTTCGGCGGCTGGGGCAACGACACCATGAACGGCGGCGACGGCAATGACATCATGTGGGGCGGCCGCGGCAATGACACCATCAATGGCGGCGCCGGCGATGACAAACTCGGCGGCGTGCTGGGCACCAATACGCTGCTGGGCAGCGAAGGCCACGACACCTTCGTGGTGCGCACGCTGGCCGGCAACACCAACGACTACAACGCCGGCGAGGATACGCTCGTCACCGTGCCGGGCTGGACCTCTGACAGCAACGATCCGGCTCCGCTGGCTCCCTAGCCGTGGCCAGAGCCCAGAAGGGGAGATAACACAGCGGCGGCAGGCGACAGATGCGCCTGCCGCCGTGGTGCTTTGCCGGCCGGCGCAGCGCGCAGGCCAAGCCTCAGGCTTCTTGCGATGTAAAGGGAAAAATTCCCCGCCTATAGCAGTGGAATCTCCAGCCGGCCGATCAGCCGCCGCAGACGCTGCACATTGATGCCCAGCAGCCGCGCGGCGGCCGCTTTGTTGTAGTTGGCCTTCTTCAGCGCCTCGGCGATCGTGCGCCGCTCCACTTCCTCCAGGCGCAGGCCCGATCCCTCGGCCACCGCGCCGCTCCGCACCGGCGCCAAAAGACGCGGCGGAATATCCGATAACTCGATCGTCTCGCCGGTGGCCAGCACGTGCGCATGCTCCATGACGTTGGCCAGATCACGCACGTTACCCGGCCAGGCATAACACTGAAGCACCTGCGACACCGCTGGCGAAATCGTCTTGGCCGCTTCGCCGTACAACTCGGCCTGCAAGTCCAGGAAATGCTGCGCCAGCGGCAGGATGTCCTCGGGCCGATCCCGCAGCGGCGGCAGCTCCAGCACCATCACGCTCAGGCGGAACAGCAGGTCCTGGCGGAAACGGCCGCGCTGGGCCAGCTCGCTGAGGTTGGCGTTGGTGGCCGCGATGACCCGCACGTCCACGGGGCGCGGCCGCGAATCCCCGACAGGGACGACCCGTTTCTCCTGCAGCACGCGCAGCAGCTTGGCCTGCAGCGGCAGCGACAGGTTGCCGATCTCGTCCAGGAACAACGTGCCCCCGTCGGCCGCCCGGATAAAGCCCAGCGAGTCGCGCGTGGCGCCGGTATAGGCACCCTTCACGTGGCCGAACAACTCGCTTTCAAACAGGCCTTCGCTCAGGGAGGAGCAATCCACCGGAACAAATGGCTTGGCGGCGCGGGGGGAGTGCTCATGGATATAGCGCGCCAGCATTTCCTTGCCGGTGCCGGTTTCCCCCAGGATGATGACTGTGGAACGTCGGGCGGCGATGCGGGCGGCGATCCGCTTGACCGCGGACATCATGGGGCTGGAGCCCACCAGCGGCGTCTTCACGCCCAGCGCAATGCCCGGGTTGTTCTCCAACGGACTATTCAAGAGCACTCCGCAAGCCGCACCGCCCTATAGGATAGCCCGCCCGCCGCCGAATGCAAGCAAGAAGTTTGCGTTTTTTTGTCGCCGCCGGCATCGACGTGGCAGAGTTGTGACAAATCTTATGATATCATGTAAAGACATTAACCTCTTTCTATGCAATAGTTACGACGGTCCCTCACACCCGCAGTTCCGCGGCCTGCGTGGCGCTCTGGGGATAGCGTGCCCGTACTGCCGCAATTTCGCCCTCCACCAGCCGCTGGACCTGCTGTGCGGCCCGTCCAGTAAACCTAGAAGGATCCAAGACTTGTGCCATGTTCACCCCGGCAAACGCCGGATCAGCCGCCAGGCGCGCAAGAAGATCATTGGGCTTACCGTGCAGCTTGACCTGCTCGGCGGCCGCCTGCGAATGCTGGCGGATGCGCTCGTGCAGTTCCTGGCGGTCACCGCCGGCCTGCACCGCCGCCATCAAAATCTCCTCGGTGGCCATAAATGGCAGCTCCGCCCTCACCGCCGCCTCGATGGTGGCCGGGTACACCACCAGCCCGCGACAGACGTTCAGCACGATCAGCAGGCACCCGTCAACCGCCAGAAACGCCTCCGGAACCGTCAGGCGTTTATTGGAGGAGTCATCCAGCGTCCGCTCCAGCCACTGCTCGGCCGCCGTCTGCAGGGCCGAGGTCGCCAGCGATATGACAAACCGCGCCAGCCCGGTGGCCCGCTCACAGCGCATGGGGTTGCGCTTGTAGGCCATGGCGCTGGACCCCACCTGTTCGGCCTCAAAGGGCTCCTCCATCTGCTTCAAACCCGCCAGCAGGCGCACGTCGTTGGCCAGTTTGTGTACCGAGGCGGCGATGCCGGCCAGGCTGCCGACGATCTGCGCATCGACCTTGCGCGGATAGGTCTGGCCGGTGACGGTATAGGACTGCTCAAAACCAAAGCGCTGGGTCACCATGCGGTCCAGCGCCTCGCACTTGGCATGGTCGCCGTCGAACAGGCTCAAAAACGACGCCTGCGTGCCGGTCGTTCCCTTGACCCCGCGGAAGCGCAGCGTCGAAATACGGTGCTCCAATTCCTCCAGGTCGATCAGCAGGTCCTGGGCCCAGAGGGTGGCCCGCTTGCCCACGGTGGTGAGCTGCGCCGGCTGGAAATGGGTATAGCCCAGCGTCGGCAGGTCCTTCCACTTCAGGGCAAAATCGCCCAGGCTGACGATGGCGCCCGCCAGCCGCTGCGCCAGCAGCTTCATGGCGTCGCGCATGATGATCAGGTCGGCGTTATCCACTACGTATTGCGAGGTGGCCCCCAGGTGAATGATGCCCTTGGCCGCCGGTGCGGCCTCCTCGAACGTGTGCACGTGGGCCATCACGTCATGGCGCAGGCGTTTTTCCCAGTGGGCCGCGCGGTCGAAATCGATATCGTCCAGATGGGCTTGCATCTGCGCCAGCGCCTCGGCACTGACCCGGCCGATGCCCAGCTCGCGCTGACAGCGTGCCAGCTCCAGCCACAACCGGCGCCACAGCCCGAACTTGTGCTGGGCCGAAAACAGTTGCAGCATTGGCGCCGAGGCATTGCGCGCCGCCAGCGGTGATTGATAGGTGTCATTCATAGGCTAGTGGACGGCTCTTAGAGCACGTCGGTCGAGCGCGGATAGGAGCCCAGCACCGTCAGTTGCAGGCAATGCTGTTTGGCCGCCGCGATGGCCGCCTGCATCGACGGATCGTCGCAGTGTCCCTGGGCGTCGATGTAGAAGTAATACTCCCAGTTGACGCGCTTGCTGGGGCGCTTCTCGATGTCCGTCAGGTTAATCCCCGTGTCGCGGAACACATCCAGCACCTCGGCCAGGGCCCCGGCCTTGTGGGCGGTGGTGAACATGATGGCCGTCTTGTCCTCGCCGGTGCGCCGGGCGCCCTCGCGGCCGATGACGAAGAAACGCGTGATGTTGTCGGGGTTATCCTCGATATTCTCAAACAGCACGTGCAGGTCGTACAGTTCGGCGGCCAGCGCCGAACCGATGGCCGCCACTCCGTCCACCTGCGAGGCAATCTCCGCGGCCTGGCTGGAACTGGCCGCCGCCTCGGTGGTGCGTCCAGCGGCCATGCGCGCCAGCCAGTCGCGACATTGGCTGAAGACCTCGGGCTTGGAGACGATGCGCGTTATTTTTTCCCAGGGCTGGCGGGCCAGCAGGTAGTGATGCACCGTCAACTGCACCTCGGCGCAGATCTTCGCCGAGCTGCGCAGAAAGGCGTCCAGCGTGTCCACCACGCCGCCGCCGATGCTGTTTTCCACCGGCACCAGTCCGTAATCAATGTGCCCGCGCACCACGCTCTCAAAAACAGTGGCAATGTCGGCCAGCGGCACATACTCGATGCTGCTGCCAAACTTGCGCACCGCCGCCAGGTGCGAGAAGGATCCCTTGGGCCCCAGAAAGCCGATGCGCAGCGACCGCTCCAGGGCGAACGAACCGCTCATCAACTCCCGCCACACCGCGTCCAGGCAGCGGTCCGGCAGGGGGCCCTTGTTCAGCCGCCGCACCTTCTCCAGGATCATCTTCTCGCGGTCGGGGGCATAGATGGGGGTGTTGGTCTGCTTCTTGAGTTCTCCGATCCGCACCACGATGGCCGCGCGCTGGTTCAGCAACTCGACCAGCTTCTCATCGATGCGGTCGATGTCCTGGCGCAGTCGCTCCAACTCGATATCGTGATTGCCCGTCAAACCGGCCATGGGCGTTGTTGTAGCCTCACCAGGACGGAGCGTCAAACCGGTCATTCACCGTCCGCCGTCCATGGCGGCAGGGGCTTTTCCACCTTGGTTTGGCCGTTGCCGTGCGTGCGGATTCTTCCCAGTACCTTGGCCGTGGAGTCTACATAAAGCCGGCCGCCCCGGTTGATGATGTCGCCTCCCACGGCTCCACTGTGTACGACCTTGGCCCCCTCCTGGATCACCATGTCACCGGCCACGTTGCCATAGACGTGAACCCGTCCTCCATCCTCCACCAGCAGGTTGCCCAGGATACTGCCGCGGCAGTAGAGCTTGCCGCCTTTGACCACGGTGACATCGCCGCCGACGTTGCCCCAAAGCTCCAGGGCGTCGGCCACGATGATGTTCCCGGCAATTGGGCGGCGTTCCTGTCGCATGGTCACATGCCCGGCACCCGCACATGCGGCGGCGCTTCGGGCTCGCACCCCGCGCCGATGAGGTTTAATCCCATCGCCAGCACGGCCAGGCACAGCGCGGCGATGGCATAGCCGCGCACGCGCGTTGCCAGTTGCGTGCGCCGCGCCGCCAGTAGTCCCAGCGCCGCCAGAAGAATGCCGCCGGCCGCCAGCACCTCGCCCATGTACGAATCATTATGGCTCATGCGGAAGATGGCCAGCGGAACGCTGGCCAGGCTCCCCAAAGCGCTGCACCCGCTGCACAGCCAGGCCAGGCGATAACCGCGCACATGCTCATGTTTGCGCCGCCGCTCGGAATAGAGCGTCGGATCGACCACGGCCGCGCCTTCCACGGCCAGCGGCGCCGGCGACACCTCGGCCGACGGCGGGGGGGACGCGGCGCTGTCGCCGTCCACGGGCCGCGCAATGACGCGCTTGGCCCGACGCGCTGATCCTCCAGGAGATAGGTCGATATTCTCAGCCATCACGCCCGCAGCGGCTCCATTATATAAGCGGCCAGACGCTCCCGTGGGTTTAGCGGCTCAAATCACCGGGGTCGGCGGCGGGTTCTCCAGGGGCAAATCACGGCCCAGCGCCAACCTCAGGCCGCGGGCGCTGCCCGCCTGCACCGCCAGCAGCACCACCACCGCCACCAGTGGAAAACCCACATAGCGTGACCATTTCAACACCTTGGCCGTCGGCGTAGGTCCATCGAAGCGCGCCTCGGCACGCACTTCCGACCAGGTATGCAGCACGCCCGGTATGTCCAGCGCCACCCCGCGCGCAGGCGTCACAGCGCTGGTCGTCGGATGGGCCTTGCCGGCCAATCCGCCGGGCCCGGCCGCACGGCCCAGCAGCATCTGCCACGGGAAAAGCAGCACCACCAGCACCAGCGCCCATACCCAGGCCCGCGTCAGCCCGGCCACGCCCAGGGTGCGCCCCACCAGCATCACCAGCACCACCAGCAGCAGCACCGCGACCAGCACTACGCTTAAAGCCACCCCGGCAAAGCAGCTCAGGACCGACAAACCGTGCAGGGCCTGGGCGGCCAGCACATGCACCCTCGAAGGCTGCGCTTCGCCGATCCGCTGCAGCAACTGCGTGTAGCGCAACACGAAGAAAATGCCCATTTGCACCAGGAGCGCCGCCAGCAGCAGCGCAAAGGTCCAGTTCTTGGCGCGACGCGCCACCAGCAAGGCGTCAGCACTGTCGGCGAGGTTGTTGATGGAAGGTGTCGTCATGGGGATAGGGGGGTTGAGGTGTCCTGGTTCGCACGCGCCGTCATGGGTTGCCTTGTCCCCTCCCCGTTGCCTGGATGACTGCCCATGCCGCCACTGTCATGGGGTTTACCCCAAAGTGCGCCGGTACGCAATGCTTTCTTGCATGCGTCCCGCCCGGCGATATGCTGCCTTGGCATGTGGAGCTGGCTGCGCAAGCTGCGCGATCGCAAGACCTCGCCCCAGGCTCTGGCCGAGCGCGGCGAGAACGTTGCCGCGCGGTTCTTGCGCAACGCCGGCTACAAAATCCTTGAGCGCAACTTCCGCTGCCAGTCGGGCGAGATCGATATTGTGGCCCGCCAAGGATCCATGCTCATCTTCGTCGAGGTCAAAAGCCGCGCCTATGACGATCCCACCCCCGAGCAGCAGGTCGGCGGTGACAAGCAGCACCGCATCACCCGGGCCGCCAAGACCTACCTCAGCCGCTTTGGCGTTCCGCCGGCCGCCCGCTTTGACGTGGTCGCCGTGGTCTGGCCCAGCGGCCAGGATCCGCTCATTCGCCACACCCAAGGGGCCTTTGAAGCGACCTTCTGAATGATCGACACCCACTGCCATCTGACCGACCAGCGCCTGGGCCAGCAGCTCCCCGCCGTCCTCCAGCGAGCGGCGGCCGCCGGCGTCGAGCATATGCTCACCATCGCTACCAGCATAGACGACAGCGAGCGCTGCGTGGAGCTATGTCGTGACCTGCCCCAGGTCCGCTGCACCGTCGGTATCCACCCCAGCGAGGCCGACGGCCGCAGCCTCACCCAGGTGCCGCGCCTGGCCGACCTGCAAAAGAGCCCCGCCGTGGTCGCCATGGGCGAGATGGGTCTAGATTATCATTATGAATTCGTCCCCCGTACCAGCCAGCTCGCCGTCTTCGAGGCCCAGATAGCGCTGGCCGACCAGCTAAACCGGCCGGTCGTCATCCACTGCCGCCAGGCCACCGACGACGTGCTGGCCGTCCTGAAAAACCATCCCAAGGTGCCGGCGGTGTTTCACTGTTTCACGGATGGCCTGGAGCAGGCTCGGCGCATCCTGGACAGCGGCTACCTGCTGGGTTTCACGGGCATCGTGACCTTCAAACGATCGGACTCCCTGCGGCAGGTCGCGCTGCAAACCCCGCTGGACCGTATGCTGGTAGAGACCGACGCGCCCTACCTGACGCCCGAGCCGCACCGCAAGCGAACGATCAATGAGCCGGCCATGGTGGTGCACGTGGCGGCCTTGCTGGCCCGGCTCAAGGACGTCAGCATCGAGGAACTGGACCAGCAGACCACCGAAAACGCCAGTCGCCTGTTTCGGTGGGACTGCCGCTGAATCCGTCGGCGACATCGGCAGACGCGCCGCCGGCAAATGTGGTATAAGAGTGTACTATGCCCAATCGCCCCGCTTTTCTGATTTACGCAGGTCGCATGGCCATGGGGCTGCTGCTGGCGGTCGGCCTGTCGTGTTCTTCCAGCACCTCGTCCTCGGCCCCGGCGCAGGGCCCGGCCGGGGTCATCATGGCTCAGCAGCAGCAAGCGCCGGTCGTGCGCAATACTCCGATTCCCCCCGGCGCCCAGTTCACGATCTCCTGCACGACCATCGGCGGTCCGGACCATGTGGCCCGTTCGCAGGCCATGCGCCAGCAGCTTTTGAAACTCGACGTGCCGGTCTTCGACAGCAATGGCAAGCGCACCGGGACGCGCTCGATGCCCGACTGGCACGTCATCCACGGCGAGGGCCAAAGCCAGGTCAACTACGGCTTCTATGCCGATCTTGAGGACCCCAGGCAGGCCGCCGATTTGGAACGCGCCCGGGCCGATCAGCGTTCGCTGGCTTCCATGGTGAACCTCAGCAACGGTTCGCGGCTCTTTCCCTACACGCCTTTTGTTCGCTTGGATTCCAGCGATCCGCCGGCCCCGGCCGAATGGAATCTGGCGTCGGCCAAGGGTTTCTGGTCGCTGCAGGTGGGCGCCTATCGCGGACAAAATCGCAAGCAAATGGCCGTCGACACCGTGCGCCGCTGCCGCGAGCAGCAGCCGCCCATCGAGGCTTACTTCTATCACGGGCCTTCGATCAGCTCGGTGTGCATCGGCGCCTGGCCGCGCAATGCCGTGCGCGAGCAGCAGTCGGACACCGCCGCTTCGCGTGATCCCAATCAGCCGCTGTTGGTGCTGGGACCGGGCACGGTGCGTCTGCCGCCCAAGGCCCGCGTGGTCACCCCCGCCGGCGAAACGGTCAAGGTGGTGGAGCCCGTCCTGGAGGTGCTGGATCCCACCCTGGCCAAGACCATGCGCGAAAATCCCCATCATGCCGTGGACGGCTATGCCAACCGGCGAAAGTTGCGCACGCGCGATGGCGGCATGCGCGACGTCTATGATCCGTCGTTCCTCGTGCAGATTCCCACGTCGCTGCGCGAGGCTTCGCCCGGCCAGCGCCCGTCGCTGCCCGCCGAACTTTATCAGCCGCCGGAAACACCGGCCGAGGGACGTCTGCGGTCCATCAGCGGGAACTAAAAAACAACCATCGTGCGATTACTGATTGCCACCACCAACCCGGGCAAGGCCCTGGAGTTCCGCCAGATGCTCGGCGGAGACAGCTTCCGCTGGGAAGACCTTTTGGCCCATCCCTCGGCGCCGACGGTTGAGGAAACCGGCCACACCTTCCGCGCCAACGCCTGCCTGAAGGCCTCGCATTACGCCCGGTTCCTCAATCTCTGGACGGTGGCCGATGACAGCGGCCTGGAGGTCGACGTCCTGGGCGGCGCCCCCGGCGTGTACAGCGCCCGCTGGGCCGCCCTTCACGGCCAGGGCAGCGGCGATCAGGCCAACAACGCGCTGCTGCTCAATCAACTGGCCCATGTCCCCGACCTGCGCCGCACCGCCCGGTTCGTGTGCGTGCTGGCGCTGTCCGATCCGCAGGGCACCATCGTGCTGACGGCCCGCGACACCGTCGAAGGCCGGGTCATTCGTCACCCCTGCGGCCACAATGGCTTTGGCTATGATCCCCTGTTCTTCATGGATGAACTGGGCTGCACCACGGCCCAGCTCGAGCCGGCCGACAAGCACCGCGTCAGCCACCGCGGCAAGGCCCTGCGCCGCTTGCGGGCCCTGATGCAGGAATTGGACCTGTTTGCCGCCGTGGCGCCGGCCGGCGTCGCCCAGGCTATCCCAACGAGGCACCCATGAGTCGAATTCTCATCGCAGTTTCCAGTCCGTGGGCGGCCCAGCGCGCCGTGGAGCCCATTGGCGACCTGGCCCGGCGCCTCTCGGCCGAAGTGCTGGTGGTCCACGTGTCGCGGCCCAGCGCGGGGCAGATGCGCCAGCAGGAACAGGCCGACGGCGAGGCCGCCCTGAGCCTTCTGCGCGACCGCCTTCAGGAACGCGGCGTGGCCGTGCAAACCCTGCTGCTGTTCAGCGACGACATCGCCCGTGCCGTGCTCAACACCGCCGCCGAGCGAGAGGTCACGCTGATCGTCCTGGGCCTGACCGGCAAGAACATCTTCGCCCGCCTCCTGGCCGGTAATGTGCCGGTGGAGCTGATCAAGAACACGCGCATCCCCGTGCTGCTGGTGCCCCCCGACTGGACGGGCGTGATTTGAAAAAAGGGGATGGGACGGTGCTGATCCCAGCCGTGTGGCACCGCCGCCCCCGGCGGTGCTGGTCCCAGCCAGTGTGGCACCGCCGCCCCCGGCGGTGCTGATCCCAGCCATGTGGCACCGCCGCCCCCGGCGGTGCTGATCCCAGCCGAGGGCGGCTGGGCTACATACCCATGGGTGGGAGAGGCTCTGCCGAGCCGTTGGGCAGGGATCAGGACGACAGTTGTTTGCTGTCATTCTGAACGAAGTGAAGAATCTGCACGCTGAACGACGCTGGACCACGAGCGCCTGCCCGCCGGCAGTCGCAGGATCCGATTTCACCGCAGAGGCCGCAGAGAATCGCAGAGAAAGGCGCAGGGTTGCATCTCTGCGCGACTCTGCATTGCAAGGCTATTGTATCTTGTTTTTCTGGCAAACTACATTCTCACGCGACCAGTCTACTGACATCGGCGCGGCGCAGGCGCAGCGACGCACTCATGATCCGCTGGCCGTTGTCAGTCACGCGGTA
>Ga0209450_10000375_pt1 | contig 23504 bp, 24 predicted proteins | sample FrelakmetLWP11LW_FD_187149 | JGI IMG/M metagenome (GOLD analysis project Ga0209450, IMG submission 187149) | Freshwater lake sediment microbial communities from the University of Notre Dame, USA, for methane emissions studies - LWP11 LW (SPAdes)... | ecosystem: Environmental > Aquatic >...
CCTGGCAGTGTCACCTGTTGCTTGCAGAACTGAGTCTGCTTCATGCTGTATTTTTACAGCTTCAGCGAGAATTGTCTCATACTCCCCGGGCATGTTCTCACCGGCGGGAACCTGAGTTCTGTTGACATCTTCCTGCTGGTCAGGTTTTACGGCTGCGGAGGTGGCGCCAGTGGCGGGTTTGGTTGTGGTGGTGGGGGGCTTGGTGGCTGCAGTAGTGGTAGTGGTAGTTGTGGCTGCAGGAGTAGTAGTTGGGGGCTTGGTGGCGGCAGTGGACGTAGTAACATCGGCGGTGGCTGGGACAGCGGCGCCCTCCGAGGTCAACGCTCCCTGCCCCCTGCTGCACTGGTCTATATAGGCCTCAACTTCATACTCTGCCGCAACCTTCCTGCCTGCACCTTTGGCGAACCTTTCGTATGCCTCCAGGGCCTGGGCGAAGGCACCGTTCATCTGCAGCGCACGGCCATAGTAGAACCATACATCGTGAGGCACGCTCTTTACATTTACCGAACTGTTGATGGCCGATCCCAGCAAGGTAACCGCCCGGGAGATGTCACGTTCCATTTTTACCAGGCAGGCACCGGTATAATACTTGTAAAGCGGGTCACGCGAATAGAGAAGCAACAGGCCGTTGTAGTGCTCATAGGCAAGCTCGTAACTGCCCTTGTCCCATGCCGCCTGGGCCTCACTCTTAGATGGCCGCACTGCGCCATCCTGAGCGGGCAACATATGAACGGAAAGTATTAATGCAGCAGCCAGGATCGTTACTGTCCTGAATGCCTCTGTGTTAATAACTCTGAGGAAGAAATTTTTTGCGATAGATGATAACTTCATACCTTTACCAGTCATAACAAAAATAAGAAAAAGTCATGACTCAGCCCACCGCAGGAATGCCCGCACCGCAGTTCGAAGGAAAGGATCAGAACGGAAATACCGTGAAACTCAGTAGTTTTCATGGCAAAAAGATAGTGTTATATTTTTATCCGAAGGATGATACTCCGGGCTGCACCGCTGAGGCATGCAGCCTGAGAGATAATTATGTGGAGCTGCTGAAGAAGGGTTTTGTTGTCCTTGGAGTCAGTCCTGACAGCGAGAAATCGCATAAGGGATTCGCCGAAAAATATAATCTCCCCTTCCCGCTTATATCCGACACTGAAAAGAAGATCATGTCTGCCTACGGTGCTTACGGAGAAAAAGTCATGTACGGGAAAAAGGTGACAGGGGTAATCCGCACAACCTTTATCATTGATGAGAAAGGCATGATTGAAAAAGTCATCAAAAAGGTTGACACCAAGGAGCATGCTCCGCAGATTTTCAAGCTATACGGAAATGTCTAACTGCTAAAAGAATAAGTAAATGGAAAGAAAAGAAGTTAACAAGGAGAAGCTCAAGGCGCTTGAGGTGACGCTGGGCAAGATTGAAAAGGATTTTGGCCGCGGCACCATCATGAAGCTTGGTGATCATGCCATTGACAACGTGCAGGTCATCTCTACAGGCTCCATCGGGTTGGATGCTGCACTGGGCATCGGCGGACTGCCGCGGGGCAGGGTCGTTGAGATTTACGGTCCGGAGTCATCAGGGAAGACCACCCTCGCCATACACGCCATCGCCGAGGCACAGAAGGCCGGAGGCATAGCTGCGATAATTGATGCCGAGCATGCGTTCGACAGGTTCTACGCTCAGAACCTGGGTGTCGATGTCGAGAACCTGCTCATCTCCCAGCCTGACAACGGCGAACAGGCACTTGAGATAACAGACCACCTCATCAGGTCAGGAGCCATTGACATCATTGTGATCGACTCCGTTGCCGCCCTCACACCCAAGGCAGAGATAGAGGGTGAGATGGGTGATTCGAAGATGGGACTGCAGGCCAGGCTGATGTCGCAGGCGCTGCGCAAACTCACCGCAAACATCAATAAGACCAACACTACCTGTATCTTCATTAACCAGCTGAGGGAGAAGATAGGTGTCATGTTCGGCAACCCCGAGACCACTACGGGCGGCAATGCCCTGAAATTCTATGCCTCCATCAGGTTAGATATCAGGCGCTCCAACCAGATCAAGGATGGTGAGGATACCGTTGGTAACCGCGTGAGGGTCAAGGTGGTGAAGAACAAGCTGGCTCCGCCGTTCAGGAAAGCTGATTTTGACATCCTGTTCGGGCAGGGCATTTCACGGACCGGTGAGATAGTAGACCTGGGCACCGACTTCAATATCATCAAAAAGAGCGGATCATGGTTCTCCTACGGCGACACCAAACTTGGGCAGGGACGTGATGCAGTCAAGAAACTCCTTGAGGACAATCCCGAACTCTCCGAAGAGATCAGGGTAAAAATCACCGAACAGCTTAAGGAAAAGGCAAAATAAAAGAAGGAGCCCTGTTTCCCGGAACTGGTAATCTGCTATTATCTCATAATTACTGCAATCAGTCAGCCATGAACGGGGCTGAACAAGATACGGAAATCCTATTTCCTTTCAGGGAACAGGAGGCTGAACAGCATGGCTGCCCCGAAGGCAATCAAGTAACTTGCCAGTCGTTCTGATACACCGGTGGGATCGGCCAGCCATGTCTTCCAGATGATGGCTGACACTGTACCGGTAATGAGGGAGGCATATACCCCCGCCCGTGAGAATCTCTTCCAGAAAAGCAGGAGTATCATCGCCGGACCGAACGATGCCCCAATGCCGCTCCAGGCATAGGAGACGAGGTCGTATACGGTGTCTTCCATCGTCAGTACCAGCAGAAATGCCACCACGCCAACCATCAGGGTAAGAAACTTATTAAGGAAGAGCAGTCTCTTTTCAGACATGGGTTTTCGTTGCAGGTTAGTCCAGATATCCTCGGTGATAGATGAGGAGACTACTATCAGCTGTGATGATGCTGTCGACATCATTGCCGACACCGCCCCGGAGAGAAGTATACCCGCCAGCAGCGGATTCACCAGGGTCATTACCATGACAGGCATGATCTTCTCCGCATCAGCAGCAATTGCAGCGGCTCCCTCGCCCATCAGTCCCGACTGCACCATCCTGAAACCAATGATCCCGATAAGGAAAGCACCGATATAAGCAAGAAGTGTCCATATGATTGCCACCACCCTTGCCCGCTTTGTCTCATCAGGGTTTCTCATGGCCATCATCCTGTTCAGAAGCTGCGGCTGTCCTGTATAGCCGAATGCCCAGCTCAGTCCGTTCACCACCAGCAGGAATCCGGCTCCCTTTGCCAGTGTTGCTGTGGTCTCCGTCAAGGCTGCATCAGAATGCATCAGGGCCTCGGCAAAGCCGATTCCGTTTGCCGCAGCAATAAAGAGAGCAACTATTGGCAGCACCACGCAGGATATGATCATGAGGATAGCCTGGAACGAGTCTACGGCTACAACGGTGATGAAACCGCCCAGCATGGGTTATAGCGTGACAACGCCGGCGCCAATCACCATCCCCCAGAATGGTTCAATTTTGAATGTGTCATTGAATATCTTCCCGGCACCGCTGAACTGGGCCGAAAGGTAGAGTACGAAAAAGATGATGATAATAACGGAGGAGAGCAGGCCGATTTTCTTTTCCGAACCCGGGAACGACCTGAAAAAGAGACCTGAGACGGTCAGGGCTCCGGTTCTCTCGGTGATCTTGCGTAATGGCTCTGCCATGAAGATCCACAGGAACAGTATGCCGGTGACGCACCCTATGGCCACCCAGATGGCGTTCCATCATTCGGTGTAGGCAAACCCGGTCAGTCCCAGCAGCAGCCAGGCCGACTCACCGGTGGCTCTCTCCGAGAGAGCAAGGAACAGTCCAGGTATCTTGCGCCCGCCCAGGATAAAGTCGGCATTGGTCTTTGATTGCCTGGAGGCATACAAAACTATGGCTACCAGGCAAAAGAGATAAACTATAAAAACTGAGATAAGCATGGCATAACGCGAACCAGGGATTTGTCCGCCAGACGAAGTCGTAACGAAAGACTGAATTCAATCCAAATATAATAATATCACACATGAAAAAGCAATCTCACCGCATATGCTCCTTCCAGGTAGGACAGGGATATAAAAAAAAGAAGTGAAGCCTGCACTTCACTTCTTCTAATTACCTAAATCTAAACCCAAACGGAGAATGACCGGTGAAATATGCCCGTGGCTGGCATACTTGTCTGCTTTCTCCCAGGCCGGTCTTTAGTATGCTTCAATGTTTCTTCAGATCGCGTAGCGCTTCCTTTGTATCATTCAGATTATCAACAATAGCCTGGCCGAACGGCGTTTCGGCATTATTGACACTGAATCCTGTAATTAGGTTATTAGTGCCGAAGTTGATCACCTGATCGGCTATATTACCTCCGACAAAAGTCCAGTCTCTGGTGCTTGCGGTTAAATACGCCACAGCGGTTCCAAATTCTGCAGAGGAGAAATTATTGCCCAGCACAAGTCCGTTCCGGCTATAGTTGACAAGGTAGAGTGCCAGGTCACCGTGACCGGAAAACCTGTTATTGCGTATTACCGCACCCTTCGTAAAATAGCTGATTATTCCCCACTCATAACCATCGGTCATATTGAAAAGGTTATTCTTTACCTGGTATATTACGGCCGGCTCCTCAGGATAAGTATATGTGCGTCTGTTACGAAGCCACAGGGCATACTCAGAGTGGATCATGTTAAAGATGTTATTCTGGACGTTGAAGATTGTTGCCGTTTCAGAAGGTTCATTTCTTAGATTCGCATAGTATGGATAATCGTCCAGATCGAGGCCATAGCTGAATTCACGGATATTGAAAGTATTTCCCTGGATACTGACTTGGGTGTTCCTGCATTCCCAGACACCTGCTGCCTGGTCAATATTACTGAAGGTATTCCCCTTGCCATTCTCACCCACAATAATGCTTCCATCTTTCATAGCTTCCAGTACCAGCCCGTAGCAGAAGGTGTCAAATTCGGAGTTTGTGATTTTGAATTCGATCTTCTCCCTCGGGATATCAGTTCCCCATGGCTGGTCCCAGCCTGCCCTGATGGCAAAGTAGCAACTGTATCCCCTGGTATACCCCACGCCTCCTTCCAGCAGTTGACCCTTACATGAAACATTGTCAATGACAACATTTATTGAACGATTTGTGTTACCAGCTTCATACTGGGCATTGCAGGCAGAGAAATTGAACAAGGCCCCGATGATCCCGTTTGCAGGTCCTGTAACAGACAGTCTGCCCTCGGGTGTGCGGATGGTAAAGTCCCTCAACTGTACATCACCTCCCACAAACTTGACCAGGTTACCGCCCTGACCCTTATTCCACAAGCTCAATAAATCAAGGCCATTCATTACATTGATGATGGTCTTGCTCTTCCCGGCGCCTTTAAAGACGCCGCAGAAATCACGGACTTCCATGAGTCCCAGGTAATACTCCCCGGAAAGCAGCTGCACTACCGAGCCTGGTCCGGCAGCTTTGGCATCGTCAAATGCCTGGCAGATTGCAGGTGTATCATCACCACCGCTCGGAGTGACAACAAAAACCTGAGGTGTAACATTTCTAGACTTCAGATCAATGCCTGTGAAAGCCTCATCACTGCCATCCTTGCTGCATGAAAACAGCAGGCCGACAGATAATGTCAGAAAAAGAAGATTTCTTAATGTTTTCATGAGATTGTTTTTGGTTATCTGTTGTAAGTTAGGCACAGCTGTTGAAAGTCATTTGACTCTGCGTCCCAAAATCTTTACTGTGCGTGCCAAAATCAAGAATTAAAAAGTCATATCCGGTAATTTGATTTCATCTATATCTATTGTTTGCCTTTGACCATGGTAATTGTCCCTCTCCAGTGATGAAACGAATTTTCGGGATAGGAATCCCGGTTATAGTCATCGGAATAGCCACTTCCCGTAGCTCCTTCAAACCTTCCCGTACCACCCAAAATAACGAAGGGATCTCTCCAATATGAGTTCACATCTTCAGGATGATAGTCCAGTCTCCCGTTAAGGACCACTCCGGCGCATGAGAAATACAGTATGTCTCCGTTGGCGGCCGTAAAATATACAACCATATGGTTGGTCGGCCCGGGATAGACTCCGGTAACAAAGTCGCAGCAGAACTCAAAATAAGTGGTAAATTTTCCGAGATGGGTCCCCGTTCCCACTCCTTCATTTATCACCATACCCGACATAATACCGTTATCGGGATCCCATTCACCACAAGTGGCTTCCGGACCTGCGTACATGTAAGTTCCGACAAAATCGGCCTTGAACGGAACGGTGACCGTGGTGGGTTCTGCCTTGCCCTTTTTCATGGTGATGTTCATGTCATCATTGAAATAGCTGTCGGATTTCGAACACGAAATGATCAGGCATACAACTGCCGTAAAAAGAAAAATTTTCTTAGAGGTTTTCATGATTATCGGTTTAGATTCTACATTACTAAAAAGTTTACATTTTAATATAAAGTTGAGAAAACAGGGATGGCTTTGCAGATAATGTATTTTGCTATTTGTTTAAATAATGTTGTAAGCCAACTCAATTAACGGTCGAAAGTCCTTTTAGTAAGGAGTGAAGCCGAAGCCTCACTCCCCGAAGTACCCATACTTCAGCGATGGTACTTGACGCACCTGCCGAAGGCCCCCTTTCCCAGGTACTTCATGCCGCCAGTAAAACTTCCGTTTACTTCCGTTAAAAGGTACAAGTTAATGGTTTGAAGCCATATACGTTTTGCTCAGCGTCCCAAAAGCTTTGCTGTACGTACCAACCGTTTTGCTCAGCGTCCCAAAAGTTTTGCTGTGCGTGCCATGCACTGTAGTCAGCGTCTGAAAAGCTTTACTGAGTATGTCAGATTTCTGGCTGTATGTGACTTGATTTAAGATGTATAGTTACCTGACAGTGCCGCTCGGATTAACCCCGAACTCAACTTTATATACACGACTGAAGTGGGAGACATTCCTGAATCCTGTCTTGTAGGCTGCCTCGGCTACCGTCAGCCTGTGACCAGTCAGCAACTCATGTGCCCTGTGAAGCCTGAGCGAGCGTAGATATTCGGTCACCGTCCTGTTGGTCAGCGACCTGAATTTGCGGTACAACTGCGTACGGCTCATCGAGATCTGATCACAGATATGCTGGATGTCAAGGTCTTCATTCGCCAGGTTTGCCAGCATTATCTCCCTGACCCTGTGTATGAAGGCATCCTCTATATTGAAGACCTCATCCTCCTTAAGATTGAGATGACCGATTGCGGCATACCGCTCCTGCAGCCGTTTACGCTGACTGATAAGAGAGCGCAGCTGAGCCTGCAGCTCCTCATCGTTGAATGGTTTTGCGAGATATGCGTCAGCCCCCCTTTCCAGACCGTCAATTCTCGATGCAACATCAGCCCTGGCAGTAAGGACAACGACCGGTATATGGCTTGTCATAGGATTTTGCTTTACCCGCCCGAGCATCGCAATGCCGTCCATGACAGGCATCATTATGTCTGTCAGGATCAGATCCGGCACATACTCGATGGCTTTGTTCAATCCTTCCTGGCCATTTCCCGCCACAATGACATCATGGTCTTTAGACAGGATAGCCATAAGATAATGAATGACATCATCATTATCCTCAACAACAAGTACCATTGGTTTTTCGGCCTGCCTGTTCTGATGTATCTCCGGCGCCCTATTCTCCCGGCCTTTGAGATTAAAGAGATAATGCACCATCCTGCCCTTGATATCATGCAAGTCCGGACCTGTCTGAAGATCAGCTGTTTGCATTGCCGGCAGAGTAACAATAAACTCAGATCCGCTCCCAAAGACGCTGTCTGCACTGATTGTACCACCAAGCAGGGTTACCAGCTCCTTAGTCAGTGCCAGGCCCAGGCCGGAGCCAGGAGTAATATTAGGATAGCAGGCCTCGCCGCGGAAGAAACGGTCAAAAATATAGGGCAAAATGCTCTCCGGGATGCCCGTCCCGTTATCACTTACCCTGATCACAAACTGGTTTTGTTCAGTCAATAAGGTGCTTACCTCCACCCTGCCCGTCTGCTGGGTGAACTTGAGGGCATTTGAGATAAGATTGGATACAATCTGCATCAGCTTCTCAGGATCATAGTCAATTACCGGAGATGGCTCACAGGGGGTGTAATTGAGGGATATCTTTGCCGAAGCCGCAACTGACCGGAACAGCTCTGTTATATACCTGATATAAGTATTTATGTCTGCCCTGATCAGTCTTACAGGCATGGCCCCTGCCTCAAGCTTTGAGAGATCGAGCATCTGGTTTACCAGTGTCAGCAGAACCTTTGCATTCCGGTCAATGGCATCAGAGCCTTCGCTGAGCCACCGCTCAGGCTCCCTTCGGATCAGGTCATTCATTCCCGTTATTACCGTCAATGGTGTCCTGAATTCATGGGTAATATTGGTATAAAGACGCGTCCTTGCATCATCTATCTCTATTATACGGTCAGTCTCACTCCTCTCAAGTTTGACACGCGTGGCGATAAAACTCATTACAAAAATCATCGCGAATGTCGATATCCAGACAAGGTTTACGACATATAGGGAAATGTTGACTTCAGTGGTCATCTCAGGAGGCACGGTGAGGTAGGGATTCAGTATGCCGGCAAGAATGATGGTGATCACGTAAACAACGTAAATCCACACAGATTGACTCTTTCTCCTGAAATTGAGTGAAAAGAAAATGAGAGCAAGACCAACAACCACAAGACCACCGGAATAGGGTATCCCTCCCAGCATGAGTATGGCGATAAAAGTCGCTATGGCAACCAGTGTCTGATCAATCAGTAAAAGCCATACACCAACTCTGCTGAATATCAGCGGATAGATGACCCCCTGCAGAAAGACAATCGTAAGGAAGAATCCGTAGTAAATGAGTATCCTTAACTGTGGAAAGATTATGTGGTAGGCCAGCGTTAGAAAAAAAATCATTGTGGTTACCGAAACACTGGCTAACCAGTTAATCTTTTTCTGCGCCAGGCTGTCCTTATCAAGGGAGGGATGATAAAGAATCCTGGAAATCCATCTATCTGTTTTTAAGAGAAAGGGGGGGGCCATCTTTTAAACAGATCAAAGGTTGAAAATCAAAAACTTATACAAGTTAGGATAAAACTAAAGACAAGTCAAGTTTTTTTTAGGGGCCGGCTCTAAAAATTATCGGGGTAATTGAACCATTACACTGAATTTTATTTTTTTCATAGCATTACCACCGCCGGGGGTGCAAAGGCTGACCTTTACCGGTTTGTTAAACTTCTTATTAAGCAGTTTGACCCAGTGATTAAATACTTTATCTGATACCATCGAACTTTTTAACCTATTTCTTTATCTTTGAAATGATGGTCATTCATTTAACTCATAACAAACCTGCCATACCATGAAGAAACTTATTTTCTTATTCGTTGCAATCGCTTTGACAGGATTAAATGCCTGCAAATCAGACAAAAATGTTGTATCAGAGACCAAAGTAATAGATGTCTCACTTACCGATGCCGAAAAAGTCGGCGGAGTACTTACCCCTGAAATTCTCTGGAAATACGGCCGGATCGGTTCAATAGTGCTGTCGCCCGACGGCTCTGCGGTACTGTACACCGTCACACACTACGACCTGCCGACAGAAGCACGGACAACAAACATCTATTCAATACCCGCTTCCGGCGGTACCCCGGTGCAGCTGACGACTGACGGAGGGTCAGGCCCGCAGTGGATTGACAATGGATCGGCAATAGCATACCTCGCAGGAGGGAAGATCATGACCATGAAAGCTGACGGCACTGCAAAGAAGGAGATAACCGGCTTGCAGGACTTTGAAATACTCTCATTCTCCCCTGCCGGCAACATGGTCTATTTCACCCGGCGCGTCAAACTCGACCAGACGGCAAATGAGAAATATGACCTTCCCAATGCAAAGGTCCGGATTATCGATGATCTGATGTACAGGCACTGGAACTACTGGCACGACTACTCCTACAGCCATCTTTTCACAGCCTCCTTTAATGGAGAGACCATCAGCAACGAAAAGGACGTAATGGAGGGGCAACGCTATGATACCCCTGATGCCCCATGGTTTGATGAGGCAGATATCAGCTGGAGTCCTGACGGGAAATACGTAGCCTATGCCTCCAAGAAACTGACCGGTAAAGCATACTCATTAAGCACAAACACAGACATCTACCTTTATGATGTTACTACCGGTCAGGAGACAAACATAACAGAAGGCAATATGGGTTATGACAAGACCCCGGTCTTCTCACCTGACGGATCAATGATCGCTTACTCGAGCATGGAGGAGGATGGGTATGAGTCAGACCTGGAGAGGCTCTTTGTATACAATATCACCAGTGGGGACCGTAAATGGGTCTCTGAAGGATGGGATTACAACGTCGGGAACATACAGTGGAACGGAACCGGTGAGATATGGTTCACCAGTCCTTTCAAGGGTACACAGCCAATCTTCAAAATATCGCTGGCATCAGGAAGTATAACCAGCGTAACGAAGGGCGATTATGACATGGGCCCTCTTCAGCTTCAGAACGGTGTGCTTGTTTCAGGGATGATGTCAATGGCGAGGCCAACTGAAGTGGCTGCCGTTAATATGTCGAACGGAGAGTTCAATATGATAACCGACGCCAACGGGCATATCTACGAGAGCATAAAAATGGGCCGTACCGAGGAGCGGTATACGAAGACGAAGGATGGCAAGGACCTTCAGAGCTGGATCATCTACCCTCCGGATTTTGACTCATCGAAAAAGTACCCCACTCTGCTTTATTGTAAGGGCGGGCCGCAGGGATCGCTGGGCCAGGGATGGAGCTACCGCTGGAACTACCAGATCATGGCAGCCAACGGTTACATTGTTGTTGCCGTCAACCGTCGTGGTAACTCGGGGTTCGGCAGCTACTGGCGCGAACAGATCTCGGGCGATTACGGCGGCAAAAACATTCAGGATTACCTTGATGCCATCGATGATATGGCGAAGGAACCTTTCGTCGACAAGGACCGCCTCGGTGCCGTGGGAGCAAGTTACGGAGGGTATTCGGTCTTTTATCTCGCCGGGATGCACAACAAGCGCTTCAAGGCATTTGTCTCGCACTGCGGTGTCTATAATACCATTGCCGAGTACGGATCAACCGAGGAGTACTGGTACCCTAACAAGGACTACCAGGGTGCGCCATGGGACAAGCCACAGCCTGCGGGGTACAACCAGTTCTCACCCCATACCATGGTTGACAAATGGGATACCCCCATTCTGATCATAACGGGGGCCAACGACTTCCGGATACCCTACAGCCAGAGCCTCGAGGCCTTTAACTCGGCGCAGCTACGGGGCGTCCCCAGCAGGCTGCTATTCTTCGAGAACGAGAGCCACTGGGTCACCAAGCCGCAAAATGCCGTTATATGGCAGAAGGAGTATTTTGAGTTCCTGGATACCTATCTTAAATAGGCAGCCGGCAGTCAGCAGCCGGCAGTCAATCAGCGGGCAGTCAGCAGCCGGCAGTCAATCAGCGGGCAGTCAATCAGCGGGTTATGACTGAAGACTGGTGACTGAAGACTGGTGACTGAAGACTGAAAACTGTGGGCTTCTTGCTATTCATTCCTCCTCTGGCTGATAAGAACTACCGCCTGCATGACCTGTGCGGCAAGTGTTTCAAATGCTTCAACGGCAAGCTTATTTGTCTGTTGGAAGACATTGCGGCCCTCTTCAGCAGCCTCGCCAACCTCCATCACAAGCGGTATCTGGCAGAGCAGCTTTGTGTCGTACTCTTTTGCCAGTTTCATTCCTCCGCCCCTCCCGAAGAGATAGTAATGCTCCCCGGGGTGCGCTGCCGGAGTGAACCATGACATGTTCTCAACAACACCCAGGATAGGCACTTTAAGGTCCGGATTAAGAAACATTGATGATGCCTTCCGGGCATCATTGAGAGCTATCTCCTGCGGGGTTGTCACAATGATTGCACCCGTCAGGTTCAGCTTCTGAACTGTAGTCAGCTGTATATCACTTGTTCCGGGAGGGAAATCAACAATCATATAATCAATTTCACCCCACTGCGTATCCTCAAACAGCTGCTTCACGGCATTGGCAGCCATTGGACCGCGCCATATGAGCGACTGATTACGATCAATAAAGAAACCTATCGAAATGATTTTAATCCCGAATTTCTCTATCGGGAAGATCATCTCCTGGTTGCCATTGGCAGTCACATCGGGCCGCGCATTTTCGATGCCGAACATTGTGGGTATTGACGGCCCGAAGATATCCGCATCAACCAGTGCGGTCTTCATCCCGTTGCGCGAAAGAGCTATGGCCAGGTTTGCTGCCACGGTCGACTTTCCGACCCCGCCTTTTCCGGACGCCACCACAATAATATTTTTTACACCTTCCATCGGTATCTTTTCAAATAAATTATTCTTTTCCATTTGATATCAGTTTATTCCAGATTACTCCTAATGATTTGCTTATTTCTGATTCAGGGTACAATTCAGTAATACTCTTCCCCGCCACCATGGCCTCCGTGACCTTTTTCTCAAAGGGCAGACGGCCAAGAATGGATGTCTCCTGCGCCGCGCACCATCCTTCAATTCTGTCGGCCATGGCCTCGTTCAGGTCATATTTGTTTATGATGACCCCCACCTCACCGCTGAATTTCCTTGCCACTTCATGTACTCTTTTAAGGTCAGCAAGGCCTGACATGGTTGGTTCAGTGACAATGATAATCTTATCCGCTCCTGTGACGGTTGAGATGACTGGACAGCCTATCCCGGGTGGACCGTCGAGCAGTACCGTGTTCAGCCCCTTCTCTTCCGAGAGACGCTTTGCCTCTTCCCTGACCAGGTTCACCAGCTTGCCCGAGTTCTCCTCTCCCGGAGCCAGGCGTCCGTAGACCATCATCCCGTTGCGGAACGTACCCGAGTACATGCGACTCTTGTCGCTGCGTACCATTTTGATTGCTCCCATCGGGCAAATCCTGGAACAAAAGAAGCATCCGTCACATGATGTCTCCGAGATGATAATCTCACCTTCCTTCTCCCTTATTGCATCAAACCGGCAGTAGCTCTCACATATGCCGCATACGGTACACAGTGAAGGGTCTATAACAGCCTTGTGACCGCCTATATAGACTTCTGATTTCTCATGTGCAGGGTTGAACAGAAGATAAAGATTGGCAGCATCCACGTCACAGTCTGCTACAACCAGCTCCTTGCCCAGGGTGGCAAATGCGGCAGTGATGCTCGACTTGCCCGTTCCTCCCTTACCGCTTATGACTGCCAGTTCCATGATCTGATATTATTATGTCTGCAAGTTCAGTGAGTAGTGCGGCTATAGCCTTATTATCTTCAGATGCAAGCCTGCCCTCCGAATATGCCCGCGCAATGGCAGGGTCATACTTTATCTCGGCCAGCAAAGGAATTTTCTCCTCCTCAAGGTAACTTTTCACTCCACTGTCTCCTATGTCGGCACGGTTGATGAGCACACCACATTGTTTATTCATCGTTTTAAGTGTATCAACACTCTGTTTCAGGTCGCTCAGTCCGAAAGGGGTTGGCTCAGTCACGAGTAAAACATAATCAGCGGTATCAACTGTCTGCACAAAGGGACATGATGTTCCGGGAGGTGAGTCCAGGATAGTTACTCCCTCACTGCCTGCCTCCTTGATGGCGGCCTTTATCACTCTCACGGGTGACATTTCATTCACATGCATCCGTGCTTCAATAAAGGGTGAACCACTGGCCGTTTTATACGAAGAGACCGTTCCGAGAGAAACAGGTTTTTCCGTTATGGCTCCAGCATTACAGGCAAAGGTGCATGCTCCGCATCCGTGGCAGAGGTTCTCTATCACCTCAATTACCTGTGCCGAAGGGAGGTAAAAGATAGCGTTGTAGTTGCACCATCTGCTGCAACGGCCGCACCATGTGCATGCATCTTTATTGATGACGGGTACCTGGTGTGTAACATCCGATTCGGAGATCTTCTCAGCCTGAAAGAAAAGGAGGTCATCCGGCGCCTCTGCGTCACAGTCGACCAGCGACACCCTGTCTCCACGCGCTGAGAGGACATGAAATAAGTTTGTGGCAACAAAGGTCTTTCCCGTACCACCCTTGCCGCTTGCAATAGCAATTTTCATCCTGTCAGCTTCTAATCGTATGCCAGCCGCATGGCTTCGTCAGCCAGTATCGGTTTTATAAACCGCTGCATGGATGCTCCTTTCCAGGTGCCCAGGTTCATGTGGGTGGTGTAATACTTCTGGGGGATAGGGTGAGTGCCGACAACAACCTCAATACCATACTTCTCAGGGATGAACCTGGTGAAGTAATCGAGTCTTGGACAGGGGGGATAACCTACAACCAGTCCGGTAGCCAGGTGAATGACGCTGACCCCGTTCTTAATCATCTCCTCGGGGGTATACTCAACGTTCCCGCCAGGACATCCTCCACAGGTTGTGAAGGCTGCCACCTCTATATCCTGATCCCTGTATCTGTCGAAGGCCCCTTCGCGGTTGCGGACGGCCCTGAAGCACTTGCCTCCGGTACAGGTGTGGTACCTGTCGCATATGATGATGCCAATCCTCTTCTTTTCCATAGCGGTCTCCTAGTGGTCACAATAGTTTGCTCCGGCCTGCAGCTTATCGTTAAGCAGGTCAGTTGCCAGTTCATCAGGACTTTTCACCGGTGCGCCCACGAAAACATTTATCTTATGGCTGTTAAAATGACCTATAGCCCTCTGACCCATGCCACCTGCTATTACGTCGGTCACACCTTTTTCTGCCAGCCATCCGGGAAGCAGTCCCGGCTCATGAGGCGGAGGTGTGATGAGTGTTTCTTTAGTGATGGCGTTGCCTTCGGCGTCGACTATTGCGAACTGTTCGCAATGGCCGAAATGTGAACAAAGGATCCCTCCTTCAAGGGGAATTGCTATACGTTTTTTCATGTTTTAAAAAACTTTGATTTATGATTTTCAGATTAATTACAATACACTGTCTGCCGGACTCACAAATGAGAACCGGATTTATTCCTCCAGGTTGCCGGTACTATCTTCCGGCTCCCTTGCCTCTACCTCTACCTCTCCCGGCTCCTGCTCCGCCACCAGCGCCCGCGCCCCTCGATCCGGAGCCTTTACCGCGTCCGCCGCCGGCACCCTGGCCTGCACCCTGTCCGCCGCCCTGGCCTTGTCCCTGGCCTCTGCCTTTTCCGCGTCCGCCGCCAGCACCCTGACCTGTGCCTTGTCCACCGCCCAGGCCTGCACCTCTTCCACCGACACCACCGGCGTTATTATCATTATTGTCGCCTTGTGACGCTTCCTTCTTAACCTTTCCGGCACCAAAGCTGGTGCACCGTCCGGCTTTCCTGCCTGTCATGGCTCCCTGTCCTTCAGGGCCTGTCTGATCTAATCTTGGCATAACTTTTCGATTTTGTTTATTATTTATTTTTTCAACATTTCTATTATTGACTGAATGGTCTTTTCCGGTTCCTTGTAAACCACCATCTGTATCTTGAGGCTGTCAAGCAGTGACTTAATCTTCACCCCGAACTCGCCGGAGATGATCTTCTTTACACCCCTTGATGACACAAGCTGAACAGATGCCGGCCCAGCTCCGTCCTGAGCCTCCCTGTTGGGATTGGGCAGTATCTCAACGCCACCTGTTTCAGTGTCATAGATTACGAAAAAGGAACAGCGGCCGAACCGCGGGTCAATTGTACTCTCCAGGCTGTTGCCTGTACTTGTGATTGCTACTTTCATATATTTATGTTTAAATATCTTTCCGTAAAAGGTTGTTTTTTCTCATGAGCCGCCCGTTGCAAACGGGGCACACCTGTTCCTTACAGGGTTGCCCCGGTTCATGAAGCTTCTCGTAACCGCAGCCGGGACAGACACATTTTTCCGAACACTGGCGGTGCGTCCCGGCCATATCTTCATTCATGGCTTCACAGTTTTCAATCTTATCGCTGCCGCAAAGAGGACATATGAGCACCTCTATATTTTTCTCAGGCTGGTTAAAGTAGCAGCCGCATGAGTTACAGGTATGCCAGTCACTGTCGAAATAAATCTTCCCGCCTTCGATGATTATCTGTTTGCCGGTAACAAGCGCCTCGGCTATCTTGGCTCTCGCCTTGGCATATATGCGGGTAAGTGTAGGTCTCGATACGTCCATAACCTTTGAAGCCTCATGATGGTTCATGTGCTCATAATCACAGAGCCGTATCACCTCATACTCCTCAAAATGCAGAAAGACAGTACCTGCTTTTTCAGTTTGCTCCTTGCCACCATAAGGTTTAAAACCCGATATAACCGGAGGGTTGCTTACTCTTCTTAATCTTGTTGGTCGCGGTGACATTTTATGATCATTTGCTCACTACAAAGATAATGAACATATGATCATATTACAAAATATCAAATCATTATTTTAAGAATAAGCCAGATTATCTGGTTCCACTAATCCTCGCACATTGCCAGGACTCGAAAATCGCACATCTCCAATCACAAATCCTGACCAAGATATTTCATGCCACATACAGTAGTTGTTTTGTCTATTCTATTCTCTCAATGAAATAGGGTTTTAATAATGAATTGTCTGTTAACAGGTCGACCTTTCGCTCAAACAGATTTTACGTATTGTATTATATATCCAGGTTTTATCAGTATATCTATCGAATGAGATGTTGGTAATTGCGGAGAAATATCCTGATATTCTCATTATAAATGCGGCGAATAATATGTATATTTGACGCATAAAACACAACGAATAATTTTTAGATCCGGCGAATAAGTTATATTTTCGCCGCATATTATGCATCGAATGAAGGTATTTATACATCAGTTAGACAAATGGCCAAATTTCAATTGGAGACTTGATGAGTTCATAAACTTATTGAGTGATGTTAGAAATTTGCAGGGGCGCATACTTGGAAGAATGGAATCAATAGGATTTGATTTGATTAACGAGGCCACTCTTGAAACATTAACTCTTGACGTTTTAAAAACGTCAGAAATTGAAGGTGAATATTTAAATACTGACCAGGTTCGTTCCTCAATTGCCAGAAGATTAGGAATGGAAATAGCAGGTTCAGTAGAGTCTGCCAGAGATGTAGATGGAATAGTCGAAATAATGCTTGATGCTACTCAGAATTGCTTTAAACCAGTGACAACTGAAAGGCTGTTCAATTGGCATGCTGCACTCTTTCCGACCGGAAGAAGTAGAATGCAGAAAATAACTGTTGCAGACTGGAGAACAGACTCCACAGGCCCCATGCAAGTTGTTTCCGGAGCCATGGGCAAGGAAAAGGTTCATTTTCAAGCTCCGGATTCATCATTGTTGAAATCAGAAATGGGTCGGTTTATAAAATGGTTCAATACAGATAATGAACTTGATTTAGTACTAAAAGCCGCAGTTGCTCATCTGTGGTTCGTTACCATACACCCCTTTGATGATGGTAATGGCCGTATAGCCAGAGCTTTAACTGACATGCTATTAGCACAGTCTGATAATAGTTCACAACGTTTTTACAGTATGTCAGCTCGAATCAGAATCGAAAGAAAACAGTACTACGAAAAACTTGAAAAAACACAAAAAGAAGATCTTGACATAACAGATTGGATTATATGGTTTCTAAGCTGTTTGAAGAATGCACTTAAATCGACCGACACAATTCTGTACCGTGTTCTTTACAAAGCTGATTTTTGGAATAAGCATGCTAAAACTGTAATGAATGAAAGACAGAAGATGCTGTTAAATAAAATTCTCGATGGATTTGAAGGAAAGTTGACATCCTCCAAATGGGCAAAGATTGCGAAATGTTCAAAAGATACCGCAATCAGAGACATTAACGATTTGATCAATAAAGACATTTTAAAGAAAGAGGAAGCGGGAGGAAGAAGTACTAATTACGAATTGAAATAAATGCCCGCAGGCCGGATCATCTACCTTAAGAACCTGACGCATGACGGGGCGTTGAGGGGCAGGTTTGAGACAGCTTCTTCAGAATCGCCACCGTCAGGTATAACCGAGATCGCATTTGATCTCTGGTTTGCAACCAGGAAAAGTTTCCCGGATGGCGATACAGCAAAGTTTCGCGGCCAGTTGCCACCACAACCCTGGTGAGACGGCTCCGAAAGGTTCCCGTCTGCCCCGACCCTGAAGGTCACTATGCTGTTATGGCCCCGGTTAGATCCATAGATCTTTTTTCCGTTGCGCGACAGGTGTATGTCGGCACAGTAACTTCTCTCCGCGTATCCCTCGGGCAGGGTGCTGACGGTCTGCTTGACAGTCACCGTGTCGGAAAGAATATTGTATACTGACGCCGTGGAATTGAGCTCATTGATTACATAGAGATTTGCGGAGGACTTGTCTATAGCCATGTGCCTCGGACCGCTACCCGGCTCACAGGTGAAATGGGCTATATCCGCATTCATCAGGAGCCCCATGGTAGTATCGAGTTTCAGCTGGTGCACCCGGTTGAGGCCCAGGTCGGATACATAATATGTGTGAAGCCTTGGGTTATGGATAGTCATATGGGGGTGCGACCTCTCACCGTAGAAGATCACATCCGTGACCTTCTCGGGTATGCCCTCGCCGTTCAGTTTTACAACTGATACTGAGCCGCTGCCATAGTTGGCCGTGATCAGGTATTTGCCGTCAGCGGAAACAGTAATGTGGCACGGCCCAGCCCCTCCCTGGTTGATTGAGCCGATCTTTGCCAGGCTCATCGTTGTTTTATCATAGCGAAACGTGGTGATGCCTCCCCCTGCTTTCTGGTCAAAAGAGTCAACCTCATTGACAAGATAAACCAGCCCTCCCCTTCCAAACGTAAAATAGGAAGGGTTGTCCCCAACTGATATTACCGAAAGCTTCTCAATGCTGCCGCTACCGGTCAGCTTGCATAGCAGCACATCGGGAGCGCCATCTCCTGAATAGCCGGACGCAATGAACATATTATCAGATCTGTTGCATGATATCAACAGTGCAGGCAGTGCAACCATCAGAACAATTATTTGACCTTTCATTGAATGATTTGTTTTTCATTATTAGATTGTGACTTTGCGCTTCCACTGGATGAAGCCATAGATTGCCATTGCAAGGAAAATAACATACTGCACTGAAACAAGCATGATGCCCCGCATGGCATACATCGCAATACTCATGATGTTGACGAGGATCCAGAGTATCCAGTTTTCGAGCTTCAGTCGGGCACAAAGGAGTGATGCCACAATACTCATAACAGCAATCATGGCATCGGTATAGACAAATGTGGCCCGTACCTGGAACAGATCCGGCAGCCAGAGGTGAATTCGTGACATGACCATTCCCATGGCAAAGGCCCCGCCAATGACCCCAACAACCCAGAGAACCCTCCCCTTATGACTTAAGAGCGTCACAGGCTCATCACCGTTGTTGCTCTGCCTTTTCCAGTTGAACCAGCCATAGATGGCATTGCAAAAGAAAAAGAGTTGCAGCACCATCGCCGAGTAAAGGTTCACCTGGTAGTAAAGCAAGAAGAAGAGAATGGCATTTATAAGTGCGAAAATCCACGTAATGATGTTAGCTCTGGCTGCAAACCAGACTGCCGCCAGCCCGGTGAGTACGGCAAGCAGCTCAATGAGGCTCATCCGGTAGCCCAGGAGGTCGAAAAGGATGGTGTCGATGTTAAACATAGGTCTGAAGGTCGGAAGTCTAAAGGTCCGATGAGATTATGGTTTAGTGGTGGTAAAGGTAGTTAAACAGAAGGGAAAGTGGAGTTGAAAATTGATTAGCTTTAAACCTTGATTTTAACACGATGTCACCACTCGAAGTATATCAATCCAGGGAGTCGGAGTTCAGTGCCTCTGCCGAACGGCTCCGGAAGCTGTCGGACCGGCTGTCAGTAGCACGATTAGTGGCGTTTGTCGGAGGACTGATCCTCTTCGCCTTTCTCCTGTCGGTCTCCCTTATTACCGCTATCGTCACCCTGTCAGTGGCCCTTATCCTGTTCGCCTGGCTTGTAATAAAATACGAAACGACGGAAAAAAGCAGGAAAAGATACCTCCGCCTGGCAGAGATCAACAGGCTGGAGCTGAAATGCCTGGAGGGCGACTTCTCCGGCTTTAAGACAGGCGAAGAATATGCTGAGAGAGACCACCCCTATTCATATGACCTCGATATCTTCGGGAAGGCATCACTCTTCCAGAACATCTGCCGTACCACCAGCAGGCCGGCATCTGACCTTCTGGCAGATTACCTGAAACAATCTGCGGCACGGGAAGTGATTTTGCAGCGCCAGGGAGCCGTTGCAGAACTGCAGCCGCTGACAGACTGGCGCCAGGAGATGATGACCCTCGGGCATTTGAATGCCGGCGCCGGAAGTGATCCGGCACCATTAATGCAGTGGCTGAGAAGTGAAGATTCCTTCATAAGAACAAGGCGTGAAAAGTTAATAACAGGCAGTCTCAGCGTCCTGGCCCTGGCATCAGTTATACTGGTCATATCAGGATTGCCCGCTGCAATACTTGCCCCGGTGTTTACCGTGAACTTCATCTTTTATTTCACCCGTTTCAAAAAGATATCAAAACTCCAGGAACAGGTGAGCCGGTCATCTGAACTCCTGAGGGCATATTCTGAGATCATAAGATTGATTGAGGACAGGGACTTTGCAGCCCCTATGCTGCAGAACCTGCAGTCGCATTTCAAGGGAGAGATCTCAGCCTCACTGCGCATCAGGCGGCTTTCAAGGCTGGTAGGCAGACTCGACTCGAGACTGAATGTGCTTGTATCCATCCCGCTCAACCTGCTGTTTTTTACCGATATACATTTCTGCCTTGCTCTTGAGAAATGGAAACGTGAGCATGCCGCGCTGATCCCGGGATGGTTTGCCGCTATGGCAGAGTTCGAGGTGCTGTCCTCACTGGCAAACATGGCATTCAACAATCCTGAATGGGTTTTCCCGGAAGTGACCGATGACTACTTTGTTTTAAGGGCGGAGAAGATAGGCCATCCGCTTATTCCTTCCGACAGGAGGATCAGTAATGATTTTTCGGTTGAGGGACCCGGTAAGGCGATAGTGATAACAGGGTCGAATATGTCGGGTAAAAGCACCTTTCTCCGTACCTGCGGGGTGAATGCCGTGCTGGCCTTTGCCGGGGCTCCGGTATGCGCTTCGGCGTTCACTGTCTCGCTTGTCAGGCTCCATTCCAGCATGCGCATATCCGACTCGCTAGAGGAGAATATCTCTTCATTCTATGCCGAGCTGAGGCGACTCAGGGCGATCATCACCGGGGCTGAATCTGACCCCAGGGCATTCCTGCTGCTGGATGAGATCCTCCGGGGTACCAACTCAGACGACAGGTATACCGGCTCGGTAGCACTGATTAAACAGCTTACCGGGTACGGCGCTGTGGCAATGGTTGCAACGCATGACCTGCGGCTCGCCGGGCTGGAGATAGAGATTCCGGATGCCATCGAGAACTACCATTTTGATGTAAAGGTGAACGGTGAGGAGTTATTCTTCGACTATAAGTTGACACCAGGGGTATGCTCAAGCTTCAACGCGTCATTGCTGATGAAGAAGATGGGGATAAATGTCTAAAGGCCCCGACACTTCGTGTGCGGGGTTTCGACCTTTCAGGTCTCAATCTGAAGGTCGAAAGGTCCTTTTATCTTGTAAATGAAGGCTGAATAATTGCGATATTTTTCGCAATGAGATTTTTCGCAAAAAAATCAGAAAATCTCTTATTGCAATATGATTATATGTGACTTAACTTAGCAACTATGTAATCGACTTTCTCCGAGTCACTCATCCTTCCGTCTATCCAGTTGATGGTTATGCCGCGGCGCTCCATGCCTCGAAACCAGGTCATCTGACGCTTGGCAAAACGGTGAATCTCCACCTCCAGCTTCTGCGCCATCTCCTCATAACTCATCCTGTTCAGCAGATATAATGTGACGTACTTATACTCAAGCCCGTAGTAAAGAAGATCATCCGGATTGACACCCGAGGCCACCAGCCGCTGCACCTCCTCTATCATGCCTCCCGCGAGCCTCTCCTTAAGCCGGTCGGAGATCCTCTGCCGCCTCGTCTCCCTGTCGAAGAAAATCCCGGTGACAAGCGGATTCCTTACAGGGAAAGGCTTATCATCAACCGGGTGCTGCGTGTAATAATCGGCTATCTCAATCGCCCTCACCGCCCTCTTCACCGTGTCAACATCAGTCCTGTTATGAAGGCTCTTGTACTGCGACAGTATCTCCGTCAACTCCTCAAGAGAGCGACCGGCCAACAGGCTCCGCAGCTGAGCATTCAAAGGCACCTGTATCAACCTGTAACCGCTGACGATACTGTCGACATACATCCCCGATCCCCCGCATACCACAGGAAAGCAATCACGCCGCGACAAATCTTCAAAGACCTGCAGGAAATCCCTCTGGTACTCATACACATTATACCTGTACCCTGCATCAACTATATCCACCAGATGAACAGGCACCCTGCGGCCGTCGACAACATAGTCCGACAAATCCTTCCCGGTGCCTATGTCCATCCCCCGGTAGACCTGCCTCGAGTCTGCACTGATAACCTCTCCTCCCAGCCGGTCCGCCACCAGCGCCGCCAGGCGCGTCTTGCCGGTAGCCGTAGGCCCGGTGATCACAACGATATCATGCATTGGCTTGTCCATCAGAAATTAAAGATAGCCATTAAGGGTTCACGGTAATGCTATTTTACTTATTTTTGCCGGTCGTAAATGAAGAGAGGTCATGGACTTCAGGTTTCTATATCATCGTACAAAGTATTTCATAATAAATCCCGGCAAAGCCTGGGAGGTTGTTCACCGCGAGGAACGGCCAATGAAGTTTGTCAGGGGCAGCTTCTTCATGCCGCTGATAATACTGGTCACCCTAAGCGCATTCCTTGGCTCGATGTTCTTCATCAACACCACACTGAAGCCAATGTATTCAGTGCTTGCTGCCGTCTCCACCTTCTTCTTTCTTTACCTGGGTGTCTATGCATCGGCATTTGTTGTCAGGGAGATAACAAGGGCTCTTGACCTCGGACACGATTTCCTGGTGGCATTCAAGCTGGTGGCCTATTCCATGGCCCCCATTTTCCTGTCGCTCACCATAAGCCGCCTGTTCGAATCACTGCTCTTTATCAACGTATTGGGTCTCTACGGACTATATATCTTCTGGATCGGCATGGAGACAATGGTCAATCCGCCTGATCACAAGAAACTTCCGATGATGATAGCTACGGTTGTATCAATGCTGATCATATTCCTCCTGCTGCTGGTCATACTCTCCAAACTGACCGAAGCGGTTTACTTTGGAATCTTTGCCTGAGACCCGTGATGAGAAACGATACCAGCAATATCGTCATCCGGAACCGCAGAGCCTCTCACGATTATGAATTCATCGAGAAACTTATTGCGGGGATCAAGCTCACCGGCACCGAGATCAAATCGATACGTGCAGGCAAGGCTACACTGACAGACTCATTCTGCGCCTTCCGCAACGGTGAACTATTCGTCACAGGAATGCATATCTCAGAGTACTACTGGGGCAACCTGAACAATCATGACCCGCTGGGGGAACGCAAGCTGCTGCT
>Ga0209450_10000376_pt1 | contig 23484 bp, 19 predicted proteins | sample FrelakmetLWP11LW_FD_187149 | JGI IMG/M metagenome (GOLD analysis project Ga0209450, IMG submission 187149) | Freshwater lake sediment microbial communities from the University of Notre Dame, USA, for methane emissions studies - LWP11 LW (SPAdes)... | ecosystem: Environmental > Aquatic >...
CCGTTAGATGACACCGTTAGACCGTTAGACCGGTTACCCTCAGTCGCCGCCGGCAGCCCCGCCGTACTTGTCGAACCACGCCTTCACCTCGCGATACCAGACCAGCGAGTTGGCGGGCTTCAGCACCCAGTGATTCTCGTCGCCGAAGTACAGCAGGCGCGACGGCACGCCCTTCTGCAGCAGGGCGTGGTACAGCTCGACGCCGTGGTTCACCGGCACGCGCAGGTCACGCTGGCCGTGCACCACCAGCGTGGGCGTGGCGAAGTTGCCAGCACCATAGTGCGGCGAGGCTTGCTTGAACACCGCTTGCTGCTCGGGCGTCCAGAAACCGCCGAAGCGCGGGATCTCGTAACCGAAGTCGGCGGCGACCTGGGTGTAGAGGTTGTAGACGGCCGCATGCGCGACCAGCGCCTTGAACGGATGCGGACGGCCGAGGATCACCGAGGTGAGGTAGCCGCCGTAGCTGCCGCCGCCCGCCACCATGCGCTCGGCGTCGATCCACGGCTGCCGCTTGAACCACTCCGCAGCGGCGATCACGTCGCGATACGGCAGGTCGTCCCAGTAGGGGTTGATCGAGTCGGTGAATGCGTTGCCGAAGCCCGACGAGCCGTGGAAATTCGGCCACGCCGTCACGTAGCCCCAGCTGGCGAACACCTGCGCGTTCCAGCGGAACTGCATTCCGTTGGTGACGGCGTTGTGCGGTCCGCCGTGAATCACCATGAAGAACGGGTACTTCTTCGACTTGTCGAACCCGGGCGGGTAGTTGACCCACATCTGGATCGGCTTGCCGTCCGCGCCCGGGTACGTGACGCTCTCGTAGCTGCCAAGCGCCGTGCCGGTGAGCAGCGCATCGTTGATCCGGCTCAGCTTGGCGACCTTCTTCGACTTCGGGTCGATGCGCACGACGGTCGGCGGCTCGAGGAAGGTCTGCCGCAGGCCCACCAGCACGCCGGCCTGGTCGCTGATCGCCAGCGAGGAGAACGTCTCGTCCCCGGTGATCAGCCGCGGCTTGCCCTCGAGCGGAATTTCGTAGACGCGTACGGAGCCCGCGTCGTCGATCGTGCCGTACAGGCGCTTCGAGTCGGGCGCCCAGACCAGGCCGTCCGCGGAACGGTCCCACGCCTCGCCGGTGACTTCGCGCACCGGGCCGCCGCGGCGGTCGAGCAGCATCAGGCGGCGGAGGTCGCCGTAGAAGCCCTTGATGCGCTGCTGGGCGAAGGCGAGCCACCGGCCGTCCGGGCTGTAGAGCGGCACCGTGTCGGCCGCCTCGTTGGCCGGCGTGCGATTGACGGCGTCCTCACCCCCGACCGCGACCGTGTACACGTCGAGGTTCGTGACGTTCGTGGCCGGGTCGGAGTCTGCGACGAACGCCAGTTCTTTGCCGTCGGGCGACAGGTCGTACAGCGGCGACTCGAGCTGCACCGCGCTGCGTGGCAGCTCGAGCCCGGTGCCGGCCGTCAGGTTCACCGGCTCGCCGCCCTCGGCGCCCACGCCGAACACGTGCAGCTGCCGGTCGTCGAGCCAGGTATCCCAGAAATAGATCGGGCCGCCATCCCAGGCCTGCGCCGTGCTCTTGTTGTCCGCACGTTCCTTCTGCCGCGCGCCCTGCTTCTCCATCGTGTCGAGGTCCGGCCAGACGCGGCTCAGGAAGGCGATGCGATTGCCGTCGGGGAACCACATGGGCTGCGCCACGCCGGTCGGCACGTTCGTGATCCGGGCCGGCTCGCCGCCCGCGAGTGGCAGCACGTACAGCTGTGGGGCCGAATCGCCGTTGCGCTGGCTGACGAATGCCAGCGACCCGCCGTCCGGGCTGATCACCGGCGACGAGTCGCTGGCGGGATTGGTGGTGAGCGCGCGCTCGAGCTTGCCGTCGGCCGACCAGAGCCACAGGTCGGTGAGGCCCTTGTTGTCCTTGAGGTCGTAGCGCGTGACGGCCGCGACCACGGTCTTGCCGTCGCGCGAGATCGCGGGCGACGCGATGCGCTGGATCTGCCAGGAGCGCTCGGCGCTGAAGGGAACGAGTTCGTCCGCGACCGCGCTGTGCGCGGCGACCAGGGCGAGCGAGGCGGCCAGGAGTCGGATGTGCATGATCGGGTTCTCGCGGCTGGGCAGGTCAACCCGCGACCTTACCGGAACCTGCCGGGTCGCTCCAGCCGGGCGGCCTGCTCGTCGTCGGCCGGCAGCAGCGACTCAGAACGGGTGTCGCAGGCTGTAGCCCACCGCTACCAGAACGATGACGACGGCGATTCCGATCGCGATCCAGTCGGTGCCGACCGGTTCCGCCACCTCCGCTGCCCGCTGCATCCGGATGCGGCGTTGGCGGTGCGCCAGGAACATCGGGACCGTGAAGCTGACGGCGACGAACAGGCTGCCGAGGAAATAGGCCCACAGCCATCCGGCCCCGATGCCGAGGCGCCGCCCCTCGGCGAACATCAGCACGAAGATGCCGGCAGCGAGTACCAGCACGTCCACGACCAGGAAGGTGCTGGCAGGCGTCGCGACCGTCTCCTTCCAGAACAGCACGTTGCCGGCCACGAGTCCGTGCGCCAGGTAACCGAAACCCTGCGCCCAGGTGCCGATGAGGCCCGCGAAACCCAGCGCCATGAGCAACCACTCCGTACCGGTGACGCCCCGTGTCGAGTCACTCATCGGCCCAGCCTCCCGTAATCCGTGAATTTGGCGATGACCCGCACCAGCTCCGCTTCGTCGAGCAGCTGCGGCTCCAGTCCGGCCGCAAGCATGGCGAGGTATTCGGTGGCGAGGTTCTCGACCTCGACGGCGACCGCGTGCGCTTCCTGCAGCGAGCTGCCGCAGGCGATGACGCCGTGATTGCCGAGCAGCGTGGCGCGACGTGCCTCGAGTCCGCGCACGGCGGTCTCGGCCAGCTCCGCCGTGCCGAAGGTCGCGTACGGCATGCAGCGGATGTCGCCGCCCGCGAGCGCGATCATGTAATGGAACGGCGGGATGCCGCGGCCCGCGCAGGCCAGCGCCGTGGCGCGTGGACTATGGGTATGGACGATGGCTGCCGCCTCGGCCCGGGCGGCATAGATCGCCGCGTGCATGCGCCACTCGGAGGACGGTCGCCGCCCCGATGCATCCGGCGCACCGTGCAGCGGCACCTCGACGATATCGTCCGGGGTCAGTTCCCGGTACGGAACGCCGGCGGGCGTGATCAGCAATCCATCCGCGGATCGGCAGGAGACGTTGCCCGACTTGTTCGGCACGAGCCCGGCTGCGTCGAGTTCCCGGGCCACCGCGATGATGCGCGTGCGAAGTTGCAGTTCCGTCGCGGACATTCAGCCTCCGGACCGCTCGGGATACAGGGAGAGCAGACCGGCACGGCTCGCAGGCGCCACGCCGCGCTCGGTAATGATGCCGGTGACCAGGCGCGCCGGCGTCACGTCGAATGCGGGATTGGCCACGGCGCTGCCGGGTGCCACGACCTCGACCTCGAGCAGCCTGCCGTCGCCGGCGCGACCGCGCACGTGCGTCACCTCGCGGGCCGCGCGCTCCTCGATCGGGATCTCGCGCACGCCATCGGCGAGCGTCCAGTCGATCGTGGAGGACGGCAGGGCGGCGTAGAACGGCACGCCGTTGTCGCGCGCCGCCAGCGCCTTGAGGTAGGTGCCGATCTTGTTTGCGACGTCGCCGGTGGCGGTGGTGCGGTCACTGCCCACGATGCACACGTCCACCTCGCCGTGCTGCATCAGGTGCCCGCCCGTGTTGTCCGCGATCACCGTGTGCGGCACACCGTGTGCGCCGAGTTCGAAGGCCGTGAGTGCCGCGCCCTGGTTGCGCGGACGCGTTTCATCGACGTACACGTGCACCGGGATACCCGCTTCGTGGGCCGCGTACACGGGCGCCAGCGCGGTGCCCCAGTCCACGCAGGCGAGCCAGCCTGCATTGCAGTGGGTCAGCACGCGAATGGGCTGCCCGCCCCGCTGCGCCTGCAGTGCCTCGAGCATGGCTCGGCCGTGGCGCCCGATGGACGCGCAGGCGGCGACGTCCTCCTCCGCAATCCGCGCGGCCTCGTCGTACGCCCGCGCGGCACGCCGATCGGGCGAATCCACCGCGAGCAACGACCGGACGCGCTCGAGCGCCCAGCGCAGGTTGACCGCCGTCGGACGCGTGGCGCCGAGCAGCTGCACGACCCGGGCCAGCCCGGCGTCGCTCGGGTCCGACCGCATGCCGAGCGCCACGCCGTAGGCGGCCGTCACGCCGATGAGCGGTGCGCCGCGCACCACCATGTCGCGGATCGCTTCGGCCGCCTGCGCGGCGGTGTGCAGGTGACGCACCGCGAAGTCGAACGGCAGGCGCGTCTGGTCGATCACCGCGACGGTGGCGCCGTCGTCGGCCACGAAAATGGTGCGGTACTGCCGGCCGTGAACGCGCATGCCCGAGCCCGGCGCCTCAGCCGCCGACCAGCACGCGCCCGGCCACGGTGCGGAGCTTCGCGACGAGCGCCGGATCACGCGCGGCGGGCTGCGTGAGGATCGCTCCCTCGAGCGCGCGGTCCGAACCGACCGGGCACGGCGGGTGCTCAGCGGGAAAGTCGCGCGCCAGCCGCGCGAACAACCGCTGCGCGCGGCCGCGGTTCTCGTCCATCACCCGCAGCAGACTGGCCACGTCGACGGCGCCGTGCACCTCGTGCCAGCAGTCGTAGTCCGTCACCATCGCCACGACTGCGTAGGTGATCTCGGCCTCGCGCGCGAGCTTCGCTTCGGGCATCGACGTCATGTGGATGATGTCGTAGCCGAGCTGCCGGTAGGTGAGCGACTCTGCCAGCGTCGAGAACTGCGGGCCCTCCATGCACACGGCCGTGCCGCCGCGGGCACAGCGGATGCCCTCGGCCTCGGCCGCGCGCCACACGAGGTCCTGCAGCGCGGGCCCGACCGGGTGGGCGAAGGAAACGTGCGCGACGCAGCCGGTGCCGAAGAAGGAGCTCTCGCGCCGCACCGTGCGATCCACGAAATTGTCCACGAGCACGAACGTCCCCGGGCTCAGCGCCTCCTGGTAGGAGCCGCACGCCGAGAACGACACGAGGTCGGTGACGCCGAACTGCTTCAGTGCATCGATGTTGGCGCGGTAGTTGATCTCGGAGGGCGGTATGCGGTGGCCCCGGCCGTGGCGCGGCAGGAACACGACCCGGGTGCTGCCCACCCGCCCGATCCGCAGCGCATCCGACGGCTCGCCCCAGGGCGTCGTCACGCGCTCCTCGCGCACGTCCTCGATGCCCGGCAGGTCGTAGATGCCCGAGCCGCCGATGATGCCGAGTGTCGCCTTGCCCATCCGTATCACTCTACCAGTCCGGCGCGCACCAGACCCTGCGTCTGCTTGCGCACGGATTCGCCGATTTCCCCGGAAATGGCCATCAGGTAGAGGCGGAAGCCCTCGGGCTGGAAGCGCGGGTTGGCCTGCTGCGCCTGCTCGATCGCACGCCGCGCGCCCGGCGCATCGCCGAGCATGCCGAGGGCGTTGGCGAGCAGCACCCAGCCCAGGCAGAAGCCCGGATGGACGTCCACCGCTATCTGCGCGTGTTCGCGCGCCGCTTCGTAGTTCTCGCCCTCGGTGAAGGCGAACGACAGGAAGTAGTGCCAGAACGGGAACGACGGGTGGTTGGGCGCGACCTTCAGCAGCCGGTTCAGGATGTCGATGCCTTCCGAACGCTCGGCGTCCGTGCCGCCCCACGCGAGCCCGCAGCCGAGATACCCCCACGCGATCATGTTGAACGGCGCGATGGCGACGACCCGCCTCGCGGTCTGCAGGGATCTGTGCCGCAGCCCGCAGTTGAGCCATACGAGCGACGCGTACTCCATCACCGTCGCGTCGCGCGGCGCCAGGCGCAGGGCGACGTCCACTTCGGCCAGCGCCCGCCGGTTCTCGGCCACCGGGTCCTCCGCGAAGGAGTTGACGACGCGCTGGTTGAGCACGAAGCCGAGCAGCACGTGCGCCATCGCGTTGTCGGGCTCGAGCGCGAGCGCCTGCTCGAGCCAGCGGATGGCGTCCCCCGACGCCTCGCGCGTGTACGAGACGGTCCAGAACGTCAGCGCCTTGTGCGTCAGGCTCCACGCCGAAAGACCCTGCGGCGGTTGCCGGCAGAGATCGTCCGAGATGATGTTGAGGTAGCGCGAGCCGGTCTCGATCGCGATCGCCTCGGCGAGCTCGCGCTGCACCTGGAACAGGTCGTCGATGTCGCGCTCGTAGGACTCGGACCAGGCCTGCTGTCCCGTCCGGGCATCCATCAGCATCGCGATCACGCGCAGGCGATTCGCCGACCTCTGCAGGCTGCCGGCCAGCACGTACCGCACGTTCAACTCGGTCGCTACCTCCGCCAGGCGGCGGCCGGCGAACGCCGCCGACTGCAGGAACGGCACGACCCGCAGGTCGGGCACGCCGGACAGGGCGCGCACGATCTCCGCCGCAAAGCCCTGCGCCACCAGTGCGTCGTCCGGGACACCGGACAGGTTCTCGAGCGGCAGCACGGCGATGGAGGCCTGCGCCGTGTCGGACATGGGCGGCGTGAGGACGAGGCTGGAATCGTGGCGCGCGAGGCCCGGCGCACCGGCCGCCACCGGGAACAGCCACGCCAGCAGCGCAGCCAGCGCCAGCCCCCCGATCGCGAGCGCGTGCTGCAAGGCCGAGGTGAGCAGCGCCGCCTCGGGGCGCACCAGCCAGCCCACGGCGACCAGCAGCAGGAGCGCGAATGCATAGGCGCCCGCCGCGCGCCCGACGCCACGCGCCCGGGCTTCGGCGAAAGTCCCTGCCCCCTGCGCCGCCGGTGTGGTCATGGTCTTCCCGGACTTGATTTCGGCCCGAGGCATTCTATGCTCGGTGCCTGCCGACGGGCAAAGCGCGAGACCGCGGCACCAACCGAGGCCAACGTCGGGTGAAGGAACACACCGCAGCGGCTGACACCCACGGGGCACCGTACGTGTTCGTCTGCTATGCGCACGACGAGCGGGACGTGGTGCGGGAACAGGTCGCATGGCTGAGGAGCCAGGGCGTCACGGTCTGGTACGACGAGGCGATCGAGGCCGGCAGCCGCTGGAGCGACGACCTCGCGCACGCCGTGGACGGTTGCGCCGCCTTCCTCTTCTTCCTGAGCCCCCGCTCGGTCGGCTCGCGCTACTGCCTCGATGAAGTGCACTTCGCGCTCGAATGCGATCGCCCGATCGTCCCGGTGGAACTGGCGCCGGTCACGCTCACGCCGGGGCTGCGCCTCAGCCTTGGCGCCACGCACCGGCTGTTCATGCACCTCATGGAGCCCGCCGAGTTCCGCCGCAAGCTGCTGCGCGGGCTGCAGGACGCGATGCAGGGCAACGTCGCGAAGCATGCCGTGGCGGACCGCGCGGTCGAGGTGCGCCGGCTGCCGTTCGAGCCGGCAGTGGCGGTGCACTGGCGGCCGATGGTGTTCGGCATCGCCGCGGCGCTGCTGGCGTTCATTGCGATGATGGCCCTCGGTCACTAGGCCGGACGACGCCGGTCCTCGGACTGCGCCGACTTGAATCGCTTGAGCCGGTAGTGGGCTTCGCGTTCGCGCTCGCCTAGATACTGGGCGATGGCGCGGATCTGCGCCCGCAGCCGAGGCAGCACGCGCTCCTCCAGGACGCGGATCCGGCGCGTGACGCCCAGGATCTCCTCGCCGAGGATCTTCAGGCGGCTTTCGAACGCCGCGATCTCCAGCATGGAGGCCACCACCGTCTCGAATCCGTGGATCGCCTCCTCCAGGTGCGGCGTGGTCACGGTGTAGTCGTAGCCGCGTTCGGCCGGCGAGCGCTCGAACGGTCCGTACGGGACGAGTTCGCGGTAGCGGAGCCCCATCACGTTGCGCTCCGCGACGTCGACTCCGACCGGACGCTCGGCAGTGGCCGCGAGCGATTCGATCGTGGCCTCGCCCTCGTGCCCCGTGCTCAGGTGCAGCTCCGCGATGGCGCGGCCATAGTCGCGGCGGATCGTGCCACGCGAGCGGACGAAGGGCTGCACGGAATCGAGGAAGCGGCGGATGAGCGCCTGGCGTCGCGCCTTGAGGATCGACACGCTGTTCGTGACGGACGCGGCCCGCTCGCGCAGCTGCAGCAGGTTGGTGCGCGTGGGATGGATCATGGCCCGAGCAGCCCGAAGCGGGCCAGCAGCGCACGGCTCAGGTCGAGGGTCTCCGCGATGCCACGCCGCGCGGCGCCCTGGTGCACGATCTCGCGCTCGAAGGCGTCGGCGAAATCGAGCATGTGCCGGTCACCCTCGCCCATGCCTTCGCGTCCGACGATCGCCTCGAGCCGCCGCAGGTCACGGCCGCTGGCGTAGTGCACGTAGAGCGCGTTCGCGACCGCCCGGTGGTCCTCGCGCGTACGTCCCGGGCCGATACCCTGCTGCATCAGCCGCGACAGGCTCGGCAGCACGTCCACCGGCGGAAAGATGCCGCGCTGGTGCAGCTCCCGGCTCAGCACGATCTGGCCCTCGGTGATGTAGCCGGTGAGATCGGGGATGGGGTGGGTGATGTCGTCCTCGGGCATGGTCACGACCGGCAGCAAGGTGACCGAACCCGGCTGTTGCTTGATGCGCCCGGCGCGCTCGTAGAGCGAAGCGAGGTCGGAGTAGAGGTAGCCCGGATACCCGCGCCGCCCCGGCAGCTCCTCGCGTGCCGTGGACACCTCGCGCAGGGCGTCGCAGTAGTTGGTCATGTCGGTGATCACGACCAGCACGTCGCGCCCGTGCGTGAAGGCCAGGTGCTCGGCGACGGTCAGCCCGAAGCGCGGCGCCAGCAGTCGCTCGACGACCGGGTCCTGCGCGAGATTGATGAAGGCGACGAACTCGCCGTGCATGCGCTCCAGCGTCTGGCGGTAATAGGCGTACTCGTGGTGAGCGAGACCGAGCGCGACGAATACCACGACCGATGCCGTCGCGAGTCCGGCCGAGGAGGCCGCGGTGCGCGCGTGCTCGAGGATGCCGGCGGCGACCTCGCGCGACGGCAGTCCGGCGCAGGAGAAGATCGGCAGCTTCTGGCCCTTCACCAGCGTATTCAAGCCGTCGATGGTCGAGAATCCGGTCTCGATCATCTCCTGGGGACGTGCACGGGCCACCGGGTTCATCGGCAGCCCGGCTACCGGCGCCCACGCGTCGGGCACGAACATCGGCAGCCCGTCGAGCGGCTGGAAGGATCCGCTGAACACGCGGTTGAGCGCCGCGAGGGACAGCGGCGCGCGCTTGACCGCATCGGTGAACACGATGCGCGTCCGATCCATGTCGAGCCCGCGGCTGTCGCCCACCACCTGGATGAGCGCGGTGTCGCGCTCGATCCTGAGCACCTCGCCTTCCGTCTCGTGGCCGTCCGGAAAGACGATCGTGACGACCTCGCCCATCCGTGCCTCGATGACGCTGTCCACGAACACCAGGGGGCCCTGGATGCTGCGCAGCGTCGAGTAGCTGTGGCGACTGAGGCGCATGGCCGGGCTAGCTCTGCGCCGCCGGAGCGCCGGCGGGCGCGGCAGGCATCTCGTCGAGCCGCTCGCCGCGCTCTATCCGCGCGGCCGCCTCGCGGTAGCCCTCGAGAATTGCGAGGATCCTGCCGCGGGTCTGCGCGGGGGTGGAGAATGCGTCGTCGGTGTAGGCGTTCTGCGCCAGGAACTCGCGGCGGACGCGCTCCGCCGTCCGCATCAGCAGGCGGTCGGCGTCCTGCAGCCCCTCGGTGCCGACGATCTCCGCCACTTCCCGCAGGCTCTCCTCGCGCTGCAGCAGCGCGCGGGTCTCGTGCCGCAGCGCGCTCCAGTCGGGCGCCACCTGCCGGTCGAGATGCGCCGCCACGTCCGCCTCGTAGAGCGAGAAGCTCTGGAACCAGTGAATGGCCGGGAAGTGCCGCCGGTGCGCCAGGGCCGTATCCAGCATGAAGAAGGCGCCGGTGTTGCGCAGGCAGGCCTGGGTGACCGGCTCCGTGAAGTCGCCGCCTGGCGGCGAGATGGACAGCAGCACGGTGAGTGAGCCGGTCCCGCCGTCGAGCGTCTCGACGACGCCCGCGCGCGCGAAGAACTCCGCCATGCGGGAGGCGAGGTAGGTCGGGTACCCCTCCTCGCCCGGCATCTCCTCGAGGGCCGAGGAGATCTCGCGCAGCGCCTCGGCCCAGCGCGAGAGGCTGTCCGCCAGCAGCAGCACGTGCAGTCCCTGGTCGCGGTAGTACTCGGCCAGCGTGGCCGCCGTGTAGATGGAGGCCTCGCGCGCCGCCACCGGCATGTTCGATGTGTTGACCACGACGACCGTGCGGCTCATCAGCGGCCGCTGGCTCCACGGATCGTTGAGCACGGCGAAGTCGTCGAGCATCTCCGCCATTTCATTGCCGCGTTCGCCGCAACCGACGTAGATCACGATGTCCACGTCGGCGAACTTGGCGATCGACTGCTCGAGCAGCGTCTTGCCGGTGCCGAAGCCGCCGGGGAAGATCGCGCTGCCCCCGCGCGCCAGCGGGAAGAGGAAGTCGATGCAGCGCTGCCCCGTCACCAGCGGCTCGAACCGGGAGAGCTTGCGGCGATAGGGGCGCGGCACGCGCACCGGCCATTCGTGCCAGGCCAGGATGCTGCGCCCGTCCTCGAACTCGGCCACCGGCACATCCTCCGCGCACTCGCCGCCGGAGATCGAGCGCAGGATACCGGCACCGCCGGTGGCACGGATCTCGTGGCGGAAGGGGCCCTCCTCCACGTAACCGAGCACCTCGCCGTCCGCGATCCTGTCCCCGGGCTGCCGGGCCGCGACGAAACGCAGCGGCTGCGGTCGCAGGGGCACGTCGCGGCCACCGCCCGGCCGTATGAACGGACCCTGCGCCTCGCGCAGTGCCGCCAGCGGACGCTGCAGGCCGTCGAACATCTGGTTGAGCAACCCGGGGCCGACGCGCACCGTGAGCTGCGCGCCCGTGCCGGCCACCGGCTCGCCGATGCACAGGCCGCGGGTGCTCTCGTAGACCTGCACCACCGCGCGCTCCCGCTCCAGCCGCACGACTTCGCCCATCAGGCCGGCGTGGCCGACCGCGACCCGCTCGTAGAGCCGCAGACCGGCCAGGTCCACGCTGACGGTCGGTCCCGAAATGCCGATGATCCTGCCGGTCATGCGCCCAGCCTCACCTGATAGCCGATCGCACGGCGAATCAGGCGCAGCACGTAGTCCTCCTCGAGACGGGGCCCGGCCTCGGGTGCCGGCAGCAGCACCACCACCTTGGGCGATCGCTGCTCCAGCTGCCGCAGCTGGCCCTGGGTCCCGCCACCGGCGAGCCGCTCGTCCACCACGACCAGGCCGACGGCCGGGTCCGCCAGTGCGACGCGCAGTTCGGCGAGCAGCTGCTGCGGCAGGATCGTCAACTGGCGCACGCCGGTCAGCGCGAAGCCGTGGCGTGCGTCCGGCGGCGTCATGACGAGCACCTGCTTCACGCGATCAGCTCCCGCTCGAGCGTGGCCGCGTCCACGTCCGTGGCGTGCAGCCTCACCGCACAGTTGCGCGCCTCGACATAGACGCTCCACAGGTAGTCGAGGATCAGCTCGACATCGTCACCGGTGCGACCCGCAGCACGCAGCCTGCGCGTCACACTCGAGAGCAGGCGACTTTCGAGCGCCACCTCGCTGGCAGCCATGGCCGGCGCCGCCTCGCCGGTCATTTCCCGGACGCATGCGTCCAGGCCGCCGGTGTCGCCGCGCTCCGATGCGCCCGCGAGGCGCGCCGTCGCAAGCGTGCCGCCCGGCACGAACGCCGCCGCGTCGTGGAAACCCCAGCGCACGTGCTTGTACAGCGTCATGACGTTGCGCAGATCGATGAACGACACGAAGAACCGCCGCACGGCCGGGTGGCACGGCGCACTGACGACGCGCCCCAGGAAATCGCGCATCAGCCGTGTCTCCAGCCCCTTGAGGCCACCGTCGACATAGGCCGCCGCGAGCGGCTGCGCGTCGCCTTGCAGAGCACCGACTGCTTCGACGACGGCCGCCACGGCCGCGGGCTGGTCCGGCGCGCTGACGACCGCGTCCTGGAGTTCCTCGGCCAGCAATTCGTGCTGCAACAGTCGCTCGACCGTGGCCTGCCGCTCCGCGGCCTTGTTGCGCAGGCACAGCACCAGCGTCTTGATGACGAACAGGGTGAACATCGGCGCGAAGTCCTGCCGCAGCCGTGGATTCATCTGGCGCCGCAGCCAGTCGAATTCCGCGAGCAGCGCATCCCAGATGGCCTCGTCCGACCTCGCCTGCAATTGCTGCAGCGGCCGCCCGCGCGCCCGTTGCGCGAGCAATTCGGCGCGCCGGCCGTGCACCCGGGCCGCGAGGTAGTCGGTGGGAAACCCGTCCGTGGCGATTTCACGCAGCAGGTCCATGCCCAGGGCTCCCAGCCGCGATCGCTGCAATCAGGCCGGGCAGCAGGTCCGGCCACGCGGTCGCGAGCCGCGTTTCCAGGCTGTTGCTGACGCGTATGCGCCCGTCCTCGCATTCCAGGTCCATGCCGCCGCTGATCGCCGGATCGACCTCGACGGCCGCTGCGGGAAAATGCCGAGCGGCCAGCGCGACGTCCGCGGGATTCACGCGCACGCGCTGCCAGCGGCGCCCCGGCAACTCGCGAGCCAGCGCCTCGAACAGTCGCTCCGGCATTGCGCCGCGCAGTTGCGGCAAGTCGTCCCGCGCCAGGCGGGCCAGGCGCTCCGCCAGCGCCACCGCGGCCTCGGCGCCCTTCTCGTGCGCACGGTGCCGGGCCGTGGCCGCGCCTTCGGCCTCGATGCGGCCTGCCTCCGCTGCCGCGTCCTGTTCGAGGCGGAGCCGCTCGGCGTCCAGCGCGGACGCAAGCTCCGCCCGATGGCGCTCCGCCTCGGCACGGGCCGCCTCACGCACCGCCTGCACGTCGCGGTCGGCCTGCGCCAGCAGCGATTCGATCAGCGCCGAACGGGCCATGGCTCAGCCGAGCAGGATCATCGCGGCGATCACGAATCCGAGGATGACGATGGTCTCGGGGATAGCCAGCAGGATGATGATGGTCGCGGTGAGTTCCGGCTTCTCGGCGAGCGCGCCGGCGCCCGAGGCCCCGATCCGCGACTGGACCCAGGCGGTGGCGAGGGCGCTGACACCCAGCGCGAGCGCAGCTGCAAATGCCATCAGGACCTTGTCCCAGTTCACGACCGCATCCATGACGACCTCCTCAGTCGGCTTTCCCAAGCGGCTGGTAGCGGGTGCCGCCGGATTCGATGAACTTGCCGAAGAATTCGACGTAGTGCAGGCGCAGGGCGTGGATGGTCGGGGCGAACACGCCGAGCACGAGATTGAACGCGTGCAGCAGCACCGCCACGGCGATGCCGGCCCAGGCGCTGCCGGCCGCCCCCGCGAGACGGTTCGCAACGTGCGCGAGCAGCACCGAGGCGAGGCCCACGGCCATGATGCGCGCGTAGGAGACGACGTTCCCCACGTGGCGCAGCAGCTCGAACGGCGCGAGCAGGCCGCCGGCCAGCAGCAGCACCGGAGCGATCACCAGCAGCGCCATGAGCAGCGGCTTGCGCAGGAGTTCCGCGAACGGCGCGAAGTAGGAAGCGAGGACACCCGCGAGGCAGAGCAAGGCCAGCATGCTGGACAGCCGGGCCAGCGCTTCGCGCCGGCGATGGCCTTTCAGCGACGAGGCCAGGCCGAGCGCCAGGCCGACCGTCACGTGCACGCCGCCGACCGCGAGCGCGAAGTAGAGCATCGGCAGGATCGAGGTGCGCCGGTCGATCCAAGGCGCCTCGAGACCGAGCAGGTGCGCGCCAAGCTCGCCGAAGAACTCGCCGTACAGCAGTCCGAACACGATGGCGTAGAGCGACGACACGAGCAGGATCTGCCCCGCCTGGCGCAGGGTCCGCCGTCCCCGGGCGAAGAACACCATGCCCGCGGCTCCGAGCAGCAGGAGCAGCCCGTAGCCGACGTCGCCGAGGATCATGCCGAAGAACAGGGGGAAGAAGATGCCGACGAAAGGCGTCGGGTCGATCGAGGTGTAGCGTGGCGTCGGCAGCAGGCGGACCAGCAGTTCGAAGGGGCGGAAATATGGTGCATTGCGCAGCGCCACGGGCACGCCCTCGAGTTCCTGCCGGAGAATCTCCTTCTCCTCGACCACCATGACGTCGCCGTGCTTCTCCCTGAGGGCCCGCCGCAGCGCTTCGACGCCCGCCGAGGGCATCCAGCCGAACACCACGAAGCAGCGATCGGTTTCGTAGACCGCGGCGCTGCTCCGCAGCAGCCCGAGGCGGTGCCGCAGCCACGCAAGCACGTTCGCATACAGCCCCCGCCACGCGAATGCGAAGGCGCGTGCGTCGCGATCGAGCGTCGCGAGTTCGGCGGCCAGCTTGTCGTGCCGGGCGCGCGCGGCGTCGAGCTTGCCGGGGAGCGGCAGGCCCGCCAGGTAGTCGGGCAGCGTGACCTCCGGGATGTGGTTGCCGCGCAGCCCCTCCTTCAGCTTCTCCGCGAGGTCCTTCTCGGTCGTCAGCAGGCCGAACCAGGAGCCGTCCGCGGCACGGGCGGTACGCACCTCGGCACCGAGCAGCACGCTGCCGGCGACCCGCGTCAGTTGCTCGAGCGCCGCCGGATCGCGCACCTCCACGCCGATGTACTCCAGGCCGGCCTTTTCGGCATCCCGCGGCGCAAGCGACTGCACCGTGGAGAGGAACACGAGGTAGCGGTCGAGCCCCGCCAGCTCGGACTGCAGCGCGTCGCGCCGGCGGGCCTGTGTCTCGCAGGCCTCGAGATGCTTCGCCACGAGTGCGGCCACGGAGTTGATCGCGCGTGAGGGGCTGAGGTACGACTCCCGCGTTTCGACCACGGGCAGCAACTCGAGCAGCCGTTCGACCTTGATCTTCAGGTCTTCCAGGAACAGGCGCTCGGCCAGGGTCCGCCCGTCGAGCGCCAGGGGACGGATGCCGTGCTCGGCCTGTTCCTCGACTCTTTCCCTGAGCGACGCATCGATCTGCAGCACGCCCAGCTGCTCGATGGTCTCGAGCACGGGCAGCAGCAACTCGCGCGGCCCGGCGATCTCCACCTTGGACATGCGGACGATCACCGCGCGTCCTCCGGCAGGAGCTCGGCGAGGTGTCGACGGACCAGTGGCCGCAACGCAGCGTCGCTGACGAGCGACTGCGCGGCTGCTGCGGACTCGGCGTCCCGCGCGGCCGCGGCCACCCGGTCGCGCGCGGCCTGCAGGGCGGCCTCCTGGCGCTGCCTCGCGTCCGCCCGAAGCCGGTCCAGTGCGGCCTCGTGGGACCGTTCGATTTCCCGCCGTGCGTTCTCGAGCCACTGGCTCGCCTGCTCACGCTCGGCGTCGAGACGGGCACGGATCTGCTGCTCGACGCCAAGGATCTCTGTGAGGGTGCTCTGCTCCATGGCCCGCACGCCGTACCTCGGTCCGCCTGACCCGGGACCGCGGCGAGGACACGGCCACCTCAGTCTAGTCCGTACTGGTCACCGCACAATCCGCAATTGCAGAAGGCTCGCCGGCATTCCCCGGCGGCAGGCGCGAGCGGCTATGATGCGCGCCACTTCGACTGCCCGGTGGAGTCCCTCATGTCCGTACGTTTCGCTGCGCTCGCGCTCGCTGTGGTCAATGGCTTCCTCTTCGCACCCGTCGCGGCCCGGGCCGGCAGCGCGGATGCGACCGCCGTCGCGGCCCGGCCGGCCTGGCTCGAGGCCACTGCCTCGAAGATGGCGGCCGAGCTCGTTGCGAGCCACGGTGAGTCGGTTCGGGTGCGTGCGGAGCGCGGCGTGCGACAGGTGGCGAGCCTGTGGCGAGACGAGGACGGCGACGCGACCGCCTTCGAGTCGTTCGTGCGCGGGCAGTTCGCCCCCGACCAGGCCCGTCTCGACACCATGTTCGCCCGCATGGACGCCATGCACGAGCAGATCGACGGCTCGATGCTCAACATGCTGCTCAAGCTGCGCTGGCAGACCGACCTCGACCTCGGCCCGATCGAGCCGTACGACGAGCTGTTCGCCGGCTACAGCCCGGCCGCGCACCTCAACGACGACTTCTTCGCCAACAAGATCGCGTTCGTCGTGCTGCTCAATTTCCCGTTGACCACGCTCGAGGAGAAGCTGCGCGACGGTCCGCAGTGGGCCCCGCGGCAGTGGGCCGAGGCGCGGCTGGCGGACCGCTACGCGAAGCGCGTGCCGGCGCCGGTGGCGCAGCAGATCTCCGCGGCGTACTCGGCCGCGGACAGTTACATCTCGACCTACAACATCTGGACGCACCACCTGCTCGACGAGCAGGGGCGGCGGCTGTTCCCGGCCGGGCAGCGGCTGATCACGCACTGGAACCTGCGCGACGAGCTGAAGGCGCAGTACTCGGCGCCGGACGGCCTGCCGCGCCAGCGCATGATCGCGCAGGTCATGGAACGCATCGTCACGCAGACAATTCCCGCCGCGGTCGTGGACAACCCGCACCTGGACTGGGCGCCGTTCGCGAACACGGTGACGGCGGCGGCCGTCCAGGACAGCGACCGTCCGGCGCCAGCAGATCGTGCGGTCGGCGACGCTCGCGAACCCGACACGCGCTACGACCGCCTGCTCGGCATCTACCACGCCGTGCGCCTCGCCGACCCGTATTCGCCCACGGCACCGACGCACATCGCGCGCCGCTTCGAGGAAGACCGCGAGCTGCCGGAGGCGCGCGTCGAGAAGATGCTGGTGGAGGTGCTGTCCTCGCCGCTGGTGCCGCGCGTCGCCAGGCTGATCGAGGCGCGACTCGGTCGTCCGCTCGAGCCGTTCGACATCTGGTACAACGGTTTCAAGCCGCGCGGCGCCTACACGGAGGCGCAGCTCGATGAGATCACGCGGCGCAAGTACCCGACGCCGGCGGCCTTTGCCGCCGACATGCCCAGCATCCTCACGGGCCTGGGCTTCACGCCGGAGCGGGCGCGTTACCTGGCGGACCGCATCGAGGTGGACCCGTCGCGCGGCGCCGGCCACGCGTGGGGTGCTGCCCGGCGTGGCGACAAGGCCCGGCTGCGCACGCGCGTCGGCGCGGACGGCATGGACTACAAGGGCTACAACATCGCCGTCCACGAGTTCGGCCACAACGTCGAGCAGACGTTCTCGCTGTACGAGGTGCCCTGGTACTCGATCAGCGGCGTGCCGAACACAGCGTTCACCGAGGCGCTCGCGTTCGTGTTCCAGGACCGGGACCTCGAACTGCTCGGCCTCGCGCAGCCGGACGCCATGAGCGACGCGCTCGGCACGCTGGACGACTTCTGGGGAGCCTTCGAAATCTCGGGCGTGGCCCTGGTCGACATGCGCGTCTGGCGCTGGATGTACGCGCACCCGCAGGCGACCCCGGCGCAGCTGCGGGAGGCGACGCTGCAGATCGCGCGCGACGTCTGGAACGAGTATTTCGCCGGGGTCTTCGGTCGGCGCGACGTCGTGCTGCTCGCGATCTACTCGCACATGATCGACGCCGGCCTGTACCTGCCCGACTATCCGCTCGGCCACATGATCGCGCTGCAGATCAAGCAGCAGGTCCGGCGCGCCGGCAACCTCGGCGGCGAGTTCGAGCGCATGACCACGCAGGGCCGGCTGACGCCCGACCTGTGGATGCAGCGCGCGACCGGCGCGCCGGTCGGACCCGCCGCGTTGCTCGAGGCGACCAAGCAGGCGCTGACGGTCGTGAAGCGCTGAGTCGCCCGGCGATCGGCGCCCTGCGGCTGGCGGTCACCCTGCCAACCGTCGCCGCAGCAGCCACTTGCGCAGTTCTTCGAGCAGCCCGAACCCGAGGCCGAGCACGATCGCCACCGTCCAGACCGAGGCGGGCAGCGGCGCGGTGCCGAAGGCTGCGTGACCGATCGGCGTATAGACGATCAACAGGAGCAGCACGATCTCGACGGCAATGCCGATGAGCAGCAGCGGGTTCGAGGCCACGCGGATGCGCCACGCCGACACCACCGGATGGCGACAGTTGAAGACGTTGACCACCTGCGCCACGACGATGGCGGCGAAGCAGGCCGTGGTCGCCTGCAGGTAGAGCGGATCGGCGGCGGCGAGCGCGTCCCCGTATTGCCAGCCGCCCTGCCGGAGCACGAAGAAGTAAACGGCCATGGCAACGACGGCCTGCAGCGCACCGAGCCAGAGGTAGGCTCGCGCGAGCAGCGGCCAGGACAACAGCCGCTCGCCCGCTGCACGCGGCGGCTGTCGCATCAGCGCGCGATGCGGCCGTTCGGCCCCCAATGCGAGTGCGGGCAGCATGTCGGTACCGAGGTCGACCGCCAGGATCTGGATGATGGTGAGGGGCAGCGGGATCCTGAACAACATGTAGGCGAGATAGGGCACCAGTTCCGGGACGTTCGACGTGAGGATGTAGGTCAGGAACTTGCGGATGTTCTCGAACACCGCCCGTCCTTCCTCGATCGCGTTGACGATGCTCGCAAAGTTGTCGTCGAGCAGCACCATGTCGGCCGCTTCCTTGGCGACGTCGGTGCCGGCGACGCCCATCGCGATGCCGATGTGGGCCGACTTGAGCGCCGGCGCGTCGTTCACCCCGTCACCGGTGACGGCGACGACGTGTCCCTTGGCCTTGAGCCCATCGACCACACGCATCTTCTGCTCGGCGGTGACCCGCGTGAACAGGATCTCCGGGCCGTCGAGCGCCAGTTGCAGCTGGGCCGGCGTCATCCTGCCCAGCACGTCGCCGTGGATCACCAGCGGGTCGTCGGACCGCACCAGACCGATCTCGCGCGCGATCGCGACCGCGGTGTGCGGGTGGTCGCCCGTCACCATGATCACCCTGATACCGGCGCTCTGGCAGCGCCCGATGGCTTCGGGAACTTCGGGTCGCGGCGGATCGCGCAAGCCGACGAGGCCGGCGAAGACCAGTCCCTGCTCCACCGCCGCCTCGTCACCGCAGAACTCCCGATGCGCGAACCCGAGCACTCGCAACCCCTGCGCCGCCATGCGCTCCTGCGCCGATGCGATCTCCCGCCGGTGCGCCTCGTCCAGGGCGACGGACTCTCCGGCGACCAGGAGGCGATCGCACAGGCCGAGGACGACCTCGGGCGCGCCCTTGCAGTACAGCCAGCGCCGGCCCTCGCGTTCGACGACCACCGACATGCGGCGACGATCGCTGTCGAACGGGATTTCGTCGACCTGTCGCGCGCCAGCGTTCTCCGGCTCCTCACCACCGAACTCGACGAGCGCCACTTCCATCGGGTCGCCGAGCCATACGGCTATCCCGTCGCGGCGCCCGCGCTTCAGGCTGTGGCAATGACGTGCGCTGCTCCGCAGGTGCCCGTCGGCATCGGCCGCGGCCGTGGGAAACACCTCTTTCACGGACATGCTGTTGAGGGTCAGCGTGCCCGTCTTGTCGCTGCAGATGACGGTCGTCGAACCGAGGGTCTCGACGGCCGGCAGGTGCCGCACCAGCGCGTTGCGCTTCGCCATGCGCTGCGTCGCCATGGCAAGCGACAGGGTCACCGTCGGCAGCAGCCCCTCGGGTACGTTCGCGACGATGATGCCGATGGCGAACATGGCGTTGGCCCAGAAGGGCAGCCCGAGCGCGGTGCCGATCGCGAAGAACAGCAGGCCCAGCGACGCCGCAAACAACGCGACCAGCCGCGACAGCCGTGCGATCTCCCGCTGCAGCGGCGAACCCGTCTCGCCGGCCGTCTGCGTCAGGTGCGCGATCCTGCCGAATTCGGTGCGCATGCCGGTCGCGTACACCACCGCGCGCGCTTCGCCCGAGACCAGTGACGTACCGGCGAGGAGCAGATTCTTCGCCTGCAACGCGTCGCCGCCGGCCGTGGCGTCCGGGGTGCGCGCCTTGGCCAGGGACTCGCCGGTGATCGTCGCGAGATTGACCCGCAGGCGCGACGCCTCGACCACGCGGCAGTCGGCCGGCACGCTGTCGCCGCCCTCCAGCACGACGATGTCGCCCGGCACGAGGGTCTCGACCGGGAGCGACTGCAGCGCGCCGTCGCGCATCACCTTCACGTGCGCCGGCAGCAGCTGCCGGAGGGCCGCGATCGCGCGCTCGGCCCGGTACTCCTGCAGGAACGAGAACACGCCGTTCACCACGATCACGGCCAGGATCGCCGTGCCGAGCTGCCACATGCCCGCGCCCGGGTCGCGCGTCTCGGCGAAGAAGGCCAGCGCGGCTGCGACCCAGAGAATCACTGCGAAGAAATGGGTGAATTCGCGCAGCAGGAGCAGCCAGCGCGGCACGCCCGCGGCTTCCTCGAGGCGGTTGGGCCCGAACTCCTGCAGGCGCCTCACCGCCTCCAGGCTGTCGAGGCCCTGCAACGAGGTCCGGAGACTCTCCAGGGCTTCGGGCGTAGGCAGGCGGGTGATCTGCATGGCTAAGGCACCCGAGCGTCCGTCCAGGAGGCCGGTTCAACCGCCCGGACGTGTCATGGGACGGCCAGTATCGCGCAACGCCCGGGCCGCGATCCCGGGGTCGCGCGTCACAGGAACGGCTTGGCCCGCTCCATCAGTTCCTCGAGCCCGGGCTCGTTCGGATCCCACGGCTTGCCCGGGTGGATGACCGAGACCTGGCAACTCTCCGCGGCCTCGACCAGCTGCCGGTACGTGCCGGCCTTCAGGTCGGCGATGTACGCCTGCTTGTTCTCGTTGTAGGCGAACATGCGCGGGTTGGCGAGCGTGCACTCGTTGCAGCTCGAGCAGCGGATGGTCTCGATGTAGGCCTCGTCCGGATTGCGTGCCGGTTCGGCTTCGGCCGGAGCCGGGGCGGCCGCGGCAACCGCAACCGGCGGGGCTGCAGCAGCGCCTTCCACTGCGGCCGGCGGTGTGCTCGCCGCGTCTCGCTTGTGCGCCTCCTCCCAGGCCTGGCGCTCGCGCTCGAGCAGGCGCGCGGCACGCGAATCGTGGATGCCGCCCAGTCCCTGCAGCCGGTGCCACGCTTCGCGACAGCGCTGCGCCGCGCGCATCAGGCGTTCGTCCACGACGAGGCGACAGAGCAGGTCGGCCTCGTCCACCGCCAGCACGTAGGGAACACCGACGATCGGATCGCCGTGCGGCCGCGCCAGCCATTCCTGCGCCGTCAGCATGCCCTCGCCCCAGGCCGCACGCGGGGCGGCCTCGAAGTGCCCGGCATGGCGCGGGTCGCAGAGCGCAAAATCGGCGAACGTGAACGCGACCTCCTCGCTGACTGCCTGCAGGTCCTGGTCGGCGTAGTCGAGCCGCTCCACCGGCCAGTCGAGCTCGGGTTGCGGGTTGTTCTCGAGCGAGAACCGCGCCGCGAGATCGGGGCCCGCGCCGGGGTCATAGCTGAACGCCGGAAACGCGCGGCCCTGCATCGCGGCCGCCGCCAGCAGGTAACCGGGCAGCGGGCCACCGTCCGGCGCCGCATAGATGCTGAACAGCGCGGGGCCCGCATAGCGCAGCCCGCGCTCGACACGCGATCGCAGATGCAGCAGGTTCGACGCCGCGGACTGCAGCACGAACACGTCGTCGCAGGTCATGGCCGCGCTGGCGAGCTGGGTGGCGCGCATGCCGAACGCGAACTGGCCGTGCCCCAGTCCCGATTCCTCGAGCAGGTCGGCGACGTGCACCACGATCTTGAGCGGCACGCCCGACGAGAGGGCCTCGGCCAGGCTGCCCTGCGAGCCCGGCGCGCCAGCCTCCAGGCACACCAGGTAATCCGGGAAGAACTCCAGGTCCCCGGGCGTGACGGACTGCGCGTCGAACGCGGCAAACACCGGGTCGTGCAGGTCCTCCACGTAGCTGCCCTCGACCTCGAGTTCCGCAACCTGCAGCGCCTTGAGCAGCCGCGCGAGCTCCGGCAGCCGTTCGCGGAATGCCGCCAGCGCGGCATCGGCAGTGGCGAACTCGAACCGGTGCACGTCGGCTGCGCCGGGGCCCGCGAAGAAGCGCTGCGCCTTCAGCGCCGCCAGCGACTCCTCGACCCGCCGCCGCCGGCGCTCGCCGAGGCCGCCCCGCGGGCCGACTCGCGACAGCAGCTTCGACATCGACTCGAAGTTGAACATCCGCTGGTGCGCCGCGCCGAACGACGCCTGTAGCACCGGCTGGGCCAGGGCCGCCTCCGAGCGCGCGTAGTCGGCGCGCAGGATGTTGCCGAGGCGGATGACCAGCTGCCCGATGCGTTCGCGAGCGACCCGGGCCTTGTCCTGCTGCACGGCCGACCAGGCGTGGCGCAGGAAGCGCGCCGGCAGCGCCGCGTCGCAGCCGGCGATCTCGCCATCGACCTCGAGCGCTTTGCGGACTCTGCCGGCATCGTGCAGAAACGCCCCGTCACCGGATGGGGCCGCTGCCTGCACCGCCCGATCCCAGAGCTCGGCCAGCGTGCCGACCTCGCCCGCCGCGGCCAGCCTGCGGATCTCCCGCTCGATCCTCAGTCCCCTGCGCCGCAGCGCCTCGCCCGGCACGCCCGGCGGCGCCACGGCGCGCAGCGCGTCGTCCGCGACCGCCGACAGCGACCGAGCGTAGTCCGCGCCGCCGGCCGTGAAGACCAGCGGGAAGTCGTAGCGGAGCGAGCCGAGGTCGCGGTACGCGGCCATGAGCGCCGGCCGCATGCTGCTGACCGCGCCCTGCGCGGTGCCGCCCTCCGCGTGCCGGCCGGTGAGATGGAAGACCACCTGGGCCTTGAGCTGCTTGTCCATGGTCGTTACGGCCAGACGGTGAACTTGTCGAACTCCGCCTCGAGCGAAGTCCGGATCGTGTCCGCGGTGCGCAGCACGCCGGCGTGCCGCAGGTCCTCGTAGCAGGGCACCGCGGGATTGCGGTACAGGATGCCGACCGGGATCGGGTCCTCGCTCGAGGCGATCTCGCGCGCGCGGTTCATGTCGGCGGGATCGTGCTCGATCTGGTTGCGGTAGATCTTCTGCAGCGCCGGGCTCACCTGGATGCCGTTCTCGTGGGTGAGCATCTGCATGCGCTGCGGATCGTGCACCCAGGGCTCGAACATGTTGCCCACGAACTCCGGGCAGCGCTGCAGCACGCGCACGAATGACAAACCGCGGTGACGGAACGCCGCCGTGACGATCTGGAACAGCGTCTCCGGGATCCAGTCCACGGCCTGCGCCACGAACGACACGTTCGTCACGCCGAGCGTCACCGTGAGCGGGTTCAGCGCGTCGAGGTACGAGCCGCGCGGCGTGGTGTTGCTCTTCGTGCCGAGCGGCGAGGTCGGCGACGCCTGCTTCTTGGTGAGGCCGTAGATGTGGTTGTCGTGCAGCAGCACGGTCATGTTCATGTTGTAGCGGATCGCGTAGAGCCAGTGCGCGGCGCCGATGCTGCAGCAGTCGCCGTCGCCGGTGTTCACGAACACGTGCAGGTCCGGGCGGGCCATCTTGATGCCTTCCGCGATCGGCAGCGCCCGGCCGTGGATGCCGTGGAACCCGTAGGTGCGCATGTAGTGCGGCAGGCGGCTCGAGCAGCCGATGCCCGACACGAACACGGTCTTCTCGGGACGCAGGCCCTCGTCGCGGCACAGTCGCTGCAGCGCCGCGAGGATTGCGTTGTCGCCGCAGCCCTTGCACCAGCGCGGCAAGCCACCCTGGTA
>Ga0209450_10000377_pt1 | contig 23397 bp, 11 predicted proteins | sample FrelakmetLWP11LW_FD_187149 | JGI IMG/M metagenome (GOLD analysis project Ga0209450, IMG submission 187149) | Freshwater lake sediment microbial communities from the University of Notre Dame, USA, for methane emissions studies - LWP11 LW (SPAdes)... | ecosystem: Environmental > Aquatic >...
TATTGCCGCAATGAAATCATTTATCGCTGCCCGCATAGCCTGGATGACGGCCAATATAGGCTCATATTCTGCCTGCGCTAACGTTTCGGTGCCTTCACTGGTAATAACGAAAATAATGTACCATCCCCTGCCGACGGCACAGTATCCTGATGATGACGACCTTGAGTTCATGGAGATAAGAAACAACAGTAACACAACCGTTAACCTGAGCGGAGTTTATTTCCTCGGGACCGGGCTTGTCTATCAGTTCCCTGCAAACTCCACCCTGGGACCCAACCAGGCAGTAATACTGGCCAGCAACTCTGCCGCATTCCAGAGCAGGTATGGCTTCGCTCCTTTCGGGCAGTTTACCCGTCATCTCTCCAACAGCAGCGAGAGCCTGATCCTTTCTGATGCATTCGGAAACGTGATAGATTATGTACTTTATTCGGATGTCAGTCCCTGGCCAAATGCTGACGGCAACGGTTACCACCTGAAGCTAAAGGATATTATCCTGGATAACAACATAGCCTCAAGCTGGACTGCATCAAATGATATAATAACTTCTGTGGAAGAAACGGCAGATGACAGAACTGTTAACATATATCCCAACCCTGCAAGCGACAAGATCTTCATCAGCTCAGGTTCAGAAATCATAAGCCTTTCGGTATATGATATTCAGGGCAAACTAGTAATGACAGTTGCCGGTGATAGCATCGATAATGAACTGGATATCAGACACCTCACCAGTGGTCCGTATGTCATCAGGGTGACCACAGCCTCCGGTGTCAGCACTCAAAAATTCGTAAAAGACTGATTTATACCCAAATGTAGATGTCTTGAGTCGATTTTTTCATCTGGACTCTTACATCATCCACATCAATAGATTGTCTCCGGTGCCTCCGTTCCTGAATAATAACTGCTGTTTATTGCCACACGCACCCTGATCTTCACTGCCTCAGTTCATTTCTTCCGGAAAATTTCCTACTTTAACAGTCTGAAACTGAACGATGGTAAGAGCACTGCTGATATTATTGATTTCAACACCTCTCCTCACATTCGCACAGATAAAGTACATAGGCACACCCTATATCAGGAACTACCCAAAATCTGAGTATGCAGCCGGAACTCAGACCTGGGCCATCAGCCAGGATAAGAACGGGTTCATCTATTTTGCAAATAATGACGGACTGTTGTGCTTTAACGGAGTAGAATGGAATCTGTCCAGGGTCTCCTCCAGTTCTCCCCTGAGAAGTATATTGATAGACAGTAAGAATACTATCTATGCCGGATTGATAAATGACTTCGGAATTATTGACAGGGAGGCTGACAAGGCCTCGGCATTCCGCAGTCTTAAGAACCTTCTGCCTGAGGAGTTTAGGGAATTTGATGACATATGGCGTATTTATGAAGTTGACGGAGGTATATTTTTCCAATGCTATAAATACATTTTCATTTATAAAGACGACAGAGTTGAAGTTGTGGAGCCTGAAAATCTATTTCACTTCTCCTATAAAATTGGTAAAAGACTCATAATTCAGGAACCGGGAATCGGTTTGTTTGAATTTATAAACGGCAACATGAAAGCACTGCCCTGGTGGCACCAGCACGCTGATAAAGAAATCAACGCAATACTGGAGACAGATGACAATAACTTGCTTATAGGAACATCTCACAATGGAATTTATATTCTCGAAAACGGAGAACTACGAGAGTGGAATACTCCTGTTAACCAATATGTTATAAGAAACAGGCTATACTGCGCCACCATTCTTGCGGATAACTATTACGCTTTTGGGACAATACTTGACGGGCTGATAATTTCTGACAGGAATGGTAATATTATACACATTCTCAATACTGATGCAGGGATACAAAAAAACACCGTCCTCAGTCTGTTTGCGGACATGGCAAGTAATCTGTGGCTGGGACTGGATAATGGAATTGATTATGTTGAAACAAACTCGCCTATTAGCTATTTAGGATCAAAAACGATAGGAACTGGTTACTGCTGCAAAGTCTTTAAAGGGAACCTTTACCTTGGCACAAACCAGGGTCTTTATGTAACACCGTTTGACAAATCCAATTCTGCCGGGGATTTAGAACTTGTAAAAAATACTGCAGGTCAGGTCTGGACACTGGAAGAATTCGGCGGACAGTTGCTGTGCGGACATGACAAGGGCACATTCATTATAAATGGACGTACCGCTGAAAATATTAGCAATGAAGAAGGGGCCTGGAAATATATTCCATTCCGGAACGACCCGGAATTGCTGGTCGCAGGACATTACCGGGGGCTGGTTCTACTCCGGAAAATTAATAATCAGTGGAAGTTTTATAAGAAACTTGAGGGATTCGAGGAATCCAGCCGCTATCTCCTCCAGGATCAGGATGGATTCATATGGGTAGGCCACAGTGGAAGGGGCATCTTCAGAATGAGACTGGATATAAATGCCGGAACTGTGGTAGACCTTGTACGATTTACTGAAGATCAGGGACTTCCATCCAGTATTGGCAATATCCCGTTCAAGTACGGAAAGGATATCTTCATTGCTACAAAAAATGGTTTCTTTGAATATGAAAAAGACAGTGAATCATTCGTCCCTTCAAATAAAATTGCCGGAATATTTGGTGATACCGGCAGACTGAAATCTCTCTCTGCTGACAGTACAGGCAACATATGGTTTATTGCCGATTCAGCATCAGGATTTGTACGCGAGAACGAAGACATGACCTATACCAGGATAACTCTGCCTTTCAGAAAGCTTGACGGTAAGTATGTTAATGAATTCGAGTTTATTTATCCGTATGACAGCAAAAACATATTTATAGGTCTTGAAGATGGGTTTGCACATTATACACCTCTTTTTTCAAAGTCATTCAAGGAAGAATACAAGGCATTTATAACTACAGTCGAATTGCCTTACATTGACTCCGTTTTGCATCTCACCGCTGCTGACTTAAATGCGGGTCATGAGTTCCCCTACAGGGAGAATTCGTTCAGGTTTCGGTTCGCCGCACCCTTTTTTGAAAACGAGCGACCAATGGAGTTCAGTTACATGTTGCAAGGATTCTCAGATGAATGGTCTGACTGGTCAATTGAGACATATAAGGATTTTACCTCACTGCATGAAGGCAGTTATGCAATAAAAGTAAAAGCAAGGAATGTATACGGGTTGGAAAGTGAACCTGCCTCCTTCGCTTTTGAGGTCATGCCGCCATGGCAAAGATCGGCGGCAGCCTGGTTTACTTTCCTGTTGCTTTTAATAGGGTTAGTATCTCTGATAATCAGGTACGTCCTGTACCGGGTAAGACAGTCAGTTCTGAGGCAGGAGGAAAAGGACAGGCAGGAGATGCAGGATAGGGAACGCAGATATGAGCATGAAGCCCTGATCGCAGAAAAGGAGATCGTTAAACTGCAAAACGAGAAGCTGCAAAATGAAGTAGTATTCAGGGATAAGGAGCTGTCAAATCAGACCATGGGCATCATCAATAAGAATAAGTTCCTGAAAAAAACATATGAAGACCTTAACAGTATTCAGGAATATGTTGTCAATGATGCTGCCAGGGCAAAGATATTTGGAGTTATTAAACGAATAAAGAAAGAGATTGACTTGAAACATCAGAATAAAATATTTGAATCTTATTTTGATGAAGCAAATGAGGAATTCTTTAAGCGACTAAAAGAACAATATCCTGACCTGACTCCAAATGACTTAAGGCTATGTGCCTTCATCAGGATGAATATCTCAACCAAAGAAATTGCCGCAATACTTAATATTTCATACAGGGGAGCTGAAGTCAGCCGATACCGCCTGAGAAAGAAAATGGATCTTCCCAGGGAAACTAACCTGGCATCTCACCTGGCTGGTTTTTGATTTTCACATTTAATCACGACCCGTTTATATTTCTTTTAACACTACCGATAATTATTGAACCTGGCATTCGGTTGCATTGATTGCCAGTAAAACAAGGTCCCGTTTAACTTAAGTGTAGTGTTTTTGAAGTGTCCATAATTATGCACTGCAGTATTTTAGTAGTGCTTATTTTAAAGGGGTCAGTAAATTAATTACTGAAATTTCAATGTTGAAATCACTGAAAATGATAAGAATTCAATAATAACATCAAACCTGAAAATCTATGAAATTACTAACCTGGTTTTTAATTCTTGCTTTGATTTCTGCAGAAGCAATTGCTGAGGATATTTCAAGGCAGGGCCAATTAACTCTTCCCGGTGGCGCTCAGAGTGCCCAGGAAGTTAAAATCGTCAATTATGAGAACGGAGTGAAATTAGTCGTTAATGGGAAAGATTTCATGATAAATGGAATGAACTGGGATTACTTTCCTATAGGGACAAATTACTCCTACAGTCTGTGGACCAAGTCAGATGCATTTATCAAAGCTGCACTTGACCAGGAGATGTCGTTTCTGCGCAATATGGGTGTTAACGTGATACGACAATACACCGGAATACAGCCTGAGTGGATAGAGTACATATACCAAAACTATGGTATATACACTATGCTTAACCACTCTTTTGGCCGTTATGGTCTTACACTGGGCAGCGAGTGGGTGGCAAATACAGAGTATTCTGATCCGAGAGTGCGTGCATTGCTCCTGAAAGAAGTCACTTCACTGGTAGAGGAGTACAAGGGAACACCCGGCCTGTTAATGTATCTTCTTGGAAATGAAAACAACTACGGCCTCTTCTGGGAAGGCGCTGAAACTGAGGATATTCCTGTCGAGGACAGAAAATCGACAACCCGTGCCCTTGCCATGTACAAGCTTTTTAATGAAGCTGCAGTAGCCATGAAAGGAATAGATTCATCTGTGCCTGTTGCCATGTGTAACGGAGATTTGCTTTTCCTCGATATCATTGCGAAGGAGTGTACGGATGTTGACATTTTTGGGGTTAACATGTACCGGGGTGTCTCCTTTGGCGACGCTTTTGAGAGGGTGAAAAATGAATATGGCAAACCGATAATGTTTACCGAGTTTGGTTCTGATGCCTTCAATGCCCGTGATAATGAAGAAGACCAGTATGCACAGGCTTATTATTTAACAGGCAACTGGAAGGAGATTTATGAAAATGCCGCCGGCCTTGGCAAAGCAGGAAACAGTATCGGGGGCTTTACTTTCCAGTTCAGCGATGGCTGGTGGAAGTTCGGACAGACAAAAAACCTGGACATTCAGGACAATAATGCGTCATGGGTCAACGGAGGTTATCTGAACGACTATGTTGAAGGGGTTAATAATATGAATGAGGAATGGTTTGGCATCTGCGCAAAAGGGCCAACAAACATCAACGGCTTATATCAACTCTATCCCCGTGCAGCATATTATGCACTGGCGGAAGCACATAAAGTCAATCCCTTTGCGGATGGAGTAACCCCTGAAAGTGTTGCAGCCCATTTTGCAACAATTGACTTAACAGATGCAATATTGAAAGCCAGAGGTGATAAAGCCGCACTGACTGGCGAGAAGACTCAAAAGGTCCGTATCAGTGGCTTAAGAGGTGAGTTAACCACTTATAGCACAGGCGGTAATAGAATATCTACCCCTGATGATCCTGTGTCGGGTGAACAGAAATATCCTGATCAGCTTGGATTTGACCATATGGAGTCTTTTTACCTTGATGTTCAGGCTCAGCCCTCCGAGAGTGTCCGTGCAAATGTCTCCTTCAATATTCTGGGGAATGTTGCCACAAACCCCATTGATGAAATTTTCTATGAAAACAGGGGACGGACAGAGGAGGTTAACACTGACAACGGCAACCTGACGCTGGAATCACTAAACCGGATAGCGGTTTACAATGCCGATTTTTCATGGAACCACAAACTATTCAACCTGACCAGCTTCTATCGTACAGGACACTACCACTGGGGATATGAGGGAGACTTTTTTGGTCTGTACCCTGAGGCAAATTACGGTCCTAATATAGATATATACAATGGTCAGGCCCCGTTTGGTGTTGAGTTTGAGGGCAAAGATTTTATGGAGGGATTGAAAGTAGCCTTTGGTCCTGAACTGTGGTGGGGAGCCAATCCGGCTGTTCTCATCAAGTACAGTCGCAAAATTGGTGGTTTCGATATTACAGGTATTTTCCATGAGGACCTTGACGAACAGGCACCGGCAGTCAGCTCATTTGCCATCCCATTACCCCCGACCCGTAAAACAACACTGCAGTTGAAAAGAACCTTTGGAAAACTTGGAATTGAAATGGGTGGTATCTGGGCAGGTCAGCCCAGGGTTGGAGAGACTTTCCAGCTTGTTGAAGGCGAAGAAGGCAATTATACTGTTTACGAAGACCAGATAAAATCCACCGATATGTGGGGCGGGAAACTGAAAATCACACTCGCTGCAGGCCCTGTAAAGTGGTATGCCCAGGGAGCTTATATGGGACTCGTTGCAGGCGGCGGAGCAGATTATACGAAAACATTTACAGGATGGAGACTTAAAGACAGCGGAAGCGGGAACCAGTATAACTTCCTGACTGGATTTGCCTATACAATTGGCAATCTGCAGTTAGCTCCTAACTTCCTCTGGCAAAAACCGATTATCGGTCCTATGCCGGCAGATGTGCCTCCTCCCGGCAGATCAAGAAATGTCCTTGATGATCCTTTTGCAGTAAGGCAGAACAGGGAAACCGTCGCAGGAGAGTTTTTGCTTACTTATGACCCGACACCCGGAACATGGATGTATGAATGGGATAATGATGAGACTGAAGATGCACCGTTTGCTATAAGTGCAGGGGTGGTCTATCGGCATCACCTTACCACACAGGATGCCGCGATTGGTATCACTTCTGACGGACGTACAACATTTCCGTTTCCGGGGGCTCCTCCGGCAAGAGATCTGTGGGAAGCAAATGCCCGTATAGTTTCCAGGATCACCCCTGATTTTGGCCTCATAGCTAATCTCCTTGCAGGCACCGGCGAAGCAAACGGGAGCGATGAACGACTGATTCGTCGCTATGGCGGTGATATAAGGATGATATACAAGCATACCAAACTGATGGGAATGGTTAAGGTAAATGACTGGGGTCCCTATGACTATCACCGCGATTTCAACCTCACATACCCGCTGCAGGTTAAAATTGACCTTTCAACCACAGTTTCAAAACCAAAGTGGTTTGACATACCTGAAACACGGATAGGCATACGTTTCACAAACAGGACATTGGACCAATATTCCCCGCGCTATTGCCCCACCAAAAACATTGATGTCAACGGCAATCCTGTCTGTGACCCGACTGCACCGGGTTATCCTAATGGAAATGAATGGGAGATCAGAACTTATTTACATTTCAATATAGGCATGTAACCCTGCCTTAAGATAAAAGATCAAATCCGAAAGATATGCAACCACAAAGACCTGTAAAAAGTTCATTAACAAGGTGGTTCCATCTTACCATTAAAATCAAAATTATAGTGTGATGAAAAATAAAAAATATAACTATCCTGCAATTGCTCTTTTAACGGCAATTATACTTGTATGGTCATTAAGCTGTACAAGAGATTTTGATGAACTGGAACTGGCGAAATTCCCCAACACACCTGAAGTATTTATCGATGGTTTCAGCCAGGGACTGAATTATGCTGCCTTTGGTGGCAGCAAAGTCACAGCCTTTGATGTAGACAAGGATGTAAAATATTCAGGATCTGCTTCCATGAAGATTGAGATACCTGATGCGGGAGATCCTCAGGGAGCCTACGCAGGAGGTGTATATTACACCAGCACTGGAAGAGACCTGACCGAATATACCGCGCTTACCTTCTGGGTAAAAGCATCACAACCTGCAACTGTCGCCCTCTTTGGTTTCGGCAATGATCTTGGGGAATCGAAATATCTGGTTTCATTGACTGATGTTGCTGTAAACACAAACTGGAAACAAGTAATAATTCCTATACCAGATGCTTCATTTCTCACACAGGAGAGAGGCATGTTCTATTTTGTCGAAGGGCCTGAAGATGATAAGGGATATACTATCTGGATTGACGAAGTCAAGTTTGAAAACCTGGGTACTATAGCCCATAAAAAACCTATGATACTCAACGGAGAGGACAGGGCTGAGTCAGCTGTAAACGGTTTGAAGTTTCCTGTACGCGGATTGAGTGTCTCATTCAATATGCCAGACGGAATTGACCAGTCTGTAATTGCAGCACCTGCCTATTATGCATTTTCTTCTTCAAATAGCAGTGTGGCAACGGTTGATAATACAGGTTGGGTTACAGTTATCAGTGCCGGTACTGCTGTTATTTCCGCCAATCTTGGAGGTACTGTCGCCGAAGGTTCATTAACTGTTCAGTCTTCCGGCGACTTTACTCACGCACCTGTACCAACTGCAGAACCGGATAAGGTGATTTCAATTTTCAGCGACGCCTACACTAACGTGCCGGTAGATTTTTACAATGGCTACTGGCAACCGTACCAGACAACAACATCGGCAGATTTTACGGTTGATGATGATGACGTCCTGGTTTATGCTAATTTCAACTTCGTTGGTATTCAGTTTACAACTCCTACTATAGATGCATCGAATATGACACACCTGCACATGGATGTGTGGATACCAAATAATGTAAGTGCTTCAGACAAATTATCAGTTAAAATAGTTGATATGGGACCTGACGGAACGTTAGACGGTAACGATCCATCAATAACCTATCTTATTCCGGGCCCCCTCGTTTCACAAAGCTGGATCAGCGTGAACATCAGCCTGTCTGGCTTGTCAAGCAAGAACAGACTGGCTCAGATCATTCTCGAGAACCTGGGAACACAACTGTCAGGCTTCTATCTTGACAATGTGTATCTATACGGTAATGGCGGAGGCACAACCGGTCAGCCAGCTGTAGCTGCACCAGTACCGCCGGCCAGAGATGCTGCCAATGTGATTTCAATATACAGCAATACCTATTCGAATCTTCCAGGTACCGATTACCCTAATTGGGGGCAGGCTACAGTGGTTTCTGATGTGGTAATAGAAGGGAATAATACCCTGAAGTTTGCAGGTTTAAATTACCAGGGCATTCAGCTGGCTTCGAGCCAGAATGTCTCAGGAATGCAGTATTTGCATTTAGACTTCTGGACAGCAAACTCAACAAACCTTAACGTTTATTTAATAAGTCCCGGGCCGGTTGAAAAAGCTTCCGTTCTCACCGTGCCAACGACGGGCTGGTCAAGCATTGACATACCCTTGTCAAACTTTTCACCGGTGAACCTGGCAAATGTCATACAATTCAAATTCGACGGAAATGGTGATATATTTTTGGACAATATATATTTCTACACTTCCGGGGGAGGGACAACGGGTCAGCCTGACGTTGCTGCACCCACACCACCTGTGCGGAACGCCGCGGATGTAATTTCATTATTCAGTAATGCCTATACCAATAAGACTGTTGACGCCTGGTCAGCAACTTGGGATGATTCTGACGTCTCAGATCTTCAGATTTCAGGTAATGATGTGAAGAAATACACGTTTACGAATTTTGCCGGTATTGATTTCAGCAACCATAAATTCGATGCCACAGGCATGACACATTTCCATTTGGATATATGGACGCCGGATGAAGTACTGAATAAATCGCTGACAGTCAAATTAGTTGATTTCGGTGGCGGTACAGCCGAAGCTACAAGTAGTATTCTGACAGTGACACATACTGCCAACGGAGCTATACCTCCCCTTGCAAAAGGATCGTGGGTCTCAATTGACGTACCGTTCACGGCTTTTACAGGAAACATCACAAGATCAGATCTGGCACAGATCGTACTTTCATGTAACCTGACCACTGTTTACATTGACAATCTCTATTTCTATAAAACCTCAGGAGGGACAGCAACGGAACCGTCCGCAGCAGCCCCGACACCACCTGCAAGAGATGCCGCCAGTGTAATTTCACTCTTCAGTGGTGCCTACACCAATGTGACTGTTGATACGTGGAAGACCGACTGGTCAGCTGCAACCTATCAGGAGGTAACCGTTGCCGGCAACCCGACGAAGAAATACTCGGCACTTGATTTTGTCGGGATAGAGACAGTATCTGCTCCCGTAAATGCGACAGCCATGACCCATATTCACCTTGATGTCTGGTCAGCCGACATCACCAATTTCGGTGTCAAGCTGGTTGACTTCGGTGCTAACGGCATATTCGGGGGAGGAGATGATGTGGAACACCAGGTCAACTTTACCTCACCTGCCAAGGGTGAATGGGTGAGTTATAACATTCCGCTGAGTAATTTCACAAACCTGACAACCAAGGCCCACCTGGCACAGTATATCCTGGTCGGCCAGCCGTCGGGAGCTACAACCGTATGGGTTGACAATATCTATTTTTACTCTGACGGTGGCAGTGCACCCACGGAACCGGCCGCAGCAGCCCCGACACCACCCGCAAGAGATGCCGCCAGTGTGATTTCAATGTTCAGCGGTGCCTACACCAATGTGACTGTTGATACGTGGAGGACCGACTGGTCAACGACAACCTATCAGGAGGTAACCGTAGCCGGCAACCCGACGAAGAAATACTCGGCACTTGACTTTGTCGGGATAGAGACAGTATCTGCTCCCATAAATGCAACAAACATGACCCATCTGCATCTTGATGTCTGGTCAGCCGACATCACCAATTTCGGTGTCAAGCTGGTTGACTTCGGTGCTAACGGCATATTCGGGGGAGGAGACGATGTGGAACACCAGGTCAACTTTGCCTCACCGGCCAAGGGTACGTGGGTCAGCTACAACATTCCGCTGAGTAATTTCACAAACCTGACAACGAAGGCCCACCTGGCACAGTATATCCTGGTCGGTCAGCCATCAGGTGCGACAACCATATGGGTCGACAATATGTACTTCTACAATGACGGGGGAGGCAGCCCTGCAGGTCCGACTGCAGCCGCACCTACACCACCTGCCAGGAATGCAGCCAATGTGGTTTCTATCTACAGCGATGCCTATGCTCCCATTACCATTAATAATTTTGACGCCGGCTGGTGCGGAGGTGCTGCTGTTACCCAGGTTACAGTTGCTGGAAATAATACCCTCAGGAAGAATGCAGGGATAGACTGCCAGGGAATAGACTTTTCCTCTAACAGGCAGGACCTTTCTTCATTCACACATATCCATTTCGACTTTTACACTGATGACACAAACCTGACTGGGGATGTTTTCAATGTAAAACTGGTGGATTTTGCAGGTGGCGCCGGCGAAGCATCTGCGCTGGAGGTTAATATCAACACAGGAACAACACCGAAAATAGTTGCAGGTACATGGGTTTCCGTGGATATTAGTATTACTGCCATGGGAGGGGTTGTCACGGGTAACCTGACAAGAAGCAATGTTGCTCAGATTGGAATTACAACCGCTAACCTGACCAATGTGTGGTACGATAATATTTACCTCTGGAAATAAAATCAATCAGCTGAGGCTTCAGTTTCACCGTCAGGAAAACTGAAGCTTCAGCCTATTTAAGAAACAAAAAAGTCATAATAAGAAAAAATCCTAAATATGAGATCAAAAGATGTATTATTTATCAGTCGCATCCTCCTCATGTCAACCCTATTTATATTGGCAGGATGTGAGGATAAATCAGGACTTGAAGATAGAACCTATGAGCTGGTCTGGCAGGATGAGTTTGAAACCGATGGAGCCCTGGATGATTCAAAGTGGGCCTATGACCTCGGAGGGGGCGGTTGGGGTAACAATGAACTTCAAACCTATACCGATGATCCTCAAAATGTTATCATTGAGGATGGATCGCTTAAAATAACTGCGATCAATAACGGGGGTTCCTTTACTTCCGCAAGGATCAAGACCCAGGGGAAATTTGACCAGGCCTACGGTCGTTTTGAGGCTCGGATAAAATTGCCGTGGGGGCCCGGAATATGGCCTGCATTCTGGATGCTGGGAGCCAATATTGAGACTGAGCCATGGCCTCAGTGCGGCGAAATTGATATAATGGAATACCGCGGACAGCAGCCAAACCGTATTTATGGAAGCGTGCATGGCCCCGGATACTCCGGAGGTGCAGCCATTACAAAAGGCTATGGTCTTGAAAACGACAGGTTTGATGTTGACTATCATATATTTGCCATTGAATGGGGAGAGGATTACATTCAGTATTTTGTTGACGATGTAATCTATCAGGAGATCAATCCGGCTGACGTCACAGGCGAATGGGTATACGATCATCCTTTCTTCATGATACTGAATGTAGCTGTGGGAGGAAACTTTGTGGGTTTTCCGACACCCGATACCCCTTTCCCCCAGACAATGTATGTTGACTGGGTGCGGGTTTACCAGGAAGTCGAATAAACCTTTAAATGATTATCTGACATCCAGAACAGGAACAATCTGTCATAAAAAACAATACCATTATTCTCCGATTAACTCCATATCGTTGTCCTCTAACATTCCATAACTGAAATCACATGAGTCACTATCAAACAGCCGCTAGAGACAAGGTGCCATTTGCTCAAAAGGCAGCATTTGGTGCCGGTCACCTGGTGAACAACCTGTTACCTGGTTCACTTGGAATATTTATGTTTTTTTTGCTTACAGCCTTTGGAATGGATCCGTTCCTGGCAGGTTTGCTTGGCGGCCTGCCCAGGATATATGATGCCATTACCGACCCCATAATGGGATTTATTTCGGATAATACTAAATCAAGATTCGGACGCAGAAGGCCCTACATCTTCATAGGGGCCATAATGAGCGGAGTATTGTTCGCCGTCTTATGGCAGCTATATCCGCATAATTCACAGATGTATAACTTCTGGTACTTCCTCATATTTTCCCTTATCTATTTAACGGGCAATACGATCTTTTCAACCCCCCTTATCGGCCTGGGATATGAAATGAGTTCGGACTACAATGAGCGGACCCGGCTGATGGCATTTTCGCAAACTTTCGGACAGGTTGCATGGATGATAGTACCATGGTTCTGGGTGCTGATTGCCAATCCCAACCTTTTTGAGACACAGGCAGTAGGTGTCAGACGTCTTTCTATGGTTGTAGGCGCAATCTGTATCGTCCTGGGCATCTTGCCGGCAATATTCTGTAAAGGTATTGACGCCTCTCAAATGGAGAACAGAAAGGAGATAACTTTCAAAACCCTTGTTTCAAACCTGAAAGACCTGATCAGGGGAATTGGCCTGGTTTTCAAAAACAAACCCTTTGTGAAACTCTGTGCTGCTACTTTCCTGGTATTCAACGGCTTTCAGCTGGTGGCTTCATTCAGTTATTTCATTATCGTATTCTATCTTTTCAAGGGCGATTATGGCCTGACCGGAAACTGGCCTGCATGGTTCTCCACAGCATCTGCAGTGGCAACGGCATTCCTGGTCATTCCTGTTATTAGTGCGATAGCAAATAAAGTAGGTAAGCGCAACGCCTTTATCATCTCAACCGCCATTTCCATTGTAGGCTACGCACTGAAGTGGTGGGGATTTAACCCTGAGAATCCCTGGCTGATATTTATGCCTATTCCCCTGATGGCTTTCGGTATCGGCGGATTGTTCACATTAATGATGAGCATGACCGCGGATGTTTGTGACCTGGATGAACTGAGTAACGGCATGCCACGCAAAGAGGGAACATTCGGAGCCATATACTGGTGGATGGTAAAACTGGGACAGGCAATTGCCCTGGTTCTGGGCGGACTGGTACTGAAACTGGTTGGCTTTGATCAGAATGCCGCTGTTCAGACTGCAGAAACAATAATCAGGCTTCGAATTGCTGATATAGCCATTCCTGCACTTACTGCATTCATTGCAATAATTGTTATGTGGAAATACGACCTCACTGAAGAAAAAGCCCGCGAAATAAAGGCTGAACTGGAGGCAAGAAGAGGAGTCCTGTAAATAAATCTGATTGATCGTGAAGTGCATGAAATTCTAATAATAATCCCGCATCTGTAACAGCTATGACAAATCGGATTTTGTATTTACCAGTGATGATTTTGATTGCAGCTTTTATGCAATCCTGTAATCCAAGGGAATCCATGCTTACAACAACTAAGATTTACATCACATCTGAAAGCGGCGACAGAATTGCTGAACGTGAAAATGTTCAGTTTTCAAAGGGCAAGGCAAAAGGGACTGTGCTTACTGTAAATCCCGATTCAGTAAAACAGACAATGGACGGCATCGGGTCATCTTTCACCGAATCGTCAGCCTTCGTTCTATCTCATCTTGAACCCTCAAAGCGGTTGGAGGTCATGGATGCAATATTTGGCGAAAAAGGAGCAAATTTTTCCTTGGCCAGAACCCATATCGGTGCATGTGATTTCTCCGTCAAGGGGAAATATTCGTATGCAGATAAGACCGGAGATAAGAAGCTGGGTTCTTTCACCCTGAAACCTGACATGGAGGGGTTCAGCAAAACTGAATACCCGGGAGTGATAGATGAGAAGTATGACCTGCTTCCGATGATAAGGGAGGCACTTGCCATAAAGAACAATCAAACCGATAAAGAGCTGAGAATAGTCGCCTCCGCCTGGACAGCCCCCGCGTGGATGAAGGATATAAACGACTGGTACATTACAGGTACCCCTGAAAATAATTACCAGGGTACAGGCGGTTCGCTTAAGAGGGAGTATGAAGAATCTTATGCTGATTACCTGATTAAGTACCTCGACGCATACAGAGCCGAAGGCGTTGATATCTGGGGAATTACTCCTGTAAATGAGCCCCATGGGAATAACGGCCAGTGGGAAAGTATGAATTTTACCCCCGAAACGCAGAACGAGTTCATCAAGCACTACCTGGGGCCTAGACTTCAAAATGGCGAGAACTCAAAGGTCAGGCTCCTTATTTATGACCAGAACAGGGATGGTCTTGAACAATGGGCTGACGTCATCCTGGGTGATGGTGAAACGTCAGTTTATGTTTACGGTACCGCTGTACACTGGTATGAAAGCACATTCAGGGTGTACGAGGATGTATTTGACAGGGTAACCGAAAAATTTCCTGAACATGCAATTATCCACACAGAGGGGTGCATCGATGATCTTGGCAAACCAGCCCCGGCAGGAATAACAGACCCCGTTAAATTCCAGGAAACTGACTGGTTTGACAACGATTCTTTCTGGTGGAACAAAAATGCAACGGACTGGGCATATACTGCTACATGGGAAGGGGTGAAAAGCGAAGATCATCCCATATATGCACCTGTGCATCGCTACGCAAGGAATATTATAGTCAGCATAGACCACTGGCTCAGAGGCTGGATAGACTGGAACGTGGTACTGGATCATAACGGCGGGCCCAATCACGTGGGTAACTATTGCGGGGCACCAATAATGATAAATACTGAAACAGGGCAGATATACTATACCCCGATCTACCATATACTCTCTCAATTCAGCAGGACAATAAGACCCGGAGACAGGGCCGTTCAGACATCCATGATTCTTGACCGGCCGGAAGATGATGCTCTGTATGCGTGCGCAACAATAAGCAAAGACAATTTACTAAGCATACAGGTGCTTAACACAAACAGTGAAAGGATCATATATAATTTAGAAATAAAGGGCCAGATAGCAGAAATTACCATTGACGCCAATGCTTTGCAAACGGTACAGGTTCAGCTATGAACCCGGAGACAATTAATCAATGTCAGCGTGGCATCTATATAAAGAATGGAAGGTTATTTGAAGATGGATAAGAAAGATATTTATATCGGTAATACACATCTAAAGCTGCATCCGTCAGAAGTAAAGGGGCAAATCGTTGAAATTGAGGGCGAAAAGTACTACAGGATAAGTAATTATAACCTGATGCCCGATTTTTTTATTACCATCGTCAGCGACTCCGATCACTGGATGTATATCTCCAGCAACGGATCACTGTCTGCAGGGCGAAAAAACCGCGACAATGCACTTTTCCCCTATTACACCGATGATAAGATCCACGATTACCGCGATAAAACAGGAAGCAAGACTATATGCCTCGTTTCAAAAGACAACCGCACTTACCTGTGGGAACCATTTGCAAGCGATTTTGAAATGTTTTACCGTATTGAACGTAACCTCTATAAGAGCATACACTGCAACAAGATCATATTTGAGGAACGAAACATTGACCTTGAAGTCAGCTTCAGGTATGGCTGGTACAGCAGCGAAAAGTTCGGATGGATAAAAAAGTCAAGCCTGAGCACCGGCAGTAATGAGGGGGTGAATGTCAGCATACTTGACGGGATCAGGAACATCCTTCCGTATGGAATCGATTTTGCTTTTCAGAATGAATACAGCAATCTGCTGGAGGCCTACAGGAGGACGGAATTGCTTCCCGACAGCAAATTAGGCCTCTTCCTCTTAAGCTCAATCCCGGTCGATACCGCTGAACCAAGTGAAGCACTTAAAGCAACCACCGTCTGGTCAGTGGTGCCAGGCCCGGATGCCAGATACCTGATATCTGACAGGCAACTTGATGTTTTTAAGACCGGAGGAGAAATAAAAACCGAATCACTTGTACTGGCATCAAGGGGAGCATATTATGTAATGAATGAGTACCTGCTTTCAAAAAACAAGGAGATATCTTGGTACATAATAGCTGAGGTAGCCAGAGACTCAACCGATGTTGTCAACCTGGATGCTTATATTAAAACCAATAAAAATCATCCTCCTGAACTCGAGGAAGACATCGCTGCCGGGAACCTGAAACTGACAGACATTGCTGCCGGAGCTGACGGATTGCAGATGGGTAATGATGAGTTGATCAATGCACGCCACTTCTCAAATACACTTTACAATGTAATGAGAGGCGGAATATTTTCAGATAATTACCGCATTGATGCAGATGACTTCAGGTTGTTTTTACAGCAGTGTAATCCGGATGTCGGTGAGCAATTCATTGAACAATATCCCGATCTGTCCGGTAGAATTAATTTCGATAAACTTCTGGCCCTGGTTAAAAGCACAGGAAACCCCGATATGGAGAGAATCTGCTATGAATATCTCCCTTTAACCTTCAGTCGCAGACACGGTGATCCAAGCCGGCCCTGGAACCAGTTCTCGATAGAAACAAAAAAGGCTGATGGCAGCCAGAAGCTGGATTACCAGGGGAACTGGCGGGATATTTTTCAGAACTGGGAAGCATTGACATTATCATACCCGGAATATATTGAATCTGTAATCTGCAAGTTCGTGAACGGGTCAACAGCAGATGGCTACAACCCTTACCGGATTTCAAGGTCAGGATTAGACTGGGAGCGTCCTGACCCTGCCCATCCATGGTCAAATATCGGATACTGGGGCGATCACCAGGTTATTTATCTGCAGAAATTCCTTGAGCAGTCTGACAGCTATCACCCGGGAAGACTAGAAGAGCTGCTGACAAGAAGAATTTTTGTCTACGCAAACGTTCCATACAGGATAAAAACTTTCAGCCACATCCTTAAAGATCCCAAAAATACAATTGTCTTTGACTCTGAACTGAACAGGGAAATTGAGGCTTTAACTGAAAAAAAGGGATCTGACGGTAAATTACTTACACTGAAAAACGGTGATATATACAGGGTGACCCTCATGGAAAAAATACTCTGTTCACTCCTTTCCAAATTGAGTAATTATATACCCGAAGCAGGCATCTGGCTTAATACACAGCGTCCCGAGTGGAATGATGCCAACAATGCACTTGTCGGAAACGGAGCCTCGATGGTGACCCTCTGCTATTTAAGAAGATCACTGGCGTTCTGGGCGAAAATACTGGAGCGAACAACAATTACCGGTTTCGACTTATCGGAAGAAATCGCGTCATTCTTTCAGAAGATTCACATGGTTTTCGCAGACAACAGAAATCTCATTAAAACAGGATTCTCCGATCATGACAGGTATATTGTTGCTACAGAGCTTGGAAAAGCCGGGAGCAATTACAGGGAATCTGTCTACAGCCACTCATTCTCCGGAAAGGTATCTGTGGTTACCGTTGGCCAGCTGAAGGACTTCACAAAGAATGTTCTTGACTTTATTGATCAGTCAATAGATAAGAACCGGCGTCAGGATGGAATGTATCACTCCTATAACCTGGTATCATTCGGTGATCGCAAGGTTTCAGTAAGGTCATTGTATGAGATGCTCGAAGGGCAGGTTGCAGTTCTGAGCTCGGGCTATTTAGGCACCGGTGAAAGTCTCAAGGTGCTGGATGCATTGAGATCAAGTAAACTTTACAGAAGTGACCAGGATAGTTATCTGCTCTATCCGTTTCGTGAACTGCCGAAATTTATTGAAAAGAACAATATTCCTGATGACAAAGTACTTGTATCAGAATTGCTTACAAAATTGCTGAATAATAAAAACAGGTCCATAATTACCAGGGATGATTTAGGGAAATGCCATTTTAACGGAACTTTCAGAAATAAAGATGTACTGTCAGCGGCACTTGATAAGCTCGACAGAAAACAGTATGGCACACTGGTACGGAAAGAGAGAGAACTGATCCTGAGTATTTACGAATCAGTATTTGATCATCAGTCATTCACCGGACGGTCAGGTACTTTTTACGGTTATGAGGGTCTGGGTAGTATTTACTGGCATATGGTTTCCAAACTTCTGCTGGCAACAAGGGAAATATACCGTACCGGTGAAGAGTTGAAGGCTGATGACCTGACTCTCGGAAGAATTAAGGATCATTATTACAAAATCAGGAACGGACTGGGGACACATAAATCGCCTGCCCTACACGGGGCAATACCTGTTGACGCTTACTCTCATACCCCTGCCGGAGCCGGAGCCAAACAACCAGGACTCACCGGTCAGGTAAAGGAGGATTTAATATCAAGATTTGGTGAACTGGGTGTAGTTATAAAAGATGGAACTATTATTTTTGCACCCTCCATGCTTAATAAAAGGGAAATGATGGATCGGGAGAAAGTCATCGATTTCATAGACCTGGAAGGAAAGATAAGAAGAATTGAATTGCAGTTGAATCAGCTGGCTTTCACAATATGCCAGGTACCGGTGGTTTATAGTGCAGGTATCAACCAGGAAATCACAATTGAGTATACAGACGGAAAACAAAAAGCAATAAAGGGCTGCGTTATAGATCCAGATACAAGTCAGGAGGTATTCGGTCGAACTGGCAAAGTGAGCAAAATTACATTAGCGGCCCCCTTCAGGTAGAAACAAATAAAAACAAAAGAATATGTCATTCAGAAGCGATAAACTGTTATCTCTCGTAGGAGAAGACTTCAATAACAAATCAACTGAAGATCTCAAAAAACTTTTCAGGAAATTCCTTGAAAATGGAATCCATGGTCTCTGCTACAGCTCATACCTGGAGGGCCAGGGTCCGGGAAGCATTATTACCGGGCAACAGATCAGGGATAGAATACAGATTATTAAGCCCTGCACAACCTGGATCAGGACTTTCTCGTGTACAGACGGAGGTGAACTTATTCCTGCAATTGCCAGGGAAAACGGGCTGAAAGTGATGGCAGGTGCATGGTTAAGTGACGATAAGGAAAAAAACGATATCGAAATAGAAAACCTCGTCAGGCTGGTGAAAGAAGGTCATGCTGACCTGGTTGCTGTAGGGAATGAAGTATTATATCGCGAGGAGCTTACTGAGGAGGAATTGCTGGAATATATTCACAGGGTTAAGGAACAGGTCCCGGAAGCAAGCGTCGGATATGTTGATGCCTATTATGAATTTGTTAACCGGCCTGCAATACGTGAAGCCTGTGATGTATTTTTCATTAATTGCTATCCCTTCTGGGAGGGCTGCCATATTGATTATTCACTGGTATACATGAAAAACATGTACTACAGCGTAATGCAGGTTGCCGGAGGAAAAAGAATAGTCATCAGTGAAACCGGCTGGCCAAATATCGGATCATCTTTTGAAGCATCCGAGCCTTCCACAGACAACGCCCTCAGATATTTCATCAATGCCCAGAGATGGAGTAATGAAGATAAAATTGAAATGATGTATTTCTCAAGCTTCGATGAAAGCTGGAAGACCGGACCGGAAGGCGATGTAGGCGCCTACTGGGGACTATGGGATAAAAACGGAAAGCTGAAATACTAATCTTTTATCTGAGCCTTGTGGCCAATTACTTCCAATCAGTTATCCCTTACGGGAGAGCAATATGCTATTCGGGTTACAGGAATGGCCAGAGTCCTGAAACAGATATCCACCCCTCCTTTGAACAGGTCAGGGAAGACTTGCTGATGTTGCATGGCCGTTGGGATTATATCCGCCTTTATGATTGCAGCCCGCATGCTGAAACTGTCCTGGAGGTTATCCGAATGGATAAGATGAACTTCAAGGTTATGCTCGGAGCCTTTATCACGGCGGAAATGAATAATTACGGCTGTCCATGGGGTTCAGTAATACCTGAAGAAGAACTGCTCACAAACAGGGAGCTGAATCTTAAAAAGATTGAGAAACTGATCGAATTGGCTAACAGGTACCCTGACATTATTTTTTCCACCTCAGCAGGTAATGAAGCAACCATTGACTGGACTGACCATTATGTCCCGGTCGAAAATGTCCGGGAGTATGCAGGAATGCTAAAGAAAGGGACCCGCCAGCCAGTAACTTTCTGCGAAAACTACCTGCCATGGCATGATAAACTGCAGCCATTGGTTGACGAGCTGGATTTTATTTCCATCCATACTTACCCTGTCTGGGAACATAAGCAGATACATGAAGCCCTGGAATACACCAAGCAAAATTTCCTGGGGGTCGCGCAAAAATATCCCGGCAAACCTGTAATGATTACTGAGGCCGGCTGGGCAACAAGTTCAAACGGGAGAGGAATCAACCCTGACAATGTAAGCGAAGAGTACCAGGAGATATATTATAATGACCTCATGAAATGGAGCGCAGATAATGGTGTCATTACTTTTTTCTTTGAGGCTTTTGATGAACCCTGGAAGGGCAACCCCAATGAACTGGAACCTGAAAAACACTGGGGCCTGTTCTATGAAAACAGGAAGCCAAAGAAAGTTATGAAAGCATATTTCCCATGATGCCAGAGAAATACCGGCACTTTTTAATCCTGAGTGCCGCTTTCATTATTTACTTTTAGGTATATTTGTCTCTGCCGGATCAAGCCGGACTTAACTATAATTATTGAAATACGAAATGGTTAAAGTTAGCCAGAACAGAATCCCTCATGAATTCTTCGTCACAAAAGGATCAGGATGCAGCGAATATGCAATACATCCCGGATCATATCACATGGCGCTGCATGATGCAGGAATAGCTGAGTATAACATCATGAATTACTCATCCGTACTGCCTTCAACCGCTAAACTGGTGACACTTGATGAGGTTGACATGCCCCCTTACGGTTCTGAACTATGTACAATCATGGCTGTCGCCAACGGCTATTACGGCGAGCATATCTCAGCCGGAATAATCTTCGCCTGGATGTACAAGGATGACACCTGTGAGGAAAAGGTTGGCGGACTGGTGTGCGAACTTGCAGGTTACTTCGACATGGAAGCACTTGAGGAAAGGCTTTATACAGTGCTCAAGGACCTTCATGAACGCACATTTGCTCAGTACTACCTCGGTGAACCGAATGTGATCAATGAGTCGCTCACAGTTGACAAGAGGTATGGCACCGCACTGGTGTCACTCTGCTTTGTGAATTTCACGTAGAGACGCGGCTCTTGCTGCATGCAGACCGGAGGGAGATGTCATTAAGTTTATAATGAATAGCTTCTCTATGAGCCGAACCGGTCGTTTTTTCCGAATTTTTCACCCCCCTCAGCGGTGGCGTCTTCCCGTAATAATCATTCTCGGAGCTGTTACCGGCATATTCCTCTTTCTTATGAGGATATCAAATGCCACATCATATCTCTCCGATGACCCGAGGGTATGCATCAATTGCCATATAATGACTCCCCAGTTCGCAACATGGTCACACAGCGCCCACCGAAGCATCACTGACTGCAATGCCTGTCACGTACCCCATGACAGTTTTGTAAGAAAATATATGTTCAAGGCCAGTGACGGCATGCGGCATGCAACAATCTTCACCCTGCGCCGCGAACCGCACTCCATATACATCAGGGAGGCCGGGAGGAAAGTGGTCCAGGAAAACTGCATCAGGTGCCACACCTCTCTCTTCAGTGACGGGCCGGGTATGCCGTGGGAGGCACTTGCCGGACGCAGAGAGCGTCAGTGCCTTGACTGTCATCGCAATACGCCGCATGACAGGGTTAACAGCATCACCTCAACTCCGGGTGCTATCACCCCTGGGAAAAATGACAAACTATAACCATCGCTCAAAACTATAACCTATGAAAACCATCAAGGAAGTGATCTCGGAAAAGCCATGGTTCGGATGGCTCCTTTTCCTGGCAACAACAGTGGTTGTATTTTTTCTCGGCATACTTGCTTCATCGATAGTGGAGAGACGCAGCGAAGCTAAATATGCATACCGCCCTCCCACTGACCTGCAGCCTTTTGAGTCAGACAACAGCGTATGGGGTAAGTTTTATCCGCGTGAGTACAGAACCTTTCTTCAGACCGCCGATACTTCCTTCAGGAGTAAACATGCCGGAAACAAACCCATTGACGTCCTGGAAACAGATCCTGAGCTGGCTGTTCTGTGGGCAGGATATGCTTTCTCAAAGGATTATTCCCAGGCGAGAGGACACTTCTGGGCGGTGGACGATATAAAAAATACCCTCCGCACCGGCGCACCCATGACTCCTGAGGCCGGACCGCAGCCCGGCACATGCTGGGCATGCAAGAGTCCCGACGTTCCCAGGATGATGGAAAAGATTGGTATCGAAAGCTTCTACAAATCGACGTGGGCGGCCCTCGGACCGGAGATGAATAACCCGATCGGATGCGCAGACTGTCATGATCAAGAGACTATGGTCCTTACCATTACCAGACCCGCCCTGAAGGAGGCTTATGAAAGACAGGGAAAGAACATCGCTGATGCCGGCCACCAGGAAATGCGCAGCCTGGTCTGCGCCCAGTGCCATGTGGAATATTATTTTAAAGGAGAGGGTAAGTATCTCACATTCCCGTGGGACAATGGGATGACTGTCAGCGATATGGAAAGTTATTACGACAGTTACGGTTTCTCCGACTGGACGCATGCTGTCAGCAAGGCCCCTATGTTAAAAGCGCAACACCCCGATTATGAACTGTTCAGACTTGGCATTCACAGCCAGAGAGGTGTTGCCTGTGCTGACTGTCACATGCCCTATGTGAGCGAAGGAGGGGTTAAATTCACAAGCCACCATGTACAGAGCCCTCTTAACATGATAGCCAGCACATGCGCAGTGTGTCACCGGCAGAGCGAGGAGGAACTCAGAAACAATGTATATGAACGTCAGGATAAGATCGCAGCTCTGAGACACTACCTTGAAGAGATACTTGTATCAGCTCATTACGAAGCCAAAGCTGCATGGGATGCGGGAGCAAAAGAGGAGACCATGAAGCCTGTCC
>Ga0209450_10000378_pt1 | contig 23315 bp, 16 predicted proteins | sample FrelakmetLWP11LW_FD_187149 | JGI IMG/M metagenome (GOLD analysis project Ga0209450, IMG submission 187149) | Freshwater lake sediment microbial communities from the University of Notre Dame, USA, for methane emissions studies - LWP11 LW (SPAdes)... | ecosystem: Environmental > Aquatic >...
GCTTGGGCGAGGAAGTATTCCGGGCAAGTATGCTGCAGCGAGTGTCCGGGATTCAGGCTTGTACTCAAACACCTAACCTCTCTAGAAACTGCCGAGTAGTCACAGTTTAGTGCGCGACGCAGCAAAACCGTCTTCGCTATGCAATTATGTTCTTGGTGATCTTTTCCACTCTTCTCCGGCACACGGGGCAGGTTCTCTTGGCCTTGAATATCCTTTTTGCGCAAGGGTAGCAAGAGACCTGGTGAGAGATATGCCCGTGAATGAACGAAGCATCCTTTTCTCTCCCGTAGCACACTTGGCAGAGGGACGCGGTGTTTGTGGCAAAGTAGCTTGGGCGTGAGGCGGGGCGAGGGGTGTCGGGAGAGTTTGTTCTGCCGGCCCTGCGGTGGGCCCCGGACTTGACTCTGGATTTGTCGGCCGGAGGAGACTTTTTTGGCAGTCGACGGGGTTTGGTCCTCTCCGGAAGCCAGCTTCTACGATCCTAGACAAAGTCAATACGTTATGTTTGTGCTGAACGCAGGCCTCCTTCAAATACATATTACCGGCTCTAGAAGTAATCTTGTAAACATAAATGTTGTTAGGTGTCCCGCTGGGATTACGTTTCATTTTTACTTGTACTTCACCTGGATCAGCTAGAGACAGATGCAAGGTCACGGCACTATACCCTGCCTGCCACCCCGGGTTTGAACCCCAACCTCTTTGTCAGACGGGGGTCTGTACGAAAACACCAGATCAGGGCGTTTCTGCCTACAGGACCAGACTTGAAAGACTCACCTGCCAACAGGGTGGACAAAATCTCAGCCGATTGGTGAGGTGGCAATTGCACTTGACGCATCGGAACTTTGGTCTCGCCGTAGGGAACGCCGCACTCTCTGGTTGACCGGAGAGGCCGGACCTCCCAGGCACTAGGCCTGTAGTACGGCTGTCATCACTCAATGGGACGGCTGTGGTTGTCTGGCTCCCCCCGGGCCACCTGGCTTGCCCCACTTCATCCTGCTTAGAAAAAAATGCTGAGTAAATTCCTACATGTGTGACTGAGTTCCTGCCAGCCCGGCAGCATGCCACGTCCCTGACTTGACCATACGGGAGAAGGTGGACGGTAAAAAAAGTTACCTCAAAGTCAGAGTCTTCGTAAGAGTCCTCCTCCTCGTCCTCAGCTGCCCTTCCTTCGCTGCCACTGCCAATTTCGTACTCTTGCTGTTGGCACAAAAGGAAAGCTCTATTTACTTAATTAGCTTACGACTTGAGGATAGTATAAGAGAACGGGTCAAACTTTTCAAAAATTTTATACCTGGTAGGTGTTGCCCTCGCCGTACCGGTTCTCGGTGCCGGAGGTCCAGTGCATTGGAGAGGTCGCCTGGTTGCCGTCGACAGAGGGGGTCGCAGCAAGCGGGTGTTGTTCGTCGGGAGCCGAGTGCTCTCGTAATGCGTCATCAGAGGAAGGGTCGTCCTCCTCCGTCTCGGAATCTGGAGTTTGCCTGTCCGACGAGGGGGATTCTTCACGGGTGGGCGGGTCGCTTCCTCCGTCTGTAAAAAAAAAAAAAAAAAACATAACGCGTTGATTTGTCGGTGTTCGCCGGGGTTGGGTGTGAGAGAAGGGCTGGTTGAAGGCCTCTCTCTTTTTATGTTGTTGTTGTTGGTGGCATGGAAGGGGGAGATTATCTGCTGAGCGTGGGGAACAGATTGGCAGAGGTCCCAGAGTTTGGCCTTTACCCAAAAGGATGGCTGTTCTTCAAAGTAAGGGGGATGACCTATGCCAGGTTTCAAACGAGGATTCATTTACCTGATTGCCACCTTTGCTTTGCCGAGGGCTCTCCTTCCTTGGCCACGGCCGCCTCTGGGATGGCGGGGTCAAGGGACCCACCCGCGCAGAGAGTCAATTGAGAGCGCAGCAGATAGCTGAAATTGTTTAAACAGTTTGGGACATTATGGTTTGCTGGAGTTTCTTCGAGCTCCTCCACTAATATTTGAATCTTTCCTTTTTATTGTTTTCTTTTGGTTTATGTTTTATCTTTTATTTTTTATTTTTTTTTGTTTCTTTGTTCAGAGTAGTAAGCGTTTGACTTACGTAACTTGGGAACGGGCGAAAGCTTTGACGCCAAACGCCACTCCCAGAGGGTCGTTTTCCACAAAGCAAATTTGTATGTTTCTCAAATCAAAGAGCCTATCCTTGTTGAGCATGAGGTATCTGGAAAGTAGGTTTGTCGTCTGAAAGAGAGAAAGGGAAAATAAATCAAAAAAAACCTGTAAGCCAGGTGAAAGCACAAGGGTAAGGGAGCGGTGGCTAACTTTGCTTTGTTTTCAGTCACACAGCCAGCTCGGCTTGTTCTTGTGGTGTTGCCCAACGCCCACACTGGTGCCCTCTGGATTGCTAGACAAATGTGCGCCTCTCAAGCCGGGCAATCCTGCGTAGTAACACAGCCAGCCGAGACACAAACTAGTGTCTCTTCCCTGCCCTGGCACGTGGGATTGTTACCTCTCTGTATCGGAAAACAAGCTTGGTTGGGTGGACTCCTTCAACTGCACGCAAGACTCTCAGGAAATCGGGTTTCACCCAGTAACTTCCTTCGGTGTCGAAGACCCGGGTCTGGCTGGTCCTAGCAACGACTGCGTTTGACGAGGGGGAGGCCCAGCTTGGTAGTATGACAACAGGGACGGGCAAAGCCGGAGGGGCGGCACTGGTTGCGTCTCCTAATGCCCAACCTTGAGTGGCTCTGACCAGCGCTGTTTGGGAAGGACAGTTCCCGGTGGCCGGCAGTCTGATAGGTTCCAGAAAAAGGTACGACGCCTCTGGCTGGGTGTTGGAAGGGTCCGTTTTGGTCGGCGCGAGCAGCGGCGTCTCAGGCGGGATCTCTGGCTCTGCCCGTGCAGGCATAGTTCCTGTAGGAACCATTGCGATTTGCCGAATGACGGCAAACTGCTTGCAAACATTCTCTCTGGAAAAATGCAAAATCAAGTATGTGAAAGTTCGGTAAAAGTGAAAGTACTGGCCAAAGGGAGTGAGAGCGTGGATATGGATTTCACCTCAGTTCAGAAATGTGGAGCCCCTTCACCTCGAGGGCTTCTTCCAGGGCCCGGTCGCACATGATGATTGTAGGGTTTTGCGGGTCGAATAGTTGCTCGTCGGTAATCACGCGCTTCAGGGCCAAGAGAATCTGCAAGAGTAGGAACGGCTGCCAGGTGTGTTTTGTGCCAGCGAGTGGGATAGTGCCGGGTTGAGCCCGGACCGCAATTGCCAACATACCTCCCCTCCCAAAAATTCCTCACCTGGTAAAGATTGTAATCTCTTTTTGGGAGAGACACGACGCCCGGCGTTTTGACGGCCAGGTAGGCCTGCAGCTTGGAGTTGTCGGCAAACTGTCGCGGGACATAGTACATGGGCACAGTAAGGTCCCTGGGGTTGGCGGCGTCCATGGCTGACCAGGCGGGAAGGGTAGGCGATTCCTCACCGAGGTCGCGTCTTGTCCTCGCTGGTCTGGCTGTCGGTAAGGCGCACAGGGGGAGACCCACGATGCTGGTCCTGGACTCCGTGTCGGGCTCAGCACAGCGTTGTGTCCAGTGCTGCAAGTACTGTGTGGTTTTAATGTGTCAAGTGACTCATCCAACGTACATTTCTGAGACCTCACCGATCTCTCACAACCTACTCAGTGTAACTTCAAAGCCGTAAATCTCTAGCAGTGGCACTCGCAAAATTGCTGCCGCACTATAACTCCTGCACTGTAACTCTCGATGTGCATATCTCTCTTGCTGCCTAACCCTAATACGAGCGCATCCAGTTGAGAAACCAAGCCGGGATGCCGCAATTCAAGGATGCAAAAAGTACGGCGTGTTTTTTTACACGTTCGAAACATGGTTGAGGGGGCTTACCTTCAGCTGTAACGGGCTGCAGGGGGCCGCAGTGTTTTCTGTTGCTTTTGTCAGCGACTGAGGTGTCGAAATTTTTTCAGGAAGGAAGTGTTATTTTTCAGCACCAAAAGAGATGCAACGTTGCTGTTGCAGTGGTCAGGAACAACTGGAGTTGGCATGATGCCTTCTCCTGATTGGATTCTCTCTGTTCATTTCAACAGCTGGTAGTCAGTCACATGTCATGCAGCTGATAAGTCTACTAGGCTGCAGAGTCCACTGTGAAAAAATTTATGTTTTCAGCCGGTAACTGATTCAGCTTTTTCATACTGTCTTGTCAATCGAGTTGACTCTGGGTTTGCTGGGTTTGTGTGTGTGTGTGTTTGTGTGTGTGTGTGTGTGTGTGTGTGTGTGTGTGTGTGTGTGTGTGTGTGTTGACCCAACTATACAAAAAGGTAGTGAAAATTCAGTCTTGGGAATTGGAATTTTGCCACCTAAAATATAGGATACCCATCACAGCCAACCTTTCAGCGTGGCATATTATAAATTGCAAACATATACGAAACACTTATTTTCTGGGTCAATATTTATTACTACTTTCACAAAATATACAAATTTGTGCCTAGGCTCTGTGTTGAAACACTGATATTGTAATACCAGCATTTTGACCTTGTCAATAAATATCTTTTGGAACAAAGCTCTCTTCTGATGTATCACCCTTGCGAGTTAAACGCGCCGAAGGCAGTCCAATGTTACCTCTTTTGTTAAGGAACTTTTTAGAGCGCAACCCTGCACTCTTCCCTTTTCAAGTAGCTCTGCATAACCGAGCTGTTGTACTCTAATTTGGTTTTTAACACTCTTGCTCGTTCTTGTCCATCTCTCCTTAAAAAATAAGAAAAACGATTTGCTGGTATTTTTTCAATTATTTAATTTTAATTTTTTTTTTTTTTTTGTGTGTGTTTGGTTTTGTTTTGTTTGTTCTAACTCGCAATTTCACCTCGGGTACAGAAGACCTCATTTCCTGTCGGAGCCGATGCCCGCCTGCCTTTTGCAGTCTTCCAAGTAGGTGGCGTCTCCCGAGACCCGGGAGGTGGCCTGACCAATGAGGTCCATTATCTTGCAAGCCTGGAGGCTGGCATTGCCCCCGTCCCGCAGGGATACACAGCAGGTCAAGAGGCGCCCGGCAATTCCCCGGAGCTCCCTGAGAACGTAGACTCGTGAAATCAGATGCTGGCCCTCGGCATCAGCGTAGGCCTCCGTTACAGCCCTTTGTATTAAGGTCTCCACCTTTTGGTCCCCCGTCGGCCACCCCGCTTGTGGCGAGTCCTCAAAATCTGGATGTGCCATTTTGGCGAGTAGGTCTTTAAGGCGGTAGGCCACTGTGCGATCAAAGAAGGGTAGAGGAGAGCTGTGGTCCCTTGCATAGCCTGCTAGCAAAACCACCAGGGGATAGAAGGAGGCCCCAAAACCTCCGGGAGCAGCCTGTCCCGCATACTGCCCGCTCTGCTGAACGAGCTCGTAGGCCTCCGAACAGGTGAGATTCAAGATGAGGATGTTACCGGTTACCCCTCTTGTGCCGCTGGGCATCTTGTGACGATTCCGCCACGGCATTCGGGACTCAGAAGGCGTCGGCTCTGGGTCTTTTCAAACTGGTGGCTGTTGGCCTCCTGGGCTGGTCTGCCAATGAAGGATGTGTTTAACTGCCGTTTTGCAGTCCTCTCTCTCTGAGGTGGCAATCAAAACTGCCAGTGCAAGTGCAAGTGTAAGCGGCACGGGTTGTCGTAATGTAGAAGAAAATAAGATGTGCTCTCCCGACAGAAAATACAGTTTTGCCGTCAGGACTGTTGAGTGCAATTTGGGTTTGTCTTTCCTTAGCCCACCTGGCCGGTCGGCGGAGCCGTAGCGACCGCCCAATGCTGTACTGAATTCTGTTTTGGGGCAGGGGGGAGTGAGAATGCCGAGAAGAAATTTCCCTCACTCAGTGAAGTTTGTTTGTCCCGAACGGTGAAGGGATTTGCTACTTTACCATTTATTGTGTGTGGTCGTGGAACCCTTGGCTAGAGCGTCTCCACTCTCTCATCTGCCTCTCTGTGCGGGTTTATTTTTTTAGTTTATTTTTTTTGTATATTTTTTATTGCAACCCTCCGCTCTGGTAACAAGAAGAGTGCCCTGCCACCCGCGGAATGGCGGGCCCGGTATCTAGTGGGGCCGAAAGGCCGGGGAGGATCGTAGATGCCCTCGATCTTGCCCACCCTGGCAGGGCGAGGGACTTTGGACCATTTGATTTCGAGTTCGGGCACCGCAGGTTGCAAGGGAACTGTGAAAAAGGACTTTTGCTTGGCAGAGGGGGCGCCAGAGTAGCCTGTCCCTACTGCCAGACGGCATTTACCGGGGCTGGAGAAAAGTGGTGGGGCGAGAACCGCAGCGTGGGAGAAGGCAGGTACGTTTGCTACTCCCTCCAGGCCGTGACCTCCAGGCTTTGCAAGAACTGCGACAGGGTTGTAGCGGAAGAGTTTTTCCAGCAGCACCTCTGCGTCTGCTATCTGAGTGATCGGTTGCCGCCCGAGACCCGCGCGGACGAAGCCTCCTGCCTTCGGAACAGCGGGTTGCTGGGCTTGGCGCTCCCGTACCGCGATGAAGAGTCCTCCCTCGTCGGGCTGCTCCAGTACTGGAACGGGTCTCTGAGCAAGGAAGAAGTTGCAGGCGCGTTGAAGGTAAGAACAGGCCGGGGGCTCGACCGCGAGTTCCTTCTGAGAGACTTGCTGTTCCTGGCGGCTGGCGGGAGGCCGTTTCACTATCCCCCGCGGGCAGTTGAGGTAGTGCGTGACTGTCGCACTCTTTCCGAAGCCGTAAGCTTGAAAGGAACCTACCTGAAGATTTTGGAGTGGCTGCGATGGGTTCTGCTGCAGTCCGCCAAGGAGGGTCGGCTCTCGCGGCCCGAGTTTCGCGAGCGCTCTGCCCTTCTGCGTTGGATCTACGACCAGGCTGGCGCTTCGGCTTTGGTTCGTCATTCTGACGGCCTGTTTGGTGCAAGGAGTCCCGTTCTGCGCGAGGTGGCTTCCCAATATTTGGCGAGCGAGAGCAGAGCTTACCTCCTCTCCCGCCTGGAAAAATTAACCTCTCACTGGATCGGCAACTACCTGCTCTTGGACGGAACGGAGGCGTTGGACCCCGACTTTGTCAGTGCGTTTCTGGTCCTAGAGGTTTCGCTGGGCAGGGAATCTTCCCTCGCCGCCGTTACCAAGTGCACTCTCGACGAGTACCGATCCAAGGAGGCCAGGGAGGAGGAGAGCGGGTGGCGTTGGCGTGCCGCGGCAGCCTGGGGTGAGTTGCTTGCTGCCGACGAGAGATTGGCCCGGGCCATCGACGGATACGTGCGACACATCCGACATAGGCACTGCCCTCTTCTGGGGAGCTCTGCCGCTGGCGGTCCCCTTTTTCCAAATGCGCAGGGCGGCTTTCTGTCCGACACGTCGGCTTCCAGGGAGGTCTTTTTCAAGCTCGCCGGAGGAAGATCAGACGATCCCGAGGTTAGACAGTGCAGCCTGGACCATCTGAAGGAGGCCGTCGTCAGGGACCCGGAACAGGCGGACGCGCCAACGGTGCCTCCCAGCTAGATGCTTCACGTCATTACGCTGTTTGAAGACGCGAGACCAATAAACGGACTGAAAATTGACCCGCCCGCATTCTACTTGCTGTTTGACCTTGGCCCTGGCATAATCCCGGGCGGTTTGTAGGAGTTGTGGGGCGGGCTGCGGGGCTTTGAGGGCTCCTCGTCTTCTCGTTCCCCAGAAATGATGCTCACTCTAGTGAGCAATGTCCTACGGTGTAGGGCCTAATTGTCCTCCCTGTCTTTGGTGTGATTTTTTTTGTGTCTTTAGTGTCTTTCATCTTCTCCACCCTTTTTTTTGTCTGCATTTTTTTTTGGCTTTATTGCCTGTTTTGTTGCGTCTCGTCTTGTTTTCAAATTGTACCCCTGTGTGACGAAAGATCCCCAGGCTGCTGTCAAACATATCCCCAAAGTATCTCTTGACCAAGAAGATTGGTCGACAACTTTAGGCGGTGTCCTACGAGAGCAGCCTTTGGGCTCTGAAAATTATTCTTGAGGCCATGTGGGAAAAGGCAGCTGGGAGTGCCGGATTTCGAGGCAGCGAGGGTGGCATCCTGGATTCCCTGGACCTGGCCCACCCCGGAAGGTGGACTGCTCTCGGTGCTTGGGAACGAGAGTTGCGCCAACTCAAAACCCTCCCCGAAGTACCCTCCCTCTTCCTACGTCCGACAGGAGTGGCCCTTCCCTGTCCCCAGTGCCGGTACGTCTTTGACGAGAGGGGCAAGGTCTGGTTCGGCACCCCACGCTACCTCGGAAGAAACAGGTTCGCGCAGCACAAGGTCGAGTCCGTCTTTTCCAAGGTGTGCGGGTTCTGCGGTGGCCAAGTGCCCAAAGACGATTTCCGCTCTCACCAGACTGCGTGCCGTCCCGAGGACCCTCTGACTCTCACGAGGGAGCCGGAGGTTGCCGCCGTCCTCTTCTCTTACTGGGAGTACACGGCCAAATTTAGCTCGCCAGATCTGTACCCCCTTCTCGTTGGGGAGGTGGTGAAGAGCTGTGCCCCCCCCGGGCGTAGGGTAGGGTTCACTCTGAAAGAGATTCTCCAGCTGGCCAAGCCCGGGGAGGTGGAAATTACCCTGCCCGTCATTTCTGCCGTGGTGAAAAACTGCCCCAACCTCCAAAGCAGCCGACGCATGCAGCACACCTTCGTCCGACTTCTGGGTTGGCTGGGCCACGAAGTGGCGAGGGCCGCCGACAGAGGAAGCCTGTCTCCCAAAGAGGTGGCGGAACGCGAGTGCCTGCTCGCCATTGCATTCTGCGAGGCCCGTATGGTCGAAGTGCTTGTGCGAGATGACGGAACCTGCCACACCAGAGTTCCCCACCTGGAAGGTAGGCTCCTCAAGTACTTTGGGAACGCGTCCCGCATCGCCCTCCTCGAGCATCTGGCACAGCTTTCTTCTGGTCGGGAAATGCCCGAATGTCACCGGAGCCTCTCCTGGGGGGTTGGGCTGTCTCTCCTGACACCCGTGTTTGTCACGTCCTTCTTGGCCCTCGAACTCTTCCTGCCGCTCGGAACGCTGTCCGACTCAATTCTCGGGTGCACCCTAGGAGACTTTGAGCGTAGAACGGTCCACCAGTTTGGAAAGTCCAAGAAGGGAGGCTTGCTTGCAGAGCCAGGGGTTCAGTGGTACGTTAGCGGAGAGCTGCTCGTGGCAGACGCCAGGCTGGGTCGTGCCCTCGAGAACTACCTGCGCTATGTTCGTCACCGTCTGGTCCCCGCCTGCCCGCCTGGACCCCGGGCACGTCAACCTCTGTTCCCCGCTTGGGGCGGTGCCCCCATGTCCTCTCTCGTTCGCAGCCTCCGAGTTTTCTTCGCGATGTCAGGCGGGAAGCTTGACGGCGTTGTGCCGACGCAGGATTCTCTGGAGAAACTCAGAGACGAGATTGCCAAAGAAGATGTCTGAAGAGGCCGAAGAGGTTGAAATGGCCGGGGAATTTTTTTTTTTACTTTTTCTCGGTTCTCTCGTGGTTTGCAGCTCCATCATTGTAGTCCGTGTCCCCTTGTAAATTGTTGACCTCTGAAAACATGAAACCAAATACAGTTCCGGTTCAATTGTCTGATGCGTTGTCCTCTTATTTTTGCCGGTGCTGGAAAAATTTAAAAGAAAACGAGCCGGTCTGCAAGTAGCAGATTAGGTGCGGGGGCGGCTGTGTTTAGGAACACCGCCTCTTGCTTGCCCACAGCTCCTTGGCTGTGACTTTTCTGTTACACTACCTCAGTTTGTGTTGTAACCAGCCCAGGGTAGGCGTGGACTTGTGATGCTTGAGTGGCTGAAAACTTTTTGTTTTTTGTTTTGGGTGTTGTTATTGTTGTTGTTGTTGTTGTTGTTGTTGTTGTTGTTGTTGTTGTTGTTGTTGTTGTTGTTGTTGTTGTTGTTGTTGTTGTTGTTGTTAGGCCTTGCTCTTACTAGTCCTCTGGGCATCACAAAGGGATCCTTGAAAGAGTTTGTAGGAGTGGCATGGATGTTGCGCGGTCTATAATATCACCTCACCGGTCAGAGTTAGCTGCGCAAGTTTTAAATTGATAATTTACTGCCGGGTGTTTAGGAATGGAAACTCCCCGCCGTATATTGTTTACCAGTTAACTAATATACGTAAACTTTTGAAATGTTTACTTCTGGTTCTCTCTGGACACAACTGTTATTGTGTGTCTTTTGTGTCATAATAGCACTTAAAATATAATCCCTGTAATTTTATACCTCTGGCTATGTAGCCCTCGTATCATTGTGCATTTCTCACTCTAGTGCTATTATAACTTCACCCTGTAACACAACCAAGACCCGATTGGTGAGCGCTCCTTCTTGCTCTTGCGGAGCTTTTGGCGTAATAAACCAAAGTCTTTCAAACAAATCAAGTGATCAAAAGGATCAATCTAAAAGTAATGAGAATCAAACTCCAAAAGTCCCTAAGTAGATCCCACACTGTGAGAGATGTTATTATAGCTGAGAGAAGTAGGCAAACTATTAGTAAAGAACACAATTGTTAGAGTACTGGAAACCTTTCATTTTCAAGGACAAAAGCTCCAATAAGTATGGCATAATCCCAACTGTGAACAACCTTTTGAACTAAGAAAATCAGAACGAGTGCCTCCAAAAAAGAGCAGCAGGAAGTTCCTCTGCATCCCTCAGTTTTGGAGACACCTTCACACTTCCTACAATACAGTATGGGAAGAATAAATAGAGGAACAATATTTAACATTTAATATCCAAAAGAGGTTTTACCAATATCAAAAGCATTCTTTCCAATGTTTATCAGCATTGTAGATGGGAAGGTTTATTAAGGTTAGAAAGTGGGTATTCTAAAAATAACTTTAAACTCTCAAGTCACATCTTACTAAGAATAACACTCTCTTTAATTTCAAATTGTAGAACCTTTTAAGGAGCCTCTTCTAGGTCTGTTCCCCATTCTTGCGCTCGATCTGGCTGTGGAACTCTCCCCCTGGATTTGTTCTCGCTGATCTAGGTTCTGGTCTTTGTCCTTCTCTCTTCTTGGAACCTAATTATATCTCCATTGCCCGGAAATTGCACACCGCTAATGTGATTCCCACTGAAATGCCATGCATGGTAAATTGTTGCCCTTTTTCTTCCTCCATATTGCGATGCGGACTTCTGGAAAAAAAAACTCTCTGCGAGTCAGCGCGAGGCCGATCCGGCCGTACCGATTGAAGGTCGCAATGAGCAAGATGGCAATCTGGCAAGTAGGGATTAATGTTTCCGGGCTCCCAGGCTCGTTGTATTTCCCGAAGTCGTAACACTCTGACCATCCAACTGGTAGCTGTTTGTGGGCGGAAGTAAGGAACGCAATTTTTTCGTGACCTGCTGGATCACCAATTTGTCCACAAGTGTGATGGTAGTTAATTACTCGTGACAGAAATCTCAACTCTTTTTTTTCCAGAAAGACCTGTTCATCTCCTATCTGGAGACGACGAATACCGCCAAGTGTGTTCAAAACTGAAGGAGTTGTACGCGACCCAGGTCTGGCTCAACGGCCGGGCCTTTGGAAGGTGTCCGGACGGAGGTTACACCTGCTTGGAAGGTAACGCACAATCTCTGTAGGACTCTCTTGATCGACAAGATGGCGACGACCGTGCCGCTCATGGCAGACGTCGAGGGTTTCGACGAATCCGGAGAATCAGGATCCAAGAACAATTTTGCCTATCACAACAATGTTGCCGGAGCAGCAAAACACATTCGGATGGGATTCCTCCGCAAGGTTTACGGTCTCTTGTCAGTCCAACTCCTGATGACGACTTTGATCGCGAGCGTGTGTCTCTTCAATCCGGCGGTCAAGGGATTGATCCACGAGAACCCGTGGCTGATCGTGCTGGCCCTTATCTTGAGCATGGTCCTGTTGGTGGCCCTCCACATCAAGAGAAAGGAGTCGCCAGCGAACCTCATCCTGCTTGCGGCATTCACTGCCGTGCAAGCCTACACGGTCGGCGTGGTGGTAACGTTCTTCGAAGTCAACGTCGTCATCCAAGCTTTCTTCCTCACCTCGGCCGTCGTCGTCGGGCTCACGGCCTTCACGTTCCAGTCAAAGAGAGACTTCTCCAGTCGCGGAACCGGCCTGCTCGCCGGACTTTGGATCTTGATCCTTGGCGGATTCCTCCAGATTTTCGTCGGGGGCGAACTCCTTGAAACAGGAATGGCGATCGCCGGAGCTCTTCTCTTTTCAGGTTTCATCATCTTCGACACTCACATGATCATGCGTCGGCTGTCGCCGGAGGAGTACATCGTGGCCACGATCGAGCTCTACCTGGACATCGTCAACCTGTTCATCGAAATTCTCAAGATCCTTGAAAAGGTCAACAGGAGGTGAACACGATCAGCGAAAGACCGGATAAAAGAGATTAAAGAACATTCCTTTTGATATGTCGTGAATGTTCCTTAGAAAAAACATGGCAATAAACATCTGTGCTGCAAGTGACCAGGGCAGCCGACCGACCCCCTGCACGCGACTGAAATTTTCCGCCAGACCCAGCAGCCAAACTGAGTCGTCGGTCTGAACCGCCAGCACACTTTGGCCTCTGAAATTGGAGAGTGTCAACTGCTGAACAGACAACAAAACCCCCTCTTTTGCTTCTGCATCTCTCGTTTTCATCCGGAAGAGAAACCTTTGGGCCGGACGTTTTGTTAATTGTGTTGTAGTCTTTTTTTAAATCACATAACGTGTCTTGAAACCCCAAAAAAATTGTTGATACAACTTTTGGGATATAGGTTTTACAATTTTACTTTGAAAATTTCAATTTTTGCTCGCGTAAGCAGTCCTTGTAATCGCCTCGACCCTTCCAAAAAATTTCCAAAATGGTCTCATATATTATAACTTCTCTTGTATAACTTTTCTTGGTGAACTTCTCTTGTATATTTTTTCTTACATAACTCTTGTAATATATATGTTCTATTACACTGCTTCTTTTATATATATTCAATGATGTAAGTTATACAATATACCTTAAAAAATATCACGCCTAATGGTAGCTATTTCCTCTTACGCAGTTCTGAAAGCCTGCCCAAGCAGGTCTTTTCATAATTATTTATTATTACTTTCCCCTTACAATACATTTTGTTACCCTTTAAATGCTGCTAGGTAGCAGTCATCAGATTAAATTGTACTGTGAAATACAGTGCATGATGCCAGTCTCACCCCGCCCTGTATTACCTAACTCGTATGCTATAACTTGAATAACACATCTTGTAGAAAATCATTTGTGCCCTGGCGGGCCTCGATTTCAGTCCAATTCTTATCCCTCATTCTGTTTGTTTCGGTACAGTTTATGTTCCACAGTTTATGTTCACCCCCACCCCCCTTCCCTCCCTATAAATTAGCAATTGGGTGGGATGTTACACCAGCCTTTCAAATTTTCATTCCAGGAATAGAAACCTCTGCCCCCTACATTTATCCCCAACTGTTGCTTTAAACGTAACCTTATTTTATACCTTTTTTAATCCAACTTTTATGATGCAACCTTTAATACAATACTTTTGTAGTATAACTTTTACAGTGCACCTTTTAAAAATGTAATTTTTATAATGTTTCTTTTTGCGATGCACCTTTTGTTGGGCCACTCACATGTTATGACTTGTAAAATATTATTTCTGTTGTAACTGCAGAACTTCGTTTGTATAACCAAACCCATATAACGTAAGTTGTATGATATAACCTCTTCCTTTAGTTGTATAATACAACCTGTGTAGTGCTAGTTTTTTGGTGCAACCGGTACGTTATAAGCTGAATGATATAACGTGTCTAAACACAAAATGTACAAGGTCACCGGTACAATATAACATGCTCTACCTAACTTGCACAAAATAACCTATTTTAAGCTGACTTGTTAAATTCCACTCGTTCAATAGCAAACCTGTATCAATGTATATCGGGTTCCATTGAATTCGTAAGCTACCCATTGTGAAATACAGCTGGTGTGAATTTATTTGCAGTAAAGAGAATAAAGCTTGCTGCTTAACCCGGATGAGTGATGAGAAATGTGCTTTTTGAAAAAAGAAAAAAAAAACTTGGGTGCTACAAGTGACCAGAACAGCTGAACAGCACCTGGGGATGCCACTGCCCACAGAAGAAATTTGATCCCTGACTCAGCAGCCAACATGAGCCTCACTCGGAAAAAAAATCGGGAATTTTTTTTTTTGGTTTTAGTTTGAACCTTAACTGACTGGCTATAGCACACTTGACACTTTGGGGCTTCTCAGGTGAGAGGCAGGCTTACCTTCTCTGCTGGCAACTCCAAGTCAGAACATATATACAAGTATAACCTTTATAATATAAACTTTAATAATATAACTTTTATAATATAACTTTTATAATGTAACTTTTATAATATAACTTTTATAATATAACTTTTATAATGCAACCTTTATAGTATAACTCCTATAATACCACTCCTATAATATAACTCCCATAATATAACTTCTATAATATAACCTCTTTAATAGAACCCCTACAGTATAACTACTATAATATATCTCCTATTATATTACTCCTATAATATAACTCCTAAAATACAATACAAGTTATATTTAAAAAGTTATGTCATAAAAAGATATATATAATAAAAGTTAAATTATAACAGTTTTATTAACAGAGTAGTATTATAAAAAGTAACATTACAAAAGTAAAATTATAAGAGTAATTTTTTTACTGTGGAGCACAGAACATGAAACCAGTTTTGAACCTAAAAATTAGCAATTGAGTGAGATATAACACCATCTTTTTAAATTTATATTCCAGGAACAGAAAACTTTTGCTTTTATTTATAATTTAACTTTTCTAATATAACTTTTAAAATATAACTTTTAAAATTTAACTTTTATGATATAACTTTCATTATATAACTGTTAAGATGTAACTCTTATAATGTAACTTTTATAATATCACTTTTATAACAAAACTTTTTTAATATAAATTTCATAATACAACTTTTGAAATATAACTTTATAATATAACTCTTATAATATAACTTTTATGATATAACTATTACGATATAACTTTTATGATATAACTTTATAATATTACCTTTTTATTATAACTCCTATAATACAACTCCTAAACTGTAACTCCTGTAATACAACTCCTATAATATTACACCTATAGAGTAAAGCCTATAACTTTTATAATACAACTTTTGTAATATAAAATTTTTAAATTACTTTTAAAATATAACTTTTATAATATAACTCCTATAATATAACTCCCAAAATATAACTCCTATTATATTACTGCTATAAAATAACTCCTACAATATAACTTTTATAAAATAACTTTTGTGACACAACTTTTATAACATAACCTTTATAATATAACTCCTATAATACCACTCCTATAATATAACTCCTGTAATATAACTCCCGTAGTATAACTTCTATAATATAACCTCTATAATAGAACTCCTACAGTATAACTCCTATAATATATCTCCTATTATATTACTCCTATAATATAACTCCTAAAATACAACTCCTATAATATAATTTCCTTAATACAACAACAACAACAGCTGACCAACACCTGGGGATGCCACTGCCCACAGTAGAAATTGGATCCCAGACCCAGCAGCCAACCTGAGATGTTGGTTTGACCTGTCCAGAGATGTTGGCATCTGTAACTGGAGACTGTCAATTCGCTAACCCCAAATTATCTTTGGCCCTTCAGCAATCCACCTTGCTATTTTTACCACCCCCACCTTTCAAATTGCAAATCTTTGGCCTCAGCATTTATCATTCTACACTTGGTTTGTCACTGTTTTCAAAGTAATAATTTACAAGTTTTATTTAATTTTTATTTTTAAAAGTTTTTCTTTCATAAAAGTCAAATTGCAAAGGTTACGTCACCAAAATTATAGGAAAAAGTTATATTACAAAAAGTTGTAGTGTAAAAGTTATAATTAAAAAGTTATGTCATAGAAAAGATATATTATAAAAGTTAAATTTTAACAGTTTCATTAACAGAGTAGTATTATAAAAAGTAACATTTCAAAAGTAAAATTATAAGAGTAAATTTATTTCCTGTGGAACACAGAACATGAAACCAGTTTATTACTTTTAAAATATAACTTTTATTATATAATTTTGTATAATTAATTCAACTCCCATAATATAACTCCTATTATATACTTCCTATGATATAACCTTTGTAATGTTATTCCTATAATATAACTCCTAAAATACAACTCCTTTTTTATAATTGCTATAATATAACTCCTATAATATAACTCCTATAATATAACTTCCATGATATTACTTCTATAATATAACCTCTATAATAGAACTCCTACAGTTTAACTCCTATAATATATCTCATACTATGTTACTCCTATAATATAATTTCCTTAATACAACAACAACAGTTGACCAACACCTGGGGATGCCACTGCCCACAGAAGAAATTGGATCCCAGATCCAGCAGCCAACCTGAGATGTTGGTTTGACCTGTCCAGACAGGTTGGCATCTGTAACTGGAGACTGTCAAGTTGTGCAGAACAGAAACCAACCCCAAATTTTCTTAAGCCCCTCACCAATCCGTCTTTCCCTATTTCAGATCATTCCTCACTTGGTTTGTCATTGTTTTCAAAGTAATAATTTACAAGTTAAGTTAATTTATTGTTTGAAAGTTTTTTTTTTTTTTTTTTATCCTAAAAGTCAAATTTCAAAGGTTACATCACCAAAATTATGGGAAAAAGTTATATTACAAAAAGTTGTAGTGTAAAAGTTATATTTAGAAAGTTATGTCATAAAAAGATATATTATAAAAGTTATATTATAACAGTTTTATTAACCGTTAACAGTAAAATTATAAGAGTAATTTTTTTACTGTGGAACACAGAACATGAAACCAGTTTTACCGCCCCCCCCCCTAAAAATTAGCAATTGGGTGAGATATTACACCATCTTTTTAAATTTATATTCCGAAAAAGAAACCTTTAGCTTTTATTTATAAAATAACTTTTATAATATAACTTTTACAATATAACTTTAAAAAAAAAAATTTTAAAATATAACTTTTATAAACTAACTTTTGTTATATAACTTCTGTTATATAACTGTTATGATGTAACTCTTATAATATAACTTTTATAATATAACTCTTATAATATAACTTTTATGATATAACTATTATGATATAACTATTATGATATAACTTTTCATAATATAACTCTTATAGTATAACTTTTATATAATAACTCCTATAATATAACTCCCATAATATAACTCCCATAAACCTAACCTAACCTAACCTAACCCAACTCCCATAATATAACTTTCATAATATAACTCCCATAATGTAACTCCCATAATTTAACTCCCATAATATAACTCCCGTAATATTACTCCCATTGTATAACTTCTATGGTATAACTGGCATAGTAAAACTCCTATAATATAACTCCTATAATAAAACTCCTTAAATGTAACTCATATAATACAACTCATATATTTGAATTTTAAAATATAACTCCCGAATACAACTCCTTTTATATTACTCCTATAATACAACTCCTATAATATAATTTCCTAAATACAACAGCAACAGCTGACCAACACCTGGGGATGCTACCGCCCACAGTAGAAATTGGATCCCAGACCCAGCAGACAACCTGAGATGTTGGTTTGACCTGTCCAGACATGTTGGCACCTGTAATTGGAGACTGTCAATTTGCTAACCCCAAATTATCTTTGGCCCCTCACCAATCCATCTTTCAGTATTTCAGATAGTGGAATTCCACCCCCACCTTTCAAATTGCAAATCTTTGGCCTCAGCATATATCATTCTTCACTTGGTTTGTCACTGTTTCCAAAGTAATAATTTACAAGTTTATTTATTTTTATTTTTTAAACTTTTTTTATCATAAGAGTCAAACTACAAAGGTTGCCTCACCAAAATTATAGGAAAAAGTTATATTACAAAAAGTTGTAGTGTAAAAGTTATATTTTCGACTGGCAAAACCTGGTGTCTCTCCGGAAGAAAGGGAGACGGCTTGCGGAGATAAGAGAGGAGACCCCGACGGACGTCGACACGACAGGAAGCTCCCTGACGCGAGAAGCCCGCCTCTGCTGCTCAGAGGAGAGGGCTGCTTTTTCGGCTCCGTCAGAGCCAGCAGCTTTCGCTCGGGCAGGAGCGGGGCCGCTTTTGCTCCCTCGGAGCCGACTGCTCTTGCTCCCCCGGAGCCGTCTCCTCTTGCTCCCTCGGAGCCGTGTGCTTTGGCTCCGTCGGAGCCGCCTGCTTTTGCTCCCACGGAGCCATCTGCTTTTGTTCCGTCAGAGCCGTCTGCTTTTGCTCCATGGAGCCGTCTGCTTTGGCTCCGTTGGAGCCGTCTGCTTTTGCTCCCACGGAGCCATCTGCTTTTGTTCCGTCAGAGCCGTCTCCTTTTGCTCCGTCGGAGCCGACAGGTTATGCTCCCACGGAGCCTTCTGCTTTGGCTCCGTCGGAGCCGTCTGCTTTTGCTCCCACGGAGCCATCTGCTTTTGCTCCGTCAGAGCAGACAGGTTGTGCTCCCACGGAGCCTTCTGCTTTGGCTCCCTCGGAGCAGTCCGCTTTTGCTCCCGAGGAGCAAACTGCTTTCGCCCGGCAATCTGACCTTTCGGGCCTGAGGTCGTGTCCAAGGAGAAGAACATAAAAACAAACGAGCAAACAAACACTGTTTTGACTGGCAAAAAAGGGTGTCGCTTCAAAAAGGGAGACGGCTTGCGGAGATAAGAGAGGAGACCCCGACGGACGTTGACACCACAGGAATCTCCCTGACGCGAGAAGCCCGCCTCTGCTGCTCAGAGGAGAGGGCTGCTTTTCGGCTCCGTCAGAGCCAGCAGCTTTTGCTCGGGCAGGAGCGGGGCCGCTTTTGCTCCCTCGGAGCCGACTGCTCTTGCTCCCTGGGAGCCGTCTGCTCTTGCTCCCTCGGAGCCGTCTGCTTTGGCTCCCTCGGAGCCGTCTGCTTTTGCTCCCACGGAGCCATCTGCTTTTGTTCCGTCAGTGCCGTCTGCTTTTGCTCCCTCGGAGCCGTCTGCTTTGGCTCCGTCGGAGCCGTCGGCTTTTGCTCCCACGGAGCCATTTGCTTTTGTTCCGTCAGAGCCGGACAACCGACAATGCTGAGGCATATACCTCTTATAAAATAACTTTTATGATATAACTATTATGATAGAACCTTTATAATATAACTTTTATAATATAACTTTTTTATTATAACTCCTATAGTATAACTCCTAAAATGTAGCTCATATAATACAACTCATATTGTATCAATTTTAAAATATAACTCCTGTAATACAACTCCTATAATATAACACCTATAATCTAAAGCCCATTATTTTATAATATAACTTTTATAATATAACTTTTTAAATATAACTTTTATAATATAACTTTTAAAATATAACTTTTTAAAATTACTTTTAAATTATAACTTTTCAAATATAACTTTTGTAATGTAACATTTATAATTGAACTTTTATAATATGACTTTTAAATATAACTCCTATAATATAACTCCTTTTCCATACCTCCTAAATATAACTTTTCCCGGATTTATAATTTAAAAACTGCCGCAAAAACTTTCCGCCGCAAACAAATTTCTGCCCCTAACAGTACCCATCTCAAACACAATGAAGGAAAGAAACGAGTATCTTTCTACTGTAACATAAGTAATACCAATGCTATTCCAATTCCAAAGCAACTACAGAAAACTTAAAACTAACCTAGCCTAAACTGACCTAGTCCAAGAAGGAAAAAAAAGAGATGTTGTAATTCCCAATATTTTCACCCACTAGACCCCACTGGCTCTGTTGGCAGGGGAGGTACAATCAACGCAAAATAAAAAATTTAAAAAACGGGCAAAAGTAGGATTTCTTCAAAGAGTTTTTATTACAAAAAATTACATCAAAAACAGTGACAAAAAACAAAAAACAGGTTCAAACACTCACAAAAACAAAACTGCTGTGTCTTCGATAATCCGCCTTCATTATTTTGATGCAGGTTCGGAAGAAGCGGTCTCTCTCTGACGAGGGAGCCGCCGAAGGTCTCCTCCACCCGCGCCATGGTTGCAGGCATTGAGGACGAGCTTGTCTGTGCCGCTTGGAAAAGACAGCCCAGAATGGAGAGCAGGCTTCAAACAAACGTGGCGCTGACACATGCCCAACTGCTTGCAGCTGGCACCACACATCTTGCAGACCTGCTGTCTGGCATCTGCTTGTGTTGGTGGATGGCAGATGGGGCAGAAGCACTTGCACATTACCCGGGAAGGATAACTCTTTGGACGCCGTCGAGGCTGGCACAGGGATTTTCCCTTGGCACCCAGCAAGTACTCATTGGTGGCCGCCAAGTCGGCAGATTGAGCAAATGCCGGGTCCAAATGGCGGACTGCTGTGTATCCCGTGTGTTCGGCACAATTGCCTAAGCGGTAATTAATCTCTTGGACTTGGCTCATTCTTGTAGAGTAAGTGTGCCGACCCTCGTTTGTCTGATCTCCGGGTTTTCTTTTTTCTCGCCAAAGTTGGGCAATCACTTAGAGGCGGCCCACTGTTTTAGCTACTTCTTTTTTTAGGTTGGCTGAAAAATGTGTGTGCTTGTTTGAATTGCACCCAGAAGAATGGCCAAACTTGTTGCACTGTGGGCTGTCTCAATTTTTACAAAAAGTCGGGAAGAAAAAGAATTTACCTCCTGAGTGGAGCTACAGACAATGACTAAAACAAAACAACAACAAGAACAAGAGCTAAAAACTTCTGCCAGGGAAGCAGTCACGGGCAGCATTTTTTGGGCCAGCTTTTTGAGACCCAGCCCCTCACTCTCCCCTTCTCATTTCTCCTCCCCGGGTAAAGATGTATTTCGGAAGCTCAGTACTATTCTGTTATAACTCTTACAAAAGAAATTCTGTAAGATAACTTGTACGGTCTATCTAACTAGCGAATTATAACTCTTGGCAAATAACTCTCAAGATGTAATTCTTGTATTGCAACTCTCATCCATCGGCGCCTTCAAAGTAACCCTCATACTATTACCCTTGGCAAATAGTTTTGCATAATCTTGGAAAAGTATCGTGCCAGTGATGAAACCAAACGCAGCAACTTTTGTAATATTGGAACACAGCCCACGAAACCAGGAATAACACACCCTCGCTTTCAAATTTAGCTCCAGGAAGAGAAACCTTTCTTTCTGGATTTATTCAGAAAATTGTTTTCAATCTGTGTTGGCAATACCTCTTGGAGTAAAAATTTTAGAACATTGATTTTAGAAATTACCTTTTTGTAAAATAACTTTTGTGATACGGTCCTCATGATACTTCCTTTCAATGTAACAATCTTACTCTAGCTCTAAAACTTTTTTGCCATCAAACGTTAATAATAACACTGTTGTAATTTACTCTTGGTACAAAAATGTTTTCTGACAAGGGTTTTGCTGTGTCCCTCTTGCATCATAACTTTGACGGTGTAACTTTTTATAGCATTCCCTCTTATAATCTCTTCCCTTTAAAAAAAAAAAAAAAAATAACTCTCATAATTTAAATTTTACAATGCACAACTTCTACGTGACAGCTTTTTAAAAGTTCAATTGAGAATAAAGTTTTTGTCTTTCACTGTGGTTCGAAAGCTGGAGTGTTCTTCAATAAAAATTTGAAAGAGATAAAAATAAAAATGACAAGAACTGCTTGGGCAGTTTTCAAGTACTGTGGAACAATAACTGTAACACTTAGAATGAAAAAAAATATATAAAAAGATTGATTTTAAAATTAATATCAAAGGAAACTAACAATTAAGCGGTAAGAGTTAGATAAAAAATAAGGGCGCCCAAGCGGGCACAAATTATATCATCCAATAGATATTATCCAAGTTATATAATACAAGTTACATTATACAAGTTAAATATACAAGTTGTATTATACAAGTTATATTATTCAAGTTATATTATACACTATAGGAGATGTATTATAGGAGTTGTGTTATTGGAGCTATTTTACAGGAATTACATTATAAAGGTTATTTAATAGGAATTATATTAAAGGAGTTATATTAGAGTAGTTACATAATAGGAGTTGTATTATAGGAGTTATACTATATTATATTCCAGGAAAAGAAACCTTTTGCTTTGATTTATGATATAACTTTTAAAATATAACTTTTAAAATATAACTTTTAAAATTTAACTTTTATGATATAACTTTCATTATGTAACTGTTATGATGTAACTCTTATAATGTAACTTTTATAATATCACTTTTATAACATAACTTTTTTAATATAAATTTCATAATACAACTTTTAAAATATAACTTTATAATATAACTCTTACAATATAACTATTATGATATAACTTTTATAATTTAACTTTTGTAATATAACTTTTTTATTATACCTCCTATAATATAACTCCCAAAATGTAACTCCTGTAATACAACTCCTATAATATAACACCTATAATATAAAGCCTATAACTTTTATAATATAACTTTTATAATATAACTTTTTTAAATTACTTTTAAAATATAACTTTTATAATATAACTCCTATAATATAACTCCTTAAATATAACTCCTATTATATAACTCCTATAACATTACTCCTATAATATAACTTTTATAAAAAACCTTTTGTGACACAACTTTTATAATATAACCTTTATAATATAACTCCTATAATACCACTCCTATAATATAACTCCTATAATATAACTCCCATAATATAACTTCTATAATATAACCTCTATAATAGAACTCCTACTGCATAACTCCTATAATATATCTCCTATTATATTACTCCTATAACAGAACTCCTAAAATACAACTCCTATAATATAATTTCCTTAATACAACAACAACAGCTGACCAACACCTGGGGATGCCACTGCCCACAGAAGAAATTGGATCCCAGACCCAGCAGCCAACCTGAGATGTTGGATTGACCTGTCCAGAGATGTTGGCATCTGTAATTGGAGACTGTCAATTTGCTAACCCCAAATTATCTTTGGCCCTTCAGCAATCATCTCTCAATTTTTACCACCCCCACCTTTCAAATTGCAAATCTTTGGCCTCAGCATTTATCGTTCTTCACTTGGTTTGTCACTGTTTTCAAAGTAATAATTTACAAGTTTTATTTATCTTTATTTTTAAAAGTTTTTTATCATAAAAGTCAAATTACAAAGGTTACATCACCAAAATTATAGGAAAAAGTTATATTACCAAAAGTTGGAGTGTAAAAGTTATATTTAAAAAGTTATGTCAGAAAAAGCTATATTATAAAAGTTAAATTATAACAGTTTTATTAACAGAGTAGTATTATAAAAAGTAACATTTCAAAAGTAAAATTATAAGAGTAAATTTATTTCCTGTGGAACACAGAACATGAAACCAGTTTTAACTGCCTCCCCCCCC
>Ga0209450_10000379_pt1 | contig 23302 bp, 18 predicted proteins | sample FrelakmetLWP11LW_FD_187149 | JGI IMG/M metagenome (GOLD analysis project Ga0209450, IMG submission 187149) | Freshwater lake sediment microbial communities from the University of Notre Dame, USA, for methane emissions studies - LWP11 LW (SPAdes)... | ecosystem: Environmental > Aquatic >...
TGAGGAACATCCAGTCCGTGCCGTGGGAGTTCTTGTACGGCGCTTTGCTCTTTCTCAGCCGGCCGATGATGGCATAGGTTGTGCCATAAAGAAGAGCGGCCGTGGCATAGTACCCCAGTAACCTGACCCCAGGCCAAACAGAAGACTCCACGTCCCGCTGGAACGCGAAGTAGTCGGAGTAAAGGCCGATGACGTGAAGCCCTCCTGCCAGAAAAACCGCCACCAGCAGGAAGGCCGTGCTGTAACCGGTCATGATGAGCAGATGGATAATCCACTGCATCCTGTCCGTGCACGTTCCGAAGCGCCTCTGGGTAAAAAAGTGGATCACGAGCTCCTTGGCTTTGGCCAGGTAGATGGCAGGGGGAATTTTGAAGAGCAGGTCTCCCATCACGAACCAGGCGCATCGGGCCGTGTTGCTCAGCAGGAAGAAGGTCAAAATGGCGGCCATGACGAGGTCCGCAATCTCAATCGCCGGCGCAGGCCAGACCGAGTTCAAGTAGGCGTGCTCCATGTTGGGGTTGCTTGCACGGAACAGGACCAGGGCAAGCCCCACCAGGATACCCACGATCGCCACAGCCATGATTTCGAAACTCTCGGACGTGTAGAACTTCCTGGAAAAGCCGGTCCAGTCGTACTTGGAGGTGAGCCAGCGACGCATGACCATCATGGTCTCGCCGGGCTCCGCCCCCCTCGGGCAAGAGGTGGAACAGTCCCCGCAGTAATAGCAAAGCCAGGGCTCGGGGCTTTTCATGACCTTTTCCGTGAGCCCCATCTGAATGTACTTGTGAAATCTCCTGGGAAAGGAATTGTCCGCTGTGGAGAGCGGGCACACAGCCGTGCAATTCCCGCAGTGAAAACACTTCTTGGCATCTTTCAGGCCAAAATGCTCCAGATCCTTCATCAGGCTCGGATCAACCTTAACGCTCATCTTTTTTCCACCTCCATAATTGTAGGGCGTAGCCGCTCCACTCGATGCGTCATTTCGAAGGAGCGAAGCGACTGAGAAATCCTCAGATTAACCTCAGCAAACGATCACCAAGATGACACGAAAGATTTCTCTCCCGCTCTGCGCGCGGGATCGAAATGACAGTGAAACCATAAACCGCTGCCGAATTACCATCCTTTGAAAGGATTGGGGCCGATCTCCACCAGCTTCTCGGCAAACTCATTGAGCAGCGCAGGGAGTTTCTCATAATCAATGATGGAAACCGTCTCGAAACGCACCCGGTCCGATTCCAGGGCCAAGCGGTTCAAGGTCTCCGACACCTTGCTCAGTCTAATGCTGGACAGCTCGCTTCCCTTAATGAAGTGGCACTGGTAGTCGTCTCCGTGTTTGCACCCCAGGAGCAGGACCCCGTCAATGCCCTTGGAAAGAGAGTCGGCAATCCAGACCAGGTTCATGGACCCAAGGCAGCGCAAAGGAATCACCCGGTACCAGGGCGCGTAATTCATTCGTCGAAGCCCTGCCATGTCCAGGGCAGGATAAGCATCGTTTTCGCAGGCCAGCACCACGATACGCGGCTTCTCGTCTTCTTCGGCCGGCACCCCAATGGCCTTGATCATGTTGCCGATCATGGGCACCGAGTAGTTCTTGAAGGAAATGATTCTTTCCGGACAGGCGCCCATGCAGACCCCGCAGCGCCGGCAGCGGGTCGGCTGCGGCAGGGGATTGGCTTTTTCGTCTTCATTGATGGCGCCGAAGGGACACTCCACGGTGCACCGCTTGCACTGGGTGCAGCGCTGCATGGCAAATTCGGGGAACGTCATGTCTCCGGCCCGGGGATGGACCGCAGCGCCCCGCGAGGTGAGTTCAATGCACTGGATCGCTTTCATGGCGGCGCCAGCCCCGTCTTCCTTGGTCGAGCCGATGCCCATGGGCCTGTGGCTGCAGCCGGCTGCGTAGATCCCGGTCCTCCTCGTTTCATAGGGGAAGCAGATGAAATGGGAATCCGGGAAATCGTACTTCAGGGCCGGGATCTCAGGTCCCTGGCGGTATTCCAAATTCAGAATCTCCGAACGCCGGATAATGTCGGGCGGGACCAGGAGCTCCTCTTCTTTCTTCTCTTCCTTTTTTTCTTCTTGCGGCTTCGCCTCTTTGCTGATGTCCGGCCCAAAAGCCGTGACCGGCACCATGCCGGTGGCCAGGACCACGAGATCCAGGCCGTCCAGTGCAACGGTTTCGCCCAGGAGTTCGTCCAACGCCTCCACAGTCACCTTTCCGCCGTCCACCTTGACTTCCGGCGACTGGCAACGGATGAACACGACCCCCTCCTCCTGGGCCTTGCGGTAGAGATCTTCCGCCTGTCCCGGAGTGCGCATCTCCTTGAAAATAACGTACACCTCGGCCTTGGGGTTATCCGCCTTGATCTTCAGGGCCTGCTTCAGGGACGTGTTGCAGCAGACGGTCGAGCAGTAGGGCAGATAGTTCGGATCACGGCTTCCTGCGCACTGCAGGAAAGCGGCCTTTGACACGGTAGCTTTGCCCTTGCCGTATTTCTCCTCGAACATCGCATTGGTGATCACGTTGGGAGAGGCGCCGAATCCCAGTTTCTTGTCGAGCTTGCTCGGGTCATAGGGCTGCCACCCGGCTGCGAGCACGATGGCGCCGATGTTCTCCTGGGCCGTTGTCCCGTTCTGTTTGATCGAGACCTCGAACACGCCCGGGCCTCCCACGGTTTTTTCCACCTTGGCTCCGGTGTAGACCTTGATCTTGGGGCTGGAGGTCACTTCCTTGACCAGCTCACCCAGTGGGTTGTCCACGATGCCCTTGTAAGGGAACGTGGCGATCTTCCCCACTTTTTTCTGAAAACCGCCGAGTTCCGCTTCCTTCTCCACGAGCACCACCTGATACCCGGCCTTGGAAGCTTCCACGGCAGAAGTCATCCCTGCAAGGCCCCCTCCCACCACGAGGATGGTTTTGGAAAGTTCCTTTTCCGGCTTGTAGGGAACAGGCAATTCCATGGCAGCCACTTTGGCTCCGCTCATGCGGAGATAATCCGCGGCCATCATCTGGGTGTTCTCATCCCCGGCCGGCTGGGACCAGGCCACCTGCTCGCGGAGATTCACCCGGTCCACGATGCAGTTCTCGAAGTTGAAAACGTCATACATGACCCTGGGGGAGCAGGCCGCAATGATGAGTGCGTTCGCCCCTTCTTTCTCCATGTCCGCCTTAATCAGGGCTGCACCTTCCTGGCTGCACAGATTCACGTGAGTCCGGCAGATCGGAACTTTGAGATCGCCTGTGGTCAGAGAGACCAACTCCTCTATGTTCAAGGCATCACCGATGCCGCATCCTGAGCAAATATACGCTGCAGTTTTCTTTTCCATTGAGCATTACCTCCTCGCGATGGATTGAATGGCTTTGAGGGCTGCGGCGGTGCCGTCCTGAACCGCTTCGACAACGCCGGTGGGCGTCCGGGTGCACCCGGCCGCATAAATGCCGGGCTTGGCGGCCTGCCCGGCCACGAACCCGTAGTCATCATAGGGAACCTGGACAGGAAGCTTGACCTCGGAGGTGTTCGGCTGCATGCCCGTGGCGAGCACCACCAGGTCCACGGTCACTTCCTGCAAGGATTCCGCCGTCGTGTCTTCCACCCTCAGGACCAGTTTCTTTCCTGCGCCGTCCGCAGTGATCTTCGCCACCTTGCCCTTGAAGAAGTGGATGTTCGGGTCGCTCTTGACCTTCACGTAGAAATCCTCGAGCCGATCCGTGGCGCGGATATCAATGTAGAAGATGTAGATCTTCGCATCCGGATATTGCTCGCGCACATAGGTCGCCTCTTTCATTGAGGCCAGGCAGCAGATCCCTGAGCAGAAGGGCAGGTGATTCTGGTCTCTGGACCCTGCGCACTGCACAAAGGCCACGGTCTGAGGAGGCTGGCCGTCCGAGGGGCGCACGATTTTTCCTTTCGTGGGACCGGTCCATGCGGCCAGACGCTCCATCATCACATTGGTGATCACGTCCGGATACTGGCCGAAACCGTAGGTTTCGAGCTTTTTGGCGTCGTAAGGCTTCCACCCGCTCGCCCACACAATGGAACCGACCTTGAGAGTCACGGTCTTGGCGGCCATGTCCAGTTCAATGGCGCCGTAGGGACAGGCCTCTTTCACTTTCTGGGCTTCCCCGCTCTTGACCAGAGCCGGGTCCAGGACATAGCGCATGGGGAAGGCCATGTCGTGAGGAAGGTAGGCCGCCTTGCGTTTGCTCATTCCGTAATTGAACGCGTCCTCCACTTCCATGGAGCACGCTTCAGCGCATTTGCCGCAGCCCGTGCATTTCTCGTTCACGTACCGGGGGTTGAGCCGGATCGCCACGTCGAAATTCCCTTCGGATCCGGAGATGGACTCCACCTCCGCCAGGGTGAAGAAACGGATCCGTGAATTGCTCTTGACCCTCTTGAAGTTGATTTCCAGCCCGCAGAGGGGCGGACACAGTTTGGGGAAGTAGTTGTGAAGCTGCGCCACACGTCCTCCAAGATAGGGATTTCTCTCCACCACGTAGGTGTCGTAGCCCGCTTCCGCTGCTTCGATTGCGGCCGTCATACCGCTCATGCCGCCACCGACCACCAGGATGCTTTGGGTGTCTGTGCTTGCCATGCTTGTCCTCCTAGAAATAATGTAATCAAAGAAGCTCCTTCCCTTCAGACTCCGAAGGAGCTTCCTATCTGCCCTTTAAAGTGTCATTGAGACAGGATGGGACTCCCGGCAGGGAGACCCGGTCGGGTTGGCCTTATATACTTGGGGAAGAGAAAAAAATCCAGAGTAAAATCGACGGCTGCACAAAAAGTCCCCGGCGCCGTCGCCCCGGCGAAAGCCGGGGTCCAGAACTTCTCGGCATTCCTGGATTCCGGCTTCCGCCGGAATGACAGAAAAGCGCGCCTTCTGGTTTTTTGCGACGCCGTCAAAACTACAGCACCGTGTATTTCGGACCTCCTCCTCCTTCTGGCGGAACCCAGTTAATGTTCTCGTACGGATCTTTCACGTCGCACGTCTTGCAGTGCACACAGTTCGAAAAGTTGAGCTTCATCCGGCGCTGCCCGGTTTTTTCATCCACTTCCATTTCATACACATGGGCCGGGCAGAATCGCACACAGGGATTCTGGAATTCCTTGGTGCACCGGTTGTAGCACGTTTCCAGATCAAGGATTTTCAAATGGGGCGGCTGTTTCTCTTCGTGCGTTGTTCCTGAATAGTAGACGTCCGTCTCCTTGTCAAAGGTGCACTTTCCGTCGTACTTGATGTCACCCTTTTCCGCGTCCGTGAGCGTCTCCTTGCCGTAGAGCGCGGAGACCGGTTTCAAATGCGTGTGGTCCGGCGTGGTTTCAAGTTTGGCCTTCCAAATTCTCCCGCCCAGCACAAACTGGAGCCCTGCTTTGGCGAGGGCGATCCACAGCCCCTTCTGAAAAGCCTGGTGGAAATTGCGGGACAGGTAAAGCTCCCGGCCTACAGAACTCTCGAGGAGGGCACTGGGATACGTTTCAAGCGCCTTGTCGGAAAAATCATCCTTCACCATGGAGGCAAAGATCGTCTCCGCCGCCAGCATGCCTGATTTCATGGCCGCATGAATGCCTTTGAGCTTCATGCTGATAAAGAGGCTGGCCGAATCTCCGATCAGAAGCCCGCCCGGGAAAGTGAGTTTGGGCACGGAAAAATACCCTCCCACAGGTGCGGTCTTGGCGCCGTACTGGATCATTTTTCCGTCCTTGAGCAGACCGGCGATGTAAGGATGCTGTTTGAGCCTCTGGAACTCCCGGTGAGGATCCATAAAAGGATCCGCATATTCAAGCCCTGTCAGGAGACCGATGGACAGCTTGTTGTCCTTCATGCCGTAGATGAATCCGCCGCCGTAGGTGTTGCTCTTGAGGGGGTATCCCATGGTGTGGATGACATCCCCCGGCTGGATCCGGCCTTCAGGGACTTCCCACACTTCCTTGACCCCCACCACATACCCTTGGGGGTTTTTCCCTCCATCCAGTTTGAACTTCTTGATCAAGGTCTTGGTCAGGCTCCCCCTGGATCCTTCGCCAAAAACACTCACCTTGGCATGAAGGTCGATGCCGGGCTCGAAATTGGACTTTTTGCTTCCGTCCGCGTCAATTCCCTTGTCCCCGGTCCTGACCCCGATCACCCGCTCGTTCTCATAGAGCACCTCGGTGCCGGCAAATCCCGGGAACATGTAGACTCCGGCTTCTTCCACCAGTTTGCCGAGCCACTCGGTCATCCGGGCCAGGGAAACTACGTAGTGACCGTGGTTGTTCAGAGGCGGAGGCGTGATGGGGGCTTTGATGCGTCCACCCTTGGTCAGCAGGCACACCTGCTCGCTCTTGACTTCTCCCTCCAAGGGAGCCCCTCTCTCAATGAAATCCGGAACCAGTTCCTTCAAGGCAACAGGGTTCATGACCGCGCCGGAGATGCCGTGGGCTCCGACAAAAGCGCCCTTCTCCACAACGGCGATCATCACTTCTTCCATTTTCTTGCCCTGACCCTCTGCATCCACCTTTTCGTTGTGCTGTCGAATGAGATTGGAAAGATGCAGGGCCCCACTCAGGGAGGCTACACCCCCTCCTACGAAGAGGACGTCCACATTCATGATTTCTCGTTCTTCCATAATGGTTCCCTCCGTTTTTCGTCCAGCGACCCTCTCAGCCCGGTATCCGATCGAGGGAGTTGCCCGAAAATTAGCGTTCGCATGTAGCTATAACACAGCCAAAAAAAGAAGTGCAAGCCAAAAGTAGAACAGCCAAGATCGGGGGACAAAGGGACAGAGGCACAAAGGCACAAAGCGGAAAAACCATTCCCTCTTGTCCCTCTGTGCCTTTGTGCCTTTGTCCCTATAGATAATGCAAAAGCAACAGGGAAGGCTTGATTCTCTTTCATTGCCCGCTCGCGCCAACAAAAAAGCCCCGGTCGCGCTAGGGCAACCGGGGCTTGGGTAAAACAAGGACTAAAGCGGATCGTTATACACCGGGCATGGTCCAGATGTCTTTCTTCATCATCTTCCACTGACCGGTCTTGGGATCCAACTGGCAGTTCACAAAACACTTCCAGTTTGCGTCGTCCATCTTCGGCTTGTCAGCCCTGAAATAGTAACCGGGCCAACGGGTTTCCTCTCTGAAGAGGATGCTGCGGATGTGAGCCTCAGCCTGGTACACCCTCTGGTTGTTCTCCCACGCCCTCATGAGCTCATGATGGTTGCGGGCACCCATTTTCGCCGAGTCCTCTTTGAGAAGGGCCATCAACTCGAGGCCTCTTTCGCAGAGAGACTTGCTGGTCTTGAAACCGGAAATGACGCCGCCGGCATACTCATCCATGATCTTCTGGAGCCTGTGGAGGAACTGCCTGGGCAGGATGTAGTTGGTGTTGATTTCCACATCGGTCGTCTCCTTGCTGTGCTTGTCCCAGAGATCCAGAGGAAGCAGGATCTTCGCCTTCAGCTTCTCCACCTCGGCCATGTCGACTTTGGGCTCTTTGCCTTTTTCGACGATGTACTTGATGGCGGCCTTGCCGGCGATCCTTCCCTCGGCATGGGAGCCGGAGGAGAACTTGTGGCTGGAAGCACCGGAACCATCGCCGATTGCAAAGAGCGCTTCGGCGGTGGTCATGTTGGCGTATCCCCACTTGTACGGAGTGGGCAGGTCTTCAGGACCGCTCACCCATGCCCCGGAGGCGCCGGAATGGGAGCCGATGAAGTAGGGCTCGCACGCGGCGATTTCGGAGTGTTTCTCCTCGGGCTTCACGTTCTGCGCTGCCCATAGGATAGCCTGGGAGATCGTCATGTCGAGGAAGTCTTCCCATGCTTCGCTTTCCAGTTCCTTCATTTTCTTCTTGAAGGCCTTGGGGTCGTCCTTGAACTGGGCGGCAATGTTCTGGATGGCCTCAGACGTTTCCATGTAAAGAGGACCAAGGCCCAGCTCGGTATCGAGCATGCCGAGGTAGTTCCTCAGGTTGGCCGGAATCGGTTTCACGAGGCCGTAAGGCTTCCAGTTCTCCAGTTCCGCCTTGCGCACCACCATGTAGTCGCCACCGGTGGCCGACACGGCGCGGGACTTGAAGAGAAGGAACCAGGCGCCGACCGGGCCGTACGCGTCCTTGAACCGGACCGGGATGAACCGCACTTCCTGGCAGGTCATTTCCGCGCCGGCTTTGATCGTGAAATAGGCGCTGGAGCCTGAGTTGAAGGGCGGATACCAGGATCGGCCGAAGCCCTCCCCTACGGACCGCGGCCGGAACACGTGAACCGCGCCGCCCATGCCGGCGATGACCGCTTTGGCTTTGAACACGTAGAACTTGTTCTCCCGCGTGCTGAAGCCCACGGCGCCGACACACTTGTTCCCGTCCATGAGAGGATCCACGATGAACACCCTCTCGATGATCTCACCGCCTGCCGCCGCGATCGCGTTCTTCGCTGCTTCGGCAATGATGACCTTGTAAGATTCGCCGTTGATCATGAGCTGCCAACGGCCTTCATGCACGTACTTGCCGGCTTCGTCTTTCCAAATCTTCAGTCCCCACTTCTCGAAGAGGTGGACCGTGGAATCGACGTGACGGGCAATGTTGAACACCAGGTCTTCCCTGGAAATGCCCATGAGATCGCCACGGACATAACGGATGTAATCGTCTGTCGTGTTCTCGCCGTCTCTGAGGCCGACGTACTGGTTAATGGCCGAAAGACCCATGGCCACGGCCCCGCTTCTGTCCAAAGCGGCCTTGTCGACCAGGGTGACTTTAAGGCCTTTTTTCTTGGCCCAATAGGACGCCTCTGTAGCGGCGCCGCAGGCTGAAAACCCCCCACCGCAGATCAGGAGGTCGGTATTGACAACAACAGTTTCCCAGTTTGCCATATCTTCACCTCCCTTTCTTACTTTTTAGTGGGGACTTCTTTGAGCCCCAAAGACGCCGGCTCGGTGGCCAGGGCCTGGCTGTTCAAATCATCGTGGGTTCCATAACCGCCGATCGGATCGGCAGACCCTTCAGGAGTTGTCCTGGTGGGGAACTTGAACCGTTTAATGGAACCATCCCTAAACTTCACTGTCCACATGATGTCCTCAGATCCTCTGAGGGGTGTCGCACTGGCTCCCATGGGGATGAAATCCGCATAACCGCGAACGTCCATCGCCTGCTGGGGACAGATCTTGACACAGCACATTCACTCCCAGCACATTTGAGGATCGCGGTTGTACGCTTTCATCCTCTCTTTGTCCAGGACCATCAGGTCGTTGGGGCAGATGTACATGCAGGCTGTCTTGTCCTGCCCCTTACAACCGTCGCACTTCTCGGTGATCACATAACTTGGCATTATCACACCTCCTAAATTGACTCGTTTGTTGGTAAGCTGCTACGGGTTTGTCACTAGAAAATGCTTTCCTCTCACACACCTCCTTTCGGCAAGGTATTTCCTTAGTCAATGCGGCTAAGTACACACACAAAAAACCGCCTTCTTGGGTGAGAAAAGCGGTCAGAATTGGAGACGAAACCTCGCTCCGAGCAGCATGAGAATACAAAACCGGTCATCCATCAGGTCCTTAAACTCAGAGGCATATCCGTCCGGCAATGGCAGCATCCGTCTCCGTTCCTTTTCGATCGGGCCTTAGTGGAGGCCCGTCTCAAGCACTTTTTTCAATATTGCTTTCGCGGATGAAACTGGCAGGGTGCAGTTCACCTTCAAGAAGCAACGAATCTATTTCCATTCCTTTTTGGGTGTCAAGAAAAAACGAACGCGAAGGTTCATCTTTCAATCCCCCCTCTCCCCCGCTCGGGGGAAAGGGGGAAGAGAACAAAAAAACAGCCTTCTATTTAAGATTTCTTGACGTCGCCGGTGGCAGCGCCGTGCAACTTGATCTCCACCTTTTCGTCCAGGTTCTGGTAGTACTCCTGAAGGACCTTTGCCACTTCGGGTCTCGAGAATTCCACGGGCAACTGGCCGCCCTCGGACAGGGTCTTCCGGACCACGGTGCCGGAGAGCATGAGCCTGTCGTTCTTGCCGTGGGGGCAGGTCTTCATGGAGGCCATGCCTCCGCACTTGTTGCACCAGAACGTCCAGTCGATGTTCAGGTTCTGGCATTTCAACGCGCCCTTGGGGATCTCGTCGAAGATCTTCTGTGCATCAAAGGGGCCGTAGTAGTCGCCTACGCCCGCATGGTCGCGTCCGATGATCATGTGGCTGCAGCCGTAGTTCTGGCGAAACACGGCATGGAGCAGAGCTTCCCTTGGCCCGGCATAGCGCATTTCCATGGGATATCCTCCCTGGACCACGGTGCCCTTTACAAAATAGTTGTCCACCAGAACCTCGATGGCTTTGACTCGCACATCCGCCGGAATATCCCCCGCTTTCAGTTTTCCAACGAGCTGATGGATGTAAACGCCGTCCATGACTTCCACGGCGATCTTGGCAAGGAATTCATGGGAGCGGTGCATGGGGTTGCGGAGCTGAAGCGCTGCAATCCTTTTCCACCCCAGGTCTGAAAAGATCTTCCGTGATTCCGCGGGCCTCTGATAAAGGCCCTTGAACTGCTCCGGATAATAAATTTCGCTCAAGACCTTGATCGGGCCGGCCAGGTTGTATTTGGCCTGGGCCATGACCTTTTCGACGCCCGGATGTTCCTTGTCCACGGTCTTGAAAACGGCCTTGCACTCGTACTCTTTGTCGATCGTGTATTTTTCGGTCACGTTCATCGTGGCCACGGTCGTTCCTGTTTCTTCGTCGTCAAGAGCAATGTTGTCGCCCACCTTGATGCTCTCGTCATTGGTGGAGACCGTGATCGGGATCGGCCAGAACGTGCCGTCGGCCATGGTGTACTTGTCGCAAACGCCCTTCCAGTCCGCCTTGGTCATGAAGCCGGTGAGAGGCGTAAAAGCGCCGATTCCCATCATGATGGCATCCGAGGTTTCCCGGGTCGTAACGGTGATGTGTTTGAGAGTCTTGGCTCTCTTGGTTTCCGCCTCAAGCTCTTTCCCTGAGAGCAGGAGAGGCATAAGTTTTTCTTGTTTGCCATGGGGCGCAATCAGATCGGCCATAAATCATCCTCCTTTTGGTTTCTTTTTCTTCGCATCAGATCCTGAAAGTTTTCGCGGGCCTGCAAGGCCCTGGACTTCCCGTAACCTGTTCGTCACACCGGCGCAGTTCCGTCCTGAAGCGACGGATCCCCTTTGGCGGCTGTTGTCTTTTCTTGGAGCTGCTGAGATAAGGAAGCAAACATGCGCCTAAAACAAAGAGGTAATCTATTTCCAACTGTCGCTGGGTGTCAAGAAAAAAAGAGTAGTGCGGCGTGGTTCAACGGCGCCTCGTCAGGATATAGGCCCCAAGCTCAAGAAGACCCTGTTTGACCGCTGAGTCCGGGAAGAGTCCCAGCACTTGTCCGGCTTTTGCCACGTAATCCGAGGCTTCCGATCGCACTTGTTCGATCGCCCCGTGGACCCTCACCCGTCGGATGAGATCTTCGTAATCCTGATCGCCGGCTTTCTGGGTCTTGAAGAGCTCTGCAAGGCGCTCAACCTCGCCGCTTGCAAGCTCTGAAACGAAATAGACAAGAGGCAGGGTGATTTTACCCTCTTTGAGATCCTTGCCCACGGGCTTGCCAAACACCTTCTCCGAAGAGGTGTAATCCAGAAGGTCGTCCATGAGTTGGAAAGCGATGCCCAGGTTCAAGCCGAACTCCCCGAGATGTTGCATGGTTTTCTCATCCGCACCGGCGACCATGGCACCGGAGGTGCACGCTGCGCCCATGAGAGCCGCTGTTTTGGCCGTGATGATTTCCAGGTATTCCGCCTTGGTGATTTTCCAGTTGTGAGTGCGCTCCAGTTCCAGGAACTGTCCTTCCACCATGCGTTTCAGCACATCACTCAGCAGCCCGATGAGTTCGAGGTTTTTACATTCTACCGCAATCGCGGAAGCCGCAGCGTAGAGGAAATCGCCTCCCAGCACCGCTGCGGAGTTTCCCCACACCTGCCGCACAGAGGGCTTGCTCCTTCTGAGTTCCGCGTTGTCGAGGACGTCATCGTGAAGCAAAGAGGCCGCATGCACATACTCGAACAGCGTGGAGAGCCGGTAAACATCTTTTCCTTGGTATCCGCAAAGGTGACAGGAAAGCACAAAGAGCAGCGGACGGATCCTTTTCCCGGCCCCCAGCAGGGCGTAGCGAACGATGTCACTGACAACGGGGACCCTGGCGCCTAGAGATTGGTTCAGGGCGTCGTCGATTTCCTTGAGATGAGCGCCGAAGCGGTCTAGGAAGTCGTTCATCGCGATCTGGAAAACTCTGCTCCGTGACGCTAGGATTTCTCTTGCGCCGCAGGCCCGCAATTTTCTTCAGGCTCAAGAGAAGGTTTGGTTTTGCCGATACCCTGATTTAGCACGCTGTCTCCACCATAGCAAGAAAAGATCCCGAATCTACCGCGTAATTCTCGCAGGCAAAGCAGGACTCGAATTTCGAAGGATTCCTGATCACCAGCGAGGCGTCAGATGCTAGGCGCCGAGGAGCGACGACTGAGGCGTATGGAGCAATACGCCGCAAGGAGGAGCGAGCGAAGGCAACGCCGCAGATGATGCCTTGATGGTGAATCAGGGAAGATCAGGCCCTTTCTCCGACAAGATCATACGTTCCGGCTCCTGTGATCCTCACAGGCACGATCCGGCCAACCTCTGCATCACCCCCGCGGATGAGAACCTGTCCATCCACTTCGGGTGCCATAGAGGCCGCCCTTCCTGCACCCCATCCCCCCCCTTCTGCGCCGGCCCCCTCCACGAGCACAGGAACCACTTGACCGATCCTGCCCTTATTCTTCCTTCTCGAGATCGTCGCCTGAACACGCATGATTCGACCCCGTCTCCTCTCCGCGAGCGATTTCTCCACAGGGTTTTTCATGCGGCCGGCAGCCGTCCCCTTTTCGCGGCTGAAGGCAAACGCACCCAGGTGATCGAACTCCGCGTCTTTCACAAATCCCAGCAGGCTTTTGAAAGCAGCTTCTGTTTCCCCCGGGAATCCCACCATCACCGTTGTTCTCAGGCTGATTCGCTCATTCCTGGACCGTATCCTCTCAATCAGCTTCCTCACCTTGACCTCATTCATGCCACGTCCCATGGCCCTGAGAATGCCCGGATCAACATGCTGAATAGGGATGTCGAGATAGGCACACAGTGGAGATGGAGACTCCATGAGTTCCAGGAGCCTGTCGGTGATCCTCTCGGGATGGCTGTACAGGATGCGGATCCAGGATATCCCCCGGACCTGAACCAGCCTTTCCACAAGGTCCTCCAACCGATATCCTCCCCTGAGATCCCTTCCATACATCGTTGTGTCCTGGGCAATCAGGTTCACTTCCTGAACCCCGCGCTCGACCATCTGCAGCGTCTCTTCAACCAGGGATTCCAGGCTGCGGCTTCTGAAAGGGCCTCGCAGCTGAGGGATGATGCAGAAGCTGCACCGGTGGGAACATCCCTCCGCGATCTTGAGGTAGGCGCTGAAAGGAGGCGTCGACTGCACTCGAGGGGTCCGGTGGTCAGGCAGAAATGTGGGTCTGTTGATGAGGAAGGGCGGACCCTTGCGACTGCGCTCCTGAAGGAGCTCCGTGATCCGATGGATCTCCCCGGGACCGGCCCACCCATCCACCTCGGGCATTTCCTTCTTCAGTTTGTACCCGTACCGCTGCACAAAGCAGCCGACAACATAGAGCTTACGCAGTTGCCCTTTCCTCTTCCTTTCGGACACTTCGAGGATGGTGCGGACCGCTTCTTCAACCGCAGACTGGAGAAACCCGCAAGTGTTGATGATCGCGATGTCGGCTTCCTCCAGTCCTCCCACGAGAGGATATTTCTTCTCTGAGAGCCACCCCAGGATGTGCTCGCTGTCCACCAGGTTCTTTGCACACCCGAGGCTGATGACGCACACTTTCTCTTTCGGTTTCAAAGCTAAATATCTTCTTGGATTTTATGGGATAGTCGATGAAGGAGGGTGAGAGCGAAATTCCGCATGAACAGAAGCTGAATGGTCTCCGCGGATTTGTCGAGCAGCGTGCCGCTGATCTTCATGAGGATGCAATCCGTTTCCGCGACTACCGTGGCCGCTCGGGTCTGACCGCTCAGGTAGGACATCTCTCCGAAGCACTCGCCCCTTGTCAGGGAAGCAATGATCTTTTTTCCCTTACTCACCGCAACCTTGCCGCTGAGGATAATGTAGAATGTGTCGTCGATGTCTCCCTCGGCCACAACCACCCTGCCCTTGCGCACCTTGATGATGTTGCTCGCCTGCAGGATTTCTCGCACCTGGTCTTTTGTGAAGTTTTCGAAGAAGGGGACGCTGTGGACATAGTCGATGATGTTCTCGACCTTGTCCGCTTTCGGTCCTCCTTTCAGTCCCCTCAGCGCCACTCTCAAATCGTAGGCTAAATCCATGCAGCTTTGATAGCGTTGGCCGGGGTCCTTGGCCAACGCTTTGCGGCAAATTTTCCAGAGCACCTCCGGAATCTCCGGCCGGGTCGCCCGAATGGGGACAGGATCCAGATTGGTGATCTTGTACATGATGGAGAAGTAGTTCTCGCCGGGAAAAGCCTTCTCCCCCGCCAGAAGCTCGTAAAGGACACATCCCAGTGAAAAAATGTCGCTTTTGTCTTCGACCGGTTCTTCTTTGACCTGCTCCGGGGACATGTAGCTGGGAGATCCCACGATCCCCTTGGAAATCGTCTGACTGGATTTGACGTGGGCGATGCCGAAATCAGTGATCTTCACTTCCCCGGACCGATCCAGCATGAGGTTGGACGGCTTGATATCCCTGTGGATCACCCCCTGCCGGTGGGCGAAGTCCAGGGCGTGACAGGCCTTGAAAATCACCTCTACCACTTTGCTGATGGGAAGCAGATTTTCTTTGGTGCAATGCTTCTGAAGAGAAGGACCGTCTACATACTCCATGGTGATGTAGCAGAAGTCCTTGTACATGCCGGCGTCGTAGATGGCCACGATCCCTGGATGCACGAGCCTGCCTGCGGACTGAGCCTCCAGGAAGAACTGCTCCCGGTATTTGTCCGCTTTTTCTCCCTTCACATCCGCCGCAGGCCGCGAAATCTTGATCCCCACATACCGGTTAATGTAAGGATCTCGCCCCAGGTATACCACGCCCATGCTTCCCTGGCCGATTTTTCCCATGATTTCATAGCGGCCCACCGTCTTGATGTCTGAAAGATCGGCAAGAAACTGCGTGTCCACAGGGCTGGCTTCGTGATCTTTACCGAGGAGTTTCATTTTGAGCCAGCTGGTGAGGCTCAGTTTTTTCTTGCCCTCTTCGGGTTCTATTTTTTCCTTTTCACGCAAAGGTCTTTCCCTTTCTTAGACGCCATTCTGTAGGGTCAGTTTATTACTATAACACAGGGCGACTGGAAACTTCAAGGAAAATAGGCTGTTATGCCAAGGAAGGAAAGGGGCAAAGGGACAAAGGCACAGAGGGACAAAGGGATATACCAGGATCCGCTTTCTGCTTTGTGCCTATGTGCCTTTGTCCCTTTGTGCCTGGGTCACAGCGAAAAAACCAGGGTGAAGGGAAAAACCTGAAGGGATGCTATTGACCTGCGTCCCTAAACAGTTTCACCAAATTGATCCGGTTCATGACATCCGCGAACAGATCTCCTACCACGGCATCCGCCTGCTCGGTTCCCAGGATTTTGAGCCTTTCAGCCTCCCCGTTGGCAAATTGCTTGGCAAGGAGTGCACCATCCTTGGTGAGTCTGACCTCATACCCGAATTTGACTTTCCAGTTTCGGCCCACCAGGTCCAGGGAGAACTCCTGGAGCGCGAAGACCAATTCCAGCTGGCCCGCTTTTCTTTCAGTCACGATCTCGACTCCCTCACTCCCGACTCTGACGCGGAAAGCCTCCTTCACCAGCGACACTGCATCGTAAAGACCCAGCTTCAGAACCGGCTCTGTCCCCTTTTGAACAGAGTAGGCGATGTTCTCGGAAAAATTATCGAACTCTCTTTTCACTCCCCTGCCCACAAACTCTTTGGTTTTTCTCTCATCTTCCACAGACAGAAAAGCCTTTTTGCCCTGCAGGGCAACGGCATTCGCAGGAAGGCGGTCGTTTAGTTGAACATAGGCAATGGAACTGCAGGCCTGCATGAAAAGGAGCGCAGCAAGGATGCCCAAGATCCACCCTTGATTTAAGCTTTCTCTTAATCTATCTTTTCGGGCCATGGTCGTTTATCTCCTCTCTTTTGTCGTTGGAGGAGGCCAGGATACTTGCCTAGCAGTGGAACTGTCAAGCCAAGGGACTGAACTTTTCGAGGGCACACCCAATGAGTTCTGAAGATGAGCGTCTCCTTGAACAGGCATTTCGAGAGACCCGGGCAAACCACGGGGCGGAGATCACTTTCTACCTCCCTGGCATGATCCGCTATGAAAACCTGCGCGGCCGCTACCCCGCCATCTCGGTCACCGGAACCCGGTGTGAGCTCCAGTGCGAACACTGCAAAGGCCTTCTCCTGGACCCCATGATCCAGGTCACCGAGCCGAATGATCTCATGCAAAAGGCGCTTTATCTTCAGAAACGAGGGGTCCATGGAATCCTCCTGAGCGGAGGATCTGACCGCCAGGGAAGGCTGCCTTGGGCAAAGTACGTTGATGCGATCCGGGAGATAACAGAGGCGACCGGGCTTTATCTCTCAGCCCATGTGGGATTCCCTGATCTTGAGACATGCCGGCAATTGAAGAAAAGCGGCTTGCGCCAGGCTCTCCTGGACGTGATGGGCGATGAAGAAACCGCCACCCGGGTCTACCATCTCAATGGACTCCAAACCGTCAAGGATGCCCTGGAGAGCGTCTCACAGAGCGGTCTCCAGCTCGCCCCCCACATCGTGGCCGGGCTGCACTACGGCAGGATGAAGGGCGAAGACCATGCACTCCGGATCCTGAGCCGGCACAATCCCGCGGTCCTCGTCGTCGTGGTGCTCACGGGTTTGAAAGGAACCCCCATGGCAGGGATGGAACCTCCCTCCCCTCTGGAAGTTGCCCGGCTCATCGCAAGGGCAAGGCTCCTGATGCCCCGGGTTCCGATTTCCCTCGGGTGCGAGCGGCCCAGAAACAAACAGGGCACGGAGCTTGAGAAGCTGGCTCTCCGTGCCGGAATAACCAGAATGGCCGTCTGGTCCGAAGAAGTCCTCGAAGAAGCTTCAAGACTCGGGCTGCGCCCTCGTTTTCAAGCGACCTGCTGTTCCGTGGATTTCACGGACAGATTCAGAATGCTGCGTTGATGCCGGGGGTGCGATCTTCCTCAGCATCGCCACAAGCTTCCTCCTCGTGTTCCACTCCGGGTGATCCATGAGCTCTTCAGAAAGGTGCTTTAGAATTCGGCCGACTTCAGGCCCTTGAGACAGCCCCGTGATTTCCATGACCTTGGAGCCGTCGATCGCCAGATCCTGCAGCCCCCTGACGAGGGGCGCTTTGATCAAGCCTCTGATTCTTGACTGGACCTCCTTCAGCCGGCCAAGCGGCTCTTGGGCGCCCTCGGCCAGACTCGCCAGGTTGGCTTTTCTCAGAGCCAGGAGGGTCTCCAAGTTCTCGGCGCCCACCCTGCGGATGAATCTCCTCAGATCCCCATCCCTCCAGGACGAATCATATCCGGCGAGAACCCTCTCTTCTTCAACGAGGTTAACCACCTGCCGGATCACGCTTTTGCTGAAACAGAAACGAACCATGATGGACTTCGCTGCCATGCCGCTCTTTGTCCCGTGATCCTGAGATGCGGATCGGGCAGAGGCGCAAAAAAGAGCAGACAGCCTTGATACGACATCAGGTGACACTTGATCCACAATCCCCCTCTTTGCTTTCCCAACCTCCACAAGTTCGGGCAAGATCCAACCGAGGAGACCTGTTTTTCCGAGGAGATGCAAGCCCTGCGAGGGTTTTTCGCAGACAAGAATCCTGATCAGCTCATCCCTGACCCTCTCAGGGGCCGCAGCGGTGATGGTTTCTGCCATCGATGAGATCGCCTTCAACGTCTTTCCGTGGGTTCGGAATCCAAGTTCAGCGGCAAATCGAACGGCTCTTATAAGCCGAAGCGGATCTTCGCGAAATCTGTCCTCCGGATTGACCACCCCCCTCACCACTTTTTTCTCGATGTCTCTCCTTCCCCCCCAAGGATCAATGACCAGAGACCTTTCTGTGTCATAGGCCATGGCATTGATCGTGAAATCACGGTGCTCGAGATCCTCTTCCAGAGTTTGCTTCGGCCCTCTGAAGGCTGTGACCTCATAGTGGCGGCCCTTGTGCACGAGTGTCACCGTTTCGTGCTTCAGGGAGAAACTTCGAAGACCCTTGAAAACAAAGGGGATCTCTTCAGGCCTCGCCGAGGTCGTGATATCCCAATCGGTCGTAGGCCGGCCCATGCACAGGTCTCGAACAGCGCCACCGACGACATAGGCTTCATGCCCTGCGCGGTGAAGTCTCCTCGCGACCGATCTCACAAAGCTCGGGATGTCCCACTCTGTTGCGCTGGTGCTGCATGCACCCATGATTCATGCCCTTTCCGGTGTCCTCGATTCCCATGGATAAGCGCTTCTTTCTTATTCCGCTCTGCTTTTGTATCATGACACAGGAAGATATCAAATTGAATAGGTTTGTTCGCCATGCACATTTTCACGTACGGATCATTGATGTTTCCTTCTGTGATGAAGGCCGTCACCGGTCGTGAGTTCTCTTCTAGAAACGCCCGCGTGAAAAACCACGCTCGTTTCAAAGTGATCGGGGAATCCTATCCCGGTCTCACGCCATTGGAGGGTGCTGTTACAGAAGGGGTTCTTTACCTCGACGTGGATGCGTTCTCAGTGAAACGGCTCGATGACTTCGAAGAGGAGCTCTATGAGCGTGCGGGGATCTCGGCAGTTGCTCTCGACGGGGAATCGCTTATGGCGCAAACCTATCTCATCAAGCCCCAGTATCGGGATCGGCTTTCTTCAGAACCGTGGGACCCGGAGCATTTTGAAAAGGCCGACCTGATCGACTTCATGGCGAGTTATGGGGGTTTTAATCGGACCGATCGGTCTGATCCGACTGATCCGTCCGATTAGTCGACTCAGTCAATCGGCCGCAGGCCGTTGCACTTGGGATAACCGCAACAGCCCCAGAATTGGGATCCCGCGCTCTTGCCGTTGTTCTCTGCTTCGCTCCGGCAGGGCATCTTAGGGCAAGTTCTGAATCCAATCACGAGCGGAGCCCACCGCGAAGTTTTTTCTTCCCAATCAAGCAGCTTTCATAGAGAATGATCGGAATCCCATCCTCCGCGATGAGGGGTGGGCGGCAATTAACGATTGGTGAGGAGATCTGAGGACATGACAAAGACGCTTTCGGGTATTTTTCCGGCTCTCGTGACACCCTTTCAGAAAGGGAAACTGTCCCTGTCAGGGCTCAAATCCAACATCAAAAAGCTTAACCGCTTCGACTTCACAGGCTACGTGGTCCTGGGATCGACCGGGGAAGGGATCTTGATGGATGAGCAAGAGGGGCTGCACGCGATAGAAGCTGTGCGTGCTGCTGCTGCGCCTGGTAAAATCCTGATCGCGGGCACTGGTTCTGAGTCGAGTTCCGGCACCATTGACTTCTCCAACAAAGCCGCTCGGGCAGGCGCGGATTATTCACTGGTCGTGACCCCCTTCTATTACAAAGCCCAGATGACGGCTGCGGCTCTCGAAGCCTATTACCGGGAGGTTGCGGACAAATCGAAGATCCCCATCATCCTGTACACGGTGCCCAAATTCACCGGCCTCGAACTTCCTCTGCAGACCATTGCTGCCATGGCCGCTCACCCGAATGTGGTGGGGCTCAAAGACTCGTCCGGAAACATGTCGGCCATCAGTGAGACCCTCAAGGCCTGTCCTCAGGAGTTCTCGCTGTTCCAGGGCCACGGATCCCTCGTGTTCTCCGCCTTGCTCCTTGGAGCCAAAGGCGGCATTCTTGCCCTGTCCAACTTGGCTCCCGGAGAAACTGTGGAAATCTACAAACTGTTTCAGGCCGGAGATTATGGGAAGGCAAGAGAACTGCAGTTGCGGCTTCTGCCGGTCAATCAGAAGATTGTTGGCGGCTTTGGCGTTCCAGGCATCAAATGCGCCGCCGAAATGCTCGGATATGCAGCAGGAGAACCTCGTCCGCCGCTCAGGCCGTTGAGCCGGGAGGCCGGCGATTCGATTCACAAGATATTGAAGGAGGGCGGACTTCTTTAAGGATGGAGGCAGTCACAACGGAAGGTTAAGAACGACGGCCGACCGACGACCGCTGACCGCACAGAACAAGTAACAAGTCACGAGTGCGCCAGAGGCGCATAAATGACAAGTGACGAGCAGGACAAACAACGGATAACGGTGAACGTCTTATAACTTAAAGGTCATATCCGCAGCCACGCCGAAGCATTGAAGCTTGGCTCCTCTCTTGGCAGCTCTTTTCCGGCAATCTTCGACAAGACGTTCCATCTGACGGTCTGTCCTGGCCTGATTCAAGTGAAAGAGTCCGAGCTTCTTCACCCCCGCCTGCACGGCCAGGTCCAGAGCTCTGGTGTACGTGGAATGCCCCCATCGCCTTGTCTTCTTGTACTCCTCCGGGGTGAATTCGCCGTCGTGAATCAAAAGATCCGCCCCTTCTGAAAAGCTCCTGTACTCTTCGAAAGAGCGGCCGCCGGGATGGCAGTAATCCAGCTCGTTGTCCGTCAGAAAGACAAAGGCTCTGTCCCCTTCTACGAACTTGTACCCGTTGCCGTCGTTTGGATGGCACAGGGGAATGGGGATCACCGTCACAGAACCGATTTGAAAACGTTCCATGCACTCGGGCTCATAATGGATCCGGGCCTTGAGGTTGTCATAGCCTACAGGGAAGTTAGGCGGGTCAACAATTTTGGAAAGCATGGTTCGGATGAATTGCTGGGCAAAAGGACAGCCCTGGATGCGCAGCCGGGTTCTCCTGGTGTACAGGGGCTCGAAAAAAGGGAAACCCATCAGGTGATCCCAGTGGGCGTGGGTGAAGATCATGTCATAAGAGTACCTGCCTTCTTCCATCAAGCGGCGGCCCAATCTCCGTATTCCGGTACCCGCATCCACAATGATGACGCGATCGTCCTTGGTCCGGATTTCAACGCAGGTGGTGTCGCCCCCGTATTTCACGACCTCTTTCCCCGAGACGGGGATGGAACCCCTCGACCCCCAGATCCTGATAAACATCTTCCTCTCCTCGCCCCTCGACCTCTACAAGCATTTATGCTAGTTTATCACAGCCATGGATTCCTTCACCACCACGATTTTTTCGACCCTTCAGGAGCCCCTATAGATGATCTCCATCGTTCTTAAACCGGGACGTGAAAAGTCTTTGCTCAGACATCATCCCTGGGTTTTTTCAGGGGCGATTGGATCTCTTGAAGGCGATCCGCGCCCCGGTGAAACGGTCGAAATCCTCTCGGGCGAAAGAGGCTTCCTCGGTACCGGAGCCTATTCTCCACATTCACAGATCCGTGTCAGGGTCTGGACCTTCCAAAGGGATCAGCCTATAGATGCTTCCTTTTTTCGTGCCCGCATGGATGCGGCGATCCGATCTCGTGCCGCGCGCTTCACCGGCAAGGAGGGCGCGTGTCGTCTGATCAACGCTGAATCAGACGGCTTGCCGGGTCTGGTGGTGGACAAGTACGGTGAGTTCCTCGTCTGCCAGTTCTTGAGCGCAGGATCGGAGCGCTGGAGAGCCGAGATCCTCGATCAACTCCAGCAGATCCTTTCGCCGGCGGGCATTTATGAGAGGTCGGACGTGGACGTCCGCCTTAAGGAAGGCCTTGAGCCACGCGCGGGTACCCTCCGGGGAGCATTGCCGCCCGAGCTCCTGCCGATTCAGGAAGGGCCTTGTCGCTTCCTTGTGGATATTAGCAAAGGCCACAAAACAGGTTTCTACCTGGACCAACGTGACAATCGGCAGGCTCTTGCGGACTATGCCCACGGATGCTCGGTCCTCAACTGCTTTGCGTACACCGGCGGATTCGGGATCTGGGCATTGAGAGGCGGGGCAGACCATGTGACGGATGTGGAGTCTTCCTCAGGGGTCCTGGAGCTCGCCGCGCGCAATGTGGAGATCAATGGCTTTAACTCTAGTAAGGTGGATCACCTGCAGGGGGACGTGTTCCAGGTTCTGCGCGAGTTTCGAAACTTCAACCGGTGCTTTGACCTCATTGTTCTGGATCCCCCGAAATTCGTGGATTCCCGAAACCAGATGCTCAAAGGAACGAGGGGTTACAAGGACATCAATCTCCTTGCTTTCAAGCTTCTCAATCCGGGGGGAATTCTCTTCACCTTTTCATGTTCGGGACTCGTCCCTCCTGACCTCTTCCAAAAGATCGTGGCCGATGCCGCCCTCGATGCGGGCCGGGACGCTCAGATCCTGCGGACTCTCACTCAAAGCCCGGACCACCCTACATCCCTCAACTTCCCGGAAGGTGCGTATCTCAAGGGACTGGTCTGCAAAGCACATTGAGTACCACGGACAACCCGCTTTCGCGGGTTGTCCGTGCCACCACCCCTCCAGTATTGAATTGACACGCCCCCAGTCATTTTCCTATCATCCCCCTAAGCAATGAGCGGTTGTGAGTACAGGCCCAAAACCCTTCAAGAAGAAAGGACACTGTCATGAGGGAAGGCAAACTTCACTACGGCTGGATCGTCATCTTTATGGGGCTCCTCACTACAATCGCAGCGCACGGTTTTGGACGCATGGCGTACACGATCATTCTTCCGGCCATGAAAGACGGTCTGAAGTTCGACTACACGCAACTCGGTCTCCTCGGCACCGGGAACTTCATCGGATATCTGACCATGGCCATCATCGGGGGTTTTCTCGCCGCCCGTTTCGGAACCCGCATCGTCATTACCCTGGCCCTCTTTCTCCTGGGGATCACCCTTATCCTAACAGGTTTGGCTCAATCCTTCGGCTATGCCCTCTCCATGCGTTTCTTGACCGGCCTGGGCAATGGCGCCGCCTATGTCCCCGCCATGGCCCTCGGGTCCGTATGGTTCGCCATGAAAAGGCGCGGCTTTGCCACTGGAATTGTATCGGGGGGGATTGGAGCGGGAACTCTCGTCTCCGGGCTCCTCGTTCCTCCTATTCTGGTTGCTTATGGAGGCGAGGGATGGCGTTACGCCTGGTATATTCTGGGGGGAATTGCCCTCGTGATCGCGGTCATTGTCTACTCTTTCATCCGCAGCAGGCCCGACGAGAAGGGCCTGTTGCCTGTGGGAGCCTCTGAAAATGATGCCCCGTCTCCTTCTCCCGCAGGACCGAAGGTGACCTCCCTTCAATGGAGTGCG
>Ga0209450_10000380_pt1 | contig 23266 bp, 21 predicted proteins | sample FrelakmetLWP11LW_FD_187149 | JGI IMG/M metagenome (GOLD analysis project Ga0209450, IMG submission 187149) | Freshwater lake sediment microbial communities from the University of Notre Dame, USA, for methane emissions studies - LWP11 LW (SPAdes)... | ecosystem: Environmental > Aquatic >...
TTTTTACCAGCCGTTTAAAGTGTCTGCCGGAGAAACACTGTATGCAGTTTCAACCATCTTTTCAATTCGTCGAAACCATTTCATTCCCTTATAATATCTAACTAACTTTAACGTTTTTAGTTCCAGTTGATTCTTTTATTTCAGTATTACTGTCCTGATTGTTTTTATCTCTGTAAAGAATACCGATTGGGACTATTACAATGTATCCAAGAACTAACAATACAGGAGCTACAACAGTCGGTAAGAATCCATCAACTGAATTTTCAGACATAAATATATACCCGATTATAATCAAAGCAATTCCTAGTCCGATAATCATGTAATTCTTGTTCGTAAACGAAAAATGAAATTTTTCCGCTGCCTGAGTTTTCTTGCTTTTTGTTACTTTAGCCATAATATTTTATTTTTGAAATTTCGTCATAAAAACAGGCAACTGTACTGATGCCTTTGTAAAAATTATTTAGATCAAACTTCTCATTCGGAGAATGAATATTGTCATCCGGAAGACCAAATCCGAGAAGAATTGCATCTGCTCCGAGTTCTTCTTTGAATGAATTGACGATTGGTATTGAACCTCCCTCTTTGAAAAATACAGGTTTTACGCCAAAAGCTGATTCAAGAGCTTTTACAGCCGCGTCAATAGCTGGTGTATCTATAGCCGTTACTGAAGGCTTTCCGCCGTGCAATGCAGTAATTTTGACTTTAACGGTATCAGGTGCAATCTTCTTAATATATTTTTCAAATAGTTTTGCAATCTTATCAGGGTCCTGATTCGGGACCAGTCTCATTGATATTTTTGCTCCTGCTAGCGAAGGCAAGACTGTTTTGGCACCCTGTCCCTGGTAACCACCCCATACACCATTACAGTCAAGTGTAGGCCTTGCAGAAACTCTTTCAATAGTTGTGTATCCGTCTTCACCGAAAAGTTCATTTACTTCAAGGTCCTTTTTATATTGTTCCTCATCGTACGGGAGTCTTTTGAATTCGTCTCTTTCCTTTTGAGTAAGATTGATTACATCGTCATAAAATCCGTCGATTAAAATTTTTCCTTTATCGTCTTTTAACTTTGTTATTAGGTTTGCTAATGCATTTATCGGATTTTCGATACCACCGCCGAACGTTCCTGAATGGAGATCTCTGTTAGGCCCTGTTAAATCTATCTGCATAAAGCAGAGTCCCCTGAGTCCGTAGCATATTGAAGGAAGATTTGCCTTATACATTGATGTATCTGAAATAACCACATAATCCGCTTTAAGCAAATCTTTATTACTGCCAAGGAATTTATACAGGTTAACGCTTCCAATCTCTTCTTCACCCTCAAAAATAACTTTAATATTGAGTGGAAGCGACATATTGTTTTTCAAATGCATCTCAAGACTCTTGATATGAATAAAAATCTGCCCTTTATCATCTGCAGAACCGCGTGCATAAATCTTATTTTCCTTGACCACAGGTTCAAATGGAGGGTTTGTCCATAAATTAATAGGATCAACAGGCTGCACATCATAATGTCCGTAAACCAATATAGTCGGTTTGTCCTTTCCTGCTTTCAGCCAATCAGCATATACAACAGGATGCCCGTCTGTTTCATATATTCTCACGTTTTCCATCCCAACCCCGGACAACTGAGATTCGAGCCATTTTACAGCAGTTCTTAGGTCTGATTTATGTGCTTCCTCATTACTTATAGACGGTATTCGAAGAAAATCGATTAATTCTTCAAGAAACCTCTTCTTATTTTTCTCCAAATATTGTGAAAATTGACTCATTTTATATAAAAAATTATGCGATTATTTGTGTTAATCGCATAATTTAATTAAAAGATTTAATAAAATAAATAGTTAATTACTGCCTTTTTTAGCATTAAGTGCTTTTATCATATCTATTGCTTCCTGATTCGCGGGATCCTGTTTAAGCACTTCCTCGTATGCTTTAATCGCTTCGTCAATTTTGTTTCCAAATCTGTACGCTCTAGCAAGGAATTCTTTTGCCAGTAAGAAGCTTGGGTCCAGTTCTATTGCTTTCTGGAATGATGGTACCGATTCAATATATTTCGCATCTGCATAAAGGGTAATTGCTAAGTAGAAGTGACCGTATGTATCATCTCCCCCAAGTTCGAGAGCTTTTACGGCCTTTAAATATGCATCGCGGAATTTGCCTTCCCTGAAATACGCTTTTCCCCATTCCCTGTATAATTCAACGTAGGTTGAATCCATTTTCTCTGCTTTTTCGAAAATGGAATGCGCTTCACTGAAATTCTTCTGAGTAACGTACAATTTTGCAAGTTTTAATAAATCCTCAATCTCATAATCTTTACTATCAACGTTTTTAAAATATTCAATTGCCTTATTCTGATAAGTTTCTGCATTTGCAGTATCTATGAATGCTTTTTGAGTGTAAGTATAAGCCATGAATAGATTTCCCGTTATTGACTTTGGATCAACTGTCAGAACATTGTTTAAAATCTTTATTGCCTCATCGAATTTCTCGTTTGCAAGGTCCATTTGTCCTCTCGTAGCAAAAATATCACCCTGTTTAAACAAAGTCTTTGCAAAATATGAATTTCCTTCCTGAGAACCCGGCATTAACTGTGAATATTTCTGGAAAGACTCGGCTGCATCACCATATTTACCGCCGAAATATAAAATTTTCCCTTTTCCGAGATACGCATCCGCAAAATTGGGATCCAATGCGATTGCGTTATCATATTCGATTATTGCTTCATTGTATTTTTTCATCCTGAAATAAGAATCCCCCAATCCAGTATAAGCAGCCGGTATTTTCTTCAATGCTAAGGCTTTTTTGTAGTAATCATTGGCTAATTTATATGAGCCTCTTATTCTGTAAGCATCACCGAGTCCTATGTATACATTAGGATTATCTTTGCTGAATGTTGTTGCGAGTGTAAGAACTTTAATAGCCTCGTCGATTTTTCCCTGTAGGGAATAATTATCTGCCTGGGCAATAAGCACATTTACATTTTCCGGTGCTATTTTAGCAGCTTTTTTAAAAATATTGTCTGCTTCCTGGTATTTTTTCTGTTGACTATATAGGGAACCGAGAGTGAGCATTGCATGAATTCCCTCATCATCATCTTTCAAAGCAAGTTTAAGATTATCCTCTGCCTGTTTTAAGGAACCTGTCTTGTACAACGCTAAACCATAATAATAATATGTTTCATAATTCTTTTCAACTTTTACTGCATTTTCAAGAAAACCCACTGCCGATACATAATCGCCCTGAGTGATAGCATTTTTGCCTTTCTGTAAATTATCCTGTGCATTCAAGGATAAAAATGATACAAAAACAATAATTACTGCTTTTATTATTTTATTTTTCATAATAATATTATTTATAGATTTTCTTATTCAATTTGTATGACTTTCACCGGCTGGCTAACCGGCGCAAGTCCTTTTTCAAGGAACACTTTCTGCCCGTCTTTATTAGTTAAAAATGTAATCCAGCCTGTTGCCAGAGATATATCAAGTATTGTGGTATATGCATATACTTTCCTTATGTAAGGATATTTCTTTGTGAAAACCAATCCCTGATGCAGTTCTGTAAAATCATCCTGTCTTCCGTTCGGATATATCCTGGAAATTCTTACTGGTTTTACTGATGAATCAATAGAATCCTGGTTTCCCTTTGCAAGCCAGCATAAATTGCTTATACCGATTGCATTTTTACTTTCTCTTATCATTTCCAGCATCTGTGTACTTGTCGAGCATATCACCGCTGATTTTACGAAATTCTTTCCCATGAGAACCGTATCCTTTACATATTGATACGTTGTGCTGTTTGGCCGTTGAATAAAAACCTTAATGCTGTTATCGTTCCCTTTCATTTTGTTCAGAACATTTTGGTTCTGTTCGTCATCCTGAGCTTTAATTTCTGACCATAAAGAAACTTCACCTGAAAATATTTTTGACAGGTCCGATGAAGTAAGCCTGATAACCGGGTTATCCGGATTTACTATAAAACCGACTGCATCAACTGCTATTTCATATTTTTTAATTTCGATTTTGTATTCGCTTAGATATTTCTTATCTTCTTCATTAAATTCGCCTGAAGTCATAATCAATTTAATATCTTTATTCAACAGGTCCGTTATTATATTCCGTGTCGGTTTCACGACGTAATTTATTTTTGCTTCCGGATTTAATCTCTGGAATTCCTCTTTCAGGTAAGGCAGTATGGGTTCCAGATTTTCATCGGTTTCAATCGACATTTCACCAATCGTTGCCTTCGACTTTATTTCTCCGAAGTCACATCCTGTGATGTAATACATCATAGCCGTGATAAAAACAATGATTAATATATTTGAGAAGACTTTCATATGTTATAATGAAAACAGGCGAAATACTTCGCCTGTTTTTATTAATTATCTTTCGTGTTATGTATTACCTTATCCTGCTCCTTTTTAACCCGCTCAATTTTCTTTTCCAGCCTTGTCATTTTTACTTTAGTCTGAACATTCAGCAATCTGTAGACCCCGTATCCGAAAAATATTAATCCAAAAATAGCCCTAGAACTCAGATCAAGGTTGTTTAAAATGATGCCCGTGACAATCAGAATTCCCATTACAATAGCAACTACTGATGTGAAAATATTTATGATAATTACGGCATTCATTTCAGGAAGAATTTTTATTCTTCTCCTTCTTTCTTTTTCACTTCTTCTTTCTTTTCCTCCTCACCACCATCTTTCTTGAACTTGCCTGTCAGTGTAAAACTAAACGGTACACTTACCCAGCATCTAACCGGCTGACCCTGTTGTAAAGCAGGAGTAAACTGCAAATTCATTACTTTAGACGATACTTCATCTCTGAATACATCAGGTCCGCTGAAACCGCCAATCTGAACAACAGAACCGTCGGGTCCGACCAGCACTTTAACAGTAACTTTACCTTCAATACCGCTTGATCTGGCAATTTCCGGATACCGCATAGAACCTTTCACCTGTGAAAGATTTACGGCAACAGGGGGTTTGTCAACCTCGAACTGCTGATAAGTTTTAGTTTTTTCTTTCTTTTCTTCCTTTTCTACTTTTTCTTCTGTTTTCTTTACGTCAACCATAAGCTTACCTGTTTCTTTGTTAGGATCGACATTCTCGCTACCCTCAGAGGAAACGAAAGCTTTGATTTTCTCTGTTTCTTCGACCTTTTTAATAGTCTCCAGGTCCGCTTTTTCTTTAGCAACAGGTTCAGGAGTAAGAGCTGCCAGATCTTTAAGAGCTTCCGGCTGTTGAATTTCAACATCAGGAGGAGGTGGTGCTTCTTCTTCCTGATTTTCCGTTTCCTGTGTCATAATATCCTTTAACTCGATATCACGCTTAATCTGAAGCTGTCTTTCCATCTGTATTTTTTCAATATATAGTGAAAAAACATACGCAGATACCAGGAAAATGTGGATTACAACGGCTAATACTAATCCCCTTGTAATAAACTTCTTATAAATCTTTTTAAGTTCAGGAGCGCCGTATTGCATTCTAGTTTCCAGCGGTTCTACGAAGTCTGCAATTTGATTGTTTTCTGTTGTCATTACTTTAACCTCCGGTATTAAAGGTTTTATTATTAATTAGTCTTAATTTTTTAACTATCAGAACATAATTTTGTTCCTTACAAATATAATCATTTTGTGAAATAAATAATAATCATTAAACTGTTAATTTTTTGATAATTACTGATTTGTCGGCGGGAAATAAGGAAGTATACCTATCGGGTTATGAAAATATTTTTTGATCAATTCCGCTGATGAATAATCTGAAATTTGCTGAGTATTTTTATTTTCAAGTTCCTCTTCATTAACCAACATATCTGCAAGGTATTCTGCTGATTTCAGACTGTCAAGTATCTCTTTCTTTTTCAATGAAGCCGTCCTGTCATTCAAATTAATAAAGGTATAGTACGATTTTTGAATTTTTTGCTTATCGGGAAGATCAGCATCAAATCCGATATATACTCCCGATACAGGTATATACTTTGGATTTAAGACAAAAAACTTTCTTTCCGCGACAAAATAATTTCCGCTTAAAACATTATACAAATTTTCCGCAAGATAAAACTTTTCTTCATCTTTTGAATAATCTACCGTATCAGAGAAATCTTCTGGTGCAAAACCCACAATTCTGGCAGTAGAACCTCTGTGTGCAAGAACCAAAGTCCCAAGTGGACATTCACGGAATACTTTTTTTACATCGTCATGACGCATTCTAATGCAACCGTGCGATGAAGGTCTGACGCCCAGATTCCCGTAGTAACCGGTTCCATTTAAAGAGTGGAATCCAATGCCCTGATTGAAAGGCATGAAATAAAACATTTCAGCGTTATTGTATTGTGAAGATTCATGTCTTTCCGTCTTATGGAATATTGCAAACAATCCGGGCCTTGATTCGATGCTTCTGCTTAGATATTTGTTACCAGAAGAAATCGGATACTTGTCAACGCTACCGTCGCGCCAGTGCTGGTAAAGCATTTGTTGGTCTATTCTAAGTTCAAGCCAGCATTCTTTATCCGTATAAACGGTGTCTTTCAATCCGACCGAAACATCCTGTTCCGAAAGAATATTATATTTTATGTGTTTATTCAGTGAATTACCGTATGAAAATTCGTGGAATCCAGGGTTACTGTAATGCAGTTTTTGAGTCTCGAAACCTGCATTAATTTCAAATGAAAATGTAAATATAAAAAATAAAATAACCAGAACTGGAAAAATTAAAATAATTTTGAAAGAATGTTTTGGATTAATGCTTATTTTTATATTATTATTTTCTGTACTCATTTAAAATCACTTAATATATAATTTAGCAAAATAATGACAGAAATTCTACATTTTTAATCATTATCCGAATCTACCGGTAACGTAATCTTCAGTTAGTTTTTCTTTAGGTGATGTAAATATATTTCTTGTTTTTCCTTGCTCAATAAGTTTCCCCAGGAAGAAATATGCAGTATAATCACTCGTGCGTGCTGCCTGCTGCATATTATGCGTTACCATTACAATAGTATAATCTTTTTTCAGTAATTGCAGTGTCTCTTCAATTTTTGAGGTAGAGATAGGGTCGAGTGCCGATGTAGGTTCATCAAGCAGTATGATTTCCGGACCGACTGCAAGTGTCCTTGCAATGCATAAACGCTGCTGTTGTCCTCCTGATAATGCCATGGCAGAAATATTAAGTCGGTCTTTAACTTCATCCCAGAGTCCTGCATGCTTAAGGCATTTCTCGACTATATCATCAAGATAAGTTTTATTATACTTTTTGTTTAGTGTTAATCCTGAGACTACATTACCAAAAACAGACATAGTCGGAAAGGGATTAGGTTTCTGAAATACCATCCCTACTTTTCTTCTTACATGAGTCATATTATAATCAGAAATATTCTTGCCGTGAATTGTTATTCTTCCCGTTACCTTTGCACCGGGAGTAAGGTCATGCATCATATTAAGAGAACGCAGCAAAGTGGATTTTCCGCATCCGGAAGGACCGATTATGGCAGTAATACTCTTAGACCTGATTTTCATGTTAACATTTGATATGGCTTCGTTACCAAAAAATGAAACAGTAAGTCCGGTCGTCACAATATCAAATTTGACATTTTCGTCCTCTATGATTTCCAATATAGTATCATTTAGTATTTCTTTCATTTAAATTGTCCCGCTATATTTTTTATGTGTACTAATTCTAACAATTAAGCTTATTACGAAAACAAGCGCAATCAAAACAAATGCACCCGCCCACGCCTTATTATGCCATTCTTCATACGGAGATATCGCATAGTTAAACATCTGTACCGGAATTGATGCCATCGGTTGATCCAAAGATGATGACCAGAAGCTGTTTCCGAATGATGTAAATAAAAGGGGTGCAGTTTCCCCTGCTGCTCTTGCAATCGCAAGGAGTATACCCGTAATAATACCGCCGGAAGCAGTTTTAAGAACAATCTTTAATGTTGTTTTCCATCTAGGTATACCAAGAGCTAAAGAAGCTTCCCTTAGAGAATGTGGAACCAATTTCAACATCTCTTCAGTAATTCTTGTTATTGTAGGTATCATTAAGATTCCCAGGGCAAATCCACCTGCCAGAGCAGAAAATTTCTGCATCGGGAGAACAATTAAACCGTATGCAAAAATACCTATTACAATCGACGGCACACCGCTAAGAACATCAGTAACAAATTTGATAACGTTAGCCAGAAGTGTTTTTGAATATTCCGCCACATAAATTCCTGCAAATATACCAACCGGAATTCCGAATATTGAACCCAGTCCAACGAGTATAAGAGTTCCGACTATTGCATTTGCCATTCCTCCGCCAGATTCTCCGACAGGTTTGGGTATTTGAGTAAAAAAGTCCAGATTCAGAGATGATGCACCCTGCATTGTTGTATAGAAAAATATATAAACCAACGGGATAATAGCCAAAAATCCTGCGGTAATACAGAGTCCCAGCATTAACATACTAATTATTTTTCTTTTGAGGAGATTATTTTTGCTTATGAGTTCATAATAATTCTGTTTCATTTTAAATCCGCCTTTCTGGTAAAACTGTATATCAGCAGCCTCGCAAGGGTGTTTATAACAAGTGTAACAGCAAATAAAATTAATCCGACATAAATTAATGACGCAATATGAAGTTCACCTGATGCTTCGGCAAATTCGTTAGCGATCACAGAAGCCATAGAATAAGCCGGATCAAATAAAGAAGCGCTAATATTTGCTTTATTTCCAATAACCATAGTTACAGCCATCGTTTCTCCGACTGCTCTTCCAAGTCCCAGAACAGTTGCACCAAGTATACCACTTTTTGCATTCAGCAATGCCATTTTAATAGCTTCCCACCTTGTCGCGCCGAGAGCATACGCAGCTTCTCTTTGGGACATTGGAATTGCCTTGAGAACATCACGCGTAACAGCAGAGATTATCGGAATAATCATTATTGCAAGAATAATTCCTGAGGTTAGCAGACCGAATCCGATTGCATTACCCTGGAAAATCGGGAGAAATCCTAATACGCTCTGAATCGAAGGTTGAATAGTAGTTCTCATGAAAGGAGCTAGAACGAAAATTCCCCAGAAACCGTAAATAATACTCGGTATTGCAGCCAGAATTTCTATTAAAAAACTTAATGATGTCTTAATTATTTGAGGTGCAAGTTCAGAAAGAAAAACGGCAACTCCGATACTTACAGGCAGCGCTATAATCAAAGCAATAACTGATGAAATAACAGTACCGTATATAAACGTTAATGCTCCAAAATTTTCTGTAACAGCATTCCACTCACTGGAGAAGATAAAGTCGAAACCGAATTTATCCCTTGCAGGAAATGCATCTTTAAACATTTCGTAAAAGATAAACAGGACGAGTGCAATTATTATGAATGCAAAAACCAAAGTGAAATTCTCAAAAATAATATCAGAGAATTTCTTCCTGCTTTTTATTTCTTCTATTTTATTAAGGTCTGTTATAATACAAGATTTAATTTTTGACATACAAATATATGAAATTATGAAATTTATTAATATTAAGAAATTGTTAAATTACAAATGTTTGAATCTCTAAAAAGTAAAAATTGAAGTTTTAGCAGGGATAAATGCAAAGTTAAAATTAAACACTAAATTTATATATTGTATTTTCTACAACTTAAATTTAATTTAATTCAAAATAATTCATCAGGAATTTGAAGATGTATTATTTTTAAGATTGGGGCAGAAAACTTTTATAATGCAGATTGCATTAACTTTCTCTAAAGACCACTATACGCGGGAGCTAATATACCCTTTGTTTATTATCCTTTAATTTTGGCTCCCGTTCCTTTTTATGAGATTATATTTACGAATAAAAATTTTTTAATTAAAAATTCAATAAATTGAGATTCTTAAGATTTATTTAAGTCAGGAAAAGTCGGAAAACGGATCAGCAAATAAACAGTAATAGAAAGTCGGCTGTATGATAAAACTGCATGCAATTTAATAAAGAGATTTGAATATTTTTTGAAAATAAATATTATAACACGGTACATGCGTAGGAGATAATATCTAAGTAGTCCCGGATTAAAGAACTCTGTGGATTAATTTTTAAGTTTTCTTATGTTTAGTGTTCCTTTTCCAGTGAATTCAACCGGAACAACTTCAATTTTAGTCGGTCTACCGCTAAGATTCATCAATGTTGTATCTGTTTCTTTTAATACAGTTAAGGAAGAAATTTTATCTTTGTCCTGATAAACATTCAGTGTTAAACTTCCGTTTTCGTAGTAATCAACTTTTATCTGAGAAGAATAGATAATATCCGTGTAATTAACGTATAGCTGTCTTTTTTCTGTTGCTTTCTTTCCTAAAACCTCAAAATCAAGGATGGTAATTGAATCATCATAACTGGAGAATTCAAAATTAACGATCCCGTTAGATGGAGTCATATCATCAGCACATGATGTCAGCACACCGCCGAATAATAAAATTGCGAAAATAAAGATAATAAAAATTAAAACCGAGAGTAGGATTTTACTTTGCATTGCGAATAAGGTTATGTTAAGACAAATTTGTTGCATTAATATTATAAATTCTCATTTTATTATACAATTGTATAATAAATCTATTTTTATTGAATAAATTTTTGTATTTTCACACAATCCCTGATTTATAAATTTATATTAAACCAACCTTATTTATTATGAAAGAATTAAAAGGAACAAAAACCGAGAAAAACCTGCTTGATGCATTTGCCGGCGAATCAATGGCAAGAAATAAATACACTTATTTTGCATCTGTTGCAAAAAAAGAAGGATATGAACAGATTGCGGCCATATTTGAGGAGACGGCAAATAATGAGAAAGAGCATGCAAAGATGTGGTTCAAACAACTTGATAAACTCGGTTCAACCCCGGAAAATCTAGAAACCGCTGCAGGAGGCGAGAATTACGAATGGATGGAAATGTATCCCACTTTTGCAAAAGAAGCAATGGAAGAAGGATTCGATGCAATTGCTAAATTATTCGAAAGAGTTGCAAATATCGAAAAGCATCACGAAGAAAGATACAAAGCATTGTTCAAAAACCTTAAAGAGAACCTTGTTTTTAAAAGAGGAAAAGAGACAATATGGATATGCAGGAACTGCGGACATATTCATATCGGTGAAGAACCGCCTAAAGCGTGTCCTGCATGCTTGCATTCAAAAGCATACTTTGAAATGCACGTAAGGAATTATTAAGACTTAAAAAAAGGGGCTAAAGCCCCTTTTAATTATTACCTCTGTTATTCATTTCCTGAGAAAGTAAATTGTGGTATAGTGCCATATACTTCTTCAAATCCTTTTTTGCCCCTTTATATAATATTAACAGGAGAATAAATGCCAAGGGAATTATCAAACAAAAGAGTATTACGTTAATGAACTCATAGGTTGTACCTGTCAGTTCCGCGATTTTCTGCAGGATTATAACGCACAGCTTAAATATTTTATTTATTAATTCCATTTCAATAACCAAAAATCTGTTCCAGAGTCAGTTCTTCAATACTGCCGTACTTTCCAAGAAGATCAAAATCCAGTTTATTCCTGTCCCCTATTATAAGGTATGTATACTTTTTATCTTTTATAAATTTGCCGCTGAATTCCTTAATATCTTTGATGCTCAAAAGCAGAACCTTATCATACGTAGTTTTCCTGAAATCATAATCAATACCCATTCTCTTGTTTGAAAGGTAACTGTTAATAATTGATGACCTTAGAATTCTGTCTGTCTGAATATTTTTTATCACGCCGTCTTTTGCTGAATTAAAAGATATATCAGACTCAGGCATGTTGTTCAGCAGTTCCTGAAAACCGTTCATCGCTTCTCCCAGTTTATCAGACTGGGTACCGATATAAGAATACAGATAATGATGTTTTTCGGGGTTATCCGGAATCCTGTACACGGAAGAAACGGAATATGCCAGCGCTTTCGCTTCGCGCAAATCCTGGAAAACAATTGATGACATTCCCCCTCCGAAATATTCGTTGAACAGCGTAATTACCGGTACATTTTCCCTGTTGTACAATTCGCTTCTGTTCAAGAATAAAATTTCAACCTGCTTCATATTATAATTAACAAAATAAATCCTGTTTTCAACTGTCGGTGTTTCGGGAAATTTCCTGTTCACCGGAACTTCGAGCGGCATGTCCTTTGTCCTGTAATACGGATACAATTCTTTCCGAAGTTCGTCATTGCCGAACGGCCCGTAATACGTAACAGTATGAACATGCCTGAACAGGGATTTTACCCAGTCTGTAAGCACTTCGGGATTCATATTTGAAAGTTCTTCGGCAGACAGTAAATTAGTGAACGGCGAATCCTTGCCGTAAATCCCGTAGTTAGTAAGAGCGATTCTTAATATGGCGTTTTTATTCAGTTTGCTGTTTGCCCTGCTCTTCAAAATATCTTCTTTGAGATTATTATATGCTGTCTTATCCGGTTTAACACGGCTGAAAATGCTCATTAGCAGAGATAATGCAGGTTTAAAATTATCGTTTAAACCTGACAAAGAAACAATTGTTCTTTCATTATTCTGTGTTACATTATACGTGCATGCAAGTTTATAAAACTCTTCATTAATTTCAGAAACTGTTTTATTGTCAGTTCCGAGTAATTTCAGGTATGTCAGTGCCGTCGAAACTCTCCTGTCTGCATTGTTCCCGAATTCAAAAATAAACGAAAGTTCAAACAGGCTGTTTTCAATATTTTTTACAGTATATACTTCATTCGTGCTTTTTACGAGGAATGTGTTTATTTCCTTTTTGTAATCGATAAATTTAGGAGATATTTCCAATACAGGTGTTTTAACAATATTTTTCAGCATTCCTGACTCTGATTCCCTGTTTACCATTACGGGAGTTATTTCGGGTTTAACAATTTTCTGAACAGATTTGTCATCACCTGTTTTTTTGAAGACAACTGTGTAGTTATTGCCAAAATACCTGTTTGCAAATCCGATAACCTCCTGTTTTGTAATTTTTCCGTATCTATCAAGGGTTTCAAGATAATAATCAAAAGGGATATTGCCTGTGAATGCATCAACGTACATCCCTGCCCTTGAGTTGTTACTTGTATATCCTCGAGTGAGATTCAGTTTGTAATTATTTCTGACTGCCTCCGGATACCAGTCAGCAAAATCACCTTTTTTAATCATTTCAATCTGCGAAAGCAGCAAGTCCTTAAGTTCTTCGAGTGTCTGTCCTTCTCTCGGACTGGCGGACATAAGAAGCACCGAATAATCATTCAGGTCATAAACGTAGGCTGACGCTGACAATGCTTTTTGCTTTTTTACAATATTGATATCTATCAGACCCGCAGTTCCATTAGATAAAATCGAACCGAAAATATTCAGCAAATCAACATCATATTTCATACCTCCTGGTAATCTGAAACCGATTAACAGATTTTCGGCATCGGGAGAATATACGGTACGGACTACAGGTTCATTTATCGGTTCTTCAACAGCGGAATTAAATACCGGAACAGTTTTTTCCTGCATGCTGCCGAATTTTTCATCTATCATCTTTATGGCCGCCTCCGGGTCAAAATCTCCTGACAAAATTATTGCCATGTTGTTCGGGACGTAGTAAGTATTATAATAATCCATTACCTTCTTAAGCGACGGGTTTTTCAGATGCTCAACGGTACCTATTGTTGTCTGTGAGCCGTACTGATGCTTGCTGAAAAGTCCGCTGAAAAGGTTTTCAAATGCCTTAGAAGATCCGTTATCCATTGACCTGTTTTTCTCTTCGTATACGACTTCAAGTTCTGTATGGAAAAGCCTCATTACAGGGTTTCTGAATCTTTCCGCTTCAATCGTAAGCCATTTCTCTAGCTGGTTTGAAGGTATCTCATTTATATACACTGTCTGTTCAAAACTTGTATAAGCGTTCGTTCCGGATGCGCCTATTGAAGCGCAAATTTTATCGTATTCATTTGGTATGGCGTAACCGGATGCCAAATATGAAACGGAGTCAATCTTATGGTAAATCGCTTTTCGTTTATCCGGATCGGTTTCATTTCTGTGTTCTTCGTATAAACTGATTATTTCATTAATTAACCTACCTTCAATCTCAAAATTCTTTGTACCGAATCTGTCCGTACCTTTAAACATCATGTGTTCCAGATAATGCGCAAGTCCTGTAGCGTCCGCAGGGTCATTTTTACTTCCGGTTTTAACGGCTATCCTCGTAGCTATACGCGGTTCATCTTTATTCACGGACAGGAATACAGTCAAACCGTTTTTTAAAACATAACTCTTTGTACCAAGCGGGTCATTGTTATATTCTACAGGAACATAATTACCCTGTGGAATAGCAATGCCAGCGATGAAAAAACCAATGCTGAAGACAATAATAGATATAATTTTAGGTAAATTCATTTAACTTATATATTTAATTAATAAATAATATATATCCTTTTAAGTATTTCGTTTCTGACATCTGTGGCAAAACGGGATGGTCATATGAACAGTTCGTAAAGTCCAGAATCTGGATTTTTCTCCCTGCTCCCCTTCCAGCTTTTACCAGCATTTCCTCGAAAATACTTTCTGTAATATGATGTGAACAGCAGTACGTGAAAAGGAAGGAATTTTTATGCAATAATTTCATTGATTTATAATTCAATTCCAGGTATCCCTTAATCGCCGTATTTACAGTCTTCTTTGACTTTGTAAACGAGGGCGGATCCAGTACTATAACATTAAATTTCTGCCCGGACTGAAACACTTCATCGAAATAGCTGAATACATCTCTGCAGATAAAACTTATTCCAGAAAATCCGTTGATTTCAGCATTTTGTATCCCTTGCTGAACAGAATGTTCAGAAGAATCGACCGCAGTCACATTTTTTGCTCCTGAAAATGCAGCATTAAGGGCAAATCCTCCTTCATTGCAAAACAAATCAAGAACGTGTGAATTTTCAGAAACATAATTCCGGATTTTCAGCCTGTTAAATGCCTGGTCAAGATAAAATCCAGTTTTCTGGCCTTTCAGCAAATCAATCTTATACTTTATCCCGTCAATATCGCAAACATCGTTCATTTTTCCGGATTGGTATACTACATTTTCTGTTTTTTCCAGGCCTTCCATTAATCTTGTATCATTATCATTTTTTTCGACAATTTGTCCGGCATTAAACTCATTCTTCAGAATCTCTGAAATATCATTTTTGAAATTCTCCATTCCTTTTGAGAAAATCTGAAATGAATAATTGTCCTCATACTTATCTATAATTAATCCTGTAAGAAAATCAGATTCGCTGTTAACCATCCTGAATGTTTTCCGTTCCGGATGTATCTTGAGCCTATGCTGTTCCGCCGTTTTAATCCTTTTTAGCAGAAATTTGTAATCTATATCTTCATCCCCTACCGTAAGCAGCCTGAATGCAATCAAGGAATGCTTATTATAAAATCCCTTTCCAAGAAAATCATTTCTGCTTGAGAAAAGAGATGCAATTCCGCCGTCAATGATTTCGTCTTTAATTTTTTCAATTTCATTTGAAAAAATCCACTGATGTCCTGCCGCGAGCCTTCGTTCTTCGTTTTTCTTAAGATATATGTTCATATTCAAAATATTGAATTCTTTTTTTAACTGTTTTTATATCAATATCATTCATGCATTTGAAATGTCCTTTTATGCATTTGTTCTTTCCTATATGCGAACAAGGCCTGCAATCAAGCTCTCCTGAATCAAATATTTCAGTTGAGCTTAACTGCGGGTAAAATCCGAATTCTTTTACGGTGTTTCCGAAAAATACGAACACTTTCTTGTTCAGTGCTTCAGCCAGATGCAGAATACCGCTGTCGTTGCAAATGATGAATTTTGATTTCTGAATGTATGCCGCCAGTTCACCGAATGTAAGTTTCCCGCAAAGGTTTTCCGCATTACTTACGTTTTTTGAAATGTAACTGCAGATTTCCGCATCGATTACATTATTATCACCCGTAAGTATTATTTTTGTCTTAAAGGAATTCAGGATTTCTATAAATTTATCGGCCGGCATACGTTTAGTGAAGTGCTTTGACGACGGTGATACGACTGAATATTCGCCCGTATTATTACCGAATTCTGCCGTTCTCAGTTTCCCAGTAACGGTATAATCTGTTCGGGCTTCAGGGTTGAATGCACGCAGCGTCACAAGGTATTTCGCAAAAACAGGAAGCGAATTCTGAAGTGTGTTAATCTTTAAATTCACAAGTACCAGTTTCTTTAATGTATCTTTTCTGACTTTAAAGATTTTTCTGCCAAGATATAACGATAAAAAAATACTTTTCGGATTCCCCTGCAGGTTAAATACAACATCATATTTTTCTGACTTCATGCGGTTTTTACCATTATCGGATAGAATGAATATATTGTCCACCGCGGAATGAAGTTGTATAACGCCGATGAACTGCTTTTTCACCAGAAAATCAATCTGTGCTTCCGGATACAATCGTCTGAGCTCATTCAGGAACGGATATGTAAGTACGATATCACCGAATGAAGAAAATCTTATAACAAGTATTTTCAGGATTCTCTCCAAGTAAAATCAGAAGAGTGTTGTTTGTTCCTTAATACTCGTGTCAGAAAGGGAAATCACCTGATGGTTATGCTTATTTATTTCAATAACACGAAGGAGTTCTTTGACTAAATCCGGTCCGTATTTATTCAGATAATAAGTAACATTAATGAAACGTTCCTGAGGATTGCCGTCAGGATAAACGCTGTCAATCACAGATTTCAGTCTTATACCTGTTGTTTCGTTTTGTTTCACCTGCGATTCAGTAAATTTCTGTTTTATAATATTAATGTTCTCAATGTACTTATCATACTTATTCTTAAGATTGACGACAAGGTTCTTGTCAACGTTATTAAATTTCTGACTGTACGTATAGACAACCGCATTTAATTCATCTATAAAATTACTGAACTCATCATCAATATTAATCTCATTCATTTTGCCGAGAAGTTTCTTTGCTGCCTCTGTCTCATCAAATAAATCCTCGAAATTTATTTCGTATTTTGCAAGAAAACTTTCCACTCTTTTTTCCAGTATCGTTATCGAAGTCCTCGGGTAAATAACTGGCATCTTCATGCCAAAGAACCCGTATACATCTTTAAATTGCGCAAAGTATGATATCTCGGAAGGTCCTCCTATGTATGCGATTGTCGGTAAAAGGAAATCCTGGCATACAGGACGTAGTATTACATTCGGGCTGAAGTTTTCCGGAACAGAATACAGCAAATCAAAGAAATCATTTTTTTCAAATTTGTGTCTCGTATGTCTCAGACTGTATTTCTCTTCTTTGAATTCAACAAGATGCCGGTTGTTATTAATCGTATAAAAAAGGTTTATTTGTTTGGGTTTAACCTGCGGAACGTAATCCCTGAGTTCAAGTTCTGCAGATTTTTCGATTATCAGTTCTCCGGACTGCGGAAAACTAACAAGTTCTTTTTCAAAAACCGGAATAAGCAGTTTCTTAATCTCCTTGTCCGAAGGATTGCAGAATATTAATCCCGTATCTTCGGTTATGTAATTAAAGAACCTTACAAATGCAGTTGTTAGGTCAATTCCTTCCTTGAAAGACCTGTTTATAAAATCAAATAACTGTTCCGAATATTCCGTTTCGAGCAACGTATCTTTTAAAGTATTTTTGAATATTTTAATATGTTCGTCAAGGTTAATTCTGCCCGCCGGTGTCAGATATCTTTCTTTTTCTGTCCCGCGTTCAAAATATTTCAGATTTGTTAATTTATTGTCCCTGTCAAAAACATTGATGTTGTTTATTTCAAGAAAGTCGTGGTCATCAGCTTCGAGCCAGAAAACAGGTACAAATTTGAATTCTGTGTATTTGGCGGAAAGTGAGCGTGAAAGTTGGACCGCATTCAGTGCTTTTATCACGGTATATAAATTACCCGTAAGCATTCCGACCTGCTGGCCTGTTACTATTGCAAATGTGTCTGGATCCTTAAGGAATTCTATGTTCAGGAATGCCGATTCTCCCGAATTAAAGAATTTGTTTTGCGTTTTCAGGATTTCGGATAATTCAAGGCGGCTAATTTTTCCTGAATTATATCCTGCCTTTTTATCCGCGATAGAATTATAAATTCCCTGCGAATCAAATGGATATTCAAAAAAATCTCCTACTTTGTTAAAACTGTTCACATAATCGATAAACAAATCAGTATAACCATCGAGACTTGCGTAGGGAATATTCAGTTTTATTTGCATTACTTTTCCTGCCTTTACGTGTTTAAAATATTATCTTATAAATTAATGATAAATTCATTAATTTGTTATGATTTAATTCGGTAATTTTATGTATAAATGAAGAAATACTATTTAATTCTCTTAGTTGTATTTACAATAGGAATTCAGTTTTCTATTAAAGCAGATTATTCTACACCAGGTACTTATAAAGTATGGAATCTTGATAGTCTTGTAAACAATTCTTCAGGTACCGTCACTTTTGTAGGTGGTGTTTATTATGTGAATTCATTTTTAACTATCAGCCAATCAGATACACTTAAAATAAAAACTAATGCGGTTGTAAAATTTGATACGGCAGTGTTAATGGATGTATTCGGTACATTAATTATAAATCCGCCGGATTCCGTACTTTTCACTGCATTAGATACTAACAACAAATATTTAGGAGTTAAACTCGATTCACTTGCAGATGCATCCGTGTTAAAACATCTTATATTCGAACATTCAAACGCAATATCGTTTATTAGTTGCGACGCACTTATTGACAGTTGTATATTAAGAAACAATAATTACAACGGCGTAAGTATTCGCAACAGTGTTATTTATCTGTTCCGTTCAAACCCGGTAATTTCGAATTGCAGGATATTCAATAATTTCAGGGCTGCAATACAATCCGGCGCGAATATACCTTCTTCGCCCCAAATAATAAATAATCTGATTTACGGAAATAATACATCAAATTATAATACTGCACAGATAACTATGGGCGCGGCGGGTACACAGCCTTTAATCATCAGAGGCAATCAGATACTGCGTGCATCAACCAATTCGGGCGCTATTGCTTTTCTTCCGATTGGCAGTATCCCGAACCTAATAATAGAAAACAATATTATAAAAAATAACAGATACGGAATCGCTCTTCTTGCGGGCGGAATTAATGCGTATATTAACAATAATATCATTGACAGCAATAACACTCAGGGCAATCCCATGCTTGGCGGAAGCGGGTTGAATTTTGCCGGTAACTGGACAACATCGAGCGTTATAGTAACGCGAAATACAATCAGGTGGAATCTTTGGGGAATTACGATTCAGAATACCGCGAAACCAAATCTTGGCAATTTTTTTAATTCCGATACGGCAGATAACGGAAATAATAAAATTCACTACAACAGCAATTCAGGAAGATATTACGATTTATACAACAATACCCCTGATACCATCAAAGCGGAAAATAATTACTGGGGTACGACAATAGCGGACAGCATAGAAGCGCATATATTTCACAAGAATGACAGTTTGGCGCTTGGATTTGTAGATTATATTCCGTTTGCATATTTGACAGGAAAAATAATAAATCCCGAAGTTAAAATTGATAATTATGAATACTTAAATGTTTACCCGAATCCGTTTAATCCTGAAATGCTGATCAGATTCAATCTTAAAAATTCAGGATACGTACGCATTAAAGTATTTGACATAACAGGCCGTGAGATATCGGTAATTTTAAATGAATTTCTCAAAGCAGGCATACAGGAAAAGAACTGGAACAGTAAAGGACTTTCAAGCGGAGTTTATATTATCCGCCTTGAAACACCCGGCAATATCATGTCAAAGCGGGTTGCAGTAATCAAATAGAAATGTAATTGCTTTTTTAATATTCTCGTTTTAAATTAACCCACAAATTTTTGCGGGTTTTTTATTCCCCGGTTCAGAGTATGTCCGGTCATAACAGTAGGAAAAATATTATTGCAATTGTCATCGTTTCATCTCTCGGATACTTCGTGGATATTTATGACCTCATACTTTTCAGCGTAGTCAGAATCGCATCACTAAAAACCCTTGGCATCCCGGAACATGATTTACTTTCCGACGGTGTTCTCCTTCTAAATATGCAAATGGCGGGAATGCTTATAGGAGGTATTATATGGGGAACACTCGGCGATAAAAAAGGAAGGATATCCGTTCTGTTCGGTTCAATTTTTCTGTATTCTCTCGCAAACATTGCTAACGGATTTGTCCAAGATGTAAACCAATATGCTGTTTTAAGATTCATTGCAGGAATCGGGCTTGCAGGAGAACTTGGTGCGGGTGTTACTCTTGTTGCGGAAGTAATGTCAAAGGAATCACGAGGGTACGGTACTATGGTTGTTGCCACTGTCGGAATACTTGGCGCTGTTGCCGCGGCACTGATAAGTGAAGCTTTCGACTGGCGTAATGCGTTTTTCATAGGCGGTGGAATGGGAATAATTTTGCTGTTAATGCGTATCGGCATATATGAATCAGGTATGTACGATTCGATTAAAGATGCTGCTGTCACTAAAGGAAATTTCCTTAAATTATTTACAGATAAAAAGCTTTTCAAAAAATACATTCATTGCATTTCAATAGGCGTGCCAATCTGGTTTATAGTAGGAGTCCTGGTAACATTTTCTCCGGAATTTGCAAATGCATTCGGTATTCAGGAAAGCATCAGCGCGGGCAAGGCAATTATGTTCTGTTATATCGGGCTTGCCGCAGGAGACTTTCTCAGCGGTTTCCTTAGCCAGATATTAAAAACAAGAAAGAAGATTATAAATCTTTTCATCATTCTCGAAACAATCTTCATACTTGTGTATTTATTCTTTAACAGGTTCGACTCGACATTTCTTTACATGATGTGCCTGCTGCTTGGTATTTCGGGCGGTTACTGGGCAGTATTTGTAACAAATGCGTCCGAACAGTTCGGTATTAATATCAGGGCAACCGTCACAACTACGGTTCCGAACTTCGTACGCGGGGCCGTCGTTCCGGCAACTCTGATGTTCCAGTATCTTACACCAGTAACAGGAATTATTTATTCAGGACTAATTGTCGGCATTCTCACGCTTTCAATAGCATATTATTCTGTATTCCGTCTTGAAGAGACTTTCGGCAAAGACCTGAATTACCTCGAAACACATTCCTGATTCAGAAGACTTTAATTTAAATTATCAGTTCCGAAAAATTATCATGAAATGATAATAAATTTCCGTATACAGTCCTCATATTTGCATTAAATTAAATTTACGAATATGAAGACAAAAAATGCATCAGGCAGCGTAAACTGGGTTTACGAAAACATCATAAGCGAAATACCACAGGATTATAAATTCCTTCTCTGCGTTTCCGAGTACGGACAGTTAACAATTATGTCCTGGGAAGAAGAGAACAATTACAGGTCCGCTAAAGAAGTCCGACCTCCGTCAATATTCTATAATGCCCATGATATCATTAAACGCCATTCCCTTTATGCCGGCATGGAAAGAACAAATATTCAGTGTAAACTCAATTTCGGGAATGAATAAAAAGGTAATTGTATCATTATTTTGATTAAGTGTTGACAATAAGAATTAAATACCATAATTTTATAAGGTATTTAAATGAATATGGAAAATCAGGTATCGGAACCGGTAGAAGTAATAGCGTATTTTCACAACCGCCAAATTGAAATTATGAGGTTTAAGTGGAATAACACAGTTTACAACGTCTCAGGGGTAAATTCCTCATGGAAAATTCCCTGTAGCGGTCATTACGAATACCATTTCAGCCTAACCTGTAGAAAACAAAAGGTCATATGCGAACTGGCATATAACCTTTCAGACTTTAAGTGGCAGTTAATCCAGTACGAGAACCTGGAATAGCCTATTTCACAAGAACCATCTTCTTAACCGCACTAAAACTTCCTACATTGATTTTATAGAAGTATATTCCAGATGAAAGCTGTGAACCGTCAAACCTGTATTCATAACTTCCCTGTTCGATTCTGCTGAAATTCTTAGACAATATTTCCCTACCTGCCGCGTCAAATATGCTGAAAACAACATTCGATGATTTAGGAATATCAAATTTTATAGTTGTTGATGGATTGAACGGATTCGGAAAGTTCTGATGCAAATCATATTTTTCAGGCACTTCACCTGTCAGTTTTGAAATTGCAATCGGCACGTTCTGTCCGCCGCTGAAGCAGATAAGTCTTCCGTCCCTGCATCCGCCTATGAATTCAGTTGTCATATTTCCGTCTATGCTGTTCAGAGCTTCAACCCTGTCAGCACGGTATGTTAATGACGGACCGAACGAATAAGTAAATATCGTCTGCCCCGTTGCTCCATTCACGACAAGAATATTGCCTGGCGCCTGCATTGAAAATGCAACTTCCCTCTTGCCGTCCCCGTTCACATCACTCAACATAGTTACACCTCTTATATATGACATTCCCACAGAACTCTGCCACAATGTATTATGAGTTTTTGAATCAATTCTGTAAAGAGTCTGAGGCCCTGATAATGTAAAATCTGGTGAACCGTTTGAATCAAGGTCGTCAAGTATTCTTATGAATCCAGCATTCGCTGAACCCAACGTAACAGTATATAATTCCGTTCCGTTATCAGAAGAAATACAGAATACTTTTCCTGCAAACCCGTAATATCCGAGAATTTCTTTTGCCGTATCCGAATTTATAGTAGGTATCACCTGCATGCTCCACGTTTTTCCGTTAATACTGGTGTAAGTCCATGTATTACTTCCGTTGTTATTAAATCCTGCAATTGTGTATGTTCCTGAGTTATTTCCGTTTCCGATTGCACCGCCGAACTGCGTATTTACAACATCTCCCGTAAATTCAGAACCCTGAGTTACATTGAATATCACTGCTCCTGTAAGACCGTTCAGGCAAATTAGTGCATGCCTTCCCGCACCTTGCCCTGATCCGCTCGCAGAAACAATCACATCATTCACTCCGTCGTTATTATAATCCCTATCAACGCGTAATCCTTCAATATCACCGTCAGCGTAGGTTACTGAATCACCATATGCCCAGATAATTCTTCCCGTTCTTCCCGATACCGTATAAACCATCTCATTTCCTCCACCGCATCCGAACACTACATCCTGAACTCCGTCACCGTCTACATCGCTTCTTATCTGAAGCGCATCTTCCCAAGGAACAGAACCTGTGTTATTGTTATTGTATCCGGTATTCACAATCCAAAGCATGTCACCCGTCAACGATGAGTTTCCGTTCCAGCATGCCGTATAATAATTTCCAGAAGCAACT
>Ga0209450_10000381_pt1 | contig 23265 bp, 22 predicted proteins | sample FrelakmetLWP11LW_FD_187149 | JGI IMG/M metagenome (GOLD analysis project Ga0209450, IMG submission 187149) | Freshwater lake sediment microbial communities from the University of Notre Dame, USA, for methane emissions studies - LWP11 LW (SPAdes)... | ecosystem: Environmental > Aquatic >...
GTTGCTTGCTCCCACACGACCGTCGAGGGGGCAAGGTGGGGCCGCGCATCCTGACGCTCTGCCTGCGGGTGGGGGGCGGCGCGGTGGCGTGGATGGGCTTGCCGGCGGCTGCCGGAATCGCTGAGGGTCATGCTCTCGACCAGCGGTGCAACCCACCCTGTGGGGGCGAGCAGCGCGCCCCACCCATTGCGCTCGGCGAGAGCGTCCTGTGGGAGCGAGCAACGCTCGCGACCGCGGCGTTCCGGGGGCGCGGCAAGACCGATCGTTGCGGTCGCGAGCGTTGCTTGCTCCCACAGGGTTGTGTCGTTGCGGTCGCGAGCGCTGCTCGCTCCCACAGGGTTTTTTCGGTGGCGGGCGTTGCTGGCTCCCACAGGGTTGTTTTGGTTGCGGGCGTTGCTTGCCATCACAAGGCGCGCAGCGCCGGTGTCGTGGCGCTGCCTTATGGTGCGCGGACCCTGCGACGACGGCCGGGCGCTGCAGCCAGATGCAGTCCCAGTAGGGATAGTCGCCCGCGCGGCGGACCAGACCCGCACGAATCGGGTTCGCGATGAGGTAACGCGCCGCGGCGCGCAGGTCATCGTCCTGGCGCAGGGCGCGGTCGTGGAATCCGCCCTGCCAGATCGCGCCCGAGCGGCCCAGCGTGCGGTTCGCCGCCTTCGCCGACCGCGCCTTGAAGTGCTGCATCACCTCCGACAGGGATGCGCTGTCGTTCAGCGCGATGAGACCGTGCCAGTGGTCAGGCATGAGGACCCAGGCGAGCGCTTCGGCATCGAGGAACGCACCGGGCGCTGCGTGCTGGGCGCACACTGTGCGTGCGACGTCCCAGTCTGCGAAGAAGCGGCGCCGCCCATGGCAGACCGTGCTGACGAGATAGATTCGTCCCGGTTCCGAGTGGCGACCGCGCCGCAGCGCACGATATCCCCTGTCCTGATCCCGAGCCATGCGGACATCGTGGTTGCCTCGGGCGCTTGGGGGCAGAGGATATGCGCCCGGTGTTGCGTAGGAATCCGCTGATTCGCGCGTACCTGGTCGCACATTGTGGGAGCGAGCAGCGCTCGCGACCGCCACCTCGACCCTTGTGAGGCACCCCGAGGTCGCAGTCGCGAGCGTTGCTCGCTCCCACAGTCTCGATCCTTGCGAGGCACACCGAGGTCGCAGTCGCGAGCGTTGCTCGCTCCCACAGTCTCGATCCTTGTGACGCACCCCGAGGTCGCAGTCGCGAGCGTTGCTCGCTCCCACATTCTCGACCCTTGTGAGGCGCCCCGAGGTCGCAGTCGCGAGCGTTGCTCGCTCCCACATTCTCGACCCTTGTGAGGCACCCCGAGGCTGCAGTCGCGAGCGTTGCTCGCTCCCACATTTCATTCCCGCACGCAGCGGGCGATCAGTCCTTCTCGCCCGCCTCGATGCGCTTGGTGATGACGTACTGCTGTGCCAGGCCGAGCACGCCGTTGACGGTCCAGTACAGCACGAGGCCGGCGGGGAAGAAGGCGAACATGATCGCGAACACCACCGGCATCATCTGCATGATGCGCGCCTGCATGGGGTCCATGCCGGCGGTCGGCGTGAGTTTCTGCGTGGCGTACATCGCGATGCCGTTCAAGATCGGCAGGATGAAGTACGGGTCCTTGTCGGACAGGTTCTGGATCCAGCCGATGAAGGGCGCCTGGCGCAGCTCGACCGATTCCAGCAGCACCCAGTACAGCGCGATGAAGACCGGGATCTGCACCAGGATCGGCAGGCAGCCGCCGAGCGGGTTGATCTTCTCCTTCTGGTACAGCTCCATCATCGCCTGGTTCATCTTCTGGCGATCGTCGCCGTAGCGCTCCTTGAGCGCCTGCAGCCGCGGTTGCAGCTTGCGCATGCGCGCGAAGCTCTTGTACTGCGCCTCGGTGAGCTTGAAGAACAGCAGCTTGATGATGATGGTGATCAGGATGATCGCCCAGCCCCAGTTGCCGGTGAGCTTGTGCAGCTGCTCCAGCGCCCAGAACAGCGGGCTCGCGAGGAAGGTCACCATGCCGTAGTCGACGGTGTAGACGAGGCCGTCGGCGACGTCCTCGATGTAGTCCTGCAGCTTCGGGCCGACGTACAGTCGTGCGCTGGTGTCGGCGCTGGCGCCGGGGGCGACGGTGATGGTGGGCGCGACCGCGCGCACGAGGTAGCGCGGGCCGGTGTCGCCCGGCACCACCGCGGTGCTGAACTGCGCGTTCTCGGTGACCGGCGGGATCCACGCGGAGAAGAAGTAGTGCTGCTGCTGCGCGATCCAGCCGCCGGTGACAGCGCGGTTGAGCGGCTCGTCGGCAAAGTCGTCGAACTGGATCTTCTGGAAGCGCTCTTCGGGGCTGTACCAGGACACGCCGGTGAAGGCGTACTGCTCGGGATTGGTGAACGAGAACTTGCGGTCGACCAGCGGCGAGGTGCGCTGCAGCTGGCGGTATTCGCTGGCGGTCCACGGCGTGCTGCCGCCGTTGTCGATGCGGTGGGCGACGTCGATGGTGTAGCTGCCGCGCGTGAGGCGGAAGGTCTTGGTGATCCGCACGCCGCTGGCGTCGGTCCAGGTCAGCGGCACCTCGAGCGTGGCGTCGTCGTCGGGCAGGCGGTATTCGCGCTGCGTGGCCTCGAACACGCTGCGATGGTCGGGCGCGGCGCCGGCGGCGGCGACGAAGCCGCTCTGCGCGACATACCAGCGCGACGCGTCGCTGCTGAACAGGCGCACGACGTTGGACTTGTCCGCCGGCGTGATCGGATACGCGAGCAGTTCGGCATCGACCACGCTGCCGCCGCGCACGTCGATCTTGATGCGCAGCACGTCGGTTTCGACGGTGATCGGGTCCAGCGCGGGCTCGGCGGCGCTGGCGACGGCGGTGGCATCGGGGGCTGCGACCACGGGCGCGCTCGGCACGTCGGCGCCGGGCGGTGCGGCCGGGGTATCGGCAGCGGGCGCGGCGGCGGTCGGCACGTCGGCGGCCGGCGCGGCGGGGTCGGCGGGCGCGGCCGGTGCTTCCGGTGCCACCGGCGCGCTGGGGCCGTAGTCGCGCTGCCAGGCTTCCCACAGGAAGAAGCCGGTCACGAGGAGCGCGATCAGGAGGAAACTGCGCATGTTCGGCATGGCGCTGCGGATTCCGTGGTTCGATGCCGGACGCTGCGGCAGGCGGTGAGGGAGGGCGCGCGGGCGCGGCGCAAAGTCAGCGCGACATTGTGCCGGCAGGGCGATCCAGCGGCAACGCGGCCGCACGCGTGAGCAGGCGGTCGATGTCGGCGCGCAGGGCGGGATTGGGCGTGGCCGCGGCTTCCGGCTTGGCGGTGAAGACGAGGCTGCGCGCGGCGAGTTCGGCCTGGCGCTGGCGGAAGGCCTCGCGCAACTGGCGGCGGATGCGATTGCGGTCGACGGCGTGCGGGATGCTGCGCTTGGCGAGCGCCGCGCCGAGCCGCGCGGGCGTGCCGGGCTCGATCACCACGAGGAGTCGGAAGAACTGGCCGCCGAGGCGCGTGCCGCCCTGGAAGGCGCGATCGAAATCGGCCTTGGCGAGCAGGCGGGCGCTGCGGGGAAAACGCAGCGGGCCCGCCACGGACTTACGGGATGAGGCGCTTGCGGCCCTTGGCGCGACGGGCAGACAGGATCTTGCGGCCGTCGGCGGTCGCCATGCGCGCGCGGAAGCCATGCGTGCGAGCCTTCTTGAGTTTGCCGGGCTGGTAGGTGCGCTTCATGGCGGCACTCGGAAGTTACGAGAAAAGGGCGCGGATCATAGACTTGGACCGGGTTTGCGTCAAGTTGTCCCGCCCTTTGGTGCAACAGGGCCGGGCGCCGACGCGCTGCTAGACTGGACGGCCCTGCGCGCGTGGCGTGCGGGATGCCGCACTCTGGACGCGCCGCATGAGCAAGCTCTGGCAGCGCTGCCTCGACCGCCTGGAGGCCGAGGTCAGCGTCGAGGACCTCCACACCTGGCTGAAGCCCCTGCAGGCGCAGGAGTCCGGGCACGACCTGGTGCTGCTGGCGCCCAACGGCTTCGTGCGCGACACCCTGCGCGAGCGCCTGCTGCCGGTGATCGAGCAGGTGGCGCGACACCTGGACCCCGCGCTGGGGCAGGTGCGGGTGGAGGTCGGATCGGTGGCGACCGCGCCGAAGCCGGCGGCATCCGGCGGGCGCAACAACCATGCGGCGGCGCGCGAGCCGGAGGCGTTCGAATCGAACCTCGACCCGCACTACACCTTCGAGAACTTCGTCGAGGGCAAGTCGAACCAGTTGGGCAAGGCGGCCGCGATCCAGGTCGCGACCAACCCGGGGCGCACCTACAACCCGCTGCTGCTGTACGGCGGCACGGGGCTGGGCAAGACCCATCTGATGCACGCCGCGGGCAATCTCATGCGGCAGAACAACCCCGGCATGCGCGTGCTGTACCAGCGCTCGGAGCAGTTCTTCACCGCGATGGTCAAGGCGCTGTCGAACAAGGTCGCGGGCAGCAAGGCGATCGACGAGTTCAAGCAGCGCTACCGCTCGGTGGATGCGCTGATGATCGACGACATCCAGTTCTTCGCCGGCAAGGACCGCACGCAGGAGGAGTTCTTCCACACCTTCAACGCGCTGTTCGAGGGCAAGCAGCAGATCATCTTGAGTTGCGACCGCTACCCGAAGGAAGTGGAAAACATGGAGCCGCGCCTGACCTCGCGGCTGGGCTGGGGTCTGTCGGTGGCGATCGAGCCGCCGGACTTCGAGACGCGCGCGGCGATCCTGCTGTCGAAGGCGGAATCGAAGGGCATGGCGCTGCCCGACGACGTGGCGTTCCTGATCGCGCGCCGCATGCGCAGCCACGTGCGCGACCTCGAGGGCGCGCTCAACACGCTGGCCGCGCGCGCCGGTTTCACCGGGCGCAGCATCACCGCCGAATTCGCGCAGGAGACGCTGCGCGACCTGCTGACCGTGCAGGAGCGCGCGGTGAGCCTGCCCAACATCCAGAAGATCGTCGCCGACTACTACCAGCTGCGCGTGGCCGACTTGCTGTCGAAGAAGCGCACGCGCTCGCTGGCGCGGCCGCGGCAACTGGCGATGGCGCTGGCCAAGGAGTTGACCGAGCACAGCCTGCCGGAGATCGGCGATTCCTTCGGCGGGCGCGACCACACCACGGTGCTGCATGCCTGCCGCGTGGTGCGCGAACTGGTGGCCACCGACGGCCGCACCCGCGAGGACTGGGACAAGCTGCTGCGCGCGCTGACCGGCTGATCGCAGCGCCGCCCGGCGCTTCCTGTGCGCGGGCGGTGGGACAAGCTGTGGATAAGCGCCATCCCCCGACTTATCCACAATCCACCCACCGGCTATACCGCACGCTTCCCACAGCATGTTGTGGTGGCTGGAGGCCTTGTGCCACAAGGCTTGGGGGCCAATCGTTGCAGTTGTCCCCAGCCTTCATCATCATCAACAGATTCCTAGAAGAACCTTGATGGGGATGGACTGCCATGCGATTCGCCGTTCAACGTGAGGTGCTACTCAAGCCCCTGAGCCAGGTGGTCGGCGTGGTCGAGCGGCGCCAGACCCTGCCGGTGCTGGCGAACCTGCTGGTCTCCGCCGGACCCGAGGGCGTGTCGTTCACCGGTACCGACCTCGAGGTCGAGATGGTGGCGCGCATGAGCGCGGACGGCATCGAGGCCGGGGACATCACGATCCCGGCGCGCAAATTGTTCGACATCTGCCGCGCGCTGCCGGACGGGATCAAGATCGACTTCAAGCAGGCCGGCGAGCGGGTGACCGTGAGCGCGGGTCGCAGCCGCTTCACGTTGTCGACCCTGCCGGCCAGCGAGTTCCCGCAGATCGACAACATCGATCTCGTGGAACGGGTGACCCTGTCCGAGTCCACGCTGAAGGAACTGATCGACCGCACGGCCTTCGCCATGGCCCACCAGGACGTGCGTTACTACTTGAACGGCACCCTGCTCGACGTGCGCGAAGGCGCGCTGCGCTGCGTGGCCACCGACGGGCATCGTCTCGCGCTGTGCGAGACGACTGTGGATCTGGATGGCAAGGCGCGCCGGCAGGTGATCATCCCGCGCAAGGGCGTGCTGGAACTGCAGCGCCTGCTGGATGCCGGCGACGGCACGGTCGAGATCGAACTCGGCCGCAACCACCTGCGCGTGCGGCGCTCGGACTTCACCTTCACCACCAAATTGATCGACGGCCGCTTCCCGGACTACGAGTCGGTGATCCCGATCGGCGCCGACAAGCAGCTCACCGTGGGGCGCGACGACCTGCGCGCCGCCCTGCAGCGCGCGGCGATCCTGTCCAACGAGAAGTACCGCGGCGTGAAGCTGGACGTGTCGCCCGGCCGGCTGCAGATCGTGGCCCACAACCCGGAGCAGGAAGAGGCGGTCGAGGAGCTCGAGGTGCGGACCGTGGTCGACAACCTCAGCGTCGGCTTCAACGTGAACTACCTGTTGGATGCGCTGGGTGCCCTGCGTGGGTCCGAGGTGATGCTGTGCCTGCGCGACGGCAATTCCTCCTGCCTCGTGCGCGACGCCGACAACGAGCGCTCGCGCCACGTGGTGATGCCGCTGCGTCTCTGACGCGGCGCGCACCGCCCGGCCGGGGCGCATCGCCCCGGCCCTGCCCCTGATGTTCATCGAACTGCTGCGCGTCGCCGGGGTGCGCTGCGTGGCGCAGGCCGAGCTGGAGCTCTCCGCCGGCCTGAACCTGGTGCTCGGCGCCAATGGCGCGGGCAAGACCTCCCTGCTGGAGGCGACCTACCTCATCTCCCACGGGCACTCCTTCCGCGCCGGCAGCCGCGAGACCTTGATCGGCCGCGGCGCCGACGGGTTGCAGGTGTTTGCCCGCGTCCGGCATGACGAGGGTGGGCTGGTGCAGCGGCTGGGCCTCGAACGGCGCGCCGGGACCTGGTCGGGGCGGCTCGACGACCGGTCGCTGGAGCGCCTGACCGATCTGTTCCGCGCCTGCGCCGTGTGCTGCTTCGAGCCGGGTTCGCACGAACTGGTCGCTGGCCCCGCCGAGGAGCGGCGCGCCTTCCTCGACTGGGGCGTGTTCCACGTGGAACCGGAGTTCCTCGGGCAGTGGCGCCGCTACCAGGGCGCGCTGAAGCAGCGCAACGCCCTGCTCAAGCAGGATGCCTCGGACGCCGAGCTGGACGCCTGGGACCTGGAGCTGGAGCGCTGGGGCACCCTGATCACCGACCACCGCGCCCGCTACCTGCGCACGTTCCACGCGCGCTTTGCCGAATACGCCAGCCGGCTGCTGCCCGGGCTGACCGACCCGGGCACCCGCTTCCTGCCGGGCTGGGAAGCAGGCGAGGGGGTGGGGCTGGCGGCCCAGTTGCGGGTGGTCCGCGACCGCGACCGCCAGCGGCAGTCCACGACCGTCGGCCCGCATCGCGCCGACTGGCGCCCGCGCTACGCCGGCCTCGGGCCGCAGGAACTGTCCCGCGGCCAGGCCAAGCTGACCGCGCTGGCTGCGGTCCTGGCCCAGGCCCGGGCTTACCGCGACCACGCCGGCGAATGGCCGGTCCTGCTGGTCGACGACCTGCCGTCCGAGCTGGACCTCGACCACCAGCGCCTGTTGCTGGCCGAACTCGCCGCCAGCGGGGCCCAGGCCCTGATCACCGCGACGGACCTGGGCCCGGCGCTGGCCGAGGTCGCCGCCTCGGCCCGCCTGTTCCACGTGGAACAGGGCGCGCTCCGGCCCGCCCCGCCGGCCGCCGGCGCCGCGTGATGGATTGATATACTCTCGACCCCTTCCAGACGCCCGCCAAGGCCCTGCCCAAGCGCATGAGCGACAGCTACGATTCCAGTAAAATCAAGGTCTTGAAGGGACTCGAGGCCGTGCGCAAGCGGCCGGGCATGTACATCGGCGACACCGATGACGGCACCGGCCTACACCACATGGTGTTCGAGGTCGTCGACAACGCGATCGACGAGGCCCTGGCCGGCCACTGCGACACCGTGATCGTGAAGATCCACGCCGACGGCTCGGTGTCGGTCAACGACAACGGCCGCGGCATCCCGGTGGACATCCACCCGGAGGAAAACCGCTCGGCGGCCGAGGTCATCATGACCGTGCTGCACGCGGGCGGTAAGTTCGACGACAACTCCTACAAGGTCTCCGGCGGCCTGCACGGCGTCGGCGTCTCGGTGGTCAACGCGCTGAGCGAGCACCTGTGGCTCGACATCTGGCGCGACGGCTTCCACCACCAGCAGGAATACCGCCTCGGCGAGCCGCAGTACCCGCTGGCGCAGCGCGAACCCTCGACCCTGCGCGGGTCCCAGGTGCGCTTCCTGCCCAGCCGCGAGATCTTCAGCGACGTCGAGTTCCACTACGACATCCTGGCCAAGCGCCTGCGCGAGCTGGCCTTCCTCAACTCCGGCGTGCGCATCGAGCTGCACGACGAGCGCGGCGCCGAGCCGCAGGCCGACGTGTTCCAGTACGAGGGCGGCATCCGCTCCTTCGTCGAGTTCCTCGCCCAGTTACGCCAGCCCCTGCACCCGACCGTGATCGGCTTCTCCGCGGTGTCCGAGAACGTCACCGTCGAAGTCGCCATGCAGTGGACCGACGCCTACGAGGAGCGGATGTACTGCTTCACCAACAACATCCCGCAGAAGGACGGCGGCACCCACGTCACCGGCTTCCGCACCGCGCTGACGCGCGTGCTGGGCGACTACATCGAGTCCTCCGGCCTGCAGCGCCAGGCCAAGGTCGCGACCTCGGGCGACGACATGCGCGAGGGCCTGATCACCGTGCTGTCGGTGAAGGTGCCCGATCCGAAGTTCTCCTCGCAGACCAAGGACAAGCTGGTCTCGTCGGAAGTCACCGCCGCGGTGGCCGGCGTGGTGGGCGAGAAGCTCGCCGAGTTCCTGCAGGAGCACCCGCAGCAGGCGCGCGCGATCTGCGAGAAAGTCGTCGAGGCCGCGCGTGCGCGCGAGGCCGCGCGCAAGGCGCGCGAACTGACCCGTCGCAAGGGCGCGCTCGACATCGCGGGGCTGCCCGGGAAACTCGCGGATTGCCAGGAGAAGGACCCCGCGCTGAGCGAGATCTTCCTGGTCGAGGGCGACTCCGCCGGCGGCAGCGCCAAGCAGGGTCGCAACCGCAAGACGCAGGCGATCCTGCCGCTCAAGGGCAAGATCCTCAACGTCGAGAAGGCACGCTTCGACAAGATGCTCGGCTCGGCCGAGGTCGGCACCCTGATCACCGCGCTCGGCTGCGGGATCGGCAAGGACGAGTTCGATCCCGACAAGCTGCGCTACCACCGCATCATCATCATGACCGACGCGGACGTGGACGGCTCGCACATCCGCACGCTGCTGCTGACGTTCTTCTACCGCCAGATGCCGCAGTTGATCGAGCGCGGGCACATCTATATCGGCCTGCCGCCGCTGTACAAGATGAAGCAGGGCAAGCAGGAGTTCTATCTCAAGGACGAAGCCGCGCTGTCGGCCTACCTGATCAGCAACGCGGTCGAGGACGCGGCGCTGCACTACGCGCCCGACGCACCGCCGGTGGCGGGGCAGGGGCTGGAGACGCTGCTGCGCGACTACGCGGCGGCCATGGAGCAGATCGAGCGCCTCGGGCACCGCCACGATCCCGGCGTGCTGCGCGCGCTGGTCGACCTGCCGCCGCTGAAAGCCGCCGATTTCGACGATGCCGCCGCGCTGGAGGCCTGGGTGGCGCGGCTGTCGCGCGCGCTCACCGTCGCCTCGCTGGGCAAGCCGCGTTACGTCTTCGAGGCGCTGGTGGCCACGCCCGAGCGACCCGGAGCGATCCGCATTCGCAAACAGCACCATGGGCTGGCCACCGAGTCGCTGCTCTCGGCGGCGTTCTTCGCCTCCACCGACTACGCGCCGATCCGCACCGCCGCCGCGGCGCTGGACGGCTTCGTGCAGGCCGGCGCGCGCATCGCGCGCGGCAGCCGCAGCCAGCCGGTGCGCGACTTCCACGAGGCGCACGCCTGGCTGATGGACGAAGCCAAGAAGGGCCGCACCATCCAGCGCTTCAAGGGCCTCGGCGAGATGAACCCGGAGCAGCTGTGGGAGACCACGGTCAACCCGGAGACGCGCCGCCTGCTGCAGGTGCGCATCGAGGACGCGGTGGCCGCGGACCAGATCTTCTCCACCCTAATGGGCGACGTGGTCGAGCCGCGGCGCGAGTTCATCGAGCAGAACGCGTTGCGGGTGTCGAACCTCGACGTCTGAGGCGCGATCGGCCACCATCGCGGCGCCCGCGGGCGCCGTAGCGCCCGGGGAGGGAGCGCCGATGAAGAAGACCACGCTGTACCTGCTGGCCGCAGCCCTGGCCGCGCTCGGCATCGCCGGCTTCCTGTGGAAGTGGAAGGTGCTCAACTTCCCGGTCACGCCGGTCGCGCAGACCGAGGTGTGGGAGATCCAGGCGCGCGTCGAGTACGACGCACCGCGTGGTCCCAGCCGCGTGGTGCTGCAACTGCCCAACGATCCGCCGGGCTATTCCATCCTCGACGAGCGCTACGTCGCGCGCGGCTACGGCATGGCCTTCGCCGGCATCGACGGCGCGCGCGAGGTGCAGTGGCAGATCCGCCGCGCCGGCGGCGGCGAAGCGGTACTGTACTACCGCGCCACCATCTTCCGCGACGAGCGCGTGCCGGAGTTCACCGACGAGCCGGCCGTGCCCGTGCCCGGCACCTGGGAAGAACCCTTCGGCACCGCGCGCGCCGCGCTGCTCGACGACGTGCGCGAGAAGTCGGTGGACAGCACCACCTTCGCCGCCGAACTGGTGCGCCGGCTCAACGCGCAGGCGCCGGCGGAAGAGGTCAAGCTGCTCACCGAGCAGGCCGCCACCGTCGACGCGCGCGCGCGGCTGGCGGTGTCGCTGCTGGCCGACCGCCAGGTCGCCGCGCGCCTGCTGCACGGCCTGCTGCTCGACGACTCCACCACCAACGCGCCGCTGCGCACCTGGCTGCAGGTGTGGGACACCGACGCGCGGGTGTGGAACACGGTGGACGCCGAAAGCGGTGCGGTCGGCTGGCCGCGCGGCCTGCTGGTGTGGAAGCGCGGCGAAGCGCCGCTGGTCGACGTCACCGGCGGGCGCAACGAGCTGGTCGTGTTCAGCACCGTGCGCAGCCTCGCCGATGCGCTCGACACCGCCAAGCAGCGCCTCGAGTCGCGCGACAAGAACCTGATCGCCTATTCGCTGCTCGACCTGCCGCTGCAGGCGCAGGAGGTCTACAAGATCCTGCTGCTGGTGCCGGTCGGTGCCTTCATCATGCTGATCCTGCGCAACCTGGTCGGCATCAAGACCTTCGGCACCTTCATGCCGGTGCTGATCGCGCTGGCCTTCAACTGGACCGGGCTGGTGCCGGGCGTGATCCTGTTCTTCACCGTGATCAGCGCCGGCCTGCTGGTGCGCTTCTACATGGAGCGCCTGAAACTGCTGCTGGTGCCGCGCCTGACCGCGGTGCTGATCGTGGTGGTGATGCTGATGGCGCTGGTCAGCGTGGTCAGCAACCGGCTCGGCATCGAGGTCGGCCTCAACGTCGCGCTGTTCCCGATGATCATCATGACCATGACCATCGAGCGCGTCTCGGTGGCGTGGGAGGAGCGCGGCGCGGGCTACGCGCTGAGCCAGGCCGGCGGCTCGATCGTGATCGCGGCGCTGGCCTACCTGGTGATGAAGCAGGCCAACCTGCAGCACCTGATCTTCGTGTTCCCCGAACTGCTGCTGGTGCTGCTCGCCGCCACCCTGGTGCTCGGCCGCTACTCCGGCTACCGCCTGACCGAGCTGTTCCGCTTCCGCGCGCTGGCGCGCGACCCGATCGCGCCGGCGCCCGCTGCCGCGGGCGATGCCGCGCCCGCGTCGAAGCCGGCGGAGTAGGGCGGCCATGTTCGGCCTGATCGAGACCGCGAAGCGCCTGCGCAGCAAGGGCCTGATGGGCATCGGCCAGCGCAACGCCGAATACGTGCTGCGCTACAACCCGCGCAAGTTCTACCCGCGCGTGGACGACAAGCTGATCACCAAGCGCCTCGCGCTGGACGCCGGCCTGCCGGTGCCCGAGCTGTACGCCGTGGTGCGCGAGGAACACGAGATCGCCGCGCTGCACGACAAGATCCGCGGCCGCGAGCAGTTCGTGGTCAAGCCCGCGCACGGCTCCGGCGGCGACGGCATCCTGGTCATCAACGGCCGCCGCGGCGAGAAGTACCGCCGCACCAACGGCCAGTTCATGAGTCGCGAGGAGTTCGACCACCACCTGTCGAACATGCTCAGCGGGCTGTTCAGCCTCGGCGGGCAGCCGGACCACATCCTGGTCGAGTACTGCGTGCAGTTCGACCCGATCTTCGAAAACGTCTCGTACAAGGGCGTGCCGGACATCCGCATCATCGTCTTCCTGGGCTATCCGGTGATGGCGATGATCCGCCTGCCCACGCGCCTGTCCGACGGCAAGGCCAACCTGCACCAGGGCGCGATCGGCGTCGGCATCGACATCCCCACCGGGCTCACCCGGCGCGGCGTGTGGGGCAACGAGCCGGTCAAGGAGCATCCCGACACCGAGCACAGCATCGTCGGCCTGCAGATCCCGCGCTGGGACGAACTGCTGCTGATCGCCGCGCGCTGCTATGAGCTCTCGCAGCTCGGCTACGTCGGCGTCGACATCGTGCTCGACAAGAACCTCGGCCCGCTGATCCTGGAGCTCAACGCGCGGCCGGGGCTCGCGATCCAGATCGCCAACGGCAACGGCCTGCTGCACCGCCTGCAGCGCATCCAGGCGCTGGAGGAGGCCGGGACCCTGTCCGGCGACCCGGCCGAGCGCGTGGCGTTCTCGCGCGCGCACTTCCCGACCACCTGACCTGAACGCCGGGCGCCGGGGGAACCCCGCGCGCCACGGCGTTGCGTTGCACTCCATGCGTGGCGGCCGCGGGCCTGCCGCGCCGCGGCTTGAGGCGCCGGGACAGGGGACGCTACCCTTGCCGGCCCGCGGGCCGCATCCAGCGCCCGCGCGACTCCCGCCGTCGAGGTCCCCATGCAGATCGCCCCGCGTTTGATCCAGGCACTCGCCCTCTTCCTGCTGCTGGCCTTCGGCGCCGGCGATGCGCTGGCCCAGCGCAACAAGAAGGAAGAAAACGAATTCCCCAACGCCACCCGCAGCGAGCCCCGCACGCTGAAGATCTCCGAGTCGAACTCGAAGAAGATCAACGATGCCTATGCGTTCCTCGACGAAGGCGAGGACGCCAAGGCGCGCGAGATCCTGCAGGGCATCCTCGACAACGCGCGCTCCAGCCCGTACGAGAAGGCGCTGTGCCTGCAGGGCCTGTCGCAGATCCTCTACAACGAGGACGACATCGCCGGCGCGATCGAGGCCAACGAGAAGGCGCTCGCGCTCGACAGCCTCGACAACAAGTCGCACTTCAACCTCGTCTACCAGGTCGCGCAGATGAACCTGATGGACGAGCGCTACGACGGCGCGCTGGCGGCCATCGACCGCTGGACCGCGCTCACCGGCAACGAGACGGCGGAAGCACTGGCGCTCAAGGGCAACGCCCTGTACCGCCTCGAGCGCTACCCCGAGGCGTCTGCCGCGATGCAGAAGGCGATCGACATGTCGCCGGATCCGTCCGACACCTGGCAGCAGATCCTGGTCGCCTCCTACTACGACGCCGAGAACTTCCCGGAAGCCGCCAAGGCGGCCGAGGCGATCCTGGCCAAGGATCCGAGCAAGAAGACCGTGGCGCGCCAGCTGGCCTCGATCTACATCGAGATGGAGCAGGGCGACAAGGCGATCGCGGTGCTCGAGGGCGCCAAGTCGCGCGGCCTGCTCACCGATGCCGCCGACCTGCGCCAGCTGTTCCAGCTGTACAACTACGTCGAGAAGCCGGCCGAGGCCGCACGCACCATCAACGAAGGCCTCGCCGCCGGCATCCTGAAGGAAGACTTCGACACCCTGAAGGGCCTCGGGGATTCCTGGGTGCTGACCGCCCAGCTCGCCGCCGACGAGAGCGCGCAGCAGAAGGAAGCCTTCGACAAGGCGATCGAGGCGTATGGCCGCGCTTCGCCGCTGGCGAAGGACGGCGAGATGGACTTCGTGCGCGCGCAGCTGCTGATCGAGGAGAAGGAGCGCTTCGCCGACGGCAAGGCCGCGATGAACCAGGCGCTGTCGCGCGGCGGCCTCAAGCGCGAGGGCGAGGCCTACATCCTGCTCGGCAACGCCGAGGCGGAACTGGGCAACCAGAAGGCCGCCATCGCCGCCTACGAGAAGGCGCGTTCCTTCCCCAACACCAAGTCGATGGCGGAAAGCTGGCTGCGCAGCACGCGCGGCGGCTGATCGCATACGATTGCACCCGCTTTTCACGGCGCGATGCCTCTGCGACATTCGGAGGCATCGCCGCCCGCAAGTTCCCTTGTCAGTCGGCGCGGAACTGGTGTACCGTCGTCCGCCCACTGCCGAAAGGCTGTGGTGTGGCGCACGGAACGCAGCCGCACCATGCGCGGGCGCCGACGGGACGTGAACACCGCCGCACCGCGACATCCCTGACGGGACTCCCATGAGCGAATACTCCACCAACGACCAAGTCGACGTCCTCAACTGGCGCAAGATCACCGCGCTGTGGGGAGCGATGTCGCTGCACGTCGGCCTGTTCATGTTCCTGCTCGCGCCGGTGAAGCCGCCCGAGGCGCAGGCCAAGGAAGAGGAGAACATCGTCGACGTGGTGTTCCTCGAACCCCCGCCGCCGCCCCCGCCGCCGCCGCCGCCGCCGCCGGAGCCGCCGAAGGTGGTGAAGAAGATCGAGGAGAAGAAGCCGACCGTCGCGCCGCCACCGCCGGAGCCGGAGACCCCGGTGTTCGACGAGCCGCTGGCGATGGCCGAGCCCGCGCCGCCGCCGGCACCGCCCGCGCCGCCCGCGCCGCCGGTCGGCGACACCGGCGCCAGCGAAGACCCGACCTACCGCCAGCGGAATCCAATTCGCTATCCGCCCGCCGCACTGCGCCGTCGCATGGAAGGCGTTGTGATGCTTCGGGTTCTGGTCGGTGTCGACGGCTCCCCGCTGAAAATCGAGGTGGACAAATCGAGCCGATTCCGCGAACTCGACCAGGCCGCCATCCAATCCGTGAAGCGGTGGAAGTTCAATCCGGAAATCCGCAACGGACGCAAGATCGAGGGCTGGGTCCTCGTCCCCATCAACTTCAGTCTCAACGAAGGGTAAGGTCATGCAGCAAGACGCGAGTTCGACCCAGCCGGCGCCCGCCGCCGCCCCGGTGGAAACCCCCGCCGCCGCTCCGGTGGCGGCTGCACCGTCCACCGGCCAACTGGAGCCTGTCGGCATCGATTCGAATGCCGCCGCCCTTCAGCAGATGGGCTTCAGCCACATGCTCAACCAGTTCGACTGGGTGGGCTGGACGGTGTTCGTCACCCTGATCATCATGTCGTTCGCTTCCTGGTTCTACATCGTGTGGAACGGGATCCGGAACACGCTGATCACCTCGCGCATGGAGCGCGTCATCGCCACCTTCTGGCAGACCCCGTCGGCCGCTGACGCGGTGCGCTTCATGGAGGAGCAGCCGAAGTCGGAGCCGTTCTCGAAGATCGCGCTCGAGTGCGCCTCGGCGGCCGCCCACCACCAGCGCAGCGAAGGCTCGCGGCTGGTCGAGGCGCTCAACCGCTCCGAGTTCATCGACCGCGCCCTGCGCCAGGCCGTGCAGCGCGAGAGCAGCAAGCTCGAGGGCGGCCTGACCATGCTTGCCACCGTGGGTTCGTCGGCGCCGTTCATCGGCCTGCTCGGCACGGTGTGGGCGATGTACCACGCCCTGCTGCGCATCGGCGCCTCCGGCCAGGCGTCGCTGGACGTCGTCGCGGGCCCGATCGGCGAGGCGCTGATCATGACCGCGATCGGCCTGTTCGTCGCGATCCCGGCGCTGCTCGGCTACAACTTCCTCACCCGCAGCAACCGCAAGATCAACGCCCGTTTCGATGAGTTCGCGCACGACCTGCACGACTTCTTCGCCACTGGCGCGCGCGTCGACGGCGCGGCGCCCAAGCCCCGCTGATCGCGCACCGCGGCTCGCCGGCCACCCGGCCGGCGAGTGCCGCGGAAACTCTCCATCCACGCAAACTCTAGGCGGTATCGACCATGGGCATGTCGGCCGGTGGCGGCGGAGAAGGCTCCGTCATGGCGGAAATCAACGTCACGCCCCTCGTGGACGTGATGCTGGTGCTGTTGATCATCTTCATGATCACCGCGCCCCTGATGTCGCACAAGGTCCAGGTCGACCTGCCGCTGGCGACCGCGGAGAAGAACGACGCCGACCTCAGCACGATCACCATCGCGCTGACCAGCAACGGCGACATCTTCTGGGACGACAAGCCGATCACCCGCGAGGCGTTCTTCGCCCAGTTGCGCGTCGAGGCACGCCGCGAGCCGCAGCCGCAGGTCCAGTTGCGCGCGGATCGCGACACCACCTGGGAGGACGCGGGCAAGCTGTTCTCGCTGGCCAAGAACGCCGGCATGAAGAGCGTGCGCGTGGTCACCACGCCGCAGCGCTGAGGAATCCCAGATGGCCTTCACCGCCAAGACCGCGGGCCCGATGTCGGACATCAACGTCACGCCGTTGATCGACGTGATGCTGTGCCTGCTGATCATCTTCATCCTCAACGCGCCCTCGCCGGTGCACCAGGTGAAGGTCGACCTGCCGCAGAAGAGCACGATCACCCCGCCGGTCGATCCGCCGCCGCCGATCGAGTTGCGCATCACCGCCCGCGGCGAGTTCTATTGGAACGACCAGCCGCTGATCAAGCCGGCGCTGGAGCCGCAGTTGAAGCTTGAGGCCGGCAAGAACCCGCAGCCCGAGCTGCAGGTCGACATCGAGTACCAGACCCAGTTCGAACTGGTCGCCGAGGTCCTCGCCACCGCCAAGGGCGCGGGCATCGAGAAGATCGGCTTCAAGAACATGCCGGACGGCTGATCGCTCGCCGATCGCCGCGCGTGGGACCTGACGCCGCCGGAGATCCCGGCGGCGTTTTTGTTTCTGGGCTTTTGGAGCGAGGGCTCAGGGCTGAGGGCTCAGGGCCCAGCGTGCAGGGTGCAGGGTGCAGCGACGGCGTCCGCAGCCCGGCGCGCAGGTGTGGGAGCGGCGCGTGCGCCGCGATGCCTTGCACTGCCCCGCTGCGGTCGGCTCACCGCCGCGCAACCCGTCGCCGGCTTTTCTGGGCCCTGGGCCCTGGGCCCTAGCTGCAGGGTGCTGGGTGCAACGACTGCATCCGTGGCCCGTCGCGCTGGCGTGGGAGCGGCGCGTGCGCCGCGATGCCATGCACTGCCCCGCTGCGCTCGGTTCACCGCCGTGCGACCCGTCGCCGGCTTTTCTGGCCCCTGAGCCCTGGGCCCTGGGCCTTGGTCGCTGGCCCCCGGCCCCCCGCCGCTCATCGGCTGCCCCTTGCGCCCCTCGATGGCCTGCGATGACATGCATCCAGCCGTTCCTTCAGCGACGGAGAGCCCCCATGGCTTATGCCCTGCGTGAGAGCCCGGCGATTCGCGACCTGAACGTGACGCCGCTGATCGACGTCCTGCTGGTCCTGCTGGTGGTCTTCCTGCTCGCGACGCCGCCGCTGCTGAATCGCGTCGATGTCGCGCTGCCGCAGGACACGCCACCGCCCCCCGAGCCGCCCGAGCGCATCGTGCTGACGGTCGCGGCCGACGGCCGACTGCTTTGGAACGGCGTGGCGTTGCCCGCCGCGGCGCTGGCGCCGCAGTTCGCGTTCGAAGCGCGGCGGACGCCGCAACCGATCGTGGCCCTCGACGTCGCCGCCAACGCCCGGTTCGAGGAGGTCACCGGCGTGCTGGCGATCGCGCAGGGCGCCGGGATGCGCTCGGTGGGGTTCCTCGACGCGCCTTGATCGCCGGCAGCTCGAACGCGCCGCGCGGCCTATGCTGCCGCGCGCACGCGGCCCGCTACGGCGTCGCGGCCGCGATCACCTCGAGGTAGCGCCGCACCGTCGGCACCAGCCCGTCGTACAGCGCCTCGCCGATCAGGGCGTGCCCGATCGAAACTTCCAGCACCTTCGGCACCGTGCGCAGGAACACGCCGAGGTTGGCCTCGTTGAGGTCGTGTCCCGCGTTCACCCCGAGCCCGGCCGCCTGCGCGCGCTCGGCGGTGCGCGCGCAAGCCTCCAACGCCCGGCCCGCATCGCCCGCCGCGAAGGCCTTGGCGAACGGCCCGGTGTAGATCTCGATCCGGTCCGCGCCGAGTTCCGCCGCGCGTTCCACGTCGACCGCGCCCGCATCCATGAACAGGCTGACCCGGCAGCCCCACCCCTTCAGGCGCGCGATCACCGGCCGCAGCCGCCCCGCGGCCTGCGCGAGGTCGAAACCGTGGTCGGAGGTGATCTGGCCGTCGCTGTCGGGCACCAGGGTGCACTGCACGGGGCGCGCGCGCTCGACGAGGGCGAGGAATCCCGGGTAGCCGCGCGGCGTGGGGCCGGCGAACGGATTGCCCTCGATGTTGAACTCCACCGGCAGCCACGCGGCCAGCGCATCCACGTCGGCCGGGCGGATGTGGCGCTGGTCCGGGCGCGGGTGCACGGTGATGCCGCCGCAGCCGGCTGCGATGCAGGCGCGCGCCGCGGCCTCGACGCTGGGCAGGTCTTCGCCGCGCGAATTGCGCAGCACGGCGATCTTGTTGAGGTTGACGCTGAGCACGGTCATGCGCAAAGCCTCAGCGGCGGGTCAGGAACACGTGCAGGTCGGTCACCACGTTGAAGTAGTGCAGGCGCGCGAACGCCTTTTCCTCCGGTGATTTCTGCGCCCAGGCATCGGTGTAGGCGAATGCGAAGCGGAAATCGAAGTCGCAGTGGATGCCGTAGTGGCCGAGGCCGTTGCGCTCGCGCCAGTCGCGGTTGAAGTAGAGGTAGGACGCCTCCAGCAGCGGTGGCCACTGGTGGGTCGGGTCCTGCACCGCGCGGCCCGAGGTCCAGTACGGCGTGATCAGCGTCGCCTGCGCGCCGGGCTTCATCACGCGATACAGCTCGTGCATGAAATCGATGCGCTGCGCGCCGGTGAGGTGCTCGAAGAACTGCGCGCACCACACCTCGTCGACCGACGCTTCGGCGAACGGCCACGGCACCACCGTGAGGTCGTGCACCACGTCGGCGTCGCAGTCGGGCGTCACGTCGACGCCGGTGAATCCGGGCTTCTTCGCCCGCCCGCAGCCAAGGTCCAGCTTCATCCGAGATCCCGAACGCCAAAGCGCGCATGGTAGCCCGGATGCGGCCGCCGCAAAGCGGACCGCGCAGGCCGTGCCCGCGGCGCGGCGATCCGTGCGCAGGGCCTCAGCGGCAGGGCTCGGACAGCGTCTTCCAGACCACCGGCTCCCAATAGTCGCGCCCGCCCAGGGTGTCGACCAGCCGCGCCGCCACCAGGTGCGTGGTGCCGGGCTCGACCACCACCTCGAAGGTCTTGCGGCCCAGCGTCGCGCGCCGCCGCGAGAACGACGCTGGCAGGTCCTGCGCGTCGATCGACTCCGCGACTTCGACGGTGTGCGTGCCCGGGGGCAGGCGCCAGGTGTCCTGGTCGGTGGGCCCGGGGATCTGGCCGTCGATCGACAGCACGCGTGCGGCGTAGAGGCGCTGGCTGCGCGGGGCGACGTGGAAGGTGCTGATGCGGCCGCAGCCGGCATCCGCCTGCGCCATCGCCGCCGCGGGTACGCTCGTCGCCGCGGCCGCGCCGGTCGAGGTCACGAGATTGCCCTCGCCCAGTTCGAGCCGCAGCGGCGGCAGGTAGCGCACCGTCACCGCGCCGTCGATCGCGACGCGGCGGCCCTCGCGCTCGACCGCCAGCGCGAGTCGACCGCCATCCGGAAGCCCGGCCAGCACCGCGCGCAGGCGCGCCACTGCCTGCGAGCGACCGTCGTCGTCGAGCCCGAGTCCGACCAGCGGCTGTTCGCCCACCGCGAGGATGCGATCGCCCGCGCGCAAACCGAGCGCCTGCGCGGTGCCGCCGGGCGTGGTGCCGAGCACCTGCAGGCCCTGCGGTGCCGGATCGCGCGGATCGAGCAGCAGGCCGAGGTCGAGGTAGCGCTCGGCCGGCACGCTCAGCGTGAGCCCGAGTGCACCGGCATCGCGTCCGGCGAAGGCCTCGCTGGCGAGCACCCGCGCCACGGTGTCGCGCAGTTCCGCGCGCAGGATCTCCTCCGGCGTGGGTGCGGCATCGACGGAGCCTGCGGCGAGCAGGGCCAGCACGAGCGGGAACGAACGTTTCATGGCAGCGACCTCGGCGTCAGATTCGGATCAGTCGATCGGGTTGGCGATAGGCACGATGCAGGCCGGCCAGCACCGCCTCGCGGTCGCGCCACAGCGCGGCGCGCGTGCTGTCCGGCGCGCCGGCGGCGAACGAGGCCGCCAGCGAGCGGTCGATGCGCGCCAGTTCGCCCTCCAGCGTCGCCGCAGCGGGCGGGATGGCGCGCGCGGCGACCCGCAGTGCATGCACGTCCTGCTCCAGCAGCGCCATCCGCGCGGTACCCGGGTCGGGCGTCGGTTCCACCGGCGACGGCAGCGTGCGCATCATCCACGCCGCGCCGACCGCGGCCAGCAGCGTCGCGGCCGCGGCGGCGAACCACGGCCGGCGCGACGCCGCGCGGTTCCACGAGCGCGCCGCCACGCGCTCGCGCAGCGCCGGCGGCGGCGCGAAATCGGGCAGCGCGCCGAGGCGGCGCCGCAGGTCCTCAGGCAGGACCGGATCGAGTGGCACGACGTTCATGAGCGGCTTCCTCCCCCGTCGGATCGCGCGGCTGCAGGCGGCGCAGCGCACGCGACAGGATCGACTTCGACCAACTTTCGCTCTGCCCGAACTGCGCGCCGATCTCGGCATGCGTCCAGCCTTCCACCACGTTCAACACCAGCACCGCGCGCACCTTCGGCGGCAGGCCCTGCAGCAAGGCCCAGGCCTCGGCCTGCGCCTCGGCGAGGCCCGCGCCGGTGGCCGGATCGACCCGGTCCTCCGGCGGCGCGTCGCGGTCCAGCCACTGCCGGCGCCGGATTTCATCGATGCAGCCGTTCGCGACCAGACGCCGCAGCCAGGCCCCGAACGGCGCCTCGCCGCGAAACCGCGCCGCCGCGCCCGGCAGGCGCAGGAACACGTCCTGCACCACGTCCTCGGCCGCCGGCCCGTCGCCGAGCATGCGCAGTGCGAGGTTGTAGGCCGCGCGCTGGTAACGCTCGAACACCGCCGCCAGCGCCGCCCGCTCACCGCGCCGCAGACCGGCCAGCCGCGGCGGCTCCAGCACCTGGAAGAACGCATCCTGCACGGGCGGGCGGGCGTCGGCCATTCGTTGTCCGGAGGACGCGCTGCCGCGGCGTCCCGTCGCAACCATGCTGGACCGCCCGCGCGGCGCCCGCAAGGCCGGTTCACCGCCGCCTCACCGCGGACCCGCAGACTGTGGCCGATGGCCGAGCCGCTGCAGATCGTCTGGTTCAAGCGCGACCTGCGGGTGGATGACCACGCCCCGCTGGCGCTGGCCGCGCGCGCGGGCCCCGTGCTGCCGCTGTACGTCGTCGAACCCGCGCTCTGGCGCCAGCCCGACGCCGCGGCCCGCCAGTACGCCTTCCACCGTGAGTGCGTGGAAGACCTGCGCGCCGCGCTGGCCGCGCGCGGACTGCCGCTGGTGGTCCGCATCGGTGACGCCGTGGCGACCTTCGAGGACCTGCTGCAGCGCCACCGGGTCGCGGCCGTGTGGTCGCACCAGGAAACCGGCAACGGCTGGACCTTCGACCGCGACCGCGCGGTCGGTGCCCTGCTGCGCGCCCGCGGCGTGGCCTGGCACGAACCGCGCCCGTTCGGCGTGCTGCGCGGCCTGCGCCTGCGCAACGGCTGGGCCGCGCAGTGGGAGCGCTTCGTGCGCGAACCCGCGCCGCCGCTGGAAGGCGCGCGGGCCGGCCTGGCCGGGGTCGACGACACGCCGCTGCCCGACGCCGCCGGACTCGGCCTGCCGCCCGACCCGTGTCCGCGCCGCCAGCGCGGCGGCCGCGCGCTGGCGCTGGACCTGCTGGCGTCCTTCGTCGCGCCCGGCGGCCGCGGGGCGCGCTACCACCGGCAGATGTCGAGCCCGCGCACCGCGCACCGCGCCTGCTCGCGGCTGTCGCCGCACCTCGCCGCCGGCAGTCTCGGCCTGCGCGAGCTGGTGGCCGCGGTGCGCGGCGCGCGCGATGCGCTGGCCGATGCCGATGCACCGGGCGCCGCCGTGCAGCGCCGCGCCCTGGTCGCCTTCGAGTCGCGCCTGCACTGGCACTGCCACTTCATGCAGAAACTCGAAAGCGAACCGCGCATCGAGCACGCCTGCATGCACCGCGGCTTTGAGGGCCTGCGCCCGGCAGCGGCCGATCCCGTGCGGCTCGCGGCCTGGGCCGCGGGCGAGACCGGCTGGCCGCTGGTCGATGCCTGCATGCGCATGCTGGAGGCCACCGGCTGGATCAACTTCCGCATGCGCGCGATGCTGGTCGCGGTGGCCTCCTGGCATTTGTGGCTGCCGTGGCGCGACAGCGGGCAGGTGCTGGCGCGGCGCTTCACCGACTACGAGCCCGGCATCCACTGGCCGCAGATGCAGATGCAGTCCGGCACCACCGGCATCAACATCCCGCGCATCTACAACCCGGTGAAGCAGTCGCGCGACCAGGACCCCGACGGCGACTTCATCCGCCGCTGGCTGCCGGCGCTGGCACAGGTGCCGGCGACGTGGATCCACGAGCCGTGGAAGATGCCGCCGGCCATGCAGGCCGCGCATGGCTGCTGCATCGGCCGCGACTACCCCGCGCCGCTCGTCGACCACGAGCAGGCCGCGCGCGAGGCCAAGGCCCGCCTCACCGAGTGGCGTCGCCGGCCCGGCATGGGCGAGCGCAGCCGCGCGGTGCTCGCGCGGCACGGCAGCCGCAAGCGACGCATCGCGGCGCCGCCGGCGCCACCGCCGCAGGCCGACCTGTTCGGCACGCCGCCATGAGCCGCAAGGGCGACCTGCCGAGCAAGGACTGCGTGGTGTGCGGGCGGCCGATGGCCTGGCGCCGCAAGTGGGCGCTCAACTGGGAGCAGGTGAAGTACTGCTCCGATGCCTGCCGCCGCGGCACGCCGCGCGGCGCGCCGCTTCAGTCCGGCGCGCGGAAGAAAGCCAGCGGGCGTTCCGGGCCTTCGTAGGCCAGCACGGCGAAGCCGTCCTCGCCGGGATCGAAGCCGTGCACGCGCCAGCGCCCGGCCGGTGCCGCCGGGCCACCGAGCGCGCGCACCGCGAGCGCGCCGTCGGCCTGCTCGTCGATCTCGATCTGCTTCAGCCCGTAGGCGATG
>Ga0209450_10000382_pt1 | contig 23249 bp, 25 predicted proteins | sample FrelakmetLWP11LW_FD_187149 | JGI IMG/M metagenome (GOLD analysis project Ga0209450, IMG submission 187149) | Freshwater lake sediment microbial communities from the University of Notre Dame, USA, for methane emissions studies - LWP11 LW (SPAdes)... | ecosystem: Environmental > Aquatic >...
CACGAAGCCAAGCGACGCGCCCACCCGTATCTTGTACCATGTCCGTCCCGACCCGTCCTTCGAAGAGCCGACCGCCTCGTACTTCTCTCCCGAATGAGCGACCCCGATGACACTGAACGTGGTGCCCGCTCCTGACCGGATATTGGCCTCATCGGGAATTGTCACGGTCGCTGTCGTATCCCCCCGGGCCGTCCCGGCAACGACACCAAGGAAGAGAACCAGCACGAGGAAGACGGCAATCACTCTGCTGCTCAACGTACGTACCCCCTTATCTCACGGTCCACTCGTCGCCGCTCGGAAGTCTCACGAGTCCCCTTCGTTGCCAAAAACTTGCCGACGGCCAGGTCGACCTTGATGAACCCTCCCTCCGAGAAGGAAAGTGAAGCCGGCACAACCGTCAGACCCTGCTGACTGATGAGAGACGCAATCCTGATGAGTTCGCGTCGGTGAAGAAGGAGCCTTCTGCGACGTTTCAGCTCCTCGTCGGTCGTGCGTGCGAAGGCGTAGGGACCCATCGACATCTGCACGACATAAAGCTCGCGACCGTAGAACCGGCAGTAGGAGTCTCCAAAAGCAAACGTCCGCGAACGCACGGCCTTCACTTCCCAGCCGCGAAGTTCAATGCCGGCCTCAACGCGCTCAAGAGCCTTGAAGTTGTGCTGGATCCGCTTGTTGGCGACGATCACTCCGGGTTTGCTGTCCATGTCTACCGCGCAAGCACTCCAAGTACAGAGATGAAGTCCTGAGGAAGTGGTGCCATGACCCGCATCTCGATTCCCGAACGCGGCACAACAAACGAGAGCGCGAATGCATGAAGCATCTGCCGCTCTATGACCACGTTGTGCTGCGTCCTGTATCCATAAGTATAGTCTCCGAGGACTGGGTGTCCAATGTAGGAGCAGTGAACACGTATCTGATGCGTCCGCCCCGTCTCGATTCGTATCCGCAGAAGAGATGCCTGGTTGCCGAAGTGTTGGATGACCTCAAAGTCAGTTGTGGAAGGACGGCCCGAACTATCGGCCTGTCGAAGAAGCAGCCCTCGGGAATGAACTGCCCCGATGGGCACGTCGATCCGGCCGCTCTTCTCCGCAAATGTCCCCCAAACCAGCGCAAGATACTGCTTCTGCGCATCATGGCTTCCCAGCTGTCGCTTGAAGCAGCTCCACCCGGCTTGAGAACGGGCGAGAACCATCACGCCACTCGTGTCCTTGTCTAGCCGATGTACGACTCCTGGCAACTCCACGCCCTCTCCCTCGTAGAGCGTGACTCCATTGGCGAGGGCGACTTCAGTCAACGTCCCGGCTGCCTTCCCCGGAGCAGTGAAGACCGGAAGTCCGGCCGGCTTGTTCACTGCGATAATATCGTCGTCGATGTAGAGAACCGGCACCACGATCGGCCCCAATCTCAACTCATCCATGGAAACCCCACTGGTCCGGAAAGAGAAGTGCAAGACCACACAGTATCGCACCTGTGGTCACGAGGCAGTCTGCCACGTTGAACACGGACCAGCCACGTACCCACAGGAAGTCTGTCACCTGCCCGGCCATGACGCGGTCAATGAAATTGCCCACGAATCCTGCGAAAATAAGAAGGAAGCCCCGAGCCAGGCCTCGGTCTCCACGATGCGATGCGGCTACCGCCGCTACGCAGACGCTGATACCAAGAACTGCGTTGAGCGGCACGACCCATGCCTGCCCTCCAAAGAGTCCGAACGCGACCCCCTTGTTCATCGTCAGGACGAGCCCAACTGGCCCTGCCGTAAGGCTATGCTGGAAGAGAAACCGCCGTGCCATCCACTTCGTGCCCTGATCTGCCAGAATCATCAGAGCGACAAGAGCCGACCAGCGGAGAGGAGCACTCACTCCGCTCATCGCGTTCCTTCAATCATCGCAGTGTCTTCCAGGCCGATTTCCACGGTCTTGCTCCTCGAAGCATGGCCATTGACAATGCGGACCGCAGAGCGAGCTACGCCAAAGTGATGACTGAGGATCTGCAGGACCTCTTCATTTGCTTTGCCCTCTGCAGGCCTGGCATGCACATGAACGCACCAAGGTTCTCCTGGTTCCACGTCCGATCTGCTGCTACCCGGAACTACGCGAACGTTGATCCGCATCACTTCTCCTCTTCAACGCAACCGGGCCGTCCATCCCAACAACCGGGGACAGGCGGCCCAGCACGTCTGCGCGTCTGCCGTCCTTACTTCTGAGTCAGCAGGTGACAAGCCACGGTATGCCCCGGAGCAGTCTCGATGACCTGAGGCTCCTGCTCTTTGCAGATGGGCATCGCGTAGGGACATCGCGTGCGGAAGTGACATCCGGACGGGGGGTTCACCGGCGACGGCACGTCGCCCTGGAGAATGATGCGTTCGCGCTTCACTTCCGGGTCGGGCACGGGAACTGCCGAGAGAAGTGCCTGCGTATATGGGTGGAGCGGGTGGTCGAACAGCTCGTCGTTGTCGGCGGTCTCTACGATCTTGCCAAGATACATGACTGCCACACGATCAGACATGTGGCGCACAACAGCAAGGTCGTGCGCAATGAAGAGGTACGTAAGGCCCAGCCTTTGCTGTAGTTCCTGGAGCAAGTTGATGATCTGGGATTGAATCGATACGTCCAACGCCGAGATCGGCTCATCAAGAACCAGCAGTTCCGGATTGATAATGAGCGCACGGGCAACGCCGATACGCTGACGCTGACCACCGGAGAACTCATGCGGATAGCGCTTCTCGTATTCAGGGCGCAAACCGACGGTCTCCATCATCGTGGCGACGGCTTGTTTTCGTTCCTGACGGGTGCCGATGCCATGTACATCCAGAGGTTCCTGGATGATGTCGCCCACGGGCATACGGGGATTGAGCGACCCGTACGGGTCCTGGAACATGATCTGCATGTTCCGACGGAGGGGCCGCATCTGGTTCGGAGTAAGGGGGGTGATGTCCTTCCCCTTGTAGATGATCTTGCCTCCAGTGGGCTGCAGCAGCTTCAGCATGGTGCGTCCGGCAGTCGTCTTGCCCGATCCGGATTCTCCGACCAGGCTCAGGGTCTCACCCTGATCGATGAAGAAACTCACCTCGTCCACCGCCTTGACGGAAGCGACCGTCCTGGCGAAGACTCCTCCCTTGACGGGGAACCACTTCTTGAGTTGCTGGACTTCTACGAGTCTGGTTGCCATGGTCATTTCTCCTCTCTGCCTAGGACTCGATGGGATGGAAACAGCGCACGAGATGACCGGGGGTAAGCTCAAGAATCTCCGGCTCTTCCTCTCTGCACTTCTCCGTGGCGAATGGGCAGCGCGGGTTGAAACGACAGCCCGCAGGCATATGGTACGGAGAGGGGACCATGCCCTCGATGGCGGGCAGCGGCTCGTTCGTCTTCTTCTCCGTAAATTTCGGTATGGACTGCAGAAGGCCGTAGGTGTACGGGTGACGCGGGGACTTGAAGATCTCTTTGGCAGAAGCATTCTCGACAATCTTGCCCGCATAGGCGATGGAGATGGTTTCTGCCATTTCCGCGACGACTGCCAAGTTGTGGGTGATGATGAGAATGGCCATACCCAGTTTCTTCTGAAGTCCACGCATCAGGTCTAGAATCTGTGCCTGGATAGTGACATCCAGTGCCGTGGTGGCTTCGTCGGAAATGAGCAATTCTGGGTTCGAGGACAGTGCCATGGCAATCATGACCCTCTGACGCATACCGCCGCTCATCTCATGAGGGTACTGGCTGAAACGCCGTTCGGGCTCGGGGATACCCACGAGGTGCAGCATCTCGATCGTCCGTTTCTTCGCCTCAACAGCATCGATCTTCTGATGCAGAGTGATAGCTTCACTGATCTGATCGCCGATCGTGTAGACGGGGTTCAGCGACGTCATCGGTTCCTGGAAGATCATGGAGATCTTGTCACCGCGTATCATGCGCATCGCTTCTTCATTCTTCTTGAGAAGATCTTCCCCATGGAAGAAGATCTCGCCTCCAATGACCTTGCCGGGAGGATTGGGAATGAGGCGAATGACCGACAGGGCTGTCACGGATTTTCCGCAACCAGACTCGCCCACCAGGCCTACGACCTCTCCCCGGTGAATCGTCAGATCAATGCCGTCCACGGCCGGAACGACTCCGTCCTCAGTGTAAAAGAACGTGCGCAGATTCTTGATGTCGACAAGTATTTCCCGGTTGTCCATGGTGCCCCCCTACAGTTTCAGTTTCGGATCGATGGCGTCGCGCAGGCCATCGCCGAAGAAGTTGAATCCAAGAACGGTCATGAAGATGGCCAGACCGGGATAGATGATGAGACGAGGCGAGTTCCAGATGAACTGCTGAGCGTTCTGCAGCATGTTCCCCCAACTCGCAAAAGGCGCCTGGACGCCGAATCCCAGGAAGCTGATGGAGGCTTCATAAATGATGGCCCCGCCGATTCCGATTGTCGTGGACACGATGAGGACTGCCAGCGTATTGGGAAACAGGTGCCGCCACATAATCCTGTTCGCGCTGGCGCCGATCGCGTGAGCCGCCTCGATGTACTCCTGCTCCTTGAGCGACAGAACGAGACCGCGCACGAGACGCGCATCCACCATCCAGCCAAAGACAACGATGACGACGATGATCTGTCCGATACCCTTCCCCATGACACTCGCAAGTGCAATGAGCAGTGGAAATGTCGGGATCGACAGCATCGCGTCGGTGAACCTCATAAGGAGGTCGTCCGCCCACCCGCCGTAGTAGCCCGCAACAAGCCCGACAAGAGCTCCGACAAGTGCCGCGGTGATCGCAGAGACGAAGCCAATGAACAGCGAGATGCGCCCTCCGAAGAACATGCGGGCCAGCACGTCGCGGCCGTAGTCGTCGGTGCCCAGCGGATGGGAACGTGAGGGCACGTTGAACATCCCTTCGAGACCCTCGATCTGTTCGTTGGGATCGGCACGCCACACCAGCGGGCCAACGAACACGAACAACAGCATCACGATCAGCATGAATGCGCCAACCATGGCCAGTTTGTGGCGCGTCAGACGGTGGAATACCATGCCGACATAGGTGTAGTCGTCAGATGACTTCTTCTGTCCTTTCTTCTTTGCTTCCATAGCCTTCTCAGTCATAGTCGCATCCTCCCCGCTAGCTGTACTTGATGCGCGGGTCCACCCACGCATACACGATGTCTGCCACCAGGTTGAAGACGATAACAAGGATGCTGACGAGCATGAGGCCGATCATGGCCGTAGGGTAGTCGCTCTTGATCTCCGCCGCAATGATGAGGCTTCCCATCCCTGGAATGTTGAAGATCGTCTCCGTGATGGCTGCACCACCAACGATGCCCGGAAGCGACAGGGCAACCAGCGTCACAATCGGGATCATCGCGTTGCGCAGCGCATGCTTGTTGATAACGGAACGTTCAGGTGCCCCCTTGGCGCGGGCAGTCCTGATGTAGTCCTGACGGATGACCTCAAGCATGGAGGACCGCATGTAGCGCGCCCAGCCACCCACCGAAGAGAAAGCCAGAACGAAGACGGGCATCAGGAGATACTGCGCCCGGTCTGCCAACTTGACCCAGAACGGAGCCTCTTCCAGCCCGGGCGTGATGATCCCGCCCGCAGGCAGCAGGGGCATCCCGTTCGGTCGTTTCAGGACGACACTGAACAGCATCATCGTCAACAGTCCAAACCAGAACGTCGGCATGGACATGCCCAGGAAGCTGATGACCGTGACGATGTAGTCGGTCATGGAGTACTGTTTGACAGCAGAAAGGATGCCGATGGGAAGAGCAACGGCAAGAGACACCAGGAATGTCAGCCCCATGACCCGCACGGTCACTGGTAGTGCTCTGGAGATGATATCGCGTGCCAGGGAGCCAGGGTACAGGAGAGAGGGACCCCAATCCCCGCGAATGACGCCGCTGAACCACTTGAAGAACCTCAAGTACCATGGAAGGTCAAACCCCCAGGCCTTGATGAGGCGCTGGATGTCGGACTTCTTGATTCGCGGGTTCTCGATCAGAGCCGCGAATGGGTTTGGCACGAGGGAGAAGATGCCAAACGACACGATCATCACGATAAGGATAAGCGGGATCATGCCAAGAACACGCCGGATTATGTAATCTCTCATGTTGGCGAAGACTCCTTTCGGCGGTCTCCCACATCTCTCAATGAAGACATGGAAGCCGATAAATCGAATCTACAGGTCCTCAGACTCCGTAGTCGCGACGTCGAGCAGCCATGTGGGCAACCGCAGAAGACAGAGACATGACCCTCTTCATCGAATACTCCTTCCTGGAGTAGATGCAGAACATGCACAACTCCATTCGCGTGCTTTTCTGTACGATGCACCTCCTCGGACAAGACCGACTACCTGCAGACTGCAACTCTGTATCCAAAGCGAGCACCAGATGAACCCGTACAGGGCAGCCGCCCAACTTGGCTGTCCCCCGAGCCGACCAGGTACTTACCCATCGCGACGTTATACCACGGTCGGCTCAGAGTGTCAATTGAACGACCTTCGTGATCCCCGGCCATGGGCTCAAGGAAGAACGCCGCGCAGAATGCCGCGACAGCCAGTCCAACTTCATGAATAGGGCCGACAAGTCGCGACCACACAGCTTGAGCCTTTCGGGGACCGGGATCATGGGCGGACGCCAACCGTCCGATCTCCCGAGCTGCCGCAAGACACATGCGCCGCTCGAATTCCTTCCCCTCCGCGACCTCCAGCGGCATGACGAACGTAGCCAGGTCGACGACCTCCATGGTGTCATGGGAAAGCCATCTCGCAGGCACGCCCTCGAACAGGCCGCGGTCACCCTGAATGATGTTCTCGACGACCCTGTCCAGCTGATCGGCCTTTTTCAGTTCTGTCTCATTCTTTGTCATCTGGTTCACCCATCTTTGTGGCAATCATCGTCTTGACCTCCGCCAATGCCCGGAACAGCAGCACTTTGACATTGCTCTCACCGAGGCCAAGCAGGAACGAGACCTCTCTCACAGACCTGTGTTCAAGGAGTCTCATCCGAACAACCGACCTCCGTGGCTCCTCCAGATGGTCGATCGCATCGTCTACCAGAGCCTTCGTGTCCGCCGCCTCCGCCAACTCGTATGGATCCCTCAGCAGACCCGTAGAATGAACGTCCATGAACTCCTGGAAAGGAAGCATGGCGTAGCCGGTCTGCTGTCTGTAGTAGTCTGAGAGAGCATTTCGCTCGATTTTGTATACCCAGACATCGAGCGGAATGCCTTGATACGTGAAGCTCTTGATGGACGAAACCACTCTGCTTATTGTGTCTTCGGCAATGTCCTCGGCAGTAGCCCTGCTCTTGACGTGCCTCAGGGCATACGCAAGCATGCGAGGAACGAAGCGCTCAACAAACCGGCGCCACGTCTCCTCATCCGCCTGCTGCAGTCCCCGTATGAAGTCCTCTTCATCCACGTCGATTGCCGCGCTTCCTCACTCGCATAATCGTGACTGCAGGAAATTGGTTACACCCGGGAAGACGAACGGGATCCAAATATGCTCGTCCCGACACGTATCATGTTCGAGCCATGCTCGATTGCCAGTTCGAAATCGTCAGAAGTACCCATGGACAGCAACCTCACCCGGGTTGGACCGAGGTCCCTGGCAAGATCGTGAAACAGTTCGCTGACAGACTCGTACAGTACTGCCCGTTCCTGCGTCGTTGCCCGAACCGGAACGACCGCCATCAACCCGGAAACCTCCTGCAGCCAGGGAATGCCGGCCGCCGCAAGCTCACGGATCTGAGGCACGGTCAACCCACCCTTCTGCGCTTCTTCACCGGCATTCACCTCAAGCAGAAACGTACGCGCCATCAGAGTCCGACGTTCCTGCATGCCGTTCAGACGCTCGAGGATGTCAGGGCCTGCCGAATCGACCGTGTCGAATACGCGGAGGATGGCGTTGCACTTGTTCGACTGGAGTCGACCGATGTACCGGACGGTCACTCCATGACTGTCACGCAAAGCGAAGACGTCCTTGCGCTTGGCTTCCTGGAGGTAGTTCTCGCCAATTTCGGTCACCCCTGCATCAAGGGCTTCCAGAATCCGGGAAAGAGGCTGTGTCTTGGTCACACAGACAATGTGGAGTTCGCCGGGCTGACCAGCCGCCCGGCGATACGACACACAAGCTCGCTCACGGACATCCGCGAGACAGTCAGCTATCGAGCCCACATTCGGCGCTAGAAGCCGCGAGGCGGCCCCTTGCGCAGTATTGCGGGGAGTTCGACCTCCTCGACCTTGAATTCCTTGAGAATCTTCTTCTCTTGTTCAACTTCCGCCTTCTGGGGCTGCATCCCTGAGGCCACGACCGTGATACGGATTTCGTCATTGGCCTCGCCAACCTCTCCGAGTACTTCGTCGAAAGGATCTGCCAGACCAAAGATGATCTTGGCATCCTTGGATGCGCTCGACTGGATGGCCGTCGAGATGACATCCATCTCTTCCATGGAAATCTCGTGGCCAATGACGTTGTAGATGAGTCCGGTGGCGCCTTGCATCGAGTACTCGAGAAGCTCATAGTTGGTGGCGGCTCTGATAGCCTTCGCCGCACGTTCGTCGCCCTTGCCGGTTCCCATGCCGATCCAGATGCTGCCGTCTGTTCCGCTGGGAAGCTCTCCAGAAGGAGCCGATGTCAGGACGTTCTTGAGATCGGCAAAGTCGAGGTTGATGATGCCTGGTGTCCGGATGAGTTCGGTGATCCCCTGAACTGCCTTCTTCAAAACCTCGTCGGCTTTGCGGAACGCGTTGCTGATGGTGATCTTGCCTTCTTCAAGCTTGAACAGTCGTTGATTTGGAATCACGACCAATCCATCGACACTGTCACGAAGCTCCTTGATGCCGTCCGATGCGACTTTGGACCGCTGCGGGCCCTCAAAATTGAAGGGCTTCGTAACGATCGCGATGGTGAGGATGCCCAGTTCACGAGCCACTTTTGCCACGACGGGAGAACCACCCGTGCCCGTACCTCCACCCATGCCAGCAGTGATGAACAGGAGAGAAGAGCCCGCAATTGCCTCCTTGAGCATCTCTCTGCTCTCTTCTGCCGCCTTCCTCCCGACCTCAGGGTCAGCGCCCGCGCCCATCCCTCGAGCAACTTTGGCCCCAATCTGAATCTTGCTTTCTGCCCGACTGTACCGCAGAACCTGCGTGTCGGTGTTGACACTCACGAAATCGACGCCGGAAGGAAAGTCCCCTACCATCCGGTTGACGGCATTGCCCCCTCCACCGCCCACGCCGATGACCCTGATACTTACGTTTGAGCTTCCCCAGGGATCCAGTCGATCATCCATAGTGGATTTCCCTCCCCGTCAGTGTGTCTTAGTCGAAAAGGTCAAGGCCCTTGAACAGGCCACTCAAGCCCTTGAACGCGCGCTTCTTCTTCTGGACTGCGGCACCATCACTGTGGATGCCGAGTTCGAGCAACCCGACTGATGTCGAGAAGCTAGGATTCTTGAATGAGCTGAAGACGACGTCGTCAACTGTCGGCTGTCCCATGCGAGCTCGCAGTCCGCTGATCTCAGAGAACTTGTCCGTGATGTGAGATACCATTGCCGTCCCACCGGTCAAGACGAGGCCGGCCGGGAGCATGTTGTTGTAGCCGGAGTGAACCAGCTCCAGCTTGACAGCCTCAGCTATCTCCTCGATGCGAGATGTCACGACATCACTGATGTATGACTTCGTTGTCGCGAGAACACCGTCGCCCGACGCCGTCGAGTAGCTCACCTGGCTGTCCTGAAAGTCCTTTCCCCTGCTCGCGTCCACCGAACCGTATGCCACCTTGAGCTCCTCAGCAACATTCAGGCTCGTCTTCAGCATCATGGCAAGATCCATCGTCACGTGCCGGCCACCGATGGGCAGAACGGCCACATAGCTGAGACTGCCTCCTGTGAAAACGGCAAGGTCCGTCGTGTCTCCTCCGATGTCCACACAGGCAACGCCGATTTCCTTCTCTTCTGACGAGAGAACGGCGTTGGCCGACGCAAGGCCTTCGAGCACCAGTCTGTCCACCTTGAGGCCCGATTCTGTAACGCAGCGACGAAGGTTATCCAGAATGGTCGACTGTCCCGTGACAATAAAGGCTTCAAACTCCAGACGGATACCCGACATTCTCAGCGGGTCCTTGATACCTTCCTGACCGTCCACGAGGTACTGGCGGGGGATCACGTGGATGATCTCCTGATTTGGCCCGAGCAGGACAGCTTTGGCCGACTCCCACACGCGATCCACATCGTCCTTTTGTATCTCGCGCCCCGGTCGTGATATGGCAACCAGGCCTCGGTTCACCAATCCGGTGACGTGAGTACCGCCGACATTCACGATGACAGACGAGACGGAGTAGCTGCTCATCCGCTCAGCCTCGTTGCGAGCGGTCTGAATGGCCTGGGTCACGCCTTCCATGTCGACCACCACGCCACGCTTCAGGCTGCTGCAGGGAGCAGTACCGACCCCAAGAATGGCGTCGAGACCATCTCCAGTCGCCGAAGCTATAAGCATCTTCACGCGGGTGCTTCCAATGTCGAGTACGCTGACGATTCTTTCCTGGCCAGCCATCATGCCTCCTTCTTCAAGAGAACGCGCCGGATGATTGCGATATTCTGGTACATCCTGCTTCCAAACACAACGACTGCCGCGAGATACAGATCGATGCCCAGCTGGTCACCGAGATACCCCAGGAGCGCTGCGACAAGACTGTTGATCAAGAAGCCTGAGAAGAATACGGTCGCGTCGAAGGTGTCCTTCAGATAGCCCTTGATGCCACCAAGAATGGAATCCATGCCCGCCAGAAGGGCCAACCCTACATACTTGGAATAGGCGGCGGGGATGTGCACGGGGCGAAAGATCCCGACGATGATACCGAGTACGAGTCCGCACACTGTCACGAAGCCAACCATAGATAACCGTCTTCCTCCCCTAGTCGCTGATTCTAAGCGGGTTGACTTTTTGAACTATAGCACCAATGCGTCTCAGGTTCAACAAGTCGAGCACGCCTCCGGGAATCTGCAGTCCCTTGTACATGTTCTCTGTGTCGCCGATGGCGTCGACGACCAGCGGCATCTGCGTCACCTCTCCGTCTACGCGAACGTCGAGACCCGCCCTGTATACGGAACTCGAGTCGGTCAGGCGTATCCCGTTCAGCGATATCACTTCTGCTCCCGATGCCCAGAGATCATTCAGAAGAAGGAGCAGGTCCTCATCGGCCAGCATGGAAGGCGAAGTTCCCGACGATTGCTCTCGTATCGTGATCCGGATGCCAGGACCTGCGAGCGGGATGGCCCCTGTTCTCTGTTTCAACACGATGGCCTCCTGCAGCAGTCGGCGCACCTGCGCGGCCGTGTCGTCAGAAGAGCGAAGGTACTGCGCCACTTTCTGCGATACGTCCGTCTCCTCGACGAGAAGGTCCTGTTTGCGTTGTTGGAGATCTCTGATGACTCGAATGAGGTCCTTTGGGTCCTGGCTCTGATAGGTCTGCTTCATCTCGCGTACGACACGTGCCTGCCCTGGGAGGAAGAACCCGACGAAGAAACTGATGAGAGCAAAGACGAGCATGGTCGACTGCCAGCGTGCCCTGCCAGTCCTCTTCACTTTGCACCCTCTGCATATTTGAACGCAGCATTGTCCAGCGATGCCGGGACAGTCACGGACGCCTTCTTCTCGAGTGAACACGTGATCCTGAACTGGTCGCGGTACATCTCCAGCACCCGAAAGAAGACGTCTTGAGAAATGCTGTCGGCGAGCAGTTCGGGGTTTCCCAGCGCCGTGATGATATAGGGCGGCGACATCCTGCTCGAATTCACGAGTATTATCGGTCCAGCACATACGATGGGACTGTTTCCAAGAACGCGCTGGTCGTTGACGGCAATCGCTGTGGCGCCATATCTCCGCATGAGATTAACGATACTGCGAAGGTAGCCGTCGTGGATGACGAAGTAGTTCGGGTCATCGGACAGGGTCGGCGTACGGGAACTATCACTCAATGTCACGACGACACCCGGGCCCGTCGCCTCGGCAAGTCCTGCCTTTCCTCTCAACGCTCGCAGCTCCTCGGTGAGAACACGCACCTCGTCGCTGGTGGCGGCACCCTTCGTCTCCAGCTGTCCCAGCTGTCCCCGCAGATCGACGATCCGTCTGGCGGCACCCTCGTTCTCCGCTTCGAGTCCCTTCATGATTTCGACCAGCTCCACATTCTGGGCAGGCACAACGTAGGCCTTGTTCACGGTGGGCTCGAACTGGACAGCCAGAAGGTATCCGAATCCGGCAACCATGACAAACAGTGCGCCGAGGAAAACGCCTCCGCTTCTTCCACGCGTGATCATGGCGACCCCGCGATGATGGCCTGACCGTCGAACCGGAGGTCGATCGTTGCTTTCTCCCCTTTGAACGCCGGCATGTCAAGGACCGCGATCCCTCGTTCGATCTTTGAGGCACCGTTGGCACTGTCTCCGAAAATCAGCGTCTTCCCGTCTTTCAACCGTGCAGAAAGTCCCGTCGCTGAGGACAGTGACAAGCTAAGGATGGCCAGCTCATCCCGACACTGCATCAGCTGACAGCAGAGCGGTCCGTATTCGAGTGAGGTCGAGAGAAAAGCCGGAGATGCAGATGGAAAACCGCTTACGTCAACCACGCTCCACGACTTCGACACCTCGGCCACTGCGTATGCCGTCCCGGTCTGAAGGAACACGACGGCCAATTCGCTTCCTTGCTTGATCACGAGGTCGGGGTCAGCCACGGTCACGCCGATTGTGACATTCCAAGGGCGCTCCCGCCTGATCGTCACATCAGAAACAGGGAGTCCCGCGAGCCTGTCGACGATCGAGGTCCTGTTGAGGAGCATGAGAAGACCCTGAGGCCGGTTGTGCCAGACCTGGTCCACGAGAGGAGCGTCCCAGGAATCCGCCTGCATGCTGATGCGAGCGGCTGGTACGGTGAACCAGTAGATCAGCACCACTGCCAATGCGACGAGGCCCATGCGCCACAAAAGCTTCATGTACGGAAGAGCTTCTCCCTGACACTCACACGCCGCCTCCTAGGAGAAGTCGCCGAGCAGCCTGATCTCGGGAGACAGGCGCACGTTGAAGCGAGCATAGACTCTCTGCACGACAATGTCCATAAGGCCCGCGACATCAAGCGCGGTCGCTCCTCCCAAATTGACGATGAAGTTCGCATGCTTGGCCGAAACCTGCGCCTGCCCTACCTGGAGACCCTTGCACCCGGCTTCCTCGATCAACTTTCCGGCATAGGTCGTCGGAGGATTCGTGAAGATACTGCCGGCATTGGGGTGTTCCCACGATTGCTTGGCATGCTTCTCGGATCGGATGCGTGCAGCTGTAGACCGAATTGTTGCCCCATCACCGGCTTCGAGGTCAAATGCAGCACCCAAAATGATGGCTCCACTTTCCTGAAACTCGCTGTAGCGATAATCGAAATCGACCTCTTCATGCTTCTTCACGACGTACTCGAGGTTGCGATCAAGGACCTCTACGTAAGCCAGATGGGTGCTTATCGCCTGAGAGAACGAGCCTGCGTTCATGTAGATCGCCCCTCCAACGGTGCCGGGAATACTCGTAAGATACTCCAATCCAGACAGGTCCTGTTGAATGGCAAAATCCAGGAGGGAGGACAGCGGCATCGGGGCACGAGCATGCACCAGTCCCCTTTCCACAACTGGCTGAAGCGAGGTCTCCATGAGCCTGACGACCAGACCTTCAACGCCACGATCGGAGACAAGAACATTCGTCCCATTGCCGAGAACCGTCGTCGGCACCTTGAGAGCCTTGGCGGAACGCAGTGCGCAGATCAGGTCCTCCTCACCACACGGCGTGTAGAGGTACTCGGCAGGACCGCCGATGTGAAACGACGTGTAGAGCGACAACGGCTCCTTTGTCAGGACCCGTTGCTCGACGCGACGTCTGAACCTTTCTATGACCGAATCTGCCATCAGCCGTTCTCCCGCTTGATGCACCCCTCAAGGGACGCAACGACGTGATATTGTACCGGATTGCCGCTCGTCAGCAAGCCACAAAACTTCAGACCGAGCCTGTTCACGTCCCCGGGGCCCATGAACAGGATTACGTCGTCCGGCGTCGCCGAGGCTCGCAAGACACCGAGCGTCTGGTCCACGGGCATGCGTGGAATTAGCGCGTCGCCGACCGCTGACTTCACACTTTCTCGAAGCGTCACGTTCAGGTCTTCCGGACGCTCTACCGTCTCTCCAGCCGGGAAGATGTCAAGCAGCACGATCCGCGAGACTCCAGCCAGTGCTGGCCCATAGTCTCCGAGGCATGCGCTCACACGTGAGAAACGGTGCGGCTGCAGCACGAGCACAACCGGTCTTCCGGCGTATCGTGCCGAGAGTGCCTGCAAGGTCGCTCTGATCTCGGTGGGGTGATCGGCATGATCTGTGAGGACGAGCGTTCCCTCGTGCTCTGCCAGAATCTGCATTCGCCGCTCCATTCCGGGAAAGCCAGCCAGAACACGGAGCGAATCTGCGAGAGTTGCCCCGACTTCCTCGCATGCCAGGCCGGCGGCAACCGCGTTCAGGTAGCTCTTCTCGTCTCCTCGTTCCATCACAAATGGCTGTTCCCAGCCTTCTCGCCTGACCGTTGCAGTGTTGGTGTGAAGATTGTAGTCAACGCACACCTGGTTTGGGCTGTCCTGACCATACAGAACGTGCCGCGGCAGAGCCTGCACGATCCTGGCTACTTCCCTGTCGTCGCCGCACCCGACGATCAGCCCTCCTCGCTCAGAACACTGCCCGGCAAACGTGGCAAATGCACCGACAAGATTGCAGAACTTGCCCCCGTAGGCGCCCAGATGGTCGTTGTCGATGTTCGCGATGACTGCCACGTCTGGATGGAACTTCAGGAACGAACCGTCAGACTCATCAGTCTCCAGGACCATGATCGGGCGTCCCTGAATCTGCTTTCGCACGGCGCCTGCAGAGAGAGAGGCTGTGTCAACTCCTGCAATGTGGCCTCCCACACAAATGGTCGGACCGTAGCCTTGTCTACCCAATGCGTATCCGATCATCCCTGATGTCGTGGTTTTGCCATGCGTCCCGGAGACGGCTATCAGGAAGTAGCGTGACGCGATGGCTGACAAGACGTCTGTCCGATGGAGAATGCTCGTTCCGACCGCGGTTGCCGCCAGGAGCATGGTGTTGTTCGGGGGAATTGCGGATGACCGTACGACAACTTCATCATGACGAAGCGTACCGGCTGCCTCAGTTTCGGACATCACCCGAATGCCCAGTGAGGTCAATCGTCCGGCCTCGGGGCCGTCCGTCACAATGTCGGAACCCCGCACGTCCATTCCGATGCCGCGCAGCAACACCGCCAGTGAACTCATCCCTGCACCACAGATGCCGACCAGAAGGAATGCTGTTCCAGGGCGCAGGAACTCAGACATGTGAGCACTCCTCCTCGATGGTGCGCACGATGGTCTCTGCGGCATCACTCCCAAAAATGCTCGAAGCAGGAAGTGCCAAACCCGTCTTGTCACTCAGCTCTCTCTCCAGAATGGACAGGTACGCGTCAAACTGCAGTGACATCTGCTCCATGCGAATGCCAAGTCCAAGGCTCTCGAGATACGTCGCGTTCTTGGACTGATGTCTGCCAACGGCGAACGGGTAGGGAATGACGATGGCATAGATGCCTCCGACGGCGAGCTCCGTAAGCGCGAGTGCGCCGCCTCGCGTCACCGCTACGCACGACTGCTCATAGAGTCGCTCCATATGCTCCTCATAGGAGACGACCGCAGGTTTCACGTGCCGCAGAGACAACCTCTCCACGACATCACGAATCCTCACGTAGTCCTCAGGTCCCGTTACCGCCGTGACGAGGACATCGCGACCTCTGGCGTCCAGTTCCTGGATTGTCCGCAGGAACAGCTCGTTGATGAAGCTGGCGCCACCACTACCCCCCACGAACAGCAATCCGCGGCGAACGGACCCGCTGGACCGACACTCTGTCAGTGCGGCGTAGATCTTGCGTCGTAGAGGATTTCCCGTCACGATGAACCGTGGATCGGCGACTCCTCCGACCGGAAATCCCAGGAAGACATGCCGCGCACGCCGCGAGAACAGTCGATTCGCCCTCCCCATGACAGTGTTCTGTTCCAGCAGATACACGGGGATCCCGCACAGCTGGGCAGCGACGATTCCTGGAACCGACACGTATCCGCCAGTACCAACAAAGGCATCCGCATGGGCGTCCTTCATAATGCGGCGCGCCGCATTCACTCCGACCCGAGTCGCGCCTGCAAGGCGCCAAAGCGATCTGGGGGTATACAGAAGGGGAGCAGAACAGACGGTCTTGACGTCAAGTCCGGAAGCCAGGAAGACACGTTGTTCCATGCTGTCGGATCGCGCCAGCATGGTGACGGTTCCCCTTTCCGATAGACGCTCAGCAATTGCGACTGCGGGGTAGATGTGTCCTCCGGTTCCTCCTCCGGCGATAACGAAGTGCATCAGATAGCCTCCGGACTCCGGGAAATGGCTCCCGCTATCCCGAGTGCGGCCATCTCGAAGACGATGTGATTGCCTCCCTGGCTGAAGAAAGGCAGAGGTACTCCGGTCGTAGGCAAGAGTCCAACAACGACACCAATGTTGACGAACGCCTGCACGGCGAGGAACACGCCCAACCCCATGACGTAGACGCGCGCAAATGGCTCAGAGCACCTCGAGGCGATCTTGAACAGGTCGAAGACGATCCAGAGAAAAATACCGAGTACGATGGTCACACCGACCAGCCCGAATTCCTCCGCAAATATGGCAAAGACGAAATCGTTCTCCTGGGCGGGGAAGTGGACGAATTTCTGGACACTCCGCATGAAACCCCGACCCGTCACTCCACCCCTGGCGACCGCAAACATGGAGTTCACCAGTTGATAGGCGACGTCTTTGGCCTTGTCGGGTGACAGTGGGTTGATGAACGAGGTCATTCTGACTTTCCAGGAGTCTTTCACGTTCACTGCAATCAGGGCCACCACGCCCAGGGCAGCTGTCTGGCTGATCCAGTAGCCAAACGGAGCACCAACGCCCAGCAGGATGGCGATAGAAGATCCGGCAATCACGAAGGCGGTTCCGAAATCGGGTTCGAGGGCCACAAGGGCTGTGAACCCCAGCGCGAATAGCAGGAATGTGCGGTAGAATCGACGGCCATACTGGTTCAGGTACTTGCCGCTGAAGAGCTTGGCGGCGAGAAGAGGCACAACCAGAATGGCTGCCTGAGATGGCTGCAGGCCAATCGAGCCCGTTCCGATCCAGCGACTGGAACCGTTGACGCTCCTGCCGACCGCAGGAATGAGAACAGCGATCAGCAACGCTCCCAATGCATAGGTCAGAAACCCAGAGATGTCTGCCCAGCGCATGTACTTGAACCGCGAGCAGAACCAGTAGGCGAAGATACCGACCCCAACGATGATCACTTGCTTGACAACACTGGGGGTAACTGCCACCAACTGACCTCGCGCGGCACTGAGACTGACGGTGATGCTGTAGTTCTGGAGTACCCCGAGACAAAGCAGTATGGCGACAAGAACCAGTATGCGCCTCACTGCGTGGCGGCACCCAGGCGCCCGAGCACGATTTCCTTGAACCGGTCGCCACGCTCCTCGAAATCCCTGAACATGTCGAAACTGGCGCAAGCGGGAGACAGAAGAAGCGTTCCGCCTGCAGAAAGAAGTCGCACTCCACTGCTGACAGCTTCCTCAAGCGATTCGACGCGGACGACCGCCTTCATGCCAGCCTTGCACAACGAATCCAGGATAGCCGGGCCGGTCGCGCCCATCACGATTGCCGACACCAGGTTCTTGTCTTGAACCAGATGTCGAGCCATCTCATCGAACGAGACACCCTTTGAACTGCCGCCCAGAATGACCGCGTACGGTCCGGTCATGGCGTCAGCAGCCGTCATGACCGACTCCGGAGTCGTCGCCTTGGAATCGTTGACGAACAGTACACCGCCCCCTGCTCCGACAGACTCCAGTCGGTGGGGAAGCCCGTTGAAGCCACCGACAACCCCGCGAATGATGTCTGGGGAGACACCGTACAGGAAGGCTGCGAGAGCTGCGCTCATGGCATTCGCCACGTTGTGCCGCCCACGGATACGCAGATCTGTCTCCCTGAACAACTCCACCGTGCGTGTCGCGTCCTTGAAGACGACCACGCCGTCGACAACATGCGCGCCGGCGAACACCTCGTCCCCGAGGCCAAAAAAGAACACCGAAGACGCCAGCGTTGGAGCAAGTGCTCTCAGAGCGGGATCATCCCAGTTGAGCACGATAGTGTCCTGTGCCGTCATGTTCTCGAACAAGCGCCTCTTGGTGGCGAAGTAGCGCTCCATGGTACCATAGCGGTCAAGATGGTTCGGAACCAGGTTCGAGAAGATGGCCACTCTAGGATGGAATGCATGGACTGTCTCGAGCTGAAAGCAGCTGACTTCGAGAACGGCTGGCCCTGCCATCGGGTGTTCCACGAGGAGTTGCGACACCGGAGTGCCCAGGTTTCCTCCCGTCACCGCATCGGGATACTCCTGGGCGATCATCTCTCCAAGAAGAGCGGTGGTCGTGCTCTTGCCGTTGCTTCCAGTTACTGCCAGCACTGACAGACCGGCATACGCTGCAATCTCAGTCTCACCGACGATGAGCTTGCCCATCTGTGCTGCGGTCAGGATGATCGGGGCCTCGAGCGGGACGCCGGGGGAAACCACGACCACGTCGTAGGTGGCCATGATGCTCGCTGTGTTCCCTCCGAACTCAAACGGGACTCCCACCTGTTGCAGCAGTTGTGCTGCACGCTCGAACTTCTCGTCAGCGCTTTGCTCCTTGAATTCCGATACGAAGATGCGCACTCCCTGATTATGCAGATACAGGGCCGCGTACAATCCGCTTGGCAATGCTCCGACCACAAAGGCAGAATTGAACGGGATCACTGGCTATTTCCACGTCATCGTCAGTGCCCCGGCAATGACGAACAGAATGCTCACGACGAAGAACCGGTCGACAATTGTCGGCTCGGGCCATCCGAGCTGCTCAAAATGATGGTGAATCGGAGCCATGAGGAATACTCTCTTTCTGCGACCGGAGGCCTTGAAGGCTGCCACCTGGATCATCACGCTGATCGCCTCTCCCAGGAACAGTCCTCCCAGCAGGATCGACGAAACCTGGTTCCCGGAGGCAAACGCCCAGGCGACGAAGATCGAACCGAGCGCAAGCGACCCGGTGTCTCCCATGAAAACCGATGCCTTCGCAGCGTTGAACCACAGAAACGAGACGACGAACGCCAAAGCTGCCCAGGGGAGGACGCCAGCCAGTCCTGCTGGATGCACGAGTGACGCCATTCCAGCCACGGCAAATGCGGGGAGACTGGTCTTTGCCAGAAGCCCATCAAGACCGTCCGTCAAATTGAACGCATTCACCATGCCAACCGCGTACAGCATGGCAACGACGTAGAACGCCCAGCCGGCAAGAAGAACTCCCCCGCCCGCCAGATGAAGGGTCGGAACAACGAATGGATACGCCAGGTAGAAGAAGAGCCCGGCCGCCATCGTCTGAATCAGGAGTTTCTGGTATCCCAGAAGTCCGTCATTTCTGTGTTTGAGCTCTTTGATCCAGTCGTCCAGGAAGCCCAACAGGAGATTGATGGACACGAGAACGAGTGCAGCGACGTCAAGTCTAGTCAAATTCCTTGGCTCCGCCACGAGGAGGTAGACAGCTACGGCTCCCGCAACGTTGAGAACCAGCATCAGGCCGCCTCCGGTGGGAGTACCGGCCTTGGACTTGTGGGAAACAGGTCCCTCGTCCCGTATCAACTGAGTGAATCGTGTCTTCCGAAGCCATGCGATGAGGAGCGGGAAGAGAGCCAGGTCGACAAGCGCAAGCACGAGAGCCAACAACATTGCAGATCCTGACGTCATGGGTGTCTCTCCTGCAGCCACATGTCGTCAGTACCGCCGACATAGCCCTGATCCCGCAATGCGAGGCGTACCTCTTCCCGATCGTCGAAGACAACGTCCTCGTGTTCATAGTACATGACGGTCTCGTGCCCACGACCAAGAACCAGAATCATGTCGCCCGGCCCGGCCACAGCAACGGCACTGCGGATTGCCTGTCTTCTGTCTTCGATGACCGTGAAGTGGTCGGTTCTGAACCCGTTCGCAATGTCGCGAATGGCAATCGACGCATCTTCATGACGGGGGTCCTCGACGGTCACGAATGACCAGCGACAGGCCTCCTCTGCGAGACGGGCCATGATCGGCCGTTTCTCGCGATCGTCCGCGCCGACCGAGCCAAACACGGCCAGCAGGTCTCCCTGCGTTGTCGACCTGACAGCGCTGAACAGTGCCGAGAACTCCTCCGGGGTATGGGCGTAGTCCACGACAACCTCGAACGGCTGTCCACAGTCGATGCGTTCATAACGTCCCGGGATGTACAGCCGGTCAGCAAGAGACTCCACAGCCTTGCTGAGATCGCGGGTTGGCTCAAGGGCATGAACCGCGCTGATGGCTGCCAGACAGTTCGACGCCTGGAACGCCGGGCCGATCGAGAGTTTCACGTCGAACGCGGCTCGGTCGCGGGCCAGGACCCGAAACGTGGTCCTTCCCATGGTAGAGACGACGCGGTCACCGCGAAGATCAGCCTCTCGCTCAAGGGAAAACGTCGTGACCCGTGAGCACACCGCCGCATCCCTGAACGCGGCGAACGAAGGGTCGTCCGCGTTGAGAACGGCCGCAGATCCTTCATCAAGCGACGCGAACAGGCGCAGTTTGGCTGCCAGATACGCTTCCATGGTCCCGTGATATCCCATGTGATCCTGTGAGAAGTTTGTGAACACCCCACAATCGAAGCGCATGCCATCGACTCTGCCAAACGCCAGGGCGAACGAGGATACCTCGAGCACCGCAACCTGTGCTCCCTGGCGGACAGCATGGTCCAGATACCAGTTCAACGCAAAAGCCTCAGGCGTTGTGGCAGGGAGAGCGTCCGGAGGGAAGAACTCGCCGTTGGGCATGACATATCCTGTGGTCCCGATCATGACGGATGCGATGCCAAGTCCTTGCAGAAGGCGGCGAATCAGGTATGCCGTGCTCGTCTTCCCACTCGTTCCGGTAATGCCGATCATCTTCATGCGACGGGAAGGGTAGTCGAAGAAGGCCTGCGAGATGAGACTCAGGAACTCGCGGCTGTTTGCAGCGACGACGACCGGAACACCTTGAACCTCGGGATGCACATGCTCAGAGACGACACAGGATGCCCCCGCGCACAGAGCGCTGGCAATGTAGGATGCTCCGTCCAGCCTGGTTCCCGAGATGGCGACGAACATGGCTCCTGGCCCGCACTCGCGCGAATCGGGCGTGACCAGATTGATCGATGCCCCTTGCCCCAGCGAAGAACGCGTGGGATCCCAGGAAGCCGGAGGAAGCATATGAAGGAGCTCCATCAGCTCCCGTTCTTCAACGACGAATCTCATGGTTTCAACCTCAAATACTGTATCAGCTGCAGCGCAATCTTCTTGAAGGTCGGTCCCGCCACACGAAATGACGTGCGTTCTCCCTGTCGGGTCTCATGGACGCTGAGGAACACGACGACTCTAGGGTCATTCGCCGTCAGGATCCCGGCGAAGCTGTAGATGTACGATCCGTCCTTCAGATAGCCTCCCCCCGGGGCAGCTATCTGGGCAGTACCGGTCTTTCCGGCAACTTCGTAGCCGGGAATGTAGGCACTGAAGACGCCGACATCCTTCTGCACGACTCCGTGGAGGCCCTCAAGAACAGCCTTGGCCGTCTCCGGCTTGAACAGCTGGCCCACAACCCCGGGGACGTCCGTGCGCTGACTCGACCCCGAAGCGTCGACGATGTGATCGACCACGTAGGGCCGCTGCATGAGCCCTCCGTTGGCAATCGTGGCATAGAAGTTCGCCATCTGAATCGCCGTCACCGCCACCCCTTGGCCAAATCCCATCGTGGGAAGGGTCGTCTTCGACCAGAGAGACGCCGACGGGAAGATGCCGGACTCCTCTCCCGGCAGATCGATGCCCGTCGGTTTGCCGAAACCGTACCGGCTGACACAGTCATGGAAGCGCACAGCTCCTATCTTCATGCTCAACTGGGCAAACGCTACGTTGGAGGAGTGCTGCAGCATGGCGAAGAGATTCATCGTTCCATACGAGTAGAGATCGTGAACGACCGTGTCGAAGACCTTGAGGCTGCCATCGCTGTAGAAGGTGCTTTCCAGCGTAATTGTCCCAGTATCGAGACCGGCAACCGACGTCACGGCCTTGAACACAGAACCAGGCTCATAGTTGGCACTGATTGCCTTCTCCGAAAGAGAGCTCATCGAGGCGTCCTGCCAGTGTTCAGGGTCGACGCCTGGAACATCGACCATCGCAAGGACAGCATCAGTTCGTGGATCCAGGATCGTGCAGGTGGCTCGCTTGCCATCGTACGTCTTGAGGGTGTCCATGAGAGCCTGCTGGGCAAAGTACTGGATGTTCGAATCGATTGTCAGCACAACATTCTTGCCTGGTACAGCCTCGAGAACCTCCTCGGTGACGGCCGGCTCTCCGGGGTTGGATCCAGAGACCCTGTAGGTGTGCCATCCGTCGGTGCCTCCAAGTTCCTCATCGTATTGAAACTCGATTCCCGACAGACCCTGGTTGTCGGAGCCCGTGATCCCGACGACGGATGACATCAGCGCACCCAGTGGATAGACCCGGCGATAGCCCTTGTCCAGCACGATTCCTGGTACATCCAGTCGGCGCAGAGCCTCGTATTCCGCAATCCCTACCTGCCTCTGGAGGTAGATGAAGCTCGACGACGCGCTGCGTATCTGCTTCTCCAGCTGCGTCACGGACTCCCTCAGGACGGGAGCGATGCTGACCGCGGTCAAGTGAGGGTCTTTGACTTCCTTCATGTACAGGCCCAAGGACCACATCGCTACATCCTGAGCCAGTACGCGCCCTGTCGAATCCTGGATCATTCCCCGCTTTGCCTTGATAGGAATGGAGTCGGTCTCCAGCTGCTGGTTGGCCTTGTTCACGAGCATGGAGCGTGCCACCACTTGCAGATAAACGAACCGTGACTCAATTCCTAGCACGACGATCAGGAAAACCGCAAAAATGAGGACGAGACGTCGTCTGAAAAGGTCATTGAAAGACGCGACGCCTCTCTTCATCGATTCCTTATGATCCTGATGCAGGTATTCCCGCTAGTGAAGACTGTCCAGAGTGCCAATCACCGCCGTGTTGTTGGCTGCCATACCCATTGCG
>Ga0209450_10000383_pt1 | contig 23247 bp, 24 predicted proteins | sample FrelakmetLWP11LW_FD_187149 | JGI IMG/M metagenome (GOLD analysis project Ga0209450, IMG submission 187149) | Freshwater lake sediment microbial communities from the University of Notre Dame, USA, for methane emissions studies - LWP11 LW (SPAdes)... | ecosystem: Environmental > Aquatic >...
GCGTGGCCTGCCACGTGCCCGGCGGCGAAGGCTACGCCAAGACCGGCCTGCAACTGGACAGCTATGAAGCCGTGATGAAGGGCACGCAATTTGGCCCGGTGGTGGTGGCCGGTTCCAGCGTCAGCAGCACCTTGTACCGCCTGATCTCGGGTCAGGCCGACCCCTCGATCCGCATGCCGCACGGCCAGGGCGCCCTGCCGGAGAAGGATGTCGCCACCATTGCGACCTGGATCGACCAGGGTGCCAAGAACTGACCTGATCAATAGATTTCCACAATGAACAATCCCAATTTCTTCCATTTCAGCGCCCTGCCCCTGTCCACCCGCATGGTCTACACCATGACCCTGCTGGTGCTCGGCACGGGTTATATGTTCGCCATGCTGCAGGTTTTTTTCAGCCATGCCGGCCTGGACGGCAATGCCAAGAACATCTCCGCCGAGGACATTCGCGTCGCCTACCATGGCAGCGAGAGCGACACCCGTCTGGAAACGGCGCTGAAAGGGCCGATGGCCGAGATGCTTCCCGCCGAGGAACGCGCGGTGATCTTCAAGTGGGTCAAGGATGGGGCGGCCAACGAGGGTTTTGAAGCGTCGGTGAAACCCATCCTGGAAAGCCGCTGCCTGGCCTGCCATGATGGCAGCAACCCGCACCAGCCGAAACTGACCAGCTTCGAGGAAGTGTCGAAACTGGTCGCCAAGGACGAAGGCGCGACCATTCCGACTCTGGTGCGCGTGTCGCACATTCACCTGTTCGGCATCACCTTCATCTTCTTCATCGTCAGCAGCATCTTCACCCACGCCTACATGCGCCCGCTGTGGATGAAATGCGTGGTGATCGTGCTGCCCTTCCTGACGATCCTCACCGACATCTTCTCCTGGTATCTGACCAAGTGGATCCCTGGCTTCGCCTGGTTCATCATCGGCAGCGGCGCCCTGATGGGAACGTCGTTCGCGATCCAGTGGGTCGTCTCGATGTGGCAGATGTGGTTCTACAAGCTGCCGCCCGACATCCAGGAATGCGGCGGCGCTTTGCCGGTGCTGGGCCGCAAGTCGAATCCCGTGGATATCTGATCAGCGGATGTTCGATGCTGGCCGTGTGAGCCTCGGGTTCACACGGCCAGTTTGCGCTGCAGGGGGCGTCGCTGATGCCCCGGTTGTCTGGCAAGCGATTTCCGCTCGCCACCTAAATGAACATGCTCCGCCTGTAATGGAATTCAAGGCCCCCTCGCTGTTGTGGCCATCCGCCACCCAACCCGATATCAAGCTTGTCGCCGAGTTGGCCATGGCAGTCAGCTGATTTTTTTTACGCACGTCAGGAAACCCCATGAGCACCCCGCACATCGTCATCCTCGGATCCGGATTCGCCGCCCTCACCGCCGTGCGCGAACTGCGCCGGCGCGACCGTACCGTGCGCATCACCCTCGTCGCGCCCAAAGCCGAGCTGATGTATTACCCCAGCCTGATCTGGGTGCCCTCCGGCTTGCGTCGTGGCGCCGATCTCAACATTGATGTAGCGGGATTTATCGCCGAGCACGATATCGCCTTCCATGCCGGACGGGTCACCGGACTCGCCGACGGAGGCCGCACCGTGCTGACCGACAGCGGCACGCTGACCAGCGACGCGCTGCTAATTGCCAGCGGAGGACGTTTTCTCAAGTCCCTGCCGGGCATCGAACACGCGCTGACGATCTGCGAAGGTGCGCCCGCCGCCGAGGCAATCCGCGAGCGGCTCGGCAAACTGGAGGGCGGCACGATCGCCTTCGGCTTCGGCACCAATCCGAAGGAACAGGGCGCGATGCGTGGTGGCCCGATGTTCGAACTGCTGTTCGGCATCGACACGCTGCTGCGCAAGCAGGGACGGCGCGAACGCTTCAAGCTGGTGTTCTTCAACGCCGCCAAGGAACCGGGCAAACGCCTCGGCGACAAGGCGGTGGCGGGTCTGCTGCGCGAGATGCAGAAGCGCGGCATCGCCACCCATCTCGGCCACAAGCCCACCGGGTTCGAGGCCGACATGATCAGAACGGAGGGCGGCGAGGTGCCCGCCGATCTGATTCTCTTCATGCCCGGCATGAGCGGCCCGGCGTGGGCGGGTGAAGCCGGCCTCCCGCTGTCAGACGGCGGCTTTTTCAAGGCCGACGCGCATTGCCAGGTAGCCGGAGCGGACAAGGTCTATGTTGCCGGCGACTCCGGCAGCTACCCCGGTCCCGACTGGCTGCCCAAGCAGGCGCATATCGCCGACCTGCAGGCCAAGGCGGCCGCCGAAAACCTGCTGCTGGCGCTGCAGGGAAAGCCGCCCGTCGCGCGCTTCAAGTGCGAGTTGATCTGCATCGTCGACACCCTCGACAGCGGCATCCTGGTCTATCGGGACGAGAAGCGGGCCCTCATGCTGCCGCCGTGCCGTCTGTTCCACTGGGCCAAGCGCTTTTTCGAATGGCAGTATCTGCGTCCCTATCGCAAGGCAGAGAAAGCCTGATCATTGCGATCAACAGGCGCCGGGCGAGCGTGCCTCTGCCAGGGCCGCACGTCTGAACTGTACGCTCAGGGAAAGTCGAACGTCTGCGCAAACAGCGCGCTCACCCTGTCGGGTGGCAGGGGTTTGGCGATGACATAGCCCTGTATCTCGTCGCAGCGATGGGCCTTGAGAAAAGCCACCTGTTCCGGCGTTTCCACCCCTTCGGCCACCACCCGGATGTTCAGCGCATGCGCCAGGCGGATGATGGCGTTGGCGATCTCGGCGTCGTCCTTGTCGGTCAGCACGTCGTTGACGAAGCTCTTGTCGATTTTCAGCGCATCGATCGGCATCCGCTTCAGCTGGCCGAGATTGGAATGGCCGGTGCCGAAATCGTCGATATACATGTGCAGTCCGCGCTCGTGCAGGGCATCGAGCATCTCGAAGGTGCGCGCCGGGTTCTCCATCGCCGCGCTTTCGGTGATCTCCAGCTGCAGGTTTTCGACCGGCATGCCGGTGTCCTTCAGCACCGCCTCGATATCGTCGATCAGCCGCACATCCGAGAACTGCCTGGGAGAGAGGTTGACCGCGATCGGAGGAGGCGTGAGTCCGGCCTCGTTCCACGCCATCCACTGCTCGCAGGCGGTCCTCACCACCCAGCGCCCGATCGGTACGATCAGCCCGGTTTCTTCCGCCACCGGAATGAACTGGTCCGGCCCGATGATGTTGCCGGAGCGGGTCAGCCAGCGTATCAGGGCTTCCAGTCCGACCACCTTGCCGCTGGCGAGGTCGACCTTGGGCTGGTAGACCAGCGCGAACCCTCCGCGCTCCAGTGCCTGGCGCAGACCGGTTTCCAGCGAGAGCTGCTGCTGCGCCGCGGCGTTCATGCCGTCGTTGAAATACTCGAAGCCGCTTTTGCGCTGCTTGGCCTGGTACATCGCCAGGTCGGCCTGGCGCAGCAGGGTGTTGGCATCCTCGCCGTCGTCCGGGTAGACGCTGATGCCGATGCTCGCGCCGATGGCGTAGCGCCGCTGCTTCAGCTTGAACGGTTCCGACAGCGCCAGCGACAGCTTCTGCGCCACGCGGCTGGCGGCGCGCGGGGTCGGCGGGTGGGTGAGGATGACGGCGAACTCGTCGCCGCCGAGGCGGGCGACAAAATCGTCGGCCCGCAGCTGCTCTTCCAGGCGGTTGGCAACGATGCGCAACACCTGGTCGCCCACCTCGTGCCCCTGCGAGTCGTTGATATTCTTGAAACGGTCGAGGTCGATGAACAGCAGCGAAAGCTGGTACTGCTCGCGCTGCGCCCGCGCCAGCGCGTGCCCGAGAAAATCCTGGAAATAGGCGCGGTTGGGCAGGCCGGTCAACGGGTCGTGATTGGCCAGCATATCGAGACGCATCTCGGAGTAACGCCGCTCGGTCAGGGCCGCCGAGACGAACAGGCCGCCCAGCGCCAGGGTGATCAGGCTCACCTGCAGGGCAAATACATCGCGCGCCTCGACCGTGCTGCCGATGCTGCCCTCGGTGCTGACCACCACACCGATCGCGATCACGCCCGCCAGCAGGATCGCCAGACTCGTGACGGTGGCCGAAAACCGCAGCGCCGACCACAACACGAAGGGCAGCAGCACGAAGATCACCACTTCGGACGCGCGCAACGGCTGGGCGTAGCGCATCATCAGCAGGGTCAGCACGAACATGCCTAGCAGCATCAGCAGCCCCTCGATGCGGGCGGCGTATCCGCGCGGCAGCATTTCGTTGTTCAGGCCGGTCAGCAGGAGCGGCGCGATCAGGAACACCCCGAGCAGGTCGCCCAGCCACCACACCCACAGCGCGCGCAGATACATTCCGCCGGGCATGTCGTTAAAAAAGTACAGGCTGGATACGCCGACCAGTGCACTCACCGCGCAACCGAGCGGCGCCGCAATCAGTGCGAACTTGCCTACGCTGGAGACATAATCAAGGGTTGGGCTGAAGGGCTGGAGGTAACGCGGCAGATAGCCGATCAGCCAGGCGCCCGCGGCCGCCCCCACGGCAATCCGCAAGGCGTCCTCGGGCGGCAGCAGCTGGCTGGAGACGACCGCGAACGATCCCAGGAATACGCCCAGCACGCCGGCCAGACCGAAGCGCAGGCTGGCGGCCGCGCCGACACCGGCGGCCAGCCAGACCGCGGCGACGACATCGACGATATAGAGGGAAAGAAAGAGACTGAGCCTGGCGGCCAGCGCATAGAACAGCGCGGTCAATCCGGCAATGAGCAGAAATCGTCCCGTGGCGGCCGAGGTGGGAATTTTCAGTTTGGCCAAGGCATTAAGCCCACGGGCAAAGGGTCTGCAGCGGCAAAGCCTACTGCATCGGATCGAGTTCGGCCTGTACCGACTCCAGTGCGTCCTTCAGGGTTTCTTCCGACAATCCGTTCAACTGCTCCGCCAGCATCTCGGCCGCATCGATGGTGCCGGCTTCGTCCGGCAGACTCTCGGTGTCGAGATTCGCCACAAAAACGGCGGCCGCACCGGCCACCTGCAGCAGTTGGCGGCGTTCGCCCATCAGCATCTCGATTTCGTCGCGCAACAGGCGTACTTCCTCTTCTTTCATGGCGTGTAGGGTCATCGTGTGTCTCCTGCTTGATTGGGAATACGTCGTTTCAGGGTCAGCCGAACAGGGTCAGCACCCCGGTGTAGCCATAAAGCCGGTCATGCGAAATCTCCCCGTTGGCGAAAAACCCGACCAGCGGCACCTCGCCCAGCGCCTCGCTGATCAGTCCGAGTTCGCGGTTCGGCGCGCCGAACATGTGCTGCCCCCGACCCAGGCAGGAATAATACACGGCGCCCCGGATCGGCGCGCCCAGTTGTTGCCGGATTGCAACGAGCATGCGTCGCAGATCTTCCTCGGCGCTGTCCTGGTCGCGGCGGCAAAACAGCAGCTCGTCACCCGTTTCAACATACTCGCCGATCGCCACCAGGTCATTCTGCGGATCGACGCCCAGAATGTTGCGCACCAGATAGTCGCCGGTATCCGAACCGCGTACCGGCAGTCCGACGAAGATGTAGCCCGCGGCGCGCTGCAGGTCGCGCGCCAGCACATCGCCGATCTCCTCCTTCATCACCTCCAGCGCCGGCCGGTGGTCGAGGTTGCCGACGATGTTCTTGTTGGCCATGGTGATGCGGTGGCGCGGCCCCAGCGGCGACACGCCCTGGCTGAGCTTCGTCGCCAGGCGCACCCGCTCGCTGAACACCACCCCCGACAGCCCGCCTTCGCCGATGCCGTCGGCGATCTGCGGCATCTCGCCACGCGCGCTCGACAAGCCGCCGACGACGAAGCCGCTGCGCATGCGCGCACTCAGCGCCTCGATCAGGTCCTGGATCTGCGTGTTGCGCGGATCGCCATGAACCACCGCAAAATAGGCCTCATCCAGATCATGCGCGGCAACGTCCTGGCGCGACGTCAGCACCGGCAGCACGCGGAAATCGGCCGCGTCGAACTCGCCCAGCATCACCGCCATTGCCGGCTGCTCGAGGTATTCGACCCCGGTGGCGCAGACGCCCACCCCGACCGTACCGACCCAGTGCGGCACCCCGGTCGCGCTCTTGAAAAACGCAAGGATGGCCGCCGCCTCGCTGGCGAAGTCGTCGGAGAGGTAGAGAAAACCCAGCGTCGCCGCGGCGGGTATGGCCCCCAGCTGCGCCATGCAGTCCTGGGCGGCGGCGGTCCAGTCGGGATGGGTGGCGTGGGCGTATTTGAATGGCGTGGTCATGAAATTGAAGGCATTGCCGATGTCAGCGATATTATTCGAAACCCCCATACAACGAACCGTCCATGGCAGAAAGTTTATCCCTCTATCCCCCGCTCGAGCCCTACGCCCAGGGCTGGCTCGACACCGCCGGTGTGCACCGGATCTACTGGGAGACCTCGGGCAACCCAGAGGGAATCCCGGTGGTCTTCATCCACGGCGGTCCCGGCTCCGGCACCTCGCCGGTGCAGCGGCGATTCTTCGACCCGGCGCGCTACCGCATCGTGCTGTTCGACCAGCGCGGCTGCGGCCGCTCGACGCCCCACGGCGAGCTGGCCGGCAACACCACCCCCGCGCTGATCGACGACATGGAGCGCCTGCGCGAGACGCTCGGCATCGCGCAGTGGCTGGTATTCGGCGGGTCGTGGGGGTCGACGCTGGCGCTGGCCTACGGCGAGGCGCATCCCGCGCGCTGTCTGGGTTTCGTGCTGCGCGGCATCTTCCTCTGCCGCCCGAGCGAGATCGACTGGTTTCTCTATGGCATCCGCGCCTTCTTTCCCGAAGCGCAGCGCCGGCTGGCCGAGTTCATTCCGGCCGCCGAACGCCACGACCTGCTTGCCGCCTATCACCGCCGCCTGATCGACCCGGATGCGGAAATTCATCTGCCGGCCGCACGAGTATGGGCCAGCTTCGAGGCAGGCTGCTCGACCCTGCGGCCCAATCCCGATCTGGTTGCCGCCTTCTGCACCGACCGCAACGCGCTGTCGCTGGCGCGCATCGAGGCGCATTATTTCGTCAACCGCATCTTCCTGCCGGACAACAGCCTGCTGGAGCAGGTGCATCGGATCCGCCACCTTCCCTGCACCATCGTCCAGGGACGCTACGATGCGGTGTGCCCGATCGTCAGTGCCGACGAACTGGCGCGCGCCTGGCCCGAGGCCCGTTATGTCATCGTTGACGATGCCGGCCATTCCGCCTTCGAGCCGGGAATCAGCGAGGCGCTGGTCGCCGCCACCGACGCCTTCGCCCGCTCCCTGTCCGGCTGAAAATCATGGCCCTGTCTCCCTACGTATTCGACGCCACGGCCGACAATTTCAACCGCCTGGTGCTGGAAAACTCCCACAAGGGTCCGGTGCTGGTGCATTTCTGGACCCCCAAGGCCGGGCCCTGCTTCATCCTCATGCCGCGCCTGGTGAAGCTGGCCGGCGAGTACGGCGGCAAGTTCCTGCTGGTCATGCTCAACGCCGACGAACTGCCGGCGCTGGCTCACCGCTTCGGCGTGAATTCGGTACCGACGGTGAAGTTCTTCCGCCGCGGCGAAGTCGTCCACACCATCCACGGCGCCGATCCCGACAGCAGCTTTCGCGAGGTGCTCAACCGCTTCATCGCCCAGGACGCCGACCGCGTCCATGCCCAGGGGGTAGCCGCGTGGCAGGCCGGCGAGCTGCAGCAGGCGCGGCGGCTGCTCGCCGATGCCGCCATGGCCGACCCGGCCAATCTGGCCATTCCGCGCGATCTGGCGAAAATCCTCTGGGCGTCGGGCGAGGGCGAGCAGGCCTTGCGCCTGCTCGACAGCCTGCCGGCCGAGGCGCGGCTCAACCCGGCCATCGCCCCGTTGCACGCGCATCTGAGCCTGGCCGAAACGGCGCGCAATGCCCCCGCGCAGACGGTGCTTGAGGAACGCCTCGCCGCCCGTCCGGACGATGCGGAAGCGCGCTATCAGCTGGCGGCCTTGCGCCTGGCCGCCGATGATTTCGAGGGCGCGATGGCGGAACTGCTGAGCCTGGTCCGACAGGATCGCAATTTTCGTCAGGATATCGGCCGGCTGAGCCTGCTGGCACTTTTCGACCTGCTCGGTGCGGCCCATCCGCTGACCGTCAAATACCGCCAGGCGCTGTCCGAGTCGCTGAATTGAACCTGCATCACCAGGCCTTTGCAGCCTACCGCCCGCTGATCGAGTCGCTCGGGCTCGATCGCGGCTTTGCCGGCGTCGAGGCGCTGAGCGAGACGGCGAGCCGGCTCGGCCTCGTCAACGCGCAGGAAAGACCCCTGCGCTTTGTGATCCCGGACGCGCGGCTGTCGGCGCGCGACTACGAGTCCGGGATCCTCGCCAGCGGCTCTGTGCCGACGCGCCCGGACAACGTGCACGATCTGCTGAACGCTTTGGTATGGCTGCGTTTTCCGCGTTTCAAGGCCGCGCTCAATGCCCGCCACGTCGCCGCTATGGCTGACGAAAATGGCCCGCTCCGGGGCCCACGGCGCGATGCGCTGACCGTGCTGGATGAAAGCGGAGTCTGGGTCGTCAGCCAAGATGCCGACCTTGCGGCTGAGCTGGTCCGGCGCGAATGGGAAAGCCTGTTCTGGGAGCATCGCGACCGGGTCGGTTCCCGCATGCGCTTCGTCGTCGTCGGCCATGCCCTGCTGGAAAAGCTGTTGACGCCCTACCCTTCGATGACGGGAAAGTGTCTGCTGCTGGAATCGGCGTCGCTCGAACCGGACACCGCGGAAACCGCTGCCGTCGAGGCGCTTGACGAACTGGCAAGCCCGCGTCAGCTGCCGCCGCTGCCGGTGCTGGGCATACCCGGATGGGACGCCAACGCCAGCGCGGATTACTACCGCAATACCGACATATTCAGACCGCTGACGCCGGGCAGCCAGCCGGCTGCCTGATCAGGAACCGAACCGGCCGCACGGCAGCCCGGATTCAACCGCCGCGCCCGCACAGCAGCGCATAGACGGCAGGCTCATCGGCCGCTTCCGTCCACTGCGCCTGATGGAGCTGCTGGGCCAGGTGATCGATCAGGGCATCGTCGTCGGAAAAAACCGCACGGCTCAGTGTCGCCAGTTTCGCCGTGCGGCAATCGGCGATGCGGCGGGACAGGATCTCGCGTACCGGGCGCAGGCTGTTGCCGTCGATGAGCTGGCCGTGGATGATGCGCCGCTCGCGGAACCAGACCCGATCACCCTCGCGCTTGATGCTGGCGGAATCGATTGCCACGGTCTGCTGCGGCGTCTGCGTCACGACCCGCCAGCTCTGACTGTTCGCCGCCAGCGGCGTCGATACCAGGCAAGCGACCAGCCACCATGCCGCGCGGGACATTACCCCGCCGTGATCGGCAGATCGCCGCCGCTCACCCAAGCCTGTGCCATGTCCAGATCGTCGAACAGGCGGATATCCGCCGACATGAACATGCGGTTGATCCACATGCTCCACGCCACCCACTGGTCACCGCTGAGGATGGCGACACGACCGAAATCGTTCTTGTGTTCGCGCGAGAATTTCAGCTCTTCCCACGCCACATCGACGCTGAAGGACAGCATGTCGCGCAGGTCGAAAAGCAGGTTGACCTTGCCCTGGAAGCGGATGCCGTAGATCACCGCCTCCTCGAATTCCTTGTAGTCGTCCAGGGTGAACTGCCCCATTACCGTGACGCTCACTTGGTTGTCCTTGATATTCAGACTGATCATGCGCTTCTCCTCGAAATCATGTTCCAACTATAGCGAATCCGTTCCCGGCGGGGTGGAGACGCGCACCGCCAGAACTCCGGCGGCGACCACCAGCGCCATGCCCAGCCACGCCATCAGCGGCAGCGTCTCGCCAAACAGGACGACGCCATAAATCGCCGAAAATCCGACCGTCGTGTAGGCCAGCGAACCGACCGTCAGTGTGCGTCCGCGATGATAGGCGCGGGTCAGCGCAAGCTGCGCCAGGGTGGCGGTCACGCCAATGCCGGCCAAGATCACCCAGTCGTCCGCAGCTGGCTTGTGAAACCCTGCGGCGAGCATCCAGGCCCCGCCACCGACGGTCGACAGCAGCGTGAAATAGAACACCACGCGCCATTCGGGCTCGCCCAATCGGCCGAGCAGCTTGATGTTGACGTAGGCCACCGCGGCCAGCATGCCGGACACCAGCCCGGCGAAGGCGGGAACCCAGGCCTGTTCCTCAACCTGGGGGCGCAGCAGCAGCACGATGCCGGCGAATCCGATCACGACAGCCGCAACCAGACCGCGCCCGTGATGCTCGTGCAGCCACCATACCGACAGCACGGCGAGAAACAGCGGCGCAGTGTAGTTGAGCGTCACGGCCGTCGCCAGGGGCAAGCGACCGAGGGCATAGAAAAACAGCACCAGCGCAGCGAAGCCCGACAGGCCGCGCCAGACGTGGGCGCGGACATGGGGGGTGGCCAGCGGCGCGAACAGCCGGCCACTGCGCCAGGCGATGACGCTCCAGATGGAAACGAGACCGAACGCCGAGCGGTAGAACACCAGCTCGGCGCTGGAAAAATCGCCCGAAGCCTGCTTGACCAGCACCCCCATCAACGCGAACAGGGTGGCGGCAACGATCATCCAGCTGGATTTCATCCCATCCGCCCAAAAAAAACGGGCGGCGCAGGCCACCCGTCGTTGACGCCAGGAAATCTCATTTCAGGTGCGGCTCGATTTCACGCCGCAGGAAGGCATGGAAATGCATCATGCCATCCTCCATCGGCGACTGGTAGGGCCCGGTTTCCGAAACGCCCTGCCGGTAAAGCGCGTGACGCCCTTCCTGCATGCGCATGCAGATGTCGTCATCCTCGACCGCGGTCTCGCGATAGGCGGCCTGCTCGGCTTCGATGAAGGCGCGCTCGAACAGGACGATGTCCTCGGGGTAGTAGAACTCGACGACGTTCTTGCACGACGCGATGCCGGTGGGAAGGATCGACGACACCACCAGCACGTGCGGATACCACTCCACCATCAGGCCCGGGTAATAGGTGAGCCAGATCGAGCCGTGCTTGGGCACCTTGCCCTGACGGTAGGCCAGCAGCTGCTCCTGCCACTTCTGGTACACCGGGGACCCGGCCCGGGCCAGTCCCCGGTTGATGCCGACCGTTTGTACCGACCACCAGTCGCCGTACTCCCAATTCAGGTCATCGCAGGTGACGAAATTGCCCAGCCCGGGATGCGCAGGGGCGACGTGATAGTCCTCCAGATACACCTCGATGAAGGTCTTCCAGTTGCAGGCGTAATGCGTCTCCTCGACGTGGTCGAGCATGAAGCCGGAAAAATCGAGTTCCGCAGCCGCCTTCATTCCGGCCAGGTCGGCGTTGACATCGCGCGCACCGGCAAACAGCAGGCCCTGCCAGCGTTGCAGGCCAGTGCGTTCGAGGTTGAGGCAGGGATTTCCGGGAAATTCCGGCGCCCCCTTCAGCGTGCCCTCGCCGTCATAGGTCCAGCGATGGATCGGACAGACGATGTGCTTGCTGGCAAGCTTGCCGCGACCCTTGAGCATGATCGCCTGGCGATGGCGGCAGACGTTCGACAGCATCTGCAGGTCCTGGCCGTTGTTGACCAGCATCCTGGCGCCGTCGAAGACTTCCAGCGCATGATAGTCCCCCGCTTCGGGCACCATCAGTTCGTGGCCGGCATAGACCGGGCCCTGCTTGAACAGATGCTTCAGCTCGAGCTCGTAAATGACAGGATCGAAGTACCAGGACACCGGCAGTTGCGGTGTGGTTAGCGACAAGGCGCTGGATTCGGCGAGATCGCTCATGGCGTACCCTACTCAAAACCAAGCTCCCCCAACAATGCGCGGCATGGGGGAGGTAAGTTAAACCCACCGGATTCAGAGCGCGGTTGTTACCGATTGTTCGGTTTTGCAACCACCGCCCATCCCGCCCCACAAGGGGTGCGGATACGGATGAATGCCTGAAAATTAAAGCAATTCAGGGACGACAAGTTTATCACAGGCCGCTGTTGCTTTGCCTGCACGAATCCTGTTGCAGGTTGATGACAGGCCGCACGAAGACAGGCTGCATTCGACGGTGACTTGAACCCATGTTCCCGGTGCGGATGGGATCAAGATGGTTTGGAGCTTGAGTTGGCCCCTGTTTTCAGCATAAAATGCGCGTTTTCCCCGAACGTGTCCCGCTCAGCCGCAGGCCACGCGATTTCATAAGGAGTACACCATGGCTGTTACCGTCGCGCAAAAAGCGCAAATCGTCCAGGATTACCAACGTGCCGCCGCCGACACCGGCTCCCCCGAAGTGCAGGTTGCCCTGCTGACGGCGCGCATCAATGACCTCACCGGCCACTTCAAGGCCAACATGAAGGATCACCACTCGCGTCGCGGCCTGCTGAAGATGGTGAGCCGCCGCCGCAAGCTGCTGGATTACCTCAAGCGCACCAACCTCGAAGGCTACAAGACCCTGATCGATCGTCTCGGCCTGCGCAAGTAATCGCGGCAGGACATCGGTGAAGCTTCGCCGCATCGCTATCGAAAATCTGGCTCGGGGGCTGCGCCCCTGAGCTTTCTGCGCCCCGCCTGTCGCGGGGCGTTTTTGTTTTGAAAGGAATTCGTGTGAGCGCTATCAAGAAAACTTTCACTTACGGCCGCCACCAGGTCACTCTGGAAACCGGCGAAGTCGCCCGCCAGGCTTCCGGCGCCGTGATCGTCAACATGGACGACACCGTGGTGCTGGTCACCGTCGTCGCCAAGAACGAAGTCAAGCCCGGCCAGGACTTCTTTCCGCTGACCGTCGACTACCAGGAAAAAACCTATGCCGCCGGCCGCATTCCCGGTGGCTTCCTCAAGCGTGAAAGCCGCCCGTCCGAGGGCGAAACGCTGATTTCCCGGCTGATCGACCGTCCGATCCGTCCGCTCTTCCCCGAAGGCTTCTTCAACGAAGTGCAGGTCATCGCCACGGTGATGTCGTCCAACCCCGAAGTCAGCGCCGACATCCCCGCACTGATCGGCGCCTCGGCCGCCCTGTCACTGTCCGGCCTGCCGTTTGACGGCCCGGTCGGCGCGGCCCGAGTCGGCTTCATCAACGGCGAATACGTGCTCAACCCGACCAATTCCGAGCTGAAAAACTCGGCCCTCGACCTGGTCGTCGCCGGCACCGAAACCGCCGTGCTGATGGTCGAGTCCGAGGCCATGGAACTGCCCGAAGACATCATGCTGGGCGCGGTCGTGTTCGGCCACAACCAGATGCAGGCGGCGATCAACGCAATCAACGAGCTGGCTGACGAAGCCGGCGCCGACGCCTGGGACTGGCAGCCGCTCGCCGAGGACACCGCGATGGTGGAACGCCTCAAGGCCATCGCCGAAGACGGTCTGCAGCAGGCCTACAACATCAAGCAGAAGCAGGCACGCATGACGGCGGTCGACGAGATCCGCAACAAGGCCTTTGCCGAACTGATCACCGCCGACATGGACACCGTCGCGCAAAACCACGTCAAGGACGCGTTCCACCGTCTCGAAGCCGGCGTGGTGCGCAACCGCATCCTCTCCGGGCAGCCGCGCATCGACGGCCGCGACACCCGTACCGTGCGCCCGATCACCATCCGCACCGGCGTGCTGCCGCGTACCCACGGCTCCGCCCTGTTCACCCGCGGCGAGACCCAGGCCCTGGTCGTCACCACGCTGGGAACCGGCCGTGACGAGCAGACCATCGACGCGCTCGAAGGCAGCTACTCCGACCGCTTCATGCTGCACTACAACATGCCCCCCTACGCCACCGGCGAAACCGGTCGCGTAGGCTCGCCCAAGCGCCGCGAAATCGGCCACGGTCGTCTGGCCAAGCGCGCGCTGCTGGCGGTGCTGCCCTCCAAGGAAGAGTTCGGCTACACCATGCGCGTGGTCTCCGAAATCACCGAATCCAACGGCTCGTCGTCGATGGCTTCGGTGTGCGGCGGCTGCCTCTCGCTGATGGATGCCGGCGCACCGCTGAAGGCGCACGTCGCCGGCATCGCCATGGGCCTGATCAAGGAAGGCAACCGCTTCGCCGTGCTGACCGACATCCTCGGCGACGAGGATCACCTCGGCGACATGGACTTCAAGGTCGCGGGCACCGAAAAGGGCGTGACCGCGCTGCAGATGGACATCAAGATCACCGGCATCACCAAGGAAATCATGCAGGCCGCCCTCTCCCAGGCGAAGGAAGGCCGCATGCACATCCTCGGCATCATGAAGGCATCGGTCTCCGGCAGCCATGAAATGTCGGCCTACGCGCCGCGCATCATCGCGATGAAGATCAATCCAGAAAAGATCCGCGACGTCATCGGCAAGGGCGGCGCCGTGATCCGCGCGCTGACCGAGGAAACCGGCACCCAGATCGACATCCAGGAAGACGGCAGCGTGAAGATCGCCTGCACCAGCATGGAAGCCGGCGAACTGGCGAAGAAGCGCATCGAGGAGATCACCGCCGAGGTCGAAGTCGGCAAGGTCTACGAAGGCCCGGTCATCAAGCTGCTGGACTTCGGCGCGATCGTCAACGTCCTGCCGGGCCGCGACGGCCTGCTGCACATTTCGCAGATCGCCCACGAGCGCGTCAACACCATCGGCGACCACCTGAAGGAAGGCCAGATCGTGAGGGTGAAGATACTCGAGGCCGACGAAAAGGGTCGCCTGCGGCTGTCGATGAAGGCACTGCTGGAAGCCCCCGCCCCGGCTCCCAGCAGCGACGAGGAACATGCCAGCTGACAAGGCGGCGGGCTTGGCTAGCCAATTCAGCCCGCACCATTGAAAAACGCGCCGTTTGGCGCGTTTTTTTATTGTCCCGACCGGAAAGTCCGTCAGGCGGATTCGCCCAGAAAGGCCTGCCACCAGCGCTTGCGCTGCCCGGTGACCACGCCGTGCATTTCGAGTTCGCGCGGCGGCGTCTTGCTCATCAGCCAGCCCGGCAGCACCGAGGATTTCATCGAGCTGGAACCGCAGGAACTGCCGAGATGATTGGGGTCGTAGATCTTGATGAAATTCGGTGCATCGAGGTTGTCTGCGTAGACGATCGCGCAGTAATCCTCGTGGTGCTCGCGCCGCAGCAAGTCGTCCAGCTCGGACATGAACTGCCGCACCTTGTCGGCAGGAGACGGCGCCTGTGGCACCTCGTGACCCACCGCATAGAGATACCAGCCGGCACCGGCGTCGACCTTTTGCCAGAACGCGGTCAGCTGGTCCCAGCGCATCACGCTGTACAAGAGGCCGTTGTAATAGCGGTCGAAATCGCTGCTCTGGTCCGAACCGGGCTGGGGCATGTCGCGTCTGACAAGTGGGGTTATTTGGCGACCTGACGTTCGCGGATTTCCTCGAGCGTCTTGCAGTCGATGCACAGCGTCGCGGTCGGTCGCGCCTGCAGGCGATCGAGCCCGATTTCAACGCCGCAGGATTCGCAGTAGCCATAATCGCCGCTGTCTATCTTGGCGATGGTCTCGTTGATTTTCTTGATCAGCTTGCGCTCGCGGTCGCGGTTGCGCAGTTCCAGCGCCATGTCGGACTCCTGGGTGGCGCGGTCGTTGGGGTCGGCGAATACGGTCTGCTCGTCCTGCATGGAGTGCAGGGTGGTATCGATGTCCTGCGACAGTTCCGCTTTCCATGCCTCGAGCATTTTGCGAAAATGCGCCAGTTGCTTCGAGTTCATGTATTCCTCGCCTTTTTTAGCCTTGTAAGGCTCAAAGCGCATCAGTGTTTCAGCCATGTCGTTCTCTTGAAAATTGATCAAATCCGGGGCAGAACCCAAACCCGATTTAATAACAGAATCCAAATCCAACCGCAACCCGCAATGACTCTTCAAGCCCTTTTATTCGACGTCGACGGCACCCTTGCCGATACCGAGCGTGACGGTCACCGTCCCGCCTTCAACCAGGCCTTTCAGGAGGCCGGTCTGGACTGGCACTGGGATGTTGCCCTGTACGGCAAACTGCTCGCCGTCACCGGCGGCAAGGAGCGGATGAAGCACTATATCGACCACTACCGGCCGGACTATAGCAAGCCGGCCAATTTCGACGAACTCGTGGCGGAACTTCACCAGGCCAAGACCCGGCACTACGCCGCGCTGGCCGCCGGAGGCGGCATTCCCATGCGGCCCGGGGTCAAGCGCCTGCTGATCGAAGCGCGCGCCGCCGGGCTGCGCCTGGCCATCGCCACCACCACCACGCCGGAGAACGTCACCGTCCTGCTGGAACACAGTCTCGGTACAGGCACCCCGGAATGGTTCGAGGTCATCGCGGCAGGCGACATCGTGCCGGCGAAGAAGCCCGCATCGGATATCTACCATTACGCACTGGAAAAAATGGGGCTCGACGCCGCCGCCTGCCTGGCATTCGAGGACTCGGAAAACGGCCTGCGCGCCAGCATGGGCGCCGGCCTTAAAACCCTGATCACGGTCAACGACTATACCCTGGATCACGACTTCAGCGGCGCCGCCGTCGTGCTGTCCGACCTCGGCGAACCCGGCTCGCCCAACCGCGTCATTGCAGGTCCCGACCTCGGCCAGCCCTTCGTCGACGTCGCGTATTTAAAGGCACTGCACCAGACCTAGCGCCTAGCGCCTACGGGTTGTGCATCAGCGCGGCTTCCAGGGTGTTTTCCAGCAGCGTCGCCACCGTCATCGGACCGACACCACCGGGCACCGGGGTGATCCAGCCTGCGCGCGCCAACGCGCCATCGAAATCGACATCGCCGACCAGCTTGCCGTCAGGCAGGCGGTTGATGCCGACATCGATCACCATCGCGCCTTCTCGTATCCAGTCGCCGGGAATCATGTGCGGCTTGCCCACCCCGACCACCAGCACTTCCGCCGAGCGCACGAAGCTCTCCAGGTCGCGGGTCGCACTGTGGCAGATGGTCACGGTGCAGCCGGCGAGCAGCAGCTCCAGGCTCATCGGCCGGCCGACGATGTTGGAGGCACCGACCATCACCGCATTCTTGCCGCGCAGTTCCTCGCCGGTGGCGCGCAGCAGGGTCATGATGCCGCGCGGGGTGGACGGTCTGAGCGTCGGCATTTTCACCGCCAGGCGGCCGATGTTGTAGGGATGGAAGCCGTCGACGTCCTTGTCCGGACGAATGCGCTCGATCACCGTCTCGGCATCGATATGCGGCGGCAGCGGCAGCTGAACCAGTATGCCGTCGATGGCCGTGTCGGCGTTGAGGCTGTCGATCAGCGCCAGCAGTTCGTCCTGGGTGGCTGACGTCGGCAGATCATGGGCCACGCTCGTCACCCCGGCGCGTTCGCAGGCGCGTTTCTTGTTCCGCACGTAGACCGCCGAGGCCGCATCTTCGCCGACCAGAATCACCGCCAGGCCGGGACGGCGCTTGCCCTGGACCTCGCGCTCCGCGACCTTGTCGTGAATCACCGCGAGGATGGTGTCGGCCATCGTCTTGCCATCGAGGATATGCGCGCTCATTGGGGCAACCATTCCAAAAAAAATGATTGTCCCGGAAACGGACCGTTTTGCTCAAGCATAAAATTGACCGGTCATTGCCGCCAAGGTATAGTTCCGCCTCTCCGAAATGCGTCCGCACGGCGCGGATTGGATTCGGGGTGTAGCGCAGCCCGGTAGCGCGCCTGCTTTGGGAGCAGGATGTCGGAGGTTCGAATCCTCTCACCCCGACCACCCCAATTCGTCCAGCATCGAAGCAATTGCGGAGTTGTATGCCCGAGAAGAGTCTCTGCCCGTAGCTCAACTGGATAGAGCACCAGCCTTCTAAGCTGGGGGTTACAGGTTCGATTCCTGTCGGGCAGACCAAGGTTTCCGTTGCCGGCTTCATGCCGACGACAGCAATGGTGGATGTAGCTCAGTTGGTAGAGTCCAGGATTGTGATTCCTGTTGTCGTGGGTTCGAGTCCCATCATCCACCCCAATCCATACGAGCACCTAGCGCTTAGCGGCCTAGGTGCTTTTTCTTTTTGCGACACCTGCGGCAATCGATTGATAATATGGTTGTATCCAGACCGGTCGCGTTCCGGCCACGCACTTACCCCGCTGCGGCTTTGAGGCAAAACAATTTGTTCGCTGCATCTCCTCCATGAGTCCCCTGTACCTGAGTTATTTCGGCCTCACCGAAGCTCCGTTCTCCATCGCGCCCGCGCCGCGCTACCTCTACATGAGCCAGCGCCACCAGGATGCGCTGGCTCATCTGCTCTATGGCGTGAATGGCGAAGGCGGGTTTGTATTGCTCACGGGCGAGGTCGGGACGGGAAAGACCACCGTGTCCCGCTGTCTGCTCGAGCAGATACCGGAATCCTGCGACGTGGCGTACGTCTTCAATCCCAAGCTCACGGTGGAAGAGCTGCTCTCGACCATCTGTGTCGAGTTCGGCATCGCCTGTCCACCCGGCAACACCAGCATCAAGGTGTTCGTCGATTGCATCAACGCGCATCTGCTCGACGCCCACGCCAAGGGCAGGCATTCGGTGCTGATCATCGACGAGGCGCAGAACCTGTCGGCCGAGGTATTGGAACAGATGCGGCTGCTGACGAATCTGGAAACCAACGAACGCAAGCTGTTGCAGATCATTTTGATCGGTCAGCCCGAACTGGCGGCAATGCTGGAGCGCCCGGAACTGCGGCAGCTCGCGCAACGCATTGTGGCGCGTTATCACCTGGGGAGCCTGAGCAAGGCGGAAGTCGCTGCCTATGTCCAGCATCGACTCGGGGTTGCGGGGACGCAGCACCAGCTGTTTCCTCATGCAATCATGGGTCGCTTGCACCGGTTGAGCGGCGGCATTCCGCGCATCATTAACGTGTTGTGCGACCGGGCCTTGCTGGGCACCTATGCGCAGGGCAAGGAGCGGGTTGATCGCGCAACGCTCGAGCAGGCGGCGCGTGAGGTTTTTCATAAACCCGCCACGCAGCGTCGCAGCATGCGGCTGTTTCTTGCGGCCAGCGTGGTCTTGCTGGTCGGTGGCGCCCTGGCGCTGATGATGCTCTGGGAACAGCCAGAGGCCAAAGTGGCGAACGTGCAGCAGGCCGTTGCGCCAACTTTGTCCACCCACCAGACTGAAGCGGCGGACCCCCCCGAGGCCATTCAATCCGAAGTGGCATGGCCGGATTGGCTGACATGGCCGGCCGATGCACCCAGCTCGCGCAGCAAGGATTTGGCCTACTCCGCGCTTTTCAGGGCATGGGGCGCCGACTATCAGGGAGCGGACGCCTGCCTGCAGGCTGAAACGCTGGGTTTGCGCTGTCGCGCGGGCCGCGGTGGACTGGATGAACTGCGCAAGTCGAACCGGCCGGCGGTACTGAGCATGCATGACCAGGAGGGCCACGAATTCTTTGCAACACTTACGGCCCTGGGTCCTGAATCCGCCACCTTTGCCATCGGAACCGCCACGGCAACGGTCGCGCTCAGCGCCCTGGCAACGCAATGGTCGGGATACTACAGCCTGCTGTGGCGTGTGCCGCCCGTCACGCAATCCGTCATCCGGTTTGGCGATAGCGGCGCGGCTGTGGAATGGCTGAGCAGGCAACTCGCCCAGGTGCAAGGCGGGGTGGTCGAGACAAAAGGGGACTGGGTGTTCGATGACGAACTTGTGCGTCAGGTCAAGCAGTTCCAGCTCTCTCAGGGATTGATTCCCGACGGCAACGCCGGACCCCAAACCCTGATCCGTTTGGTCAATCTGGCGGATCGGGCGGCACCGAAGCTGTTGCGCGAGGAAGGGGAACGCTAGCCATGTCGTACATCCTCGATGCCCTCCGGAAATCCGATCAGCAGCGTCAGCTCGGCTCGACACCGACGCTGCTGACAGCCCAGGCTGCGCTGCCGGCTCCCAGGCGGCCCAAGTATCTTCTCAATAGCGTGCTTGCCGCCACCCTGATCTGCGCGGGTATTGCGGTTGGCTGGTTGCGGCCATGGCAGACGACACAATCCGCTCCTGCGGTCGAAACCGTCGCCTCCATGCCAGCGCCCCCCGCCAAGTCAACCGCAATGATCGCGGAGCCTCAACACGGCCCGCTGGTGTCGGACCCAACGTCAACCGCCCAACCTGATCACCGGCAAGCAGTTGCCACGACGAAACGGGACACGGCGGTACACGCTGACATTCCGTCGCCCTCCCCGTTGTCTCAAGCTGACACGGGCGTCCAGAATGCAACGGGGATGCCCTCGCCAGACAAGACAGCATCTGCCGCGACTGGTGCCGAAGAAGGGCGCAAAGTCATGACCCTGAATGAACTGCCTCCCACGATCCAGCGGGAGATTCCTGCTATTACCATCTCGTTTCATGCTTATTCGAGCAAGCCCGGGGAACGTCGCGTCATGATCAACGGCAACATGGCCAGGGAGGGCGAGCTGTTGGCAGCCGGCATCAGCCTGGAGCAGATCACGCCTGATGGCGTGATCCTTGGCTACAAGGGATTGCGTTTTCAGCAGGGGGTTCGGTAGGACGGGAAACCTGCCGGCAGTTCGATTTGCCGGCCCGCTTTCGTGATCCCGGTTTGCCACGCCCTGTGGTCGAGCCGGAACCCGACCGGCACCCCTTTGCCTAACCAGCAGGCTCCACGATTCATCATTCTGCCGGGTCGGTACGCGGCAAACTCAGCTGAATTCCGGCAACGGCCGACAATCTGCCGGGCATGATGGAATCGTTGAATCCCGGGATCAGCGAGTTCAATCCACAAGACGATTTTTTCACGTCGCTTTGGCCAGCTTCCCGGATTGACTTTGACTGCCGGACTATCTAAAGATAAATAATCAATTTGCTGACTTTCCTGTCCTTCCTGCAAGGGCGTGATCGGAGGTGTCTCATGCGTCACTGGACCGCAGCACCCCTACTGTCCCTCTTCCTGATTTCTGGTTGTGGCGGCGGTTCCGAGGATCTGAGTGCGATCCCCGTGGAAGCCAGCGAGATGGACTCCGAGCTGAAGTCGAACATGGCGCGGTTCATGCCCCTGGCAGTCAACGCCGAGACCAGCCTGATCTTCGTGCTGAATCCGGGCACGCCGATGGCGCAGGGCGTGACGGTCACCCCGGACACGAGCCCCGGCGCGGCGCCCTACACAGTGACCTTCAGCGGCCCTTATGACAGAAACGGCGACGGCATCGACGAGACGACGATGTCCGGCCACGCGACATTCGACAGCGATCCCGATATCGCGTGGAGCGGGGTCAGTGGGGAGGTGGCTGTGGACGTTTCGATCCCGCTGATCGGCCATCTCTATCACAGCGACATGTCATTCACGATCCTGTCCGACGAGCGCCAGATTTCAGGCTCGGGCACCTTCACCGAGCCAATTACCGGCGACACGACCACGATGACCATCCCTTCGGCTTCGCCACTCGTGATCAAGGCTGCCGATGAAACCGCCAGCGCGGTCTCCAATGCCTGCGGTTACAGCCTGAACGGCCAGATTCGACTCGATGTCACGGGTTCGGATGGCACGCTGACATCGTATTGGAACTTCAGTTCGAGCCGCCCCAGCGTCGCCGTGAACGGCACCACGTTCACCGACACGTCAGGCAATACGACGGCTTTGCCGAACTCCAGCGTCAATCTGATCTGCAACAGTGGCAGCATCGATGACTGGGTCGGGAGTTTCGATCAGTTCTACGCGTGTCTGCCGCGCGAATCCGGGCAGGCGAGGCTCACGATAGCCGTGGCCGGGCCTGGCACGATCACCATCAACGATGAGGACCCCCCGGGCTCGGGCGACAGCAGGACCTATCAGGCCACGATCCTCGGCGACAACACGCATGCCGCCAGAGGGTTCTTCATCGGCGGACCCGTCGGCAGCCGCTACCGCGAAGACTTCAACTGGACGCTGGCTAGAAACAACAACAGCTTCTCGCAAATCTCCCGTTATGAGTACACCGAGGGCCCGAACAGCGGGAGTGGGGGTATCTGCGTAGCCCTGGCCAGGCGATTGCCGTAGCGCGCTTCCAATTACAAACCGACTTTCCACGCGACCCCAACCCGGTTAGTCAACCGGGTTTGAACCGGGTTGCTTATATCGTCCCTCATGCATGCCTACTCTGACGCCATGTTCCAGCGCACGGTGCGCAGAACCTGACGACGAAGGAGAGCATGATGAAACTCAAACTGATGATTGCCGTTGCCCTGATGGGCGCAAGCCTGGCTCATGCCGATGTGGTGAAACCCGGTCCGGGATTCGACCGTGTGGGCATGGTGTCGGGCGAACGGGTTCGCATGGCGGGCGAGCGCAACGACTTCCGTGGCAGCGCCGACCTGGTGCGCACCGAAGTTCGTGACAGTTCGTACGCCCCCGGCGAAAACATGCGCAGCAGCGAGTCGGGCTACCAGGCGCGCAAGGCGGAAATGGCCCGACGTCTGGTCTGGCTGATGCTGAGCGCACGCTGAGCTGTCATGCTGAACTCTACAGATCCAGGGCGCCGATGAAGGCCACGGCACCCGGATCGCCGTGCCAGATCGCCGGATCGGCGTCGACATAGGCTTCGAGCATCAACCCGTCCGGGTCATGAAAATACACCGCCTGGCTGACGCGGTGATCGGCCTGCCCGGCCAGGACAATGCCGTGCGCGGCCAGGTGGTCGCGAAACGCCCGTAGTTCTTCGAGCGACTCGCCGACCTTGAATGCGACGTGGTAAAGGCCGACCTGACGCTGCATGGGGGGCGCCGCATCCGATCCGACTTCGAGCAAGGCCAGATCGTGGTGGTTTTCACCGCACGAGAAAAACGCCATCTTGCCGCCGTGGCGCGCGACTTCCTGCAGCCCAAGCACGTCGCGATAGAACGGCACCGACACGTCCAGACTGCGGACCTTCAGTACTACGTGGCCGAGCTTGCTTGCGCGCATGGCTGCCTCCCTGCTCATTCGTTGATTTCACCGTCGCGGTACAACCATCGCCCGTCGACGCGTTCGAAGCGGCTGACCTCGTGCAGGCGAAATGCGCGGCCATTGAGCTTGTAGCGCGCGACGAATTCGACCGTGGCATGGTCGTTGTCGACCGGCACCTGCGCCTTGACGCTCAGTCCCTGCCATTGCGGCCGTGGCACCACCTGCAGATCGAGCCCTGCCGGGCGCGTAGCGGGATGCCAGGTATCGCGCAGATAGTCCTCGAGGCCGAGAACGTAGGCGCTGTAGCGCGAGCGCATCAAGGCCTCGGCGTTCGGCGCCGCCTCGACACGGGCGTGATAGCGCCCGCAGCAGTCCTCGTAATTGCGCCCCGAACCGCAGGGGCAAGGCTTGACTGCGGTCATGGCCGCTTGGCTCCGTCGCAGCGCAGCCTGGGCTTGAGATAAGGCCACACCGCGTCGAGCATCTTTGCCTGGGCTCGCCCGTTGGGGTGGATGCCGTCGGCCTGCATCATCGCCGGATCGACGCCGATGCCGCAGAT
>Ga0209450_10000384_pt1 | contig 23218 bp, 25 predicted proteins | sample FrelakmetLWP11LW_FD_187149 | JGI IMG/M metagenome (GOLD analysis project Ga0209450, IMG submission 187149) | Freshwater lake sediment microbial communities from the University of Notre Dame, USA, for methane emissions studies - LWP11 LW (SPAdes)... | ecosystem: Environmental > Aquatic >...
AGATCGATCGATTCGATCTGGCTGCGCGGCATCATGACATCGTCGACGGTGATGTCTTCCAGTTCCAGCAGATTGGTGAGAATGCGGTGGTGCTCGCGCGGAAGCATCCCGGAGGACTCAAGGACGACGCTGCGCAGTTCCTCCAGCCCGAGCCGGCTGCCGTGACCCGGCTCGGGCTGCCTGATCCTCAACAACCGCAGGATGCCCTGCACGAAGAGATTGACGAACCAGACCACCGGATACGCCAGCTTGAGCATCGGAGTCAGCAAATAGCCCGCCGGATAGGCGACGCGTTCCGGGTAGGATGCGCCCAGCACCTTGGGGGTGACTTCGCTGAACACCAGAATCAGGAAGGTGAGCAACAGGGTCGCCAGCGACAGCGCCAAGTCCGAGTCGCCGAACAGGCGGATTGAAATGACAGTCGCCAACGTGGCCGCAGCGATATTGACCGCGTTGTTTCCGAGCAGGATCACACCCAGCAGCTTGTCGGTCTTGTTCAGCAGCGAAAGGGTCAACACCGCGCCACGGTGTCCGCTTTCGGCCGCATGGCGCAGACGGTAGCGGTTGATCGCCATCATCGCGGTCTCGGAAGCCGAGAAGAAGGCCGAGACGAGCAGCAGACCCGCCAGCAGGCCAAACAGTGTACCGATGGACAGGTCTTCCAATTACCTGTTCCTGAAAATCGCAGCCTGCAAAACGGCGTAAGCTGACATTCAGCGACCCAACAGCACTTCCAGTACGAACTGTGTTCCTACGTAGGCGAGCAGTAGCAGGACAAAACCGGTCAAAGTCCAGTAAAGCGCGGTTCGCCCACGCCAGCCGCGGAAATGTCGCCCCAGCAACAGTCCGCCAAAAACAATCCAGGACAAAATGCCGAAGACAACTTTATGGTTGAACTGCAGCGGCTGGCCGAACAGCATTTCCGAAAAAAACACGCCGCTTGAAACGGCCAGGGTCAGCAACACGAATCCGGCGCCGATCGTCCTGAACAGCACGGCTTCCAGGGTCAGCAGGGGCGGGGTGCCGCCTTCGACAAGGCCGCCCCGGTGCAGGCGCTTTTCCAGCACCGTCATCAATACCGCGTGCAGCGCCGCCACCGCGAGCAGTCCATAGGCCAGAAAGGCCACGACCAGATGGGCGCGCAAAGCCAGCGTCTGTGAATTGGGAATGACATGGCTGTCAGAAAAGACCAGCATCAGCAGCAGACTGAATGCCGCCAGGCCGTTGACCCAGGACTGCACCCATGCCACAGGCGAGCCGTAGCTTGCCAGCCAGTAAATCAGGGCGGTCAGCCAGAAAATCGTCGAAATGGAATTGCCGAAACCGAGCCGGATGTCGCCCTGTCCCAATACCGATTCATAAAGCAGCCATCCGTGCACGAGCAATACCAGCGGCAGCAGAACGCGAAGCCAGACAGGCTGTGCATGCGGTGCCCGATAGCTTTGCCAGGCCATCAGGCCATACAAGCCACAGACGCAAAGAGTAATCAGCAATAGCGTGGACATTCGTTAAAATGGAAGGTGTTTCGAACCTATTATCCATGCCGCGCTTAACGGCAACAAGGAAACCATGCTAGACAATCTCAGCAACCGCCTCGCCGGCGTCGTCAAATCCCTGCGCGGCCAGGCTCGTATTACCGAGGCCAACATCCAGGACACGCTGCGCCAGGTGCGTCTCGCCCTGCTCGAGGCCGACGTCGCCCTGCCGGTAGTCAAGGAGTTCATCGAGTCGGTCAGGACCAAGGCACTCGGCCAGGCCGTACTGACCAGCCTGTCGCCAGGCCAGGCGCTGATCGGCATCGTCCACGATGAGCTTGCCCGTTTGATGGGCGGCGAAAACGCCGACCTCAATCTCTCCGCCACCCCTCCCGCCGTCATCCTCATGGCCGGTCTGCAGGGTTCCGGCAAAACCACCACCAGCGGCAAGCTGGCCCTGCTGCTGAAGGGCCGCAAGAAAAAAACCCTGCTTGCCTCCTGCGACGTCTACCGACCTGCCGCCATCGACCAGTTGCGCCAGCTCGCCAGGCAACTCGATGTCAGCTTTTTCGACGCCGGCGACGAGCGGGACCCGATCCGGATAGCACGTGCCGCGCAGGATCACGCACGCAGGCAGTTTTATGACGTGCTGATCGTCGACACCGCCGGACGGCTCGCGATCGACGAAGCCATGATGACCGAAATCAGCGCCCTGCACGCGGCGCTGGACCCGGTTGAAACGCTGTTTGTGGTCGATGCCATGCAGGGTCAGGATGCCATCAACGTTGCCAAGGCATTCAATCAGGCCCTGCCGCTCACCGGCGTGGTTCTGACCAAGCTCGATGGCGACGCCCGCGGCGGTGCAGCCCTGTCGGTTCGGCATATCACCGGCAAGCCGCTCAAATTCATCGGCGTCGGCGAGAAACCCAACGGCCTGGAACCGTTCCACCCGGAACGCATGGCCTCGCGCATCCTCGGCATGGGAGATGTGCTGTCGCTGATCGAACAGGCGCAGACCTCGGTCAATATGGCAGAGGCCAAAAAACTTGCCGAGAAGGTCAAAAAGGGCAAGGACTTCGATCTCGAGGACTTCAAATCGCAGATCCAGCAGATGCGCAACATGGGAGGCTTGTCCGCGCTGATGGACAAGCTCCCGGGTGCCGGGCAGATGGCCATGCCCGCCGGGGCCGACGAAAAGGCGGTCAACCGCATCGAAGGCATCATCAACAGCATGACCCCGCTCGAGCGGCGCAAACCGGAAATCATCAAGGCCTCGCGCAAGCGCCGTATCGCCGCCGGTGCCGGGGTTCAGGTGCAGGAAGTCAACAAGCTGCTCAACCAGTTCGAGCAGGCACAAAAAATGATGAAGATGATGGGCAAGGGCGGTCTGTCGAAGATGATGCGCGGCATGAAAGGCATGATGCCCGGCATGCGCTGACGCTGCCCTCTGGCCAAGTCGGTGTTTTTGGGTATAATTCGCGGTTTTCTCCGTTTACCGGTGGGTTGAATCATGGTCGTTATTCGTCTTTCTCGCGGCGGCGCAAAAAACCGTCCTTTCTACAACGTGGTGGTGGCCGATTCCCGCTGCCGTCGTGATGGCCGCTTCATCGAGCGCGTGGGTTTCTACAACCCGGTGGCAGCCGAAGGCGCCGAAGCCGTTCGCCTGGACCAGGAGCGCATCAGCTACTGGACCAACAACGGCGCACAGTTGTCCGACACCGTCGCCCGCCTGGTCAAGCAGCAGGGCAAGGCCGCTGCCTGATTTGAAGTCCCGCGACGACTGGGTTGTGATGGGGCGTATCGCCGCCCCGTTTGGCGTCAAGGGTTGGGTCAAGGTTCAACCCTACAGCGAAGACCCGGGAACGCTGATGGATTTTGAGTCCTGGCGCGTGGGGCGCGGCGAGACTCAGACGAGCTACGCCGTCGAGGCGATTCAGGAGCATGGCAATGCCCTGGTTGCCAAGCTGGCTGGGGTCGATGACCGCGACGCTGCCTACGCCTTGCGCGGGCAGGAAGTTTCGGTGGCGCGCAGTGAACTGCCGCCACCGGAAGAAAACGAGTATTACTGGTCGGATCTGATTGGCCTCAAAGCCATCAATCGCGAGGGCGTCGAACTGGGACGAGTCGAAAGCCTGATGGAGACCGGCGCTCAGGATGTGCTGGTGATCAAGGGCAGACGCGAACACCTGATTCCGTTTGTCGCGGCCTTTGTCGGCAAGGTGGACCTGGCAGGCGGACAGATCGAGGTGGACTGGGGCGAAGACTATTAAAGGAGGAGTGTGTGCGGTTTGATGCCATCACGCTTTTCCCCGAGATGTTCGATGCCGTTCTGGATTACGGCATCACCCGACGGGCACTGGATCGCGGGCTGTACCGGCTCGAAACGTGGAACCCGCGCGATTTCACCGACGATCCGCACCGCACGGTGGACGACCGGCCTTATGGTGGCGGCCCTGGAATGTTGATGTTGGCCGAGCCGCTGGACCGCGCCCTGAATGCGGTGCAGCAGGAACTGGCCGCAGCGAATTTGACGCCATGGGTGGTGCACTTTTCACCCCGTGGCCGCCCGCTGACCCACCAGCGGGTGATGGAAATGAAGGATATGCCCGCACTGGTTTTGTTGTGCGGGCGCTATGAAGGCATAGACGAGCGGTTGTTGCAGAGCCGCGTGGACGAGGAGCTTTCGCTTGGCGACTTTGTGTTGTCGGGCGGCGAACTACCCGCGCTGGCGCTCATGGATGCGATCATCCGGCTGCTGCCAGGGGCGTTGAACGATGCCGATTCGGCGGTGGAAGACTCCTTCGCCAACGGCTTGCTCGACTGCCCGCACTACACGCGGCCGGAACTATGGCATGGCATGGCAGTGCCGGACGTGTTGAAAAGCGGCAACCATGCCGCAATCGCCGAGTGGCGATTGCGGCAGAGCCTGATGATCACGGCCACCCATCGCCCCGATCTGCTGGAAAGGCGCGGTTTGTCGAAGCAGGAACAGGATATTCTCGCGGCGCCCCCCCCCGGTGCGCCGCAGAACGAAGCGGCGCGGGGCAAGTAGCCCCAAGCCAATTGTGAAACGGCGTGACGTCCACCCGATGGTCCGATAGACCCGGTGGTGCACCTCTCCCGCCAGATGTAAGGAAACGTCATGAACATCATCGAGCAACTCGAACAGGAAGAAATCGCCCGCTTGGGCAAGACCATCCCCGTTTTCGCCCCCGGCGACACCGTTGTCGTCCAGGTGAAGGTGAAGGAAGGCAACCGCGAACGTCTGCAGGCCTACGAAGGCGTAGTCATCGCCAAACGCAACCGTGGCCTCAACTCCGCTTTTACCGTGCGCAAGATCTCGGCCGGCGAAGGTGTCGAGCGTACCTTCCAGACCTACTCGCCGCTGGTCGCCGCGATCGAGGTCAAGCGTCGCGGTGACGTGCGCCGCGCCAAGCTGTACTACCTGCGTGAGCGTTCCGGGAAATCGGCGCGCATCAAGGAGAAGCTGCCTGCCCGCAAGGCAGCTGCTGCAGCCGCCGAATAAGCCAGCGACAACCGGTTTTGCCAACGCCCTCTTCGGAGGGCGTTGTGTTTTCCGGGGCTAGAATAGCGCCATGCTCGGCCACTACGACGCCATCCTCGATGCTCCACCCTGCCGGCTCGGTGCCCTGTTTACCGGCCCGGCACTGACGCGGCTCGACTTCCTGCCCAGGACGACCGCGCTCTCGGCAGCGTCCGATTCACGCGCCCGCCACCTGGCGCAACAACTCGAGCTGTACTGGCACAACCCGGCACATCCGTTCGACCTGTTGTTCGTGCCGGAAGGGACGCCTTTCCAGTTGCGCGTGTGGCGCTTATTGATGGCGATTCCGCCCGGCCAGCCCACCACCTACGGTGCGCTGGCCCGGCAACTCGGGTCCGCCCCGCGCGCTGTGGGGCAGGCCTGCGGTCGCAACCCGTTGCCCATTCTCATCCCCTGCCATCGGGTCGTTTCCGCGAACGGGCTGGGGGGATTCATGCACGCTTCCAGCGGTGCGCCGCTGGAGATCAAGAGCTGGCTGCTTGCGCATGAACGACGCGCTGATTGACCGGTTTTGCGATCATCTGTGGCTGGAGGACGGACTCGCTGACCTGACTCTGGCCGCCTATCGGCGCGATCTGAAAGGCTTCGCCGCCTGGCTTCAGCGGGAGCGCACACGCGTCCTTGACGCCGCCCTACCCGGAGATATCGAGGCCTATCTGGCATGGCGCTTTGCGCGTCGCACCCAGCCGCGCAGCGCGGCGCGCTACACGTCGTCGCTGAAGCGCTTCTACCGCTATCTGCTGCGCGAAAACCTCGTTACCCACGATCCAACGGTCAACCTCGACAGCCCCAAACTGCCCCGGTCATTGCCCAAATCGCTTAGCGAAACCGAGGTGGAGACCCTGCTGGACATACCCGATACCGACACGGATCTGGGCTTGCGCGACCGCGCCATGCTGGAAGTGCTGTACGCCACCGGGCTGCGCGTTTCGGAACTGGTCGGGCTGAAATTGGCTGCCGTCAGCCTCGATGCCGGGGTGCTGCGCGTCACCGGCAAGGGCAGCAAGGAGCGGCTGGTACCGCTGGGGGAGGAAGCGGTGAACTGGATCGGGCGTTACCTGAATGAAGCCCGCCCTTCGCTGATGCATAAGAGCCAGTGCGACGAGTTGTTCGTCACCGCCCGCGGTTCCGCCATGACCCGGCAGGCCTTCTGGTATCTGATCAAGCGCCGCGCCCGCGCCGCAGGGCTCACCCGCCCGCTGTCGCCGCACACCCTGCGCCACGCATTCGCCACCCATCTGCTCAACCACGGCGCCGACCTGCGGGTGGTGCAGATGCTGCTGGGCCATGCCGACATCTCGACCACGCAGATATACACCCATGTCGCCCGCGAGCGGCTCAAGCGGCTTCATGCCAGCCATCATCCGCGCGGCTGACTGCGTCGGCGTCAGGGCATCGCGATCCGCTCCATCAGATAGCACAGGCAATCCTGGCGGATCACCCGTTCGTCGCGCGTCAGCATGGCCGGCATCAGCGGCCGCCTGAGCGTGATGTCGCCACCGTAGTAATCGAACAGGCGTGCACCGACGTCCACGCCGTGCTCGTCCAGCGCGCGCAGCCGTGCCTCGCTTCCGGGCGCGATACGCCCGAGCGGATTGCCACGTTCGAGTTCGCGGAAATTGTAGTGGTCCAGCTCGGGAAGAAAACTGATGTCCGCATCCGCCGCACCGAAACCGAAGGTGATTTCGTCCGGAACCGTGACCGTGGCGATCGTGTGAAACAGGTCGATGTCATGCGGCGCCACCGCGTGCGCAGGAAATTCCGACAAATGCAGGCAGGCCTCCATGTAAGCGGCGGCGTGGTCGACACTGCCGGGGGTGCCGGGTTTGCCGCACTCGACCGTCACCGCGGGACACAGTTCGGCAAAGGCGGCGGACTGTACGCCGGTCGGCCGGATGAAATAGACGACGATGCGTGAAAACAGCGTGGCGAGATGCAGAAAATTCGGCTCGAGCCGGTTGACGCAGGCGTAATGTGGGTTAAGGCCGGTGTTGTTGTGGATGTCGATGCTGGCGAACACGCCGCGCTCGCGCATGGTCTCCACCACCTGGCGCATGATTTCACCCTCGGCATGTTGAGTCGTCTCGCCGCCGGGCCAGACCCGGTTGTAGTCGGGCTGGTGGTCGAGCCGGCGCAGCCCGGCACATGCCGCATCCAGGTTGCCGACAAAGAGCGACAGCGCGCGCGGCAACTCGGTCGAGCGGAATTTTTTCAGCACCGACTGCGCCGCCATCCAGCCGGTGTCCTCGTTGCCATGCAGCAGCACCGACACGAACAGCGGGGCCGCCCGCCTCCCGGGAAGGTGAATCAATGCCGGTCCGGGCAGCACCTCCCCCAGGCGCGAGGCAGGCAGTTCGAGCAAGCCGTCCGGCAGGAAATCGTATTGCGTCAGCATCCGATCGCCCACTCATGAACCGGCGCGCCACCGCGCTGGTTTTCCAGATAATCCATCATCATGCGATGCACATCGCCTCCCAGTTTCTGCAGATGCTGCAGCTGCCATTGCGCCCCGGTTTGCCCGCTGCGCACCCGGCTTTCAAGCACACCCAGGCCATGTTCGATCTCGTCGTCGGGAAAGCCGAAATCGCGCAACCCCTGACGCGCCATCGGCAGACACTCCTGAAGAATGAGTTCACGTGCAGGATACGACCGGCCATCCAGCCAGGTGAGTTTGGCATCCAGCCCGAGCCGGGCGGCGGAATAGAAGTTGGCGCGAACCTCGGCAAACGGCAGGTCGCATTCCGCCGCACGCGCAGCCCTGGCAAGGGCATGCACCAGGCCGAAATAAAACGCGGCGTTGGCCGTCATGTCCAGCACGGTCGGGCCGCTGGGCAGGACGCGCTGCTCGAGACGCACGTGTCCCTGCCCAGCCGCATCGAAGCCGATCAGCGGCCGCACCCAGCGCCAGATGGCGCCATTATGCAAACGCAGATGGGGGAGGCGTTCGGGCGCCTCGTCCTGGGGCATGGGCAGCAGCACCGGATAATGCCGCAGGTTTTCCTCGAACAGTTCCAGCAGACTGTCCGACACGTAACTCCGCCCGAACGTCACCCGCCTGATCGACGGCTCGGCCAGCCCGGCATAGCCGCCCAGGTCCACTGCCTGCTCGAACAGCGGGACACGGGTTTCCTGCCACAGGCGGCGGCCGAACAGCAAGGGCGAATTGACGCCGGCCGCCAGCAGCGGCGCGCAGGTAATGAGGGTGGCGTTGTAGTAGCGGGCCGCTCGCTCGAACGGCACCTGCAGATGCAGCTGGAACGAAGTGGTTGCGGCTTCCAGCATCACATCCTGGCGATCGAGATGGAGCCGGTCCTGGCCCTCGATATCGATATGAATCGGTGCGCCGCCACGCTGCAGCAGCACCTGTGCATTGAGCACGCCGTAGCGGTTCATCGCCGAGATGTTCGCCAGACAAAGATCCTCGTCGCGGATGGTGGGCAGTATGCCGATCATCGCCAGCACCGCATCCATGCCGTGCGCCACCCCCTGGCACTTGTCCCAGGTATGGTGCAGCGAGGCTTCCAGCGCGGCCAGCGCCCCGGCACGCATCTCCACCGGCAGCGCATTCAATTCGACGTTGAAGCGCGACAGTTCCGGCACCACCATCGGGTCGTCCAGTGCGCCCAGATAGGCCGCGTTGACCGGATTGGGAAAGCCGGCATGATCCAGCAGCCACGCTTCGAGTTCGAAACCGGCAACATAGCGCGGGTCGGAGAACATGCCCGCGGACGCCAGCCGGCCGAGGATTTGGGTTTCATCCGACAGGCGCTGGTGGAAACGCTGAAAATCCGCTTCCTCAAAACGCGTGCGGGTGATCTCCTGACCCATGCGCTGGCTCGGTCAGACCGGCTCGCTGGCCCGCTCTCCCTTGTGGAAGGTCACGTAGAGATAGACGGGAATGGAAAGATCGCCCAAGTGTCTGTCGATCAGGGGCCGCACCTCTTCCCAGCTCATGCCCCCCACCCCGGTTGCCAGCCGCGGCAACGCCAGGCTGTCGATCTTTTCCTCTTCAATCCATTTGCGCAGAGCCTTCAGGGCATGATTGAGGTTTTCGCTGGTGGCACGCCCCGGCTTGGCGCCGTGATCGTAGGCGGCATCCTGGGTAAACAGCGACACCACGCGCTTGCCATCCGCACCCGCCCACGCCCAGACGCCACCTGCCTTGGGGTGGGTCGTCTGGCAGAAATGCCTGAAATCCTTGTACATGGAGGGCCAGCTTTCACGCAATTCAAGCGCCAGACCCTGGTTATGCCCATCATTTGGCGCCACGCCGTGCGCTATCACACTTGCTCTCGAAAGAAGAATATCCCCACTGACTTCATGCAGCATGCTCGACCCTTTTTCAGTTTTTAACGATTTAATAATACCCGTTTATCTTTTATGTTCAAGGCACCTATTCAACTGCTGTGTCAGGCGCAATAAAGCGCGAATTGACTGCAATATGCCAGGCTCAAACCCGCGTACCAGGCTTGGCCAGATAGAACCATTCCTGCCCGGGCAATGCCTTGGGGTTGGGGAAAACGAGGTAGCCGTCGCGCTCGGCAACGACCTGGGCGCCGTCATGGCGCACACCGATCAGTTCCCCGGCCCGTAACCGGTCGAAACTCGCCCAGTCGCGGCTCAGCCTGTCTTCCGGATGGATTTTGTCGATGACCTGATAAAGCCTCAACCCCTCGGGTTCGGTCGCGGGTACCGGGCGGGTCCCGCTAGCGATGCCGAGATGGGCCAGCGCGTTGCGAATGGCGCGATAGGCGACATGCGGCGCCTCGGGATCCTCGTGCTGGCCGCACTCCAGCGTCAGGGCATAACCACCCACGCTGCGCATGTACTCGGTGGTGCCGACACCGTAGCGCAGATCGGTATGAAGAGAGTTGTCATCGGCGCCATCCGGCAGATGTGCAACCCGGCGCTGCACCCCCAGGGCATAGGTATCGAGCCAGCCGTCCACAAAGCGCCGCACGCCCAGAATTCGCGCCAGGGATTCCTCCTCGGCGGCACGCGCAAAGGGCTCCAGCGGCCCGCTGTTGTTTTCCGGCCCGAGCATGACGAAGGGTTCGCCCCCGGTGTGAAAGGAATGCAGGTCGAGCAGGGCATCATGCTGCGCCAGCAGGCGGCACAGCCAGTTGGCGACATGGTCCTCGAACTGCCGCGGCACGGGGGTGGGATAGAGGTTGCGGTTGAGATTGCGCTCGCCCATGCGCTGATGCCGCGCATAGGCGAGCGGATTGGCAACCGGTACAAAGGTGACGTTGCCTGCCACGAGCGTCAGCCGGTGATTGCGGATCTCCTCCATCACCCGCTCGATCGCCTGGGTACCGCAGGTTTCGTTGCCATGCACCGCCCCCAGCACGATCAACCGGACCCCGGTCCGCAGGCCGCTGAACGACAGCGACTGGAAATATAACGAATCCGCTTCCTTCATGGAGTGGTCTCCTTCTACACACTCATCGCCTTGATCAGCAGCGACACGCCGGCCAGCAGCAGCAGCCCCCCCACCAGCCGTGTCATCTGGGTCTGGGTGAGCCCGACATGAACGTGTCCGCCGGCATACAATGCTCCGAGCATCACCGGCAGCGCGGCAAGATAGGCCAGCCAGACTGTTGGCGTCAGCAGCAGTCCGGCGACCAGAAAACTGACGATCCGCGCCAGCCCCTCGGTGAAGAACAGCACCGACAGGGTCGCGCGCAAATCACTCTTGTGCGTAACGCGGTGGGACAGGTAAATGATATACGGTGGCCCGCCGGTGCCGAACAGGCCGCCGACCGTGCCGCCGGTCAGCGAAGCCGGGATCGCCCACCAGCGGGATACGGGCTTGCTGCCGTGCAGGTTCAGCAGACTGCGCAGGGCGAAGGCCAGGATGAACAGCGCCAGCGCGATCAGCATCGGCGCTTTCGGCAGACTGACGAGCAGGTGGGTGCCGATGACCACGCCGACAAGGCCAAACGGGATCAGCACGCCGACTTCGGTCCACTGCACCCTCCGCACCGTCAGACCACCGATGATGATCGACGCGGTGAAGTCCAGCAGCAGAACCAGCGGCACGACAAACTGCAGGGGAAGAAACAGCGCCAGCAGCGGCACCGAGATCAGCCCGGAGCCGAAGCCGGTGATGCCTCGAATGAAATAGGCCACCAGCAGGATTGCCGCCGTGGCGGCAACCAGTTCGAAACTCACGGGCGCGAACCGCGCTCGATGGTGATGCCGAGTTCCTTGATGCCGGGAACGATGGCGAACTTGGTGACCGAGACTTTCACCCAGGGCGAGCCGAATTCATTCAGCACGATTTCCGCCACGCGCTCGGCCACCGATTCCACCAGGGTGATCGGTTGCGGCGCATTGTGCAGGTAATCCTTGACCCGATGCGCCACGGCACCGTAATCGATGGTATCGGCGACCTTGTCGGTACCCGCCGCCTTGCTGTCGGGCAGGCCGATTTCCAGATCGAGACGGACGGGCTGCGGCACTTTGCGTTCCCATTCGTATATGCCGATAATGAGGTCGAGGCGAAAGTCCCGCAAAAACAAGATATCCATAGCGGTGCGCCCCGATGCGGGGCCATCCAAAAAACCTGCCATTCTACTGACATATGACCACGCTGTTGTTTGTTGCCGTTGCCTATCTGCTGGGTTCGCTGTCCTTCGCCGTCATCATCAGCCGGCTGATGAAGCTGCCCGACCCGCGAGAGTATGGTTCGGGCAACCCCGGCGCCACCAACGTTTTGCGCAGCGGACGCAAGACGGCAGCGGTCCTGACCCTGCTGGGCGACGCGCTGAAGGGGCTGGCGGCGGTACTACTCGCGCGCGCTCTGGCACCGGCGTTCGGATTGCAGGACGACATCGTGCTGTTGTGCGGTCTGGCCGTGTTCATCGGCCATCTGTTCCCGGTGTTTTTCGGCTTCCAGGGCGGCAAGGGTGTCGCCACCGCTCTCGGCGTATTGCTCGGTTTCAACGCATGGCTTGGGCTGGCATGCCTCGCCACCTGGATCACCATGGCGCTGCTGTTCCGCATTTCATCGCTTTCCGCCCTCACCACCGCCGTGCTGGCTCCGGTCTATGCGGGGTGGCTGATGGGCTGGGGCAAGTCGGCGACAGCGGTGCTGGTGATTACCCTGCTGCTGGTCTATCGTCACAAGAGCAACCTTATCAAGCTGATCAACGGCGAAGAGCGCCGTATCGGCCAGAAATCCTGAGCCGCACGCAAGCCTGATCCATGATGCTATTCGAAAAAACAATCGACCACGCCAAGGACAGCCTCGCCGAGGTATCGCGCGAGGCGATCGACCGCGCGGGCGAGCGGCTGTCGGAGGTGGTCAAGGATGGCGTTTCCAACGCCGGCACCGAACTCAAGGACGTCATCTGGCGGGCCAGCCAGGAAATCGATGTCAAGCTCGACAAGATTTCCGAGGAGCTTCATGCCCAGCGGCAGTTCACCAAGGACGATGTGCGCGAACTGGTCGACTATGCCGGTGAAAGACTGGGCACGCTGATGGACGAGCGCATCGTCCGGGCCAGCTCCGAAATTTCGCTGCTGGTGCAGGAAAAGGTCGAATACTTCAAACGCGAAATCGACAGCTTCTTCATCGAGCGCCAGCGCGATCTCGCGCGTGAACGGCGGCGGCTGTTCATCAACGTCGCCGTCGCGGTTCTGGCATCGCTATCGCTGGGCTTCGTATCCTGGCTTTATCATCAGTATCTCGGCGGCGGGCTGGATGTGTTCGCCATCTTCCGCATCGTGTTCGCCTCGCTGGTCGGGGGCTATGCGGCCTTCCTGGCAGTCAAACTGGTGCGCCGCTGGCTGTCGATGTCGGAACACAAGAAAGACACGCTTTTCCTCGTAAGCCGTTACTGGGGCGTACTGCGCCCGGAAAGCATATTCGGCACGCTCCTTCTGGTCTGCCTGATGGCGGTTCTGGTAGGGTTTTTGTTGTTCCCCGATCAGATCGCGCAACTTACCGGCAGCGAAAAATGGCTCAAAGCCCTGCGCGACGCCCTTCCCATGTTGCCACGGTAAGTCGCCCACGCTTTAACCTGGATCAAACGGCATTAAGCGTCGCCAGTTCCCAGCGTGGTCGCACCGGAAAACCCAGATCCTGCGGCGCGTGCGTTAGCCGCTGTGCTCCTGCAAAGGCGATCATCGCGCCGTTGTCGGTGCAGAATTCCAGCCGCGGGTAGAACACCTCGATTCCCCTGGCAACCGCTTTCCGCGTCAGCTGTTCGCGCAGACGCGCGTTGGCACCCACTCCGCCCGCCACCACCAGCCGCGAGACGCTGCTGTGCCGGCAGGCCGCCAGGCTCTTGTCCACCAGGACATCGACCGCCGCTGCCTGGAAGGCCGCCGCGATATCCGCCGCCTGAGCCAGGCCCTGCTTGCGAACCAGCGTCAATACCGCGGTCTTCAAGCCGCTGAAGCTGAAGTCGAAATCACCCGAATTCAGCATCGGCCGCGGCAGGCTGAAACGATCGGAATCACCGCCCGCCGCGAGGCGTGACAGGGCCGGCCCGCCGGGGTAGCCCAGCCCCAGCAATTGCGCGGTCTTGTCGAAGGCCTCGCCGGCAGCGTCGTCGAGCGTCTCGCCCAGCAACTGATAGCGCCCCACGCCGGAAACCCGCATCAACTGCGTATGCCCACCCGACACCAGCAGGGCGACAAAGGGAAAAGCGGGCGGCGTATCGGAAATCAGCGGCGACAGCATGTGCCCTTCGAGGTGATGCACCCCGACAGCGGGAATGTCCAGCGCATAAGCCAGGGCGCGCGCCATGCCGGCGCCCACCAGCAAGGCGCCGGCCAGGCCAGGACCCTCCGTGTAGGCAATGCCGTCGACATGAGTCAGTTTGCGGTCACTCTCGGCCAGAACCTGACGCGTCAACGGCAATAGCCGGCGAATATGGTCACGCGAAGCAAGTTCGGGCACCACGCCGCCATAATCGTTGTGCATGGCGATCTGCGAATGCAGCGCATGCGACAGCAGGCCCTGGCCGGTGTCATAGAGCGCGACACCGGTTTCATCGCAAGAGGATTCGATGCCTAAAACGAGCATGGGACAGGGGGACTGGATAAAACCTGTGGGGCTTGCTATTATTCGCGTTTTTCGTCTTCCCAGGAAGCCAACCGTAAAATGCCTCACGTCAAAGTCAAGGAAAACGAGCCGTTTGATGTCGCCCTGCGCCGCTTCAAGCGTTCGATCGAAAAAGTCGGCCTGCTGACTGAACTGCGCGCTCGCGAGTTCTACGAAAAGCCCACCGCAGAACGCAAGCGCAAGCTGGCTGCCGCGGTCAAGCGCCAAAGCAAGCGCCTGCGTGGCCAGCAGCTCCCCCCCAAGCTGTATTGATCCGCGTCGGATTGATCCTCAGTCCGCCACCCCCGCCACACCGATGTCGCTCAAAGCCCGCATCTCGGAGGACATGAAGTCCGCCATGCGGGCCAAGGAAGCGGTTCGTCTTGGCGCCGTACGTCTGCTGCTGGCTGCGATCAAGCAGAAGGAAGTCGACGAGCGCACCGAACTGGATGATGGCGCCATAGCCAGCATCGTCGAAAAACTCATCAAGCAGCGCAAGGATTCCATCAGCCAGTTTCAGGCTGCTGGACGCGACGACCTGGTCGCTGCCGAACAGGCCGAACTGGCCGTCCTGCAGGCCTATCTGCCTGAACAGCTTTCCGTCGCCGAAGTCGAGGCCGCAGTCGCCGCAGCGATTGCCGAATCCGGCGCCAGCTCTGCCCGCGACATGGGCAAGGTGATGGGACTGCTGAAGTCGCGGCTTGCCGGCCGCGCCGACATGGCGCAGGTATCCGCGCTGATCAAAGCCCGCCTCACGGCCTGACCTCCACCCGGCGCCTGCCCGGGTTTATCATGCGGCAACCATGATCCCGCGCGATTTCATCGACACCCTTCTCGCCCGAGTCGACATCGTCGACGTCATCGACAGGCGCGTTCCGCTGAAGAAGGCCGGGCAGAATTATCAGGCCTGCTGCCCGTTCCACAGCGAAAAGACCCCCTCTTTCACCGTCAGCCCGACCAAGCAGTTCTACCACTGCTTTGGTTGTGGGGCCCATGGCACGGCCATCGGCTTCCTGATGGAATACGAGCACATGAGCTTTCCCGACGCGGTGACCGCGTTGGCTCAGGATGCCGGGCTGCCCATCCCCGAGACGACCAGCGAACCCGATCGTCCCAAGCCCCCACCCGCGCTGTGGGAGGCGCTGGAGCAGGCCGCAAATTTTTACAAGCAGCAGCTCAAGCAGACCCCGCGCGCCATCGACTACCTCAAAGGGCGAGGCCTGACGGGACAGATCGCCGCGCGCTACGGCATCGGCTACGCGCCTGACGGTTCGCCACTGAAGCAGGTTTTTGCCGACTACATGGCGGATGCGCTCGCCGCCTCCGGACTCGTCATTGACGGGGAACGCGGCCGCTACGATCGCTTCCGCGACCGCATCATGTTCCCGATCCGCAACGTCAAGGGACAAATCATCGGCTTTGGCGGGCGCGTGCTCGGCGAGGGCGAGCCGAAATACCTGAACTCGCCGGAAACGCCTTTGTTCCACAAGGGCTCGGAAATCTATGGCCTGTTCGAGGCGCGCGGCGCCATCAAGTCTGCCGGGCGCGTCATCGTGGTGGAAGGCTATATGGACGTCGTCGCGCTGGCGCAGCATGGCGTCGAATTCGCCGTTGCCACGCTCGGCACGGCTACCACGCCGGTCCACGCACGCACCCTGATGCGGCATAGTGACCGACTGATCTATTGCTTCGATGGCGACAACGCCGGACGCAAGGCCGCGTGGCGCGCGCTTGAAAATACGCTCGAATCGTTGCAGGACGGCAAGGAAGTCAGCTTCCTGTTCCTGCCCGAGGGTGAGGATCCCGACAGCTTCATCCGCTCGCGGGGTCGGGACGCGTTCCTGCAACTGCTCGATGGCGAGACATTGCCGCTATCGGCCTTCCTGGTACGCGAACTGGCGCGCGACCGCAAGCTCGACAGCCAGGAAGCGCGCGCAAGCCTGCTCAAGGAGGCCAAGCCGCTCCTCGACAAGATAGCCGCCCCCTTGCTGTCTGCCCTGATCCGGCGGCAGATTGCCGGACTGCTGCAACTCCAGCCTGATGAACTGGCCCAATTTGGCCTGCCGCCCCCACGCGTCCGTGTTGCCACGCCGCGCACCGTTCGTCGCCCTTCACCGTCACGCGTGCGCAGTCTGGCCAGAACCTTGCTGATGAACCCGCAGCGCGCCGCTGAAATTCAGCTGACCTGGATCGATCCGACGGATCCTCTGGGAAAACGCATGGGCGAACTGCTCAATTGGCTGCAAGCGCAGCAGCAAACCACCCTGCCGTCCCTGGCCGAGGCCGCGCGCGGCAGCACCCTGGAACCTCTGATCGATGAACTGATGGCCGAGTTACTGGACAAAGACGAAACCTGGGACTGGCGAGCCGAATTCGATGGCGCGGTCAAACAGCTGCGTGACGACTGGCGCCGCCGCCGTTTGCAGGAACTGGCCGCGCAACCGCTAGCGAGCCTGAGCAGCGACGAACGCAACGAACTGGCCCAGCTGGCACATTCCTAGCTTCAATCATGTGCACAGACAAAAGGCAACTTTGCAGTATAATTGCCGGTTTTTGAACGATTTTTTTCCGGTCCGGCTTGAGGCATGGATCGGATATTGAGCGGAGAAATTCTGTGGCTGTACGTGGAAGAAAACCTGGCGGCGGCGCCAAAAAAACCGAGGCCTTGCTCCCCCTTAAAGAATTGACGCCGGTCGAGGCCGAAGCGCGCCGCACGCAGTTGAAAAACCTGATCATCCTTGGCAAGGAACGGGGATTTCTGACCTACGCGGAAATCAACGACCACCTGCCGGACGAAGTGCTGGACGCCGAACAGATCGAGGGCGTGATCAGCATGATCAACGACATGGGCATCCAGGTCTATGACGAGGCACCGGATGCCGAAACCCTGCTGATGCAGGAAGCGGCTCCCGCCGTAGCCGACGAGGATGTGGTCGCCGAAGCCGAACAGGCGCTGACCACCGTCGATTCGGAATTCGGCCGCACCACCGACCCGGTGCGCATGTACATGCGCGAAATGGGTTCGGTCGAACTGCTGACGCGCGAAGGCGAAATCGAAATTGCCAAGCGGATCGAGGAAGGTCTGCGCCACATGGTGCAGGCCATTTCTTCCTGCCCGATCACCATCCAGCAGATTCTCGATATGGCGACCAAGATCGAGAAGGGCGAGATGCGCGTCGATGAACTCGTCGACGGTTTTGTCACGATCGAAGCAGCCCCTGAGGAAACCGCCGTCGAGGAAGACACCGGCGCTGCCGAAGACAGCGAGGAAGAAGATGACGATGACGCCAAGGCCGAAATTGCCGCCGCCAATCTCGCGCAGCTGAAAACGGAAGCGCTCGCGCAGTTCGATTACATTCGTAAAGCCTACAAGAAAGCCCAAACCGCGCTGGCAAAATACGGACTCGGCAGCCCCCAGTACACCAAGGCACAGAACGAAGTCACCGAACTGTTGATGGCTATCCGTTTTTCGGTGCGTCAGGTCGATGCCCTGTGCGACCAGATCCGCAACTCGGTCGAGGAAGTCCGCTCGCACGAACGCAAGATCATGGAATTCTGCGTCACCCGCTCAGGCATGCCGCGCGCGCATTTCATCAAGGCCTTCCCTGGCAACGAGACCAACCCCAACTGGCTGGACAAGGAAATTGCCGCCAAGAAGGCCTATTGCTCGACCCTGTCCCGGGTGCAATATGAAGTGAAAGCGCACCAGGAAGAACTGGTCAATCTGGAGCAACGTGTCGGTCTGCCGATCAAGAACCTCAAGGACATCAACAAGCAGATGTCCACCGGCGAAGCCAAGGCGCGCCGCGCCAAGCGCGAGATGATCGAGGCCAACCTGCGTTTGGTGATCTCGATTGCGAAGAAGTACACCAATCGCGGCCTGCAGTTCCTCGACCTGATCCAGGAAGGCAACATCGGTCTGATGAAGGCGGTGGAAAAGTTCGAATACCGGCGCGGCTACAAGTTCTCGACCTACGCCACCTGGTGGATCCGCCAGGCGATCACACGCTCGATTGCCGACCAGGCACGCACCATTCGAATCCCGGTGCACATGATCGAAACCATCAACAAGATGAACCGAATCAGCCGCCAGATCCTGCAGGAAACCGGTATCGAGCCCGACCCCGCCACACTGGCGATCAAGATGGAGATGCCCGAGGACAAGATCCGCAAGATCATGAAAATCGCCAAGGAGCCGATCTCCATGGAGACGCCAATCGGTGATGACGAGGATTCCCACCTGGGCGACTTCATCGAGGACACCAGTACGCTGGCGCCGGACGATTCGGCCGTTTATGCCAACCTGCGCGACGCCACCCGCGATGTGCTGGACAGCCTCACCTCGCGCGAGGCCAAGGTCCTGCGCATGCGCTTCGGCATCGAAATGAATACCGACCACACGCTGGAAGAGGTCGGCAAGCAGTTCGACGTCACCCGCGAGCGGATTCGCCAGATTGAAGCCAAGGCACTGCGCAAGCTACGTCACCCGACGCGCTCCGAGAAACTGAAAAGTTTTGTCGGCAGTGGCGAGTAACAGGCTTGCGAGCAAGAACCCGGGGCCACACACACTCCCGGGTTCAATGATTACGGGTCTGTAGCTCAGCTGGTTAGAGCAGGGGACTCATAATCCCTTGGTCCACGGTTCAAGTCCGTGCAGACCCACCAGTAAGATAAAGCATCAAAACCAATAAGAAGGGAGGCCGCAATGGAAGGAGAAGCCAAAAAACCCGGCGAGCGCCGCCTGCAGATCCTGCAGACACTGGCGTCCATGCTGCAGGAGCCGCAGGCCGAGAAAATCACGACCGCCTCGCTGGCCGCGCGCATTGGTGTGTCCGAGGCCGCGCTTTATCGCCATTTCTCCAGCAAGGCGCAAATGTACGAAGGGCTGATTGAGTTCATCGAGCAGACCCTGTTCGGCCTGATCGCGCGCATCACCGCCGACACCCCCTCGCCGACGGCGCAGGCCGAAGCGATCGTTCTGATGCTGCTGAATTTTTCCGCCAGAAATCCAGGGATGACACGCGTGCTGATCGGCGATGCGCTGGTGAACGAGAATGAGCGCCTGCAGAAACGCATCAATCAGTTGCACGACCGTATCGAAGCCCAGCTTCGCCAGTGCCTGCGCTTCTCCAGCGACAAGCAGCAAGACGTGAGTGCCCCGCTGGCCAATCTGCTGATGTGCTTCGCCGTCGGGCGCTGGCACCAGTTCGCCAAGAGCGGGTTCAGCCGCCAGCCCGGAGCCGATGCCGAGATTATTCTGGCGCGGTTGCTGGACGCATTGCCCGCCTAGGCTAGCCGGCAAACCGCGCAACCAGGGTCGCGCGGCACCCGCAGGCTGCGGGCTTCCGATCGCAAGCCATCCCAGAGCAGCAGTTTGCCGACCAGCGGCTCGCCCGCCCCGGCCAGGCACTTCAAGGCTTCCATGGCCTGCATGGCCCCAATGATTCCGACCAATGGCGAGAATACGCCAGCCTCGGCACAGCGCAGAGGCGGTTCGCTGACGTTGTCGGGAAACAGACAGTGATAGCAGGGGCTGTCGTCGCGGCGCGAATCAAATACCGCCAACTGTCCCGAAAACCCGATTGCCGACCCTGATACCAAAGGCTTGCGCAGGGCGACGCAGGCACGGTTGACCGCGTGGCGGGTGGCAAAATTGTCCGAGGCATCGACCACCAGATCCGCTTTTTCGATCGCCTCGTTCAGTTCCGTTCCTGCCAGCGCCCGGGCTATCGCCGCGACTTCGATTTCAGGATTGACGGCCAGCACGGAGCGGCGCAGCGACTGCGCCTTGTTCTCGCCGATGCTTGTAGTGGCGTGGCCAATCTGGCGCTGGAGGTTGGTGAGGTCGACGACATCGCCATCGGCGATGACCAGCCGCCCCACACCGGCTGCACCCAGGTAGAGCGCCGCAGGGCAGCCCAGTCCCCCGGCGCCGACCACCAGCACGGCACCTGCGGCAATCCGGTCCTGCCCGTCGACGCCGATCTCGGGCAGCAGGATATGCCGGCTGTAGCGCAGCAGTTGATCATCATTGAGCATGGGGGCGGATCAGAACGGACAGCGGCAATGCGCTATTTGTAGGTTCGCCACTCTTCCGGGGTCTCGTCGCGGTCCCCGTGGAGGTGCTTTTCATAGACCTTCATGAACGCCTGCTGCGACTTGATGTCGGGCACATTGGCGGCGACATTGCTGCGCTGCACGCTTTCGCAAAAATAGGCCAGTGCGCGCCTCATCTTGCTCATCAGGCTGTTGTCGAGGTGAAAACCCTGACTGGTCAACGCGGTTTCCAGACCTTCCAGGGTGTATTCGCAAATGTTGTAGCGGACGATCAGGCGGTCGCCCTGGGGAACACGTGTCAGCTCCAGACCCTCCAGCCCCTCCAGCAGAATCAGGGCACGCTGGAGCTGGCCGGGTGGGGTCTCATGGAAGACTATTTCACGAGTTTTTTCGAGATCGCAGGGACGCATGGCACTGATACCTCACTTCGATGCGCTCAGTATAGCGCCCTGCATGCCGCCGCGACAGCTTGCGGACGGCGGACGTGCATCAGTCCTTAGCGACCCTGCATGATCTGCAGGCCTTTCAGCAGATTGAGCGCCTGACTGACCTGGAAATCGTTCTTCGACACCACTTCACCCGGTTCCAGAGGGGAGGCTTTCTTGTCCTTGTCGGACTTGGTCTTGTCGCCCGGAGTCGGCTTGATGACGTCGCTAGGCTTGGCCGCCGGCTCCTCCTTGCTGTCGCCGTTGGACAGATGGCGTTCGAGATCGGCCTCGCGCACCCCGAACCCCTCGTCGCTCGGCATCGCCGGGTCTTCGACCACGATATCGGGCTCGATCCCCTTGGCCTGGATCGAGCGCCCGCTGGGGGTGAAATAACGTGCCGTGGTGAGCTTGATCGCCGTGCCGTTGCCGATCGGCAGAATGGTCTGCACCGAGCCCTTGCCAAACGTCTGCGTCCCCATGATGACCGCGCGCTTGTGGTCCTGCAGCGCACCGGCCACGATCTCGGACGCCGACGCCGACCCGCCATTCACCAGCACGACCATGGGCACTTTCTTCACCCCGTCGGGCAGGTTCTTCAGATAATCCGCCTGCATGGTGCGCAGGTAATGCTCACGGCTTGCGGTCAGGCGCATTTTCGCATCCTCCGTCCGGCCATCCGTGTACACCACCAGGCTGTCGGGCTTGACGAAGGCTGCCGTGACCGCGACGGCGCTGTTGAGCAGGCCGCCGGGGTCGTTGCGCAAATCCAGAATCAAGCCCTTGAGGGGCTCCTTGTTTTCCTTGTAAAGCTTTTGTAGCGCCTCGGTAAGCAACTCGCCGGAATGTTCCTGGAACTGGGTGATGCGCACATAGCCATAGCCAGGATCGATCAGCTTGTACTTGACGCTGCGGATCTTGATCACCGCGCGCGTCAACGTCAGCACGACAGGCTTGTCCACTCCCTTGCGGGAAATGGTCAGCTTGATGGTCGAGCCGGGCTTGCCGCGCATCCGCTTGACCGCATCATTCAGGGTCATGCCCTTGACCGGCGTGTCATCCAGCTTGACGATAAGGTCGCCGGACTTGACCCCGGCGCGGAATGCAGGCGTGTCCTCGATCGGCGCGACCACCTTGACGAAGCCGTCTTCCATTCCGACTTCGATGCCGAGGCCACCGAACTCGCCCTGGGTTCCCACCTGCAGATCCTTGAACGCGTCGGGGTCAAGATAGGCCGAGTGGGGATCGAGCCCGGTGAGCATGCCGTTGATCGCCTCGGTGATCAGCTTCTTGTCATCAACAGTCTCGACGTAATCGCTCTTGATTCGTGCAAACACATCGGTAAAGGCTCGCAACTCCTCGATCGGCAGCGGAATTTCCGCCTCCTTGTTGGCCACGGCGGAGAGGTTGACAGTCAACGCCGCGCCTGCCATCAGGCCCGCCAGACCAACGAGAATGTACTTTGCCTTTTGCGTCATTTCACTTCACCCAGAGCATGGGATTGATGGGGCGGCTTTGATGCCGCATTTCGAAATAAAGCCCGGTGTCGGACTGACCGCCGCTATTGCCGACGGCCGCGATTGCGTCGCCCGGCTGGACCGGATCACCAACCTGCTTATACAGACTTTCATTATTGCTGTATAGGCTCATATAGCCCTCGCCGTGGTCGACAATAATAAGGTTGCCGAAGCCTCGAAGCCACTCCGAAAAGACCACTTGGCCGGCGGCGATTGCCTTGACTGCAGCGCCCTCGGCCGCACGGATGAACAGCCCTTTCCAGCTGACCCCGCCTTCCTCCCTCGGAGCGCCAAAACGGTTCATGAGTTCCCCCTGGACGGGCAGATGGAGCGAGCCCTTCAGCCGTGAAAAAGGCTGATCGGTCTGAAAGGCTTGCGGGGTACGCGTATTCACCGCGACCGGGCTTTTGGCAGCGGATTTTGCGGGAGACTTTGCCGCCTTTGCTGCCTTTGTGCGTTCCGCCTTTTCGCGTGCAGCCTTTTCGCGCGCCGCCCTTTCAGCGACGAGGCGGCTCAGTCGTTCGACCAGCTGGGTCATGCGCTGCTCGTCGCGCTTCAGAGTGGCAATTTCTCGCCGCTGTTTCTGGATCTGGGCGGACAGCTTGCTCAAAAGCTGCTCGCGTTCACGTCGCTCGGACTGGAGCTTCTTCTGCTCCTCCAGTCGTGCCTGGTGCAGTTCGGTCAGGACGGTCGATTTCCTCGCCGCCTCGCTTTGCAGCTGTTCCAGCTTGGCCAGGTCGGCCCGCAGGGATTCGATCAGTTCAAGCTGGGCACGCGACAGGCTGGCGAGGTAACGCAGGTCTCGGGCGGTCTGGTTGGGATCCGCGCCGCTGAGTATCAGCTTCAGGGCATCGCCCTGGCCGCGTTGATGGGACGCCTGGATCGCGCTGCTGAGACTGGCCTGCTGCCTCCCGATACGCTTCTCGGTCTCTGCGGCCTCCTGCTGCAGAGACTTCAGGTCGGTGTTGGCACGGCGCTGCTGCTGCTCCAGTTGGCGCATCTGGCGCATCGCCTCACTGATGGCCCGCTCGGACTGCCGCAGCTCGTCGGCCGCCTCGGTCCGATGTTCCTCGGCGGCGCGAAATTCGCTTTGCAGCGCCTGCAATCGATTCTTCAGCGCCTCG
>Ga0209450_10000385_pt1 | contig 23201 bp, 23 predicted proteins | sample FrelakmetLWP11LW_FD_187149 | JGI IMG/M metagenome (GOLD analysis project Ga0209450, IMG submission 187149) | Freshwater lake sediment microbial communities from the University of Notre Dame, USA, for methane emissions studies - LWP11 LW (SPAdes)... | ecosystem: Environmental > Aquatic >...
GTGGTCCAGATCGCGGTCGAGGTCGGCTTGCCCAGTGCCGCTACGCCGAACGCCTCGGCCACCCGTGCTTCCTCCTCGCTGGCCAGCGCAAAGGCCACGTCGATCGCCGGCGACTTCTTGTCGATGTACTCGACCTCGGCCTCGGCCAGCGCCGAGTTGCAGTCGAAGCACCAGTTGACGGGCTTCAGCCCCCGGTAGACGAAGCCGCGGTCCATCATCCGACCCAGCGTGCGGATCTCGTCGGCCTCGGCCTTGAACGTCATCGTCCGGTACGGGTTGTGCCAGTCGCCGAGCACGCCGAGCCGCTTGAAGCCCTTCATCTGCAGCGCGATCTGCTCGGTCGCGTGCGCCCGCGCCTTCGCCTGTACCTCGGCGCGCGGCAGGTGCTTGCCGAACTTCTTCTCGATGTGGATCTCGATCGGCATGCCGTGGCAGTCCCAGCCGGGCACGTAGACCGCGTCGAAGCCGGCCATCGACCGGGTCTTGACGACGATGTCCTTGAGGATCTTGTTGACCGCCGTGCCCAGGTGGATCTCGCTGTTCGCGTAAGGCGGGCCGTCGTGCAGGATGAACTTCGGCGCCCCCTTGCGCGCGGCGCGGATCGCGCCGTAGACGTCGCGTCTTTCCCAGTCGGCCACCCAGCCCGGCTCGCGCTTCGGCAAGTCGCCGCGCATCGGAAACGGCGTGTCGGGGAGGTTCAGCGGGTACTTCTTGGTGGCGGGGTCGGCGGGCGGCTTGCCCTTGGACGGCTTGTCGGCGTCAGCCATTGATTGCTCCTTGGCCCCCTCGGGCTCTGCAAGGTCGGTCGAAAGGCGCGGATTCTACGGACACCGCGCTGCTCCGCGCGATGCCGTCAGGCCAGCGGATCCGCCGACGCCAGCAATGCCCGCGCCGTGGCGGCGTCGTTGCGGATGGCGTTGGTCAGCGCGTGCAGCGACTCGTACTTGGTCTCGTCGCGCAGCTTGTGCACGAGTTCGACGCGGATCAGCCTGCCGTAGACCTGCTGTGCGAAGTCGAACAGGTGCACCTCGAGCAGCCAGCGGCCGGTGTCGTCGACAGTCGGGCGCAGCCCGATGCTGGCGACGCCGGGGCGGGGATGTTCACCGAGGCCATGCACCTTGACGGCATAGATGCCGCGGGCGGCCGGCCGCTTATGCGCCAGACGGAGGTTGAGTGTCGGAAAGCCGATCTCGCGACCGAGCTTGCGACCGTGCAGCACGCGGCCGGAGATCGCGTAGGGTCGTCCGAGCAACGCCGCGGCATGCGCGAGATTGCCGGCGGCCAGCGCCTCGCGCACCTCGGAACTGGACACGCGCACGCCGTGGTCCTGCACGGTGGCCAGTTGCTCGACCACATAGCCGTACTGCGCGGCGCGGCTGCGCAACAGGTCGACATCGCCGGCACGGCGCGCGCCGAAGCGGAAGTCGTCGCCGACCAGAAGGCAGCGCGTGTCGAGGCCGGCGACCAGCACATCGGCTATGAACCGCTCGGGCTGAAGCGCGGCGAAGCGACGGTTGAAGTGCTGAATGAAGACCCGCTCGACGCCGTTGGCGGCCAGCGCCTCGATCTTGTCGCGGATGTTGGCCACCCGCGCCGGCGCACTGTTCGGAGTGAACAGTTCGCGCGGATGCGGCTCGAAGGTCATCACCGCCGGGCTCAGGCGATGCCGGCGCGCGGCCGCGACCAGTTGCGCCAGCAGCGCCTGGTGACCGCGGTGAACGCCGTCGAAGTTGCCGATCGCCAGCGCCACCGGCAAGCGATCGCCTCTGCGAGCGATGCCGCGAAAGATCTTCATGGGTGGGGGAAGCCGAGCTCGCGGATTATACGAACCGCCCCTCGCGGCACGCGGCCTGCCGATGGTTCGCAAGGGGCCGGCGCGTAGAATCCGCGCCGCATGAAACGCATCGTCTGCCTGATCTCCGGGCGCGGCAGCAATCTCGAATCGATCCTCCGCACGGCCGAGTCGGAGCGCTGGGAAACCGAGGTGCCGGCGCGGGTCGTCGCGGTGATCGGCAATCGGGCGGACGCGCCCGGCCTGGCTATCGCGACGGCGCATGGCGTGCCGATCAGGGTGATCGAGCATCAGCGGTTCGCTTCGCGCGAGGCGTTCGATGCGAAGCTCGCCGAGACCATCGACGGCTTCGCGCCGGACGCGGTCGTGCTGGCCGGTTTCATGCGCGTGCTGAGCAGTGCTTTCGTGGCGCACTTCGCGGGCCGGTTGATGAACATTCATCCCTCGCTGCTGCCGGCCTTTCCGGGCCTGGCGACGCATCGACAGGCACTGGCCGCCGGCGTGCGCGTGCACGGCGCGACGGTGCACTTCGTTTCCAGCGAAGTGGATGGCGGCCCGATCATTGCCCAGGCAGCCGTTGCCGTGCTGCCGGGCGACCGCGAGGAGGCGCTGGCTGCACGGGTCCTGCAGCGCGAGCACGTGCTGCTGCCGCGCTGCGTGCGCTGGCTGTGCGAGGGCAGGGTCGCGCTGCGCGATGGCCGCGTCGTGTTCCGCGACCTTCCTGCCGATGCCTTGGCGCTATTCGGATGAACGGGCAGCGAATCACCTCGCTGGTCGTCGATCACCTGGCGCAGCTGCTGGCCCAGGTACTGCGCTTCGACGGTCCGGCCGACGCGGTGATGTCCCGCTACTTCAAGCAACACGCCAAGCTTGGCAGCCGTGATCGTGGCCTGATCGCCGAAGCGGTGTTCTTCGCGCTGCGCCGCTATGCGAGCCTGCGCTGGATGATGCAGCCTGCCAGGCCCGAGCGTGCTCCCAGGCTGGCGGCGCTGATCACCCTGGCGCGCCAGCATGGCGCCGACGCGCTCGATCCGCGCGCGTTGCGAAACGATGAACGCGCAGTGCGGCAGGCGTTCTCCAAGCGTCTCGATTTGGCGCCGCGCGCCGCGCAGGCCGAGGTGCCGACATGGCTGTACCAGCGTGTCAGCCAGCAGTACGAGGATGCGGATGCGCTGTTCGCCGCCTTGAACGAGCCGGCGCCGCTCGATCTGCGCGTCAACACCCAGCGGGCACGGCGCGACGAGGTGCTGGCCGAATTGCGAGCCTCCAATCGACAGCACGCCCCGTTGCATGCCGAGCCGACCCCGTACTCGCCGGAAGGCATCCGCCTGCTGGAGAAGCCCGGCCTGACACGCTGGCCGCTGTATCAGGACGGCAAGATCGAGGTGCAGGACGAGGGTAGCCAGCTGATTGCGCGGCTGGTGGCGCCGCGCCGCGGCGAAATGATCGTCGACTTCTGTGCCGGCGCCGGCGGCAAGACGCTGGCGCTGGGCAGCCTGATGCGCTCGACCGGGCGCATCTACGCCTTCGACATCCATGCCCGCCGCCTGGCCGGCCTCGGCCCACGGCTGAAGCGAAGCGGGTTGTCCAATGTGCACCCGGCCGCGATTGCCACCGAGAACGACCTGCGCGTGAAGCGACTGTCCGGCAAGATCGACCGCGTGCTGGTCGACGCGCCCTGTTCGGGCAGCGGCACGCTGCGGCGCAATCCGGACCTGAAGTGGCGCTTCGACGAAAAGGAACTCGCGCGGGTCAATGAGGTGCAGCAGAAGGTGCTTCGTGCGGCCGCCCGCCTGGTCAAGCCAGGCGGGCGGCTGGTCTATGCCACTTGCTCGCTGTTGGCGGAAGAGAACCAGGCCGTGGTCGAACGCTTCGTTGCCGATCAGTCGCAGTTCGTGCAGGTGCCGGTTGCCGAGGTGCTTCGTCCGCAGGGGATCGAGATACCCGGCCTGGAGAATGCGGCGCCGTACTTTGTGATGCTGCCGCACCTGCATGCGACGGACGGATTCTTCGCCGCGGTGTTGCAGCGCCGGCCGTAGCCGGAGCGGCTGGCCAGAGGGAGGCTCCGCCCGAGAGTCCCGGCCGGCCGGGCAATTCAGTGCTTCTTCATGCCAGCGGAGGCCCGTACAATCATAAGTTGTTGATTTGCCGGCCGGCCCTTGGGCGCCGGGCCTTTTGGAGGCTGCATGTACTTTCTGGAATTCCTCGACGGCGGTGTGCTGGACTTGTCCTGGTGGCAGCTCATTCTTGCCACGCTGCTGCTGACGCACATCACCATCGCGGCGGTGACGATCTTCCTGCACCGGTCGCAGGCGCACCGCGCGCTCGATCTGCATCCCGCGGTGGCGCACTTCTTCCGCGTCTGGCTGTGGCTGACCACCGGCATGCAGACCAAGGAATGGGTGGCGATCCACCGCAAGCATCACGCCAAGTGCGAGACTGCGGAGGATCCGCACAGCCCGCAGACGCGGGGCTTGCGCAAGGTGCTTTGGCAGGGCGCCGAGTTGTACATGGACGAGGCGAACAACAAGGAAACCCTGTCGCGCTATGGCCACGGCACGCCGAACGACTGGCTGGAGCGCAACGTCTATTCGCGCTTCACCTGGCACGGCTGCGGTCTCATGCTCGGTGCCGATCTGATCCTGTTCGGTGCCGCCGGCCTGGCCGTGTGGGCGGTGCAGATGATCTGGATTCCGTTCTTCGCCGCCGGTGTCGTCAATGGAGTGGCGCACTTCTGGGGCTACCGCAACTACGACAGCCCGGATGCCGCGACCAACATCAGCCCCTGGGGCATCCTGATCGGCGGCGAAGAACTGCACAACAACCACCACACGTACCCGACGTCGGCCAAGCTGTCGAGCAAGTGGTTCGAGTTCGATCTAGGCTGGACATACATCCGCGTGCTGTCGGTGCTCGGCCTGGCCAAGGTCCTGCGCGTGGCGCCGGTGCCGAAGGTGACGGCGCCGCGCCCGGGCATCGACGTGCAGACGCTGCAGGCAGTGATCGCCAATCGCTACGACCTGCTATCCCGTTATGCGCGCGGGCTGCGCTCGACACTGAACGAGGAACTGCGCCGGCTGAGCCTGCCCGCGGCGGAGAAGCAGCGCTTCGCATCGCTGCGCCGCTGGCTGCGCAAGTTGGACGTGGCCGCGATCCCGCCGGCGCAGCAGCAGACGCTGCGCGAACTGCTGGGGCAAAGCGGTGCGATGCGCACCCTGGTGGACATGCGCGCCGAACTGGCGACGATCTGGGAACGCGGTACCGCCTCTCGCGAGCAGATGCTGGCCAATCTGCAGGACTGGATCGCGCGTGCCGAGGCCAGCCGTATTCGTGCCCTGCAGGACGCGGCGCTGCGCATCCGCAGTTACGCGCCGACGGCGGCCTGAGCAAGAGCGGGGCTGCAGCCAACAAAAAACCGGCCCCGGCCGGTCTTCTTGTTGGCTGCGCGTGGCGCCTACTTCAGCTTGGTTTCCTTGTAGGCGACGTGCTTGCGCGCCACCGGATCGAACTTCATGAACTGAAGTTTCTCCGGCGTCGTGCGTTTGTTCTTCGACGTCGTGTAGAAGTGTCCGGTACCTGCCGTCGACTCCAGTTTGATCTTCTCGCGGGCGCCTTTTGCCATCTCTGCTCTCCCGTTTCAGTTCAGATTTCGCCGCGGCCGCGCAGGTCGGCCAGCACGGCATCGATGCCCTGCTTCTCGATCGTGCGCAGGCCGGCGGTGGTCAGGCGCAGCCGCACCCAGCGCTTCTCGCTTTCGACCCAGAAGCGGCGGTCCTGCAGGTTGGGCAGGAAGCGGCGCTTGGTCCGGTTGTTGGCGTGCGAAACGTTGTTGCCCACCATCGGCTTCTTGCCTGTGACTTGACACACTCGTGCCATGGCTATTTCCTCGACCTCGATTCAGTTCTGCCGTTCAGCGTCGAGGCACCCAACGAAAGGGTGCGGCTGAACGAAAGCGCGAAAGTATACCGTCTGGCACGGCGCCAATCCAGTCGGCCTGCGCCGGGCGAGGCGGGGCCTGGGGCAGGATTCAGAGCAACCCGCGTTCCGCAAACGACACGCTCGCGGCGCCGGCAACGATGATGTGGTCCAGCACCCTCACGTCGACGAGGGCCAGCGCGTCGCGCAGGGTGCGGGTCAGCAACTCGTCTGCCCGGCTGGGCTCGGCCAGACCGGATGGATGGTTGTGGGCAAAGATGACCGCCGCCGCATTGCGGGCTAGCGCGCGCTTGACCACCTCGCGCGGATAGACGCTGGTCTGCGTCAGCGTGCCGCGGAACAGTTCCTCGTCGTCTATCAGTCGGTTCTGCGCGTCGAGGAACAGCGCCGCAAAGACCTCATGCGGCAGCCGGCCGATCCGCAGGCGCAGGTATTCGCGAACCTTTGGCGGCGAGTCGAGCAGGTGCTGGCGCTGCACGTCTTCCTTCAGCACCCGCCGCGACAGTTCGATCACCGCCAGCAGCTGGGCACACTTGGCCGGCCCGAAGCCCGGCATCGCCTGGATCTCGTCGGCGGGGGCGTTCAGCAGCCCGTTCAGGGAGCCGAAGCGCTCGATGGCGCCGCGCGCCAGTTCAAGCACGCTCTTCCCGGGCAGGCCGATGCGCAGGAACACGGCCAGCAGTTCCGCTTCCGACAGCGACTGCGGGCCCTGCCTAAGCAGCCGCTCGCGCGGCCGCTCCGTCGCGGGCCAGTCGCGGACGGTTGGCCGGGGGCCGTTGGCTACAATGCCGTGACTGCGTCTGCTGCTTGCCATGGCCCGGATCGCGCCCGATTCGCACGTGACCCTGCATTATCGTCTTGCCGCGCTTGTCGATGGCGCCGAGCGAGAGGTCATCAGCACGCACGGCGGGCATCCGGCAACGCTGCAACTCGGCGGCGGACATCTCGCCGCGAGTCTGGAGGCCCGGTTGGTGGGACTTGCCGAAGGTGACGAAGAATCCTTCGAACTCGCGCCCGCCGAGGCGTTCGGCGAACGAAATCCGCAGCTTGTGCAGGCGCTTTCGCGAGCCGCTTTCGACGCCAATGCCGATTCGGGCAGCGATTACGCCCCCGGCGACGTCGTCGAGTTCAACCGGCCCGATGGCGGTCGCCTTGCCGGCGTCCTCAAAGAGCGCGACGAGCGGCGCGTGATTGTCGATTTCAATCATCCGCTGGCCGGTAAGCCGGTTCGCTTTTGCGTCCGCGTGATAGGGGTGCTTTGATGGAAGTTCTGCTTGCCCAGCCGCGCGGATTCTGCGCCGGTGTCGACCGGGCGATCGAAATCGTCGAGCGGGCGCTGCAGGTGCACGGCGCGCCGATCTACGTGCGCCATGAGATCGTGCACAACACGCATGTGGTCGCCGACCTGCGCGCCAAGGGAGCGGTCTTCGTCGACGAACTCGACCAGGTGCCGGCCGGTGCGACGGTGGTTTTCTCCGCCCATGGGGTGTCCAAGGCGGTGCGCAACGAGGCGCAGGCGCGCGGCCTGCGTGTTTTCGACGCGACCTGTCCGCTGGTCACCAAGGTGCATGTCGAGGTCGAGCGGATGCGCGCGCAGGGCCGCGAGGTCGTGATGATCGGCCACGCTGGCCACCCCGAGGTCGAGGGAACGATGGGCCAGGCTGACGGCGGCATCTACCTGGTCGAGTCGCCGGAAGACGTCGCAGGACTCGAGGTGCGGGATCCCGATCTCCTTGCCTACGTCACGCAGACCACGTTGTCGATCGACGACGCGGCGCAGATCGTCGCCGCCCTGAAGCAGCGCTTCCCGGAAATCGCCGCGCCCAAGAAGGCAGACATCTGCTACGCCACGCAGAATCGCCAGGACGCGGTCAGGGCGATGACGCCGAAGGTCGACCTGGTGATTGTGATCGGCAGCCAGACGAGCTCGAACTCGAACCGGCTGCGCGAGGTGGCAGAGCGTTTCGGCGTTCCCGCACATCTGGTCGACAGTGCCGATGACGTGGATCCGGCCTGGCTGCAGGGGCGGCAGCGGATCGGCGTGACGGCGGGCGCGTCGGCGCCCGAGTCGCTGGTGCAGGCCCTGACCGAGCGCCTTCGATCGCTCGGCGCATCGCGCGTGCGCGCGCTCGAAGGCGTCGAGGAACACGTAATCTTTCCCCTTCCCAAAGGGCTCGGGCGATCAGCGGTCGCCGAGCCGGTTGGAAACTCGCAGTAGATTTCACAAGGAGACACCGATGAAAAGAATTCTGGCCGCGTTGCTTCTCACGGCAGTGACAGCCCTGGCACAGGCGGTCGAAGTCGAAGGCGTGAAGTTCGATCCGACGGTCCAGGTCGGCGGGCAGCCGTTGCAGCTGAACGGTGCCGGCGTCAGGACGCGGGTCATGTTCAAGGTCTATGCGGCGGGCCTGTACGTGCCGCAGAAGTCGAACTCGGCGGCGACCTTGCTCGCACAGAAAGGGCCGCGCCGGGTCGCAATCGGCATGCTGCGCAACGTCGATGCCGACACCTTCGTTGGCGCGCTGAACGACGGTCTGAAGGCCAACCTGAGCGCCGAGCAGCTGGCCGGCTTCAAGCCGCAGATCGATGCGCTGAACACCAACTTCAAGGCGGTAGGCGAGGCCAAGAAAGGCGACCAGATCAACTTCGAGTTCACGCCCGAGGCCGGCACGCGCATCATCGTCAATGATCAGCCGCGCGGGGCAGCGATTCCGGGCGAGGGCTTCTTCGAGGCGGTCCTGCGGATCTGGATCGGCGACAAGCCAGTCGACGCCGACCTGAAGCGAGGCATGCTCGGCGGCTGACCGTGCACGGCTCTGGAAAGCAAAGCCCGGCGTCGTCCGGGCTTTGTCGTTTCCGGACAGCTCGATGCACGTCTGCCGGCAAAGCGGCACACAACGGACAGCGATGAAGAAGGCCAGGACGGCGGCGGTCAAGACCCCGGCCGCACCGCTGATCGACCGCTTCGTCGATGCGCTCTGGTTGGAGGACGGGCTGGCGGCAAATTCGCTGGCTGCCTACCGGCGCGACCTGCAGCAACTGACCGTGCAGCTTGGTGGTCGCGACCTGCTCGCCGCCGGCGAGGTTGACCTGCAGCGGTACTTCGCAGCAACCTTCGCTGTCTCGCGCGCGAGCACCGCCAACCGACGACTTGCCACGCTGCGCCGGTTCTATCGCTGGGCGCTGCGCGAGGGAATGATCGATCGCGATCCGACATTGCGGCTCGTTGGAGCCAAGGCGCCGCCACGGTTTCCGAAGGCGCTGACCGAGGAGCAGGTCGAAGCACTGCTGGCCGCGCCCGATCCCGGATCCGACCTCGGCCAGCGCGACCGGGCGATGCTCGAGTTGCTGTACGCCACGGGGCTGCGCGTGACGGAACTGGTGGGCCTGAGACTCATCGAGGTCTCGCTGAACGACGGGCTGGTGCGGGTCACCGGCAAGGGACAGAAAGAGCGGGTGGTGCCGGTCGGCGAAGAGGCGCGCCTGTGGCTGGAGCGCTATGTGGGGCAGGCGCGCCCAGCGCTGCTCAAAGGCCGCAGCGCCGATGCACTGTTCGTCACGCGACAGGGCCGGTCAATGAGCCGGCAGATGTTCTGGAAGCTGATCCGTCGCTACGCGCTGCAGGCCGACATCCGCGCGCCGCTGTCGCCGCACGGCCTTCGCCATGCGTTCGCCACGCACCTGCTGAACCATGGCGCCGACCTGCGCGTCGTGCAGATGTTGCTCGGCCATGCCGATATCTCGACGACGCAGATTTACACGCACGTGGCGCGCGAGCGTCTGCAGGCGCTGCACGAGCGCCACCATCCGCGCGGCTAGCTAGACTTCGCGCCGATGAGCAGGACAACCCACGTTTCCGAAACGCCGGCGACAGCATGGCTGCGAACGCACGGCGTGTCGTTCGTCGAGCACACCTACGAGTATGTCGAGCACGGCGGCACGGCGGTGTCTTCACAGTCACTCGGTGTGCCCGAGCACCAGGTGGTCAAGACCCTGGTGATGCAGGACGAGCACGACAGGCCGCTGATCGTGCTGATGCACGGCGACTGCAAGGTCTCGACCAAGAACCTGGCCCGCCAGATTGACCGCAAGCGCATCGAGCCGTGCACGCCGGATGTGGCCCAACGGCACACCGGCTACCAGGTCGGCGGCACTTCGCCCTTCGGCCTGCGCAAACCGATGCCGATCTTCGTCGAGCGCACGGTGCTCGACCTCGACCGCATCTTCATCAATGGCGGCCGGCGGGGATTCCTGGTCGAGATTCCGCCGTTGGTGCTTGCCACGACGCTGGGCGCGCTCCCGGTGAACTGCGCGCTGGCGCCCTGAGGAGATCGCGTTGCAGCTCCTGGCGTGGATCGTGGCGACCGCCGGCTCGTACCTGCTCGGCTCGGTGTCGTTTGCCGTGGTGATCAGCCGCCTGTTCGGCCTCGCCGATCCGCGCAGCTATGGCTCTGGCAATCCCGGTGCGACCAACGTGCTTCGCTCGGGCAGCAAGGCGGCGGCTGCGCTGACGTTGCTCGGCGATGCGGCCAAGGGCGCGATTGCGGTGTGGCTGGTCCGAGCGATCGGGCTTCAGTTCGGCGTGGACGAGTTCGGTGTGGCGCTGGCGGCGCTGGCCGCCTTCGTCGGCCACCTGTACCCGGTGTTCTTTGGCTTCAAGGGCGGCAAGGGGGTCGCCACGTTCCTGGGGGCGCTCGTGGCGCTGAACTTCAACGCCGGCCTGCTGGCCTGCGCGGCGTGGCTGGTCGTCGCGCTCGTGTTCCGCTATTCGTCGCTGTCGTCCTTGTGCGCGGCGGTGGTCGCGCCGCTCGCCCTGCTTTGGCTGACCGGTGCTGCAGATGCTTCGCTGGTCATCGCCGCGATGAGCGCGCTGCTGATCATGCGTCACCGGCAGAACATCGCCAACCTGCTTGCCGGCAAGGAACGCCGCATCGGCGAGAAACCGGCGCGCGGCTGACTTGCCGCCGCTCAGTCGCCGCCGCCGAGTGGCCAGCGCGGGCGCACGCCGAAGCCGAGCGGCGTTGCGGCGACGCCGGCCCGCAGCCGCGCAAGCCCTGCCATCGCGATCATCGCCCCGTTGTCCGTGCACAGTTCCAGAGGCGGGAAGAACAGATCTGCGCCCACCCGCTGCGTTTCGCGCGTCAGCGCCTCGCGCAGCTGGCGGTTGGCGCCGACCCCGCCGGCAACCACCAGCCGGCGCAGCCCGGTCAGGGCGAGGGCGGCGAGCGACTTGCGCACCAGCACTTCGACCGCCGCCTCAACGAACGCCCGCGCGATGTCAGCGCGCACCTGTTCACAGAGATCGCCGGCGTTGCGTGCTGCCGTGAGCACCGCCGTCTTCAGGCCGCTGAAACTGAAGTGCAGGTCACGGCTGTGCAGCATTGGCCGCGGAAAAGTGAAGGCACCGGCTACGCCGAACTCGGCCAGTCGCGAGACCGCCGGGCCGCCGGGGTAACCCAGGCCCAGCAATTGCGCGGTCTTGTCGAAGGCTTCGCCCGCCGCGTCGTCCTGGGTTTCGCCGAGCAGCCGATAAGCCCCGAAGCCATCGACCTGCATCAGCTGCGTGTGCCCGCCCGATACCAGCAAGGCGACGAACGGAAACTCGGGTTGCGGTCGCGCCAGCAGCGGCGACAGCAGGTGCCCTTCCATGTGGTGAACGTCGATCACCGGCCGCCCCAGGGCGAATCCGAGCGCATGGCCGAAGCTGGCGCCGACCAGCAGCGCGCCGACCAGGCCGGGGCCGGCGGTCACGGCGATTGCATCGATCCGTGGCAGGTCCACTTCTGCCTCGGCCAGCGCCTGCTGAACCAGCGGCAGCAGGCGCCGGATATGGTCCCGCGAGGCCAGTTCCGGGACGACCCCCCCATAGTCGCGGTGCATGTCGACCTGCGAGTGCAGGGCGTGCGCCAGCACGCCGCGCTCGCTATCGAGCAGCGCGACACCGGTCTCATCGCACGAGGTTTCGAGGCCGAGGACGATCACGGGGTGGCAGGGGGCGGCCGGGATTCGGTAGCCGGGCGGGAACCGGGAAAGGACGACGCAAGCAGCGAAGTCTAGCCAAGCGCTCCGCCTGGTCCGCCGCCCTGGAACGACACAGCAGGGTGGCCCAGGGGGCTTGTGGCGGGCAGGCCGGGTCGTGCTATATTCGCCCGCTTTCGAGAGCCAGAGTGGGTCTGGCCCGGCCTTTACAACGACTTCATGCCTACGATTCGCGTCAAGGAAAACGAGCCCTTCGAGGTAGCCCTGCGCCGCTTCAAGCGCACCATTGAAAAAAGCGGTCTGCTGACCGAACTGCGCGCCCGCGAGTTCTACGAGAAGCCGACGGCCGAACGCAAGCGCAAGAAGTCTGCGGCGATCAAGCGCCATTTCAAGCGTCTGCGCAGCCAGATGCTGCCGAAGAAGATGTACTAGAGCTCGTCGGCCGATGGGCCGGCGACCTTGCGATTGCCTGAGAGCGCGCCCACCGGGCGCGTTTTCGTTTGTGCGCAAATGACTGGCGGCGAGGGCACGATGAGTTTGAAAGATCGAATCACAGACGATATGAAAGCAGCAATGCGGGCGCGGCAGGCCGAGCGCCTGTCTGCCATCCGGATGCTGCTGGCGGCCATCAAGCAGCGTGAGGTCGACAGCCGGGCCGAAGCGGACGAGGCGGCGGTCCTTTCGATCGTCGAGAAGCTCATCAAGCAGCGCAAGGATTCGATCGCCCAGTTCGACGCCGGCGGGCGTGCCGACCTGGTCGCCAAGGAAACGGCCGAGGTGAACGTGCTGACCGAGTACCTGCCGCAGCAGATGAGCGAAGCCGAGGTCACCGCCGCGATCGACGCTGTGGTCGCCGAGGTCGGCGTGACGGGTCCAGCGGCGATGGGCAAAGTCATGGGGCTGCTCAAGCCGCGCCTGGCCGGACGCGCGGACATCGGCCAGGTTTCGGCGTTGGTGAAGAAGCGCCTGGCGGGCTGACCGGCAGCGCCGGCTCCGCGCCGCTGCGCTGGCCTGCCGGCGAGGATGCAAAATGACCCGCATCGGGCATTGAGGGCGCTTAGCAAGAGCCGTGATCCCACAGGGATTCATCCAGGATCTGCTGGCCCGCGTCGACCTGGTCGACGTGGTGGGACGCTACGTGCAGTTGAAAAGGGCGGGCCAGAATTTCCTCGGCCTGTGCCCCTTCCACAGCGAGAAGTCACCGTCGTTCACGGTCAGCCCGAGCAAGCAGTTCTTCCACTGCTTCGGCTGTGGCGCGCACGGCACGGCGGTCGGCTTCCTGATGGAACATCGCGGCCTCGGTTTCGTCGACGCCGTGCGCGAACTTGCGCAGCAGGCGGGGATGAAGGTGCCCGAGGGGCCGGCCGAGGCGGGGCAGGCAACCGGCCGGCTCAAGGCGCTGACCGAACTGCTGCAGCGAGCCTCCGACTACTACCGCCAGTGCCTGAAGGGCAGTGACGCGGCGATCCAGTACCTCAAGGGGCGAGGCCTCCGCGGGGCGATCGCCGCACGCTTCGCGCTCGGGTTCTCCCCCGATGAATGGACAGCGCTGGCAGCGGTCTTCGACACCTACGACGATCCGCAACTGGTCGAAGCCGGCCTGGTCATCGCGAACGAGGGCAAGCGCTACGACCGGTTCCGCGGCCGGGTGATGTTCCCGATTCGCAACCGGCGCGGATGGGTCATCGGATTCGGGGCGCGGTCGCTGGACGGATCGGAGCCCAAGTACCTGAACTCGCCGGAAACGCCGCTGTTTCACAAAGGGCGCGAGCTGTACGGAATGTTCGAGGCTCAGGAAGCCATCCGTCGCAAGCGGCGCGTGATCGTCTGCGAGGGATATCTGGACGTGATCCAGCTGGCGCAGGCGGGCTTCGAGGAAACGGTGGCGGCGCTGGGCACTGCGGTCACATCGCACCACGTGGGGGAACTTCTGCGCCTGTCCGAGCACGTGATCTTTGCTTTCGATGGCGACGCCGCCGGGCGCAAGGCGGCGCGGCGCGCACTCGAGGCAGCGCTGCCGGTGCTGGCCGACACCCGCCGGATTGATTTCCTGCTCCTGCCCGAGGGCGAAGACCCGGACAGCCTCGTCAAGGCGCACGGGGCGGACGCCTTTGCGGCGGAACTCGGTCGTGCACTGCCGCTGTCGCGCTGGTTCATCCGTTCACTGTCCGACGGCAAGGACTTGCACACCGCCGAGGGCCGCGCTGCGCTGCTGGCCGAAGCCAAGCCGCTGGTGTCATCGATGCCGGCCGGCGCGCTGCGCTTGCAGCTGCTGCACGAGTTGGCGGAGGTCGCGCGCAGCGCGCCTGCAGAAGTCGAGAACCTGTTCGGCATCAAGCCATGGCGGCGGCTGCCGGAGGCACCGAGACCGGAACACCGGCGCCAGTCGGCCGAGACCGCCGACCTTAAGCAGCACATCGTGCAGCGGTTGCTCGCTTTTCCCGACCTGGCCGGTGAGTTCGATGGAGCGATTGGCGCCGAGTTCGCCGACGGCGAGTCGGCGCTCGACAGGCAGGTGGTCGAAGTCTGGCGAACCGCGGCGGGCACCGCCGGACTGACCTGCGGCTCCTTGCAGGAACTGCTCGCCGAAAGCGACTTCGCGGAACAGTACCGGGAGGCGGCTACCCGCGAACTGCTGGCCGAAGCCGATGCCGACACCGCCCGGATGGAGCTTGCGGGGGCGTTTGCCAAGCTCGAACTGCGGCGCCTGAACAGCGAACTGGAGGCCCTGGCCGGACAGCAATCGCTGGACACGGACGCGCTGGCGAAGATCCGGGAGCTCTCCGAGCGGCGGGCGCGCCTGATGGCAGGAGCCGCTGCCGAGGGGCGGGGCGGCAGGATCTCGCAATGAAGGGGCCGGTGGTCTACCTCGGGCTGATACAATTTCGCGTTCCGCATGGAGCAAAGCTTCGGGGCACCTCGCCAGCTGACGGGATGAGGGCTACTTCGGGGCGTTCGCGTGAATGCAGGACTCGGCAGGGCATTCCCGACAATGCTTTGGCAACTCGGCCGGCGGACTGATCGCGGCAGTTGACGTTTGTCGGTGCGGACCCCATATGAAAAGCCGATATGCAGAGCGCATGGCAGGCTGAATCGGCGCGGGGCAGCATTCGATGACTACACCCAGCCACGCCCCGTGGCGGAATCTGTGGCAGTGCACTTCAGGACAGGTGAGCGGATGGCAAACAAGGTGACCACGGGGAAGCACGCGGCGAAGAAGTCGGCGGTCCGGACGAAGTCGAGCGCAGTCGTTGCCCCGAAGAAGGCGGCAGCGGCCAAGCCGGCGGCCCGCAAGGCCAAGCCGGTCGAGGAAATCGTCGACAAGCGCAAGGTCGCCGCCGCCAAGGCAGCGCCGGTGGTCGCCGCGGCCGCACCCGCCATGGCCCCCGCTGCCGCGCCGGTCAAGGGCAAGCCCGGGCGCAAGCCGAAGGCGCAGAACGAAGTCAAGGCGATGCCTGCCGACGTCGCTGACGCCGTGCCCGAGGCGGGCGACGACACAATCGACGAGGCGGTGCAGGTCGCGGAGAAGATGACGCCGCGGCAGCGGGCCAAGGATCGCCGCGCCAAGGAAAAGGCGCTGCAGGAAGCCCTGAAGCGCATGCCCCCGGGGCCGCAGGAAGACTTCGAGGCCCGTCGCAACAAGCTCAAGGCGCTGATCAAGCTCGGCAGGGAGCGCGGCTTCCTCACCTACTCCGAGATCAACGACCACCTGCCTGACAACCTCGTCGACGCCGAAGCGATCGACGCCATCATCAGCACGTTCTCCGACATGGGCATCCAGGTCTTCGACCAGGCGCCCGATGCCGAGACGCTGCTGATGACGGATAACGCACCGGCAGCGACCTCTGCCGAGGATGCCGAGGAGGAGGCCGAGGCCGCGCTGTCGAACGTCGACACCGAATTCGGCCGCACCACCGATCCGGTGCGCATGTACATGCGCGAGATGGGCTCGGTCGAGCTGCTGACGCGCGAGGGCGAGATCGAGATCGCCAAGCGGATCGAGGATGGCCTGAAGCACATGGTGATGGCGATCTCGGCCTGCCCGACCACGATCGCCGAGATACTGGAGCACGCCGACCGGATCGCTGCTGCCGCCGGCACGCCGATCGACGAGGTCGTCGATGGACTGGTTGACGACAGTGAAGGCTTCCTGTCGAGCAGCGCGGGTGCCGGCGACGAAGAGGACGAAGAAGGCGAGGAAACGACCGATCTAGGCGCCAGCGGCATGACGGCCGGCCAGCTCGAGCAGCTGAAGTCGCGGGCGCTGGAAAAGTTCGAGTTGGTCCGTAAGCTGTTCGACAAGATGCGCGTGGCTTTCGAGAAGGAAGGCTACAAGTCGCCCGGCTATGTGAAGGCGCAGACCAAGATCCTCGACGAGCTGATGGGGCTGCGCTTCACCGCCAAGATGGTCGAGCGGCTGTGCGACTCGCTGCGGCGGCAGGTCGAGGAAGTACGCAGCATCGAGAAGCAGATCTACGAGATCATGGTGAACAAGTGCGGCATGCCGCGGCCCTTGTTCCTCAAGCACTTCCCGGGCAACGAAACGAACACCCGCTGGGTCACGCGCGAGGCCGAGGGCGGGCACCCGTACTCGGAGGTCCTGCTGCGCAACCTGCCGGCGGTGCACGAACTGCAGGGCAAGCTGTCGGACCTGCAGAAGCGCATCGTGCTGCCGCTGAAGGACCTGCGCGAGGTCTACAAGCAGATGGCCACCGGCGAGGCGAAGGCGCGCAAGGCCAAGCGCGAGATGACCGAGGCCAATCTGCGCCTGGTGATCTCGATCGCCAAGAAGTACACCAACCGCGGCCTGCAGTTCCTCGACCTGATCCAGGAAGGCAACATCGGCCTGATGAAGGCGGTCGACAAGTTCGAGTACCGCCGCGGCTACAAGTTCTCCACCTACGCCACCTGGTGGATCCGGCAGGCGATCACCCGTTCGATCGCCGACCAGGCGCGGACGATCCGCATCCCGGTGCACATGATCGAGACGATCAACAAGATGAACCGGATCAGCCGGCAGATGCTGCAGGAGACCGGCCAGGAACCGGATCCGGCCACGCTCGCCCTGAAGATGGAGATGCCGGAAGACAAGATCCGCAAGATCATGAAGATCGCCAAGGAGCCGATCAGCATGGAAACGCCGATCGGTGACGACGACGATTCGCATCTCGGCGACTTCATCGAGGACACGACGACGGTGGCGCCGACCGATGCGGCCCAGTATTCGAGCCTGTCGGGCGTGACCAAGGACGTGCTCGACTCGCTGACACCGCGCGAAGCCAAGGTGCTGCGCATGCGCTTCGGCATCGAGATGTCGACTGACCACACGCTGGAGGAGGTCGGCAAGCAGTTCGACGTCACGCGCGAGCGGATCCGCCAGATCGAGGCCAAGGCGCTGCGCAAGCTGCGCCACCCGAGCCGGTCGGACAAGTTGAAGAGCTTCCTCGAGTAGTTCCCAGGACCAAGGTGCCGAATTCAGCCTCAGGGCCTCTAGCTCATGCCTGGTTAGAGCAGCGGACTCATAATCCGTTGGTGCCGAGTTCGACTCTCGGGGGGCCCACCAAACGTTCTTCAGGTTGCGGTTGCTCCTTGATCGGCGGCTGCTAGCGGATGTCCGACTACCACGACTTCGACCACTTCGGGCTCGACCCGCGCATTGTTGCCGCGGTCAAGAGCATGGGCTATTCGACGCCCACGCCGATCCAGAGCAAAGCGATTCCGATCGTCATGCAGGGCCGCGACGTGATGGGCGCCGCGCAGACCGGCACCGGCAAGACAGCCGGATTTGCGCTGCCGATCATCAATCGGCTGCTGCCGCAGGCGAGCAGCAGCATGTCGCCGGCGCGGCATCCGGTGCGGGCGTTGATCCTGGCGCCGACGCGCGAACTGGCGGAGCAGGTCGCCGAGAACGTGAAGATGTATATCGCCGGCACGCCGCTGCGCTGCGCGACGGTCTACGGCGGCGTCGACATGGATCCGCAGACCCAGGCGCTGCGCTCCGGCGTCGAGATCATCGTGGCCACGCCGGGCCGGCTCCTCGACCACCTGCAGTCGAAGAACACATCGCTGTCGCAGGTGCAAATGGTCGTGCTCGACGAGGCCGACCGCATGCTCGACATGGGCTTCTTGCCCGACATCTCGCGCATCCTCAATCTGCTGCCGAAGGAGCGGCAGAGCCTGATGTTCTCGGCTACGTTCTCCGAGGAGATCAAGAAGCTCGCCGCCAATTTCCTGCGCGATCCACTGCTGCTCGAGGTCGCGCAGCGCAATGCCACTGCCGAGAACGTGCAGCAGGAGCTGTATCGCGTGCACGAGTCGGAGAAGACCGGCGCACTGCTCGAGTTGCTGCGCAGCCGTGAACTGAAGCAGGTGCTGGTGTTCGTTAACACGAAGATCGGCTGCCGGCGGCTGGCACGCGAACTGCAAAAGCAGGGCATCAATGCCGACGCCATCCACGGCGACAAGTCGCAGGACGAGCGGACCAAGGCGCTGGAAGGCTTCAAGCAGGGCACGATCGACGTGCTGGTGGCCACCGACGTGGCGGCGCGCGGGCTCGACATCGTCGAACTGCCGGCGGTGATCAACTACGACGTGCCGTATGCGCCGGAGGACTACGTGCACCGCATCGGCCGCACCGGCCGCGCCGGGGCCTCTGGACTGGCGATGACCATTGCCACTGGCGCGGAGGATCGTGCGGTGGCCGGCATCGAGCGACTGATCAAGCGCACGATCGAGGTCAAGCCGATCGACGTGCGCCGCCCCTCTCGCGGCGATCGCCATGAGCGCGGTCGCGAGCGCGAACGCGAACGTGATCGCGAGGGCCCACGTGAGCGCCCGCGCGCAGCGCCGCCGCGCTCGGCGCCGGTGGATGAATTCTTCAGCAAGCCGTACGAGCCGGCCGCCGGTGAAGCCGAAGCGGCGAAATCCGACGCCGGGCCCGCCCCGGCGGACAGCGGCAAGAAGCCGGCCAAGGTGGCCGCGCTGCTCGGCGGCCGCAAGCACTGAGCGCGGGCGGCGGCGCCGTCGGTGCAATTCTGAAGGCGGGATCGCTCAAGGAGACCGGCACATGAAGCTCGCCCGCTTTCCTCGCGTCCGCATCACCCACGCGCCGACGCCGCTCGAACCGATGCAGCGCCTGACGCAGCTGCTCGGCGGACCAAACCTGTGGATCAAGCGCGACGACTGCACGGGGCTGGCCACCGGCGGCAACAAGACGCGCAAGCTCGAATACCTGATGGCCGATGCGCTCGCGCAGGGTGCCGACACGGTGATCACGCAGGGCGCCACACAGTCGAACCACGCGCGGCAGACGGCGGCGATCGCCGCCAGGCTCGGCCTGCAGTGCCACCTGATCCTCGAGGACCGCACCGGTTACCGGCAGGACGACTATCGCAACTCTGGAAACGTTTTCCTCGATCGCCTCCTTGGTGCGCAGCTGTCCGAGGTCGCAGCCGGCACCAACATGGACGAGGCGATGGCGCAACTGGCCGAGCGGCTGCGCGGCGATGGCCGCAAGCCCTACGTCATTCCCGGCGGCGGTTCGAACGCAATCGGTGCGCTCGGCTACGTGACCTGCGCGCTCGAACTGGCCGAGCAGGCCAACAACGCCGCGCTGGCCATCGACATGCTGGTGACCGCAACCGGCAGTGCCGGCACGCAGGCCGGCCTGGTGGCCGGCCTCGAAGGCGCACGCGCCGGCATCCCGGTGCTCGGCATCGGCGTGCGCGCGCCGAAGGCAGCGCAGGAAGACAAGGTGTTCCAGCTTGCCGCGCAGACGGCGGAGCTGCTCGGCGTGGCCGGTGCGGTGAAGCGCGAAGCCGTGGTTGCCAACTGCGACTACGTCGGCGCCGGCTATGGCGTGCCGACGCAGGGCATGATCGAAGCGGTGACGCTGATGGCGCGCAGCGAGGGCATCCTGCTCGACCCCGTGTACTCGGGCAAGGCGATGGCCGGCCTGATCGACCTGATCCGCACGGGCCACATGCGCAAGGGGCAGAACGTCGTCTTCCTGCACACTGGCGGTGCGGTCGGCCTGTACGGCTACCTGCACGCCTTCCCGGCCGTGTAGGGCAGCAACGATGCTCGGCGTGATCGGTGGCATGGGGCCGGCCGCGACTGCGGATTTCTTCGCCAAGCTGATCGAGGAAACACCGGCATCGTGCGACGAGGACCACATCCCGACGCTGATCGTTTCCGATCCGCGCCTGCCTGGGCGGCCGGCGGCGATCCTGGATAACGGCCCGTCGCCACTGCCGGCGCTGCGGGCGATCCGCGACAAGCTGCTCGCCGCCGGTGCGACGCTGTTGGCGATGCCGTGCAACACCGCGCACTACTGGTACCACGACCTGGTTCGCGACTGCGCCGTGCCGTTCATCAGCATCGTCGAGTCAAGCTGCGCAGCGGTGGCCCAGATCGCCGCGCCGCGGAGCAGCGTCGGTCTGATCGGCACGCGGGCGACGCTGGCCGCCGGCATCTTCCACCGCCAACTGGCGGCGAGCGGCTATCCGGTCGTGCTGCCGAGCGAAGAGGAACTGGCGAAAGCGATCCTGCCGTCGATCCGGCTGGTCAAGGAAGGCAGGGCCGTGCAGGCAGGCGAGACGCTGGCGCCGGCGGTGCAGGCGCTGCTTGACCGCGGTGCTGCCGCGGTCATCCTCGCCTGCACCGAGACGCCGGTGGCGCTCGACGCGATCGGCTCGCCGCTGCGGGCGCGCTGTGTGGACTCGAACCGGGCGCTGGCGAAGGCCTGCGTGGCGCGCTGGTCTGCTCGCGGCGGGCAGCGCGCCGGTCAGTCGGCGGCCTTGCGCAGCGCCTGATCGAGGTCCCAGAGAATGTCGTCGATCGACTCGATGCCGACCGACAGCCGGATCATGTCGGGCGACACGCCGGCCTTCAACTGATCTTCCTCGGAAAGCTGGCGGTGCGTGGTCGACGCCGGATGGATCACCAGCGACTTGGCGTCGCCGATATTGGCCAGGTGCGACAGGAACTGCACGCTGTCGATGAACTTCTCGCCGGCCGCGGCGCCGCCCTTGATACCGAAGGTCATCACCCCTGCCGCGCCCGGCTCGCCGTCGACTGACCGCAGGTACTTCTTCGCGAGCGTGTAGTAAGGGCTCGACGGCAGGCCGGGCCAGTTGACCCAGGACACTTGCGGATGCGCAGCAAGGTGCCCGGCCACGCGCCGCGCATTGCCGCAGTGTCGTTCCATGCGCAGGTGCAGCGTCTCCACGCCCTGCAGCAGCAGGAATGCCGACAGCGGCGACAGCGCCGCGCCGTTGATGCGCAGCACCTCCATCCGCGCCTTCATCGTGTAGGCGAAATCGCCGAAGGTCTCCCAGAACTTCACGCCGTGATAGCCGCGCGACGGCAGCACCATGTCGGCGAACTTGCCGTTGCCCCAGTCGAACCGGCCGCTCTCGACGATCGCGCCGCCGAGCGTGGTGCCGTGGCCGCCGAGGTACTTGGTGACCGAGTGCACGACGATGTCGGCACCGAAGTCGAACGGCCGGCACAGGTAGGGCGAGGCCATCGTGTTGTCGATCATCAGCGGCACGCCGTGCCCGTGCGCGATCGCCGCCACCGGCTCGATGTCGAGCACGTTGATCTTCGGGTTGCCGAGCGTCTCGCCATAGACGAGCTTCGTGTTCTCGCGCAGCGCGCGGCGGAAGTTTTCCGGTTCGTCGGGGTCGACGAAGGTCGTCTCGATGCCGCGGCGGCGCAGTGTGACGTCGAACTGCGAATAGGTGCCGCCATACAGCAGGCTGGAGGCGACGATGTGGTCGCCCGGCGCGAGGATCGCCTCGATCGCGGTCAGTTGCGCCGCCATGCCACTGGCCACGCACAGGCAGGCGCGGCCGTCTTCCAGCGCGGCGATGCGCTCCTCGAGCACTGCCACCGTTGGGTTGCTGATCCGCGAGTAGACGTTGCCGAAGGTCTGCAGGTTGAACAGGCTGGCCGCGTGGTCGGCGCTGTCGAACACGTAGCTGGTGGTCTGGTAGATCGGCGCGGCGCGGCTGCCGGTCACCGGGTCCGGCAGCTGGCCGGCGTGCAGGCAGAGCGTCTCGATGCCGTAGGGATGGTCGCTCATGGTGGTGATCCGTTGTTCGTGGTCTGTGATCCGTTCGGTTGCCTCGTGATCAACCGATCACGGGCAACGGATCGCGGCTCAGTACGGTAACTGTCTCGGCCGACGGCTCGAGATCACTCGCGTGTTGACGCCGGCCCAGGCGAGCCCGCCGAACAGCCGGCCATGCTCGATCTTCACGCAACGGTCCATCACCACGTCGAGCCCGGCAGCGCGCGCCTTCGCGGCAGCGGCTTCATTGACAACGCCAAGCTGCATCCACAGGCACTTGGCACCGACGGCGATCGCCTCGTCAGCAAGGGGGCCGATGTCGTCGGCGCGGCGAAAGCAGTCGACCAGGTCGATCTGCACGCCGCTGGCCGCGGCGGCGGTGACGCTCGGGTAGCAGCGGCGGCCGAGCACCTCGGCGTACTTCGGGTTGACCGGAACCATCGTGTAGCCGTGCTCGAGGAGGTACTTGCCGACGAAGTAGCTCGGCCGGTGCCACTCGGCGGAAATGCCGACCACCGCGATGATCCGGCAGCGGCTCAGGATGCGGCGCAGTGTTGCAATGTCGGTGTCGTCGGCCATGGATTGTCCCCTCGGGCCGATTATGCCGACGACCATCGGCTGCGCCACAGTTCGGTTGCCCGCCGCAGGAAGACGTCGACGCGATCTGCGCCCAGTGCGGGAAAGCCGAGGTGCTTCCAGGCGCGCTGCAGCTCAGGCAAGGGCCGATCGGTGTCGAGCGAGGCTGCGCCGGTCTGTTTCGACAGCTTCTCGCCCTGCGCATTGGTGACCACGGGCACGTGAAGGTAGCGCGGCGTGGTCAGGCCGAGTGCGCACTGCAGCCAGATCTGCCTGGGCGTGTTCTCGAGCAGGTCGGCGCCGCGAACGACGTCGGTGATCTGCTGCTCGGCGTCGTCGACGACCACCGCCAGCTGGTAAGCCCACAGGCCGTCGGCGCGGCGGACGACGAAGTCGCCGACCTCGCGCGCGAGGTTCTGCGCATACGGCCCGCAGGCGCGGTCGGTGAAGCCAACGAATTCGTCCGGCACGCGCACGCGCAGCGCCCGCACGGGCCGCCCGCCGGTGCCGCCGCGGCAGGTGCCGGGATAGACGTGCGGCGGCAGGCCGAGCGTTCGCTGCGCCGATGCAATTTCGGTGCGCGAGCAGGCGCAGCCGTAGACCAGCCCGGAAGCCTCCAGTCGGTCGAGCGCCTGCTGGTACAGGTCGCCGCGCATGCTCTGGAAGACCGGCGGCTCATCGCTGGCGAGGCCAAAGGCCGCCAGCGCATCAAGGATCTGCCGGGCTGCACCGGTGAGCTCACGCGGCGGGTCGAGATCCTCGATGCGGACCAGCCAGATCCCGTCGTGCGCGCGGGCATCCAGCCAACTGGCCAGCGCCGCCGCCAGTGACCCCGCATGAGAT